>Ga0335076_10005756_pt1 | contig 12500 bp, 4 predicted proteins | sample Lox_Sample_25_FD_206717 | JGI IMG/M metagenome (GOLD analysis project Ga0335076, IMG submission 206717) | Soil microbial communities from Loxahatchee National Wildlife Refuge, Florida, United States - Lox_Sample_2.5 | ecosystem: Environmental > Terrestrial > Soil > Wetlands | place: USA: Florida...
ATCCGGACGCGAGCGCTCGTCACGGGCGGCCACGAGGCTCGGGAAGCGGCCGGCGCTCCCCGCTACCGCCTCTGCGAGGCCGACCCGCCTTCCAGGACGATCTTTCCCTCGACGCCGCCGGTGGCGAGGAGCTCGAGCGCGGCGCGGGCCTCGAGGAGGGGGAAGCGTCGCGCGATCAGGGGGTCGATCTTCCTCTCGGCGAGGAGGGCGAAGATCTTCGGCAGGTCCTCGCGGAACGGGCGCGGGTCGCGGCGATAGAGCATCGTGATGCCGTAGAAGGCGCCCCGGCGGCCCCGCAGGCGCGTGGCCAAGAGCGCCCGCGCGACCGTCAGCACGGTCGACAGGCGGCCCTTCGTTCCCGCGAAGCCGTAGCCCACGACCATCCCGCCCCGTCGGGTGGCGCCGATGCACGCGGAGACGCTCGCGCCGCCGATGCCGTCGAAGGCGAAGTCGACCCCTGCGGGCACGACGGCGCGCACGAGGCGGTCGAGACGGCCCGCGCGGGAGTCGACGGGCGTGGCGCCGAGGGCCCGTACCGTGCCATGCTTCGCGGCCGAGGCGGCGCCGAGCGTCCGGACGCCGGCCCGGCGGAGGATCTGCAGGGCGGCGGTGCCGACGCCACCGGCCGCACCCGTGACCAGCGCGGTCCGGTCACCGGCCTCGCCCACCCTCGCCGTCCGGTGGATCATCTGCCAGGCCGTCACGTGATTGAGGATCACGGCCGCCGCGCCCGTGTCGGACACGGTGTCGGGGATCGGCAGGAAGTGCTCGGCCCCGCGCACGACGACCTCGGCGTAGCCGCCCCACACCGTGAGGGCCGCCACGCGCTGGCCGATGGAGAAGCTCCTCACACCGCTGCCCAGCGCGTCCACGACGCCCGCGATCTCGTACCCGGGCACGAAGGGAATCCGAGGTGCGAAGGCGTACGAGCCGTCGAGCATCGTCAGGTCCGTCGCGCCGATGCCCGTTGCGCGGACCCGGACGCGCAGCTCTCCCGGTCCGGGCTCCGGGAGAGGCAGCTCCACGACCTGCAGCGCCCCCGGGCCACCTCTCCCGGTCAGCATCACCGCACGGTAGGTCTTCATTCCGGCTCACCTCAGCATAGCCGACGTGCCGACTCGGTCGGTGCGGGGTCGGGCACGGTGTGGGCGAAGCTGCGACGCTCCTCGACGGCGGACGAATCCTCGCCGTCTCGCGGGCCGAGGGTGCACCGAGTGGTCGCGCGTCCCGGTGGGGGGTCGACGGCCTTTGTCTTCTCTACCGGGGCTGCTGCCCACCGAGGTCCGGGGCCCGTCTCCCTCCCCCCCCGGAGTTCCTCGCCGCGCGCGAAGAGCTGGTCGTCGGCGGGCGAGGCTTCGAGGGGGTGTTGGGCCAAGCCTGCGCCATCGGGAGCCGGCTCGGGCCCCGCGCGGCCGGATCAGAAGAGGTAGTCGGTGTTGACGAAGTTCGAGGTTCGCCCGCTCAGGATGCCGTGCAGGAGGGCCCGGTTCGCGTCGTCGCCCGGCGCGGCGACCATCGAGCGGATCGAGAAGCAGCGCAGGGCGTCGGAAACGGAGAGCGTCGCCTCGGCGCTGTCCTTGCGGCCCGTGAACGGGTAGACGTCGGGGCCGCGCTGGCACTGCGTATTGAGGTTGACGCGGCAGACCTGGTTCGCCAGCACGTCGACGAGCGGGCCCACGACGGCCGGGTCACGGCCGAAGACGCTCGCCTGCTGGCCGAAGTCCGAGGCCACGATCTCGGCCACCACCTCGTGGACGTCGTCGAAGGGCGAAACGGGGACGACGGGGCCGAACTGCTCGACCGAGTGCAGGCGCATCTCCGGCGACACCGGGTAGACGACCGCCGGGAAGTAGAACGTGCGGTTGACGAGCCCGCCGTTGGCGTTCACGACCCGTGCGCCGTGCGCGAGCGCGTCGTCCACCAGGGCCCGCAGCGAGGCGGCCTTGTTCTCCTCCGGCAGCGGGGTGAGCCTCACTCCCGGCTCCCACGGCAGGCCGAAGGGCAAGGCGTCGACGGCGTCGGAGAGCCTCTCCAGGAAGCGCTCGGCCAAGGGCCGCTGCACGTAGACGAGCTTGATCGCCGTGCAGCGCTGGCCGTTGAAGGAGAGCGCGCCGGCCACGCACTCGCGCACCGCGAGGTCGAGGTCCGCGTCGCCGAGCACGATCGCGGGGTTCTTGGCGTCGAGGCCCAGGATGCAGCGCAGGCGGTTGGGTCGGGGGTGCTGCCTCCTCAGGACGTTCGCGACGCGCGAGGAGCCGATGAAGGCGAGCGCCGCGACGTCGCCCGACTCGACCAGCGGCCCGGCGACCGTGCGGCCGTCCCCGTTCACCACGTTGACGACGCCGGGCGGGAACGCTTCGGCGAAGGCGCGGAGCAGCGGTGCCTGGCAGAGCGCGCCGTAGCGGGGCAGCTTCGCCACGACCGTGTTGCCCATGATCAGCGCGGGCAGGAGAGTCGTGAACGTCTCGTTGAGCGGGTAGTTGAAGGGGCCCATGCAGAGCACCGGACCGAGCGGCGCGCGCCGGATCTGGGCCAGGATTCCGGCGCCCGAGGAGAAGCGCCCCGCCGCGCGGTCCATCTCCTTCAGGCTCTCGACGGTGTCCCGCACGTACTGGACGGTGCGGTCGAACTCCCTCTCGGCGTCGGCGCGCGTCTTGGCGATCTCCCACATGAGGAGCCGCACGGACTCCTCGCGCACCTTCTCCATCGCGGCGAGGAACGCCAGCACAGCCTCGACGCGCGCGCCGACGCTCATGGTGGGCCAGCGGCCGCGACCGTCGTCCCAGGCCCGGACGGCGGCGGCGAGCGCCTCGAGCGCCTCCTCCTTCGTCAGGGCGGCGTGGGGACCCATGGGCCGCCGCTCGACGCGCCCGTCCCGCTCGACGCAGATCGGCGACGAGACGTCACCCGTCGGGCCTCCCCACCGCCGCACCTGGCCGTCGACCAGGTACAGGGTGCCGTCGGCGCACGTGCCCCCGCCCGGCGCGAAGTCGGCCGAGGCGGGCACGTCTTCGATGCGGGGGAAGAGCGACTCGAGGTGCGGGCGGGCTTCGCGGGCGGGCATGGCGGCCTCCGGACGCATGGCGACGACGGCAGGATAGCGCAGGCGACGACGGCCCGACGCCCGTGCCGTCACGCCGGCGTCGAGTCTTCGTTCACCGCCCGGCAGCGCGCTGCTTCCTCCGCTGCTCCTCGAACTCCCGCCACATGCGCTCAAGGACCGGCTTCATCTGCTGCGGGTCGCGCACGATCTGCAGGGAGACGAGCCGGAAGTCGGTCGGCCCCGGCATGCCCGCCCAGTTCCGGAACTCGTCCGGGCGCGGCGGACCGCCGGGCGCGCCGGCCGGGGGGATCGTCTGCGGCAGGCGGAACGCGTACATGCTGCCGCCCGCCAGCGGCTCGTGCGGGTAGCGCAGGAGCCACGGGCAATGGTGGCCGTCGAGGATCATCCCCGCCGACACCACCGCCCACTGGCCGGCGTCACCGGGCTCCGGTGTCTGGCAGTTCCAGAGCCTTCCTTGCGGCACGTAGACGGTCGGCTCCGTGAAGCCGTATTCGTCGAGGAGCACGTTCGCCAGGTGCCTCTCCTCCGCGAACCGTCGAACCTCGGGGAAGCTCTGGCACCAGTCCAGGTTCGAATCGTTCACCAGCGTGAAGCCCTCGCGGCCCATGCTGAGCGAGTTCAGGAACGGGATGTAGTTCGGGTAGGCGCGGATCGCCGTCGCCAGGGAGAGGAGCACGAGACCGCAGGCGAGCCAGGGCAGCGGGCGCGCGAGGGGTGTGCCGCTCCTCCTCAGGCGAGCGATCGCGCGCGGCAGCGGCGCGAGGAGAAGGATCAGGAGCGCCATGGGGACCGAGAAGTGCCGAATGCTGATGTCGAGCTGGCTCAGGAGGCAGAAGGCGACGAACACGACCAGGAAGACCCACGTCGCGCGCCAGTGGAGCTGCCTTCCGATGGGAACGATGGGCCCGTCGGGCCGCCGTCCGCGCCTCGCGGCGAACGCCACGGGGATCCCGAGCGCGAACACGCCGAGCGCCGCGAGCGGTGTCTTGAGGGCGAAGAGCAGCGGGAAGTAGAACCACACGCCATGGGAGTAGGCGTGCTCCAGGACGAACGTCGGCCGGACCGAGGTCATGAGGAAGAGCCCCAGCCCGAGGAGGAACGTCCACGCGGGCATCAGGAGCCGGCGGAGCACGATCGACGGAGCGCTGTCTCCGAGAAACGCGAGCGCAGTCGTGGGTTGTCTGAAGGAGAACAGGAAGTAGACGCCGTAGACGACGAGGGCGGCCCAGGAAACGCCGGCGAGAGTGTTCCGCCAGCCTCGGCGTCGCCAGGCCCGGGCTTCCTCCTCGTGGGCCGTGACCCCTGCGGGTGGCATCCAGCGCAAGCCGAGCTGGAAGGCCCCGAAAGCGAACAGCAGGATCCCGGCGGAGAACTTCGACAGCAGCGCGCCGGCCAGGGCGGCGGCGAACCGGAAGACCGTGCGGCCGCCGCCGTCCGACCGCCACATGGCGGCGAACGACCACACCGTCAGGACCACGAAGAACGTGACCGGGACGTCAGTCAGGACCAGGGGGCCGAAGGCGAGGAAGAGGGGTGTGCTCGCGTAGAGGCACAGGCAGAGCAGCCCGCCGGCCCGGCCTCCGAGACGTGAGCCGTAGACGTAGAGCAGCGCTCCCAGGCCGAGCGTGAGGAGGAGCATCGGGAGGCGAGCCGAGGCGAGCGTCGCCTCCGGGTCGTTCCAGCGCGTGATCACCCAGTGCCCGAACGGCCACTGGGCGAGGTAGGCGGTGAAGGGGCCGTCCGCGAACCGCCAGATGTAGCTGTCGTAGTCGACCCTGACCCCCCGCACGACCAGCGGAAGACCCGCCAGCACCTTCCCGAGAGGCGGGTGCTCGACGTTCATGCGCATGTCGAGCCTCTGGATGTAGCTCACGCCCGCCCCCAGGTGAGCCGGCTCGTCGACGGTCATCGACTCGCGGAGGGCCGCGCCACCGGCCAGGACGCCCATCAGCACCAGAACCAGGGTGGCGGCCCACGGTGCCGCCCGATCGAGCCGACCGCGCCACCCCTCCATCCCGCTGCCCCCCCAGACGGCCGTCCTTCACCCATACGGAACGCCACGTGGATTCGTTCTCGATTCGCCCGCACCTCCACTCCCGACGGCCGGCTGACACTCAGGCGAAGGCCCAGTCTATCGAAGTGGGTTCGATCCCTCCGAAGGGAACGGGCGAATGGGGAGGCGGTGCTCGACCAGCACACTGACGGAGCGCAACCTGCCGTAAGCTCTTCGGAATGGGCCTCCAGGACTACCGGAGAAAGCGCGACTTCTCCCGTACCCCGGAGCCGCCGGGCGAGGAGCAGCCGTCCGGCGGGAGCTCGTACTGCATCCAGAAGCACGCCGCGTCGAGGCTCCACTACGATTTCCGCCTCGAGCTCGACGGCGTCCTCCTGAGCTGGGCCGTCCCGAAGGGGCCGTCCTTCGACCCGCGCGAGAAGCGGCTCGCGATGCGGGTCGAGGATCATCCGGTGGCCTATGGCTCGTTCGAGGGCGTGATCCCGGAGGGGGAGTACGGCGCCGGGGCGGTGGTGCTCTGGGACCGCGGGACGTGGACGCCGCTCGTCGACCCGAGCCCGGCCCTCAAGAAGGGGGAGCTGAAGTTCGAGCTGCACGGCGAGAAGCTCGCCGGCAAGTGGGCGCTCGTGAAGATCAAGGGGGACGACCCGAAAGCCTGGCTGCTCGTGAAGGACAGGGACGAGCACGCGCGCACGACATCGGAGACGGAGGTGGTGAGCGCGCGGCCGGAGAGCGTGGTGAGCGGGCGGGGGCTCGCCGAGGTGGCTGCCGAGCGCGACCGGCTGTGGCACTCGCGAACCGTCCGCCCGGGAGGCGAGGTCGATCCTGGCGGACCCGTGGAGGGGGACCGCGGCGCACGCCTGCGGCTCTCCGAGCTCGAAGGTGCCGTGCGGGGCACGCTCCCCCGCACCCAGCCGCTCGCCCTCGCGACAGTCGTCGAGACGCCGCCTTCGGGCGACGATTGGCTCCACGAGATCAAGCACGACGGCTACCGGATCGTGGCCCGGATGGACGAGGGGGAGGTCCAGCTCGTCTCCCGCAACGGCAAGGACTGGACGAAGGAGTTCCCTCAGGTGGCCCGCGCCGTCGGCCGCCTGCGGGCGGGAACCGCGCTCCTCGACGGTGAGGTCGCCGCGGTGCTGCCGAACGGGCACACGAGCTTCCAGGCGCTGCAGCGGCGAGCGGACGGAGCGCTGCCGCTCGTCTACTTCGTGTTCGACCTCCTGCACCTCGACGGCTGGGACCTGCGGCCGGCGAGGCTCGATCGGCGCAAGGAGGTGCTGCGGCGCCTGCTCGACGGCGGGCCCGAGGCCCTGCGCTTCAGCGACCACGTGCGCGGCAGCGGCCCCGAGTTCTTCGCCAAGGCCAAGGAGGCAGGACTCGAAGGCGTGGTGAGCAAGCGCGCCGACGCTCCGTATCGGGAGGGGCGCGGCGGAGACTGGCGGAAGGCGAAGTGCCGCTTGAGCCAGGAGGTGGTCATCGGCGGGTGGACGCTGCCGTCCGACGGACGGGCGTCGATCGGGGCGCTGCACGTGGGCTTCTACGAGGGGGGGGCTCTCGTGTACGCGGGCAAGGTGGGCTCCGGCTTCAGCGAGCGGCAGCTCGAGGACCTGCTTCACCGGCTCGAGGCGCGCCGGCGGGAGACCAGCCCTTTCGCCTCCGTGCCCCCCGAGATGCTGCGCGGCGCACACTGGGTCGAGCCGGACCTGGTCGCCCAGGTCGAGTTCACCGCGTGGACGGACGAGGGGAGGATGCGGCAGCCGGTCTTCCTCGGGATCCGCGACGACCGCGAGGCTCGCCACGTCGCGCGCGAGCGGCCCGGCTCGGTCGAGGGTGGGGGCATCGACACCGTCGCCGCGGGCCGGCCGTGGGAGTCCCTGCGGCGGCATGCGCCGCCGCGCACGCGCGCGGTGACCGGCGACGAGGTCATCGACCTCCTGGGGGTGCGCCTCACCCATCCCGACCGGGTCTACTACCCGGACCTCGGCTTCACGAAGCTGGACCTCGCGCTCTACTACGTCGCGATCGGCGACTTCGTGCTGCCGTACCTCGAGGGCCGCCCGCTCACCCTCGTGCGTTGCCCGGACGGCCTGGGGGGCGAGACGTTCTACCAGAAGAAGGCCGGCTTCTGGACCCCGCCCCAGCTGCGACGGGTCCCCGTCCCGGAGAAGGGCGAAGAGCATCTCGTCGTCGACTCGGTGCCCGGCCTGGTCGCGCTCGCGCAGGCCGGCATCCTCGAGGTCCACCCCTGGAACTCGCGGGTGGCTCGGCTCGAGGAGCCGGACCAGGTGATCTTCGACCTCGACCCCGACGAGGCCCTCCCGTTCTCGCGCGTCGCGGCGGCAGCCCGGCGCGTCCGAGGACTGCTCGGCGAGAAGGGCCTGGAGAGCTTCGTGAAGACGACGGGAGGCAAGGGCCTCCACGTGTGCGTGCCGCTCGCGCCGGAGCGCGGGTGGGAAGAGCTGGAGGAGTTCACGCGCGCCGTGGCGCTACGGCTCGCACGGGAGGAGCCGGAGACGTTCACCGCGAACATGTCCAAGGCGCAGCGCAGGGGGAAGATCTACGTCGACTACCTCCGCAACGTCCGTGGTGCGAACGCGGTAGGGGTCTTCTCGACGCGCGCTCACCCCGGCGCCCCCGTCTCGGTGCCCGTCGAATGGAACGAGCTCGACCGGCTCTCGGGCGCCGCCGACTTCACCGTCGCGGAGGTGCCTCAGCGCGTGATCGGTTTCGGGTCCGGTCAGGCCGCCGATCCCTGGGCGAAGTACCGGGACGTGAAGCAGCGGGTGCCCGAGTCGCTCACGCGCGATCTCGCGGGTTGAGCCGCCTCGTGCTGCAGCCTTCGGCCGGCAACCGCCGCCGCGAAGGCCGAGGCGCCCCGGCCTTAGAGGGGAGCGACGTCCTTGGAGTGCCCGAACACGGCCCAGGGCGCGCGCGTGGCCGCAGAGAGCCGCAGGCCCGAAGAACCCATCGTCGACGAGGTAGCGTTGCGTGATCGAGAGGTTGCCCACGCGCCGCCCGGTCTGGGACCTTGGCGCGGATTCGGACGTCTCGCGCGAATCGGGGCTTGAGGTGGAACCCGCATGGGAGTCACGCTAACTGCCAGCGCCTGTTTGGCTTACATAGAGCGCCGACGCCTCCCGCCTTGTGCCTACGCTGGCACAGCTCTTGCCCTTTTTGACTGCCGGCACAGCCCCGGTGCGCTTGCTCGGGGATCGTGGGGAGAGCGTATGTGCAGTCGACGATGGCGGCACGACCCGGCCCAATACACGAAGCCGCAGCTCGAGTCTGCCTGCGCCGCTCGCTCGACCCACCCGCCGCGTGTCGCCCGCCGAGGCGGGGCTGGCCGATCCCTGCGGGTCGCTCTCCTGGTGCCGTTCGGCCTCACCATCGCACTCGGCGCGGCGCCCGCGCACGCCGCCACCTTCACGGTCGACCGGGCAGACGATCTGCCCGACAACAACCCCGGCAACGGCCAGTGCTCGGTCGGCGGAGGCCCGCCTCGCTGCACCCTCCGGGCGGCGATCATGGAGGTGAACGCGCTCGGGGGCGGGCCCCACGTCATCAACTTCAACATCGCGGGGGCGGGCGTCCACACCATCACTCCGGGCGCCCCGGGGCTGCCCGCGATCCAGGTCGCGGTGACCATCGACGCCACGACTCAGGGCGGCTATGCCGTGGGAGGTCTGCACCCGATCGAGCTGAGCGGAGCGACCGCTGGCGCAGGCGCGATCGGGCTCGATGTGGGGGTGGGCGGGGCCGCCACGATCGTCGGTCTCACCATCAACCGCTTCGGTACCGCGGTCCGGTTCAACGCCACGGCCGGGAACGTCGTCCGCGGCACCTACCTGGGCACCAACCCGACCGGCACGGCCGCCGGACCCGGGAATGGCGTCGGAGCCTACATCCAGACGAGCAACAACCAGATCGACGGCACGACCGCCGCCGGGCCCAACGTCGTCTCCGGCAACACGGTCGACGGGATCCAGATCACGGGCGCCGGCGCGACCGCCAACGTCCTTCGAGGCAACTACATCGGCCTGAACGCGGCCGGTGCGGCCGCGATACCGAACGGCGGGCAGGGCGTCGCGATCTTCACGCTCACCGCCAACAACGTCGTCGGCGGGACGGCGGCCGGCCAGGGCAACGTGATCTCCGGTAACGGCAACGTCGGGATCGCGATCAACGACCGGGCCACGGGCAATCTCGTCCAGGGCAACTACATCGGCACCGATCGGACGGGCACGGCCGCGGTCGCCAACGCCAGCCGAGGAGTGAGCTTCGACCAGGCGGCCACGAACAACACCGTGGGGGGCACGGTCGCCGGCGCCGGCAACGTCATCGCCTACAACGGCGGATGCGGCGTCTGCGTGCTGGCGGCGGGCACGGTGGGCATGGCCATCGAGGGCAACTCGATCGTCGGGAACGTCGGGCTGGGGATCGACCTGGGCGCCGACGGCGTGACCTCGAACGACCTCGGCGACGTGGACGCCGGGCCGAACAACCTGCTGAACTTCCCGGTGCTGAGCGCGGCCATGACCAACGGAACGCAGGCGACGTTCGCCGGCTCGTACAGCGGCACCGCGGCGGTTGCGACCTTGAGGATCGAGTTCTTCGCGAGCGCCGCCGCGGATCCGACCGGCTACGGCGAGGGCCAACGGTACCTGGGCTTCACGAACGTGACCACGAACGCGGCCGGGAACGCGGTGATCGCCGCGACCCTCACCCCTGCCGTGCCCCTCGCCAACGGCGAGTTCGTCACCGCGACCGCGACCGACGCCGCGAATGACACGTCGGAGTTCGGGAACGCCATCGCCGCGGTCAACCACCTGGTCGTGACCACGACCGCGGACACGGTGGACGGGACGACGACCTCGGTCGCGAACCTCATCGCCAACCCCGGGGCGGACGGGCGCATCTCCCTTCGCGAGGCGATCACGGCCACGAACGCCAACGGCGGCACGAACACGATCGCGTTCGGGATCCCCATCACCGACGCGGGCCACGTCTACTACCAGGACAACGGGGTCGCCGGAACCTTCGGCGCTCCCGTCGCGACGGCGCTCGCCGACCTGGCCTCGCCGTCCTCACCCGTGATCACGGGCTACGACGCCGACTACCCCGCGGGTACGGCCCGGAGTTGGTACCTCGTCACCCTCGCCACGGCGCTGCCGAACATCACCAGTCCCGTCGTCCTCGACACCACGAGCCAGCCGCTCTCCGTCGCCGGCACGGGGCCGGTCGTCGAGCTCGACGGCGCGGCGGCGGCAGCGGGCAGCTACGGGCTGGACCTGGAGGAAGGCAGCGACGGGAGCACGATCCGCGGCTTCGTCATCAACCGCTTCCCCGTCCGGGCCATCCTCATCCGGGGGTCATCGAACAACGTCGTCGCCGGGAATTTCCTGGGGACGAATCCGGCCGGCACCGCCCCGGGTCCGGGCAACATCGGCGGCGGCATCCGCGTCGGGGGCACCGCCCTCACGAGCAAACCCACGAACAACAACCGGGTCGGCGGGACCGTGCCTTCCGACCGGAACATCATCTCGGGCAACGGTGTCGACGGTGTCAACGTCGCCCCCAACAACCCCCCGAATTCGAACGCGAACAACGTCGTCGAGGGCAACTACGTCGGGACGGATGTGACCGGCACCGTGGCGGTTGGGAACGCTTTCAACGGTATCGCGGTGTTCAACAACGGAGCCGGCGGGGCCTGCACGAACACCGTGGTCGGCGGCACGGCGGCGGGCGCGGGCAACCTGATCTCCGGCAACGGCAGGAATGGTGTGCTGGTCCGCGATCCCGAGATCACGGGGACCCTGGTGCAGGGGAACAAGATCGGGACGAATGCCGCGGGAACGGCGGCCCTCTCCAACGGCCAAGCCGGCGTCCTCATCAACGCGACGACGTCGGGCAACACCATCGGCGGCACGGCGGCGGGCGCGGGCAACGTCATCGCCTACAACAACTCGTCGAACACCGCGGGCCTCGGCGGCATCGCCTTCGCCGTCGGCACGGGCAACTCGATCCTGGGCAACTCGATCTACCTCAACACCGGCCTGGGCATCGACCTGAACAATGACGGCGTGACCCCGAACGCTCCCCCGCCCCGAGTCGGACCCAACGACCTGCTGAACTACCCGGTGATCACGTCGGCGTCCCCTTCCGGCGGCACCGTGACCGTGTGGTTTACGCTCGACCTTCCCGCCGGCTCGTACCGGGTGGAGTTCTTCAAGAACCCCTCCGGGGCGGACCCGAGCGGCTTCGGAGAAGGGCAGACCCTCGCGGGCTCGACGAACCTCACCCACCCCGGCGGAGGGGCGCGGTACTTCAACGCGAGCTTCGCGGGCGCCGCCGGCGACGTGGTCACGGCCACGACCACGTACTGCTCCAACGGCGCCGCCTGCACGCTCTTCGGGGACACGTCGGAGTTCGCCAAGGCCGTGACCGCGTTCACGACGGCGGTGGAGCTCATGTCCTTCACGGCGACGGGCCGCGACCGGGCGGTGGATCTCGCCTGGCAGACGGGATCCGAGCTCGACAACCTCGGCTTCAACCTCTATCGCTCCGCGTCGTCCTCCGGCCCCTGGACGCGCCTCAACTCCGCGCTCATCCCCGGCCTGGGCTCCTCGCCGCTGGGTGCTGCCTACTCCTGGCGCGACAGCGGCCTCGTGAGCGGCCAGCGCTACTACTATCGCCTCGAGGACGTCGATACGCGCTCCGTGTCCACGTTCCACGGTCCCGTCTCCGCCGTCGCCGCCGTGGCTTCCGCTCCTCCGGGTGGGGGGGATGGGTCGGGCGGCTCCGGAGGTTCTGGCGGCACGGGAGGCTCTGGCGCTGTGCCCGGGACGACCTCGCCGAGCTGTCCGGCGTGGGTTCGGGCCGCCTCGGGCTCGACCTCTTCCTTGGCTCCGACGTGCGAGAGCTACGGGGATCCGTCTTCGACGTCGCTGCGGGTGGTGGCGCAGTCCCAGCGGGGGGCGGTGTTGGAGCTCGAGACCTCGGGCTTCGTGGCGGTGCGGGAGGCGTCGGGGGGTGTGCGGGCGTTCATCCCCGGGTTCGAGTTCCCCTCCGAGGCTTCCTCGCCGGCGCTGCCCTTGCGCCGGGCCCTGGTGGAGGCGGTGGTGGGGCGGGGGGTGAGGCTGGAGTCGGTGGAGGCCTCGTCTCTGGAGAGCTTCCCTGGTCTGCGGCCGGCGGCGGTCGGGAAAGCAGGGATGGAGTTCGAGGCCGACGGGACGGTGACTCCGTCCCGTCGGGCGGCCTCGCTGCATTCGGCCTCCCGCGGGTTGGTGCCGGGGGAGGTGGCGCGGCTCGCGGGTGTGGTCTTCCAGGGGGAGGAGAAGCGAGTGGTGGTGGAGCTCTCACCCCTCCGGTTCGACGCTTCCCGTTCGGCCCTCGTGCTGGCGAGGCGGGTGAGGGTGAGCT
>Ga0335076_10005757_pt1 | contig 12498 bp, 9 predicted proteins | sample Lox_Sample_25_FD_206717 | JGI IMG/M metagenome (GOLD analysis project Ga0335076, IMG submission 206717) | Soil microbial communities from Loxahatchee National Wildlife Refuge, Florida, United States - Lox_Sample_2.5 | ecosystem: Environmental > Terrestrial > Soil > Wetlands | place: USA: Florida...
TCAGGATTACGCGCTTTACCCCCACATGACGGTTTTCGGGAACATCGCGCTTAGCCTTCGCGCGCGAAAAATGCCGAAACCCGAGATCGAGGAGCGGGTAACACGGGTAGCGGCGATGTTGGGGGTCGGGCCGCTGCTCAATCGCTATCCGCGCCAGCTCTCCGGCGGTCAGCGGCAACGCGTCGCGATTGGTCGCGCGATAGTGCGAAATCCTCGCGTCTTCCTGTTCGACGAGCCGCTGTCGAACCTCGACGCACAGCTTCGCGACGAAATGCGGAGCGAGATCAAGCGGCTTCACCAGGAGATCGCGACGACCATGATCTACGTGACGCACGATCAGGTCGAAGCCATGACGCTTGCCGACAGGATCGTGCTTCTGCGTGACGGCGTGATCGAGCAGGAAGGTGTTCCGCTCGACCTCTTCGAACAGCCGGCCTCGCTATTTGTCGCCGGGTTCCTCGGGTCGCCGCGGATGAACTTTGTCCACGGCCGTCTGGACCGCCAGGGCGAGACAGCGTTCGTCAAGCTCGGCGACGGGTCGCTGGATTTCACGATCCCAAAGCAACGCGTCCCCGATGCGCCAAACGGCGCCGACGTGGTTCTCGGCTTCCGGCCGGAGCATGTGCACCGGGTGACGGAGACGCCGCCACTCGCAGGCCACGTCCGTCTCCGCTCGGCCGTCGAGCTGGTGCAGCCGACGGGCTCGCGAACCTATGCGACCTTACGGCTCGCCGGGCAGCCGGTCGTCGCCGAGCTCCGCGCGCACGACGCCAATCGCGCCGGCGAGGCCATCGAGGTTGACATCAACCTGACCCGCGCGGTGCTGTTCGACCCCGATACAGGCAAGGCACTTCGAGGTTCGCGGCCATGACGACCGACACGATCCCCGTCGCGCCGTCGCGGGCGGTCAAACTTTGCGGCACGGACGCGGCCGATCCTCCCAGCCTCAGGCTGTCTGCCGGCAACCTCAGCGTGGAGCTCGAGAATGGCCAGCTTCGCTATGTGCGCTTTGAAGGCGTCGAAGCACTGCGCGGCGTCGCGTTTCTCGTCCGCGACGAAAATTGGGGCACCTACGCGCCGCAAATCGAAGATCTCGACGTTAAAGAGACCGCCGAGGGTTTCGCCGTCGCTTATCGCGCGATTTGCCAGGACAAGAGACAGAATCTCGCCTTTGAAGCTCGGATCGCAGGCTCGCGCGATGGCTCGCTCATCTTCGCAGCCAGGGCGACGCCGCTCACCGACTTCGTGACCAACCGGGCAGGCTTCGTGGTGTTGCATCCGGCAAGCGTGGCCGGGCAGACACTCAGGGTGACCCATGTCGACGGGAGCGAGGAGGAGACCCGCTTCCCCGAAGCCATCAGCCCCTCCCAGCCCGTTTTCAACATCCGAGCGCTCGCGCATGAGGCGGTGCCTGGAATATGGGCGACCTGCCGAATGGAAGGCGACGCTTTCGAAATGGAGGACCAGCGTAACTGGACCGACGCGTCATTTAAGACCTACGTTAGACCGCTGGCTCTCCCTTGGGGATACACGCTTGCCAAGGGCAGCCGCCACGAGCAGACCGTTAGCCTGACATTTTCGCGACGCGCCATCTCCGACGCCAAGGACGCCCGAACCGAGGCGACGATCAATCTGGGCGCGGAACTAGCGGCGCGAATTCCCGACCTCGGTGTCGCGTTGCCGGCCGAAGAAGCGCAAAAGACGCTCGGCGTCCTCGGATCCTTAGCGACAATGCGTCCCTCCCTCCTTGTTTGCAACGTCGATCTCCGCGAAGGCGCCGCCCTTGCTAAGCTCGACGCATACCGGCAGGCATCCGAAGCCGTTTCGGCGCGTGTCGTCCTGGAAATTGTCGTGCCCGATGAACAGGACGCCGCCGTGTCGCTTGCGGCTGTTGCGAAGTCCGTGCGGCAAGCGCGCCTCGATCTGGATTCGGTTGTCGTGTCGACCGCCGCGGATCTCAAGTCCTGGCAGCCGGGGGCGCCGCGGCCGGAGAAGCCTACGGTCGAGGAGATCGCCAAGGAGGCGCGCGCTGCGTTTCCCGGAGTCAAGTTGGGCGGCGGCATGCTGTCCACCTTCACAGAGCTCAACCGCAAGAGACCCAAGGTTGAGCTCTTTGATTATGTGAGCCACACGACTTGCTCGATCGTTCATGCCGCCGACGACCGCTCGGTGATGGAAACGCTTGAAACGTTGCCTGCCATTGTCGCCTCCGTCCGAGCGATGATAGGTGACAGGAGCTACCGCATCGGCCCGAGCGCCATCGCGGCGCGCAGCAATCCCTACGGCAAGGATCTCGTCGACAATCCGCACAACGATCGGGTCTGTCTAACCAACGCCGACCCTCGTCAGCGAGGCCTCTTCAATGCGGCCTGGACCCTGGGATACATCGCCGCTTGCAGTTATGGCGGAGTAGAAGCGCTGGCGCTAGGCGCGACGACTGGCCTGCTGGGCTTCATCCATCGGCAAGGCCTAGCAAATACGCCCTATTTCGATTCCATCAATGGGCCGACGTTTTATCCCGCTTTCCATGTTCTGTCTGGCCTTTCGCGCGGTCGCGGGCTGCCACTTATCGAGGCGCGCGCTTCAGAGCCCCACAGACTGACCGCGCTCGCCTGGCGCGAGGGTGCACGCGCTGTGCTTTGGCTTGCCAATCTCACCGCTGAACCGCTTAACATTCGCCTGACTGGCGTCGAGAACAAACCATTGCAGGCGAGCCTGCTTGACGCCGCCGGGTTCGAGCAGGCCACGGTATCGGCGCATGCGATGGATTCGCTGAAGCGTCCGCTTGACGACGCAAAGCTCGCTCTTGATGCCTATGCGGTCGCGCGCGTCGAAGCCGAAACTAGGCGCACGAGCTGAATCATCTGACACCCTGGAGGGAAGAATGGCCGCGAATGGGCTGAAGGAGCTTGCTCAAACCAAAGCTCCAAAGATTGGGCATTTCATCGTGGAGTTCGCAACGCCCGGGATTGGTCATATTCTCAAGTCCGCCGGTTGCGATTTTGTGCTCTTCGATCTCGAGCATTCCGGGTTTGGATTTGAGACGGTCAAGAGCGCGATCCGCTATTTCGAGGCCGCCGATCTGCCGGTGATTGTACGAGTCCCGTCGAAAGAATATCATCATATTGCGCGTGCTATGGACATGGGCGCCGAGGGGCTCATGCTGCCCATGGTCGGGAACATCGACGAGGCGCGCCATATCCTTAAATCAATGAAATACACGCCGGATGGAGGCCGCGGCGTCGCCCTGCAAGTCTCGCACGATCGGTATCGTCCCGGAGCAGTTGTCGACAAATTTGTCGCCGCGAATCGCCGCAGCACGTTTTTCTGCCAGATCGAGACAGCTGAGGGGGTCGAGAACGCCGACGCCATCGCCGCGCTTCCAGGAGTCGATTGCCTTTGGGTCGGCCACTTCGACCTTTCGGTCTCACTTGGCGTGCCGGGAGAGTTCGGCTCGAAGACATTCACCGACGCGATCGCGCGTGTCTGCGACGCCACGCGCAAGCATGGAAAATCCCTTGGGCGCCTGGTGCCAACGGTTAGTCAGGGGCTGGAGCTTTTTGGCCAGGGTTTCGACTTCATTTGCTACTCCGGCGACGTGTGGGTGCTTCATGACGCGCTCAAGGACGCAATTGACAAACTGCGCGATGGATGCGCGACGCTGGAGAAGTCAAAAAAGGCGGGGAGCAAGCGATGAGCGCCCCGTTTCGCGTCGCCCTCTCCGGCGATTTCAAGAAGCCTGATGGGTCTCCCGTCTATCCTGACTTCGATCTCGAGCCGTTGCGGGCCGCACCCAATGTCGAGGTTGCGTTCCTGGAGCCGCGCAATCCGGTGGAAGCCGATCAGCTTGCGGATTTCGACGCGCTGATTCTTCTCGCGCACCGGTTCACAAAAGACAGCATCCATTCGAATCGCCGGCTCGCGGTCGTCGCCCGCTTCGGCGTCGGGTACGACACGGTCGACGTTGACGCCTGCACGCAGGCGGGGATTGCGCTCGCGATCACTCCCGATGGCGTGCGGAGACCAGTCGCGGTTTCGATCGTCGCGCTCATTCTTGCGCTAACCGGCAAGCTCATGATCAAGGACCGGCTGACGCGGGAAGCGGCGGCCGGGTTTGCGCGGCGAGGTGAATATATGGGCGTCGGCCTCGTGGGTCGCACGCTCGGATCGATCGGTATTGGCAACATCGGGGCCGAGCTTTTTCGGTTGATCAAGCCCTTCGACATGAAGTTAATCGCGCACGACCCATTTGTGGACTCGAAGCTCGCCGCCGAGCTCGGCGTAGAACTGGTCGAGCTGGCAGATGTGTTTCGCCGCGCCGACATCGTCAGCGTGAGCTGCCCGTTGACCCCCGAGACGCGTCACCTCGTGAACGCCGAACGCCTCGCCTTAATGAAGCCGAACGCCTATCTCATAAATACGGCTCGTGGGCCCATCGTCGACCAGAACGCGCTGACCAAGGTTCTGCAGGAGCGTCGAATCGCCGGCGCTGGGCTCGATGTGCTTGAAAAGGAGCCGCCGGACGCAGACGATCCGATTCTCAAACTCGACAATGTGATCTTCGGTCCGCATGCGCTTTGCTGGACGGACCAGTGCTTCGCAGGCAATGGCGCCGCCGACGTTCGGGCGGTCTTGGACGTTCAACACGGTCGTGAACCCCGCGTTGTCGTTAATCGGTCAGTGCTGGAAACGGAGATTTGGAGGAAGCGCCTGATCGAGTTTCGAAAGCGGCTTGCTGGCTAAGTGGAAAGGGTTCTCCTTTCGCCAGCGGCTGGATTGCGCAAGAGCCAGCGGAGCCGGTCACGGCCAATGGTAGGCGCTTAACGGCGGACTCTCGGCGGGGGAAGGGGTAACGGCAACCGCAGTCCGCTCTGGCGGTCGTTGCTCGTGCCGCCCGACGCGAGGCGCTTCACACGGCGCTTTTCGGGATTGGCGGCAGTTCCGGGGCATCCAACCCCGCAAACGGATCCCGCCAAGCGGGGATATCCATCAGCCGCGCATGCCAGGCCTCGACGCGCCTAAAATCCGCGAGCGGCAGGCCGGCCGGGCCCGCGAAAGGCAAGACGCAGGCGACACGGAAATCGGCATAGGTGACTTGCTTTCCGACAAGCCAGTCCGCCGCGCCGAGATGCTGTTCGAGGATGGCGGCCGAGGATGCAAATTCCTTCAATCCCGATTCCACAAGATCCTGTCTCACCGGACCGATGCCGTAGCGTTGCTTAGTCACCCGCTCGAAATGCACCCGATCGCAAGCCCTGACGAAATTCCAATAGCCCCAGCTTATCCAGCGGACGAGGTCGGGCAGGGAATCGTCCATCGGCCAAAAGTCTGAATTGGCTAGTTGTGAAAGCCGGCACACAATTGCGTCCGCCTCCCAGAGCGTCTTGTCCCCCTCCACAAGTATGGGAACGCTGAGGTTGGGATTGAGTTTGAGAAACCTCTCTCTTTGCCCCGGCGAAAAGGGCGAAGCAAATTCACATTCGACGGGTGACCTCAAGAAACGTGCCGCCGCCATCGCTAGACGGGGATTCAAGTTACGGCTGAAGTAGAGTTTGGCTTTGCTCACGACGAGATGATGCACCATTGAGAAGGGGTCGCCAACCGCCTGCCCGAACCGAGGGCGAAGACCAATCAGTTCGGCCGTTTCCACCTCATTTGCGACGTCCACCATCTGGGACGAATTTGATTCGCGCGCTCTTTGCTGGCTGCAATACCTGCTCGCGCCGATGCAGGATGGCAAATTCCAAGGTGGCCAAGATCAAGTCCTATATTGATGCCTATGTCGAGCGGCTCGCCGAAGCTGAGCACGAGGGCTGGACGAAGCAGCGGGCCCGGAACAGTTGGGCCTATGGATCGCCGCGCGACAACGCCAAAAAGCTACAGCCGCTGATGGTGTCTTATTCGTAGCTGCCGCGGCAAAGAAGGACAAGGATCGCACTCCCGCGCGGAACTATCCGCAGCAGCTTGAGGCGGCGGGGTTCGTGATCGTCTGGCCATGAAATGAAAAGCGCTCCGTGACCGATGGCTTCCTCGCGAGCTATCCGAGGCGGATCGAGCAGCCCTGGGCACTAACTATTACAGCAGGGGTAGCCAAGGTCGGCGCAGCGGTTTCGGCAGTGGCGCAGTTTGCGACAAGGCAGCGTCCTTGACCGCGCCGCCGCCGCCTCGTTAGCATGAGGGCGCTCGCGGCGCGTACGGAGGCGCCGGCCGTCGACACACCGATCGCGATCGAGCGGCGTCAAGCGGGTCGGTGATCCGTTCCCGACTGAACCGGCGATGTGCGCATGCGGGCGCTGGGGAGGTTCGCAATTCGTCTGGGCGCGGCCGTCCTGGCGGCGGCGCCGGCATCAGCGCGGGCCGACGGCTGCAGCGTCGACGACCTTTGGAACGCGATCGAGAGCACGGCCTCGGCCGTTTCGTCCGGCGCCTGCGCTGCGGCGTGTGCAGACACCGCCGGAGCAGGATGCACGGCCGCCGCGGCGATCACGGCCGGCCTTGGGGCAGCGGCCGCGAGCGCGGGTCAAGGCGCGGTCGACGGATTTTGCAGTCAGGTGAACAACGCGCAGACGGCCGTCGGCGATGTCGGCGCGTTGCAGAGCTGGGCGAACGCCGCCGGCATGTCCCTCGACCTGGTCAGCGCTCTCGGCAGCATCGGCGATCCGCTCAGCATCGTACAATGCAGCTGCTCACTCGAGCAGGGCGTCAATCAGCTCGGCGGCGACACGCTGTCATGTTTCCAGGACGCCATATGCGGCCTGCAGCAGGACCTCGGGTGGGGAGGTTGCGGCTGTCAACCGCCGCCGCCGGTCGCAGCGAACTGCACCCCGCCCCCGGATTGCGTGATCAACAACACCAACCCCGGGTGCGAGAACGCCATTTACGGGGCCCCGAGCAACCCCCCGGGGCAAATCGTGAAGTCGCTGTCCAACGGCACGATGGTGATCGACGTCACCGACGGCTGGGACGGCAAGAGCTACTGGTGCTCACCCGTGTCAATGGCGCCGCGATTTTCCTCAAAAGTGGCGCCGGAAAATTCCCCAGTCTGGCGGGTTGGCGATCAGCCGTGGGCGTGATCGGCGTCTCCGTTCTTTGGCCGGCGCCCGCGACGCTTCAGGGTCGGTGGAATTGGATTGGCGGCGGCGTTCGGCTTGAAGCGGATGTTTTCGGGCAAGAGGTCGGCGTGCTCGCGCAACCGATAGCTCGACCCTTCGATCTGGATGACGACGGCGTGGTGAAGCAATCTGTCGAGAAGGGCCGTCGCGACGACGGAATCGCCGAAGATCTCGCCCCATTCGCCAAAGCCGCGGTTTGAGGTGAGGATCATCGCGCCCTTTTCGTACCGGGCGTTGACGAGCTGGAAGAAGAGATTGCCGCCGCCGGGGGTGACCGGGAGGTAGCCGATCTCGTCGACGATGAGCAGCGCGAAGCGGCAGTAATATCGGATCCTCTCGCGAAGAGCGCCATCGCGTTCGGCCTTGGCGAGCGAGGCGACGATGTCGGCGAGCGAACTGAAGTAGACGCTGCGGCCGGTTTTGACCGCCTCGACGCCGAGGGCGAGACTGAGATGGGTCTTGCCGGTTCCGGGCGGGCCTATGAGATGGAGCGCTTCGGCGCGATCGATGAACTGCAGTCCGGCGAGAGCCAGGATGCGATTTCTGTCGAGTGACGGCTGGAAGGCGAAGTCGAAACCAGCGAGGGTCTTGATCGCCGACAGCCTGGCCATCTGGACCGCCATCCTGACGCGGCGGTTCTCGCGCGTGGTCAGCTCTTCGGTGAGCAAGGCGTCGATGGCCTCGATGGCGCCGATCTCGCCGCGCTCGATGCCGCGCAGGGTGACGTCGAGGACTTCCAGCGCCCGCGGCATCTTCAAGGCGACAAGGCTGGTCTTGACGCGCTCGATGACGGACGGAGCGCTCACCGGGCCGCTCCGATGGCAGCAAGACGGCGGCCGACCGCGGCGTAGAAGTCGAGCGAGCGACGAACAACGCGGTCGCCGGCCCGCGTCAGGATCAGTGTCTCAGGATCTCGCAGGCTGCGGCGGCACGAGTTGATTGGCTTGCGGTGTGAAGGATCGAGCCGCTTCTCGCCTCGTCCTTCCAGAGGGGCATGGGTCGCAACAAGCGCTCCGTCTTCGAAGATGTGGATCTCGTCGGCGAGAACGTGGACGTCGAACACTCGTCGCCGCGTCGTGTCGGGCACGCTGTAGAGATTGCCGCCGACGCTGACCATGCCTTCGTGGGAGGCGCGCCGCTCGAGCCGCAGCACCGCCCGGTAGGGCGCCGTCGGCAGGGCTTTCAATGACGCCTTCTCCTCGGCGAAGGCCTGGTTGACGACCCGGTTGGTGGTCGCGTGCACGCGCGGATTGGCGACCGTATCGAGCCAATGTCGGAGTTGCTCGTTCAGGTCGTCGAGATTACGGAACGCGCCGCCGAGGAAGAAGTCCTCGCGGATGTAGCGGAACGGCCGCTCGACCTTGCCCTTCGTTTTCGCCCGATAGGGCCGGCAGGCGCGCGGCTGAAAACCGTAATGACGGGCGAGGTCGACGAGGGCGCGGTTGTAGACGACGAGCCCATCGGCATCCTCGCCGATGACCGCGGTCTTCATGCGGTCGTAGAGGATCGTGCGCGGCGCGCCGCCGAGCGCCTCGAGGGCGGCGATGTGGCAGCGCAGGACGCTCTGCAGATCCTGGTGGAGGACGAAGCGCGCCCAGATCAGCCGGGAGTAGCCGAGCACCATGGAAAAGAGCCAGACGATGCGCTTGACCCTTGGCTCGTCGGCGAACTCGACCTCGAACCGGGCGAAGTCGACCTGGGCCTGCTCGCCTGGCGGAGTCTCGAAGCGCGCTTCGTATCCTGCGCTGCGGACGGGTCGGAGTTCGCGCACGCGGTCACGCACGACGCTGTAGCCGCCGGTAAAGCCGCGCTCCTTGATCTCCCGGAACAGACGCCGGACGGTCAGGGCGGGATAGGCCGCCAGGCGCTCGCGCAAATACGGTTCGAAGCGATCGACGAGGCTCGGCGCTGGCGCGCGCTTCTTGTAGGTTGGCGGTTCCAGCCCTTTGGCGATGTAGGTCCTCACGGTCTTTCGGTCGACGCCGATCTGGCGAGCGATGGCGCTGACCGATAGGCCCTGGCGATGCAGATCCAGGATCATGACGAGCTCCCCAAGTTTGATCACCGGGCCCTCCCTCCCGCCAGCAGGAGGAGCCTCGGCGATTCGGCGCGCCCGCCGGCCGTCCCGGGCATGCCCGGGACGGCCGGCAGTCACGAAAACTGGGGAAATTTCAAATGTCACAAGTGGGGAGAATTGCTCCGCCACTCACAACCCGACCGCTACTGTTTTTGCCCGAGCCCGATGAAGCTCGCCGCCGTGTCCAACGACTACATGAACGGCGGCAATCCGAATAACGGCTACGTCATCTACTACTGCCAGTGCCCCAACCTCGGGCCCGGACAGACGACGCACCCGGCTGCGTCGTCGGGGCCCCTGGCGGAAGTGTGCATCTGCGACTCGACCGGATTGGCGGCCGTGCCGCCCATCAAATCGACGGTCAACCCGACCGCGTCGATCTGTCCGATTCCCTTAACCGGAATCCCTTGCCCGATTGGAAAGGTCAATGTGGGCGGTAAATGCGTCGCCCCCTGCACAAGCAAAAGCCAGGTGATGACGCCGGGCGGCACGTGCTGCGATCCGACCCTCGTGACGTCTTGTGGGACGTGCTGTCCAGCCGGAACGACGCCCAACCTGACGCTTGGCACGTGCGGGCCGAACCAGACGACTCAATAGCGGACGATGGCAGGCCGGCGCCGCAATTCTTTCTCTGCATCCCGTCTGACGCGGGGTGATGCCGCCGTGTGGCTCGCGGCCTTGAGCGCATTTCTTTGCTGCCTCCTTTCCACAAGCGTGAGAGCACAGCAGACTCCGGTCGCCGTCATCGCTCTAGGAAACGCCGCCGTAACCGGCTTCTCCGGCGCGATGCCGCCGCCGCAGATCGCGCCCGGCGACGAGCCCGGTCGCTTCACCTTCATCGACTTGAACGGGCCTTCGCTAAGGATCGTCGATCTTCAACACATGGGCGGTCGGCCCGCCGCCCAGCTCGTTGGCGCGCCGAAGCCATTCACGTTCAGCGCTGCTGCAATCGGGCAAATATTTGGCGTCGCGCTCGACGATAACACCCCGGCCAATATCTATGTCGCCGCAACCTCGGCTTACGGGCTCCCGATTGTCGCGCCCGGCCCGGACGGTCAGCCGAGCCACATCAAGGTCGGCGCGGCAGGCGCGACCTTCATGGGCGGTTTATGGGGTCGGGAGGGCGGTCCAGGATCGATCTGGAAGATTGATGGCGCGACCGCCCGCGTCAGTCTGTTCGCGAACATCACGACCAACGGCCGGGCCAATTCGGGCCCGGCTCTCGGCGGGATTGCTTACGACCCAGACTCGAAATCACTTTTCGTCGCCGATCGGGAGACCGGGCTCATTCACCGCCTGGCGCTGACCGGCGCTGACCTCGGCAGCTACGACCACGGCATGACCGGGCGCGCCGCCCAGGGGTTGCCGCCAGCGCCCTGGAATGCTCGACAGCCGATCGATATCACCAACCCGCAATTCGACAGCGCCGACCCCGCAACCTGGAACATCGCTGAGCCCGAGCGCCGCATCTTCGGCTTGGCGGTGCATCACCGCCGCCTCTACTACGCCGTGGCCGACAGCCTTGAGGTCTGGTCGGTCGGCCTCAACGCAGACGGGTCGTTCGGCGACGATGCGGTGATCGAGCTCGTGGTCCCGCCCTCCGCGGGACCGACCGAAATCTCAAAAATCGCCTTCGACGATCAGGGGCGGATGTTCCTCGCCGAGCGGCCCGCGCCGACCGGCGCCTTCGACCTCGAGGGGCTCGCCGTTCGCGCGATCGGCCGCGTGCTGCGCTATGCGATCGTCGGCTCAGCCCCGGGCGGCCGGCGGGTTTGGCAGGAGCAGCCCGACGAATATGCGATCGGCTTTGCCGGCAATCTGCGCAACGGCAACGGCGGGATCGATTTCGGCTACGCCTACGACCAGAACGGAGAGATCGACCTCGCCTCGTGCGGCGGCTTTCTGTGGTCGACCGGCGAGGACATGCGCAACGCTGCCGACGCCGCGCTCGCCCAGCGCCTGTCGCAGACCGGGGCTCTGCACGTTCACGGCTTGCAGGGCGAAGGCCTCTGGCAGGACCGGCCTCGCAACAAACCGCCGCTCGAGAGCTATTTCATCAGCTACATCGACCAATCCGCCGATGACGTGGCGCGAGGGACGCTCGGCGACGTTGCGATCGAACGCGCGTGCGCGACGCCGACTCGCGCCGGCCTCCTCGCGCCGGCGGTTCCGCCGCCGCCCGGCTCCGCCGCGCCGCCGATCGTCTCCGGTCCAGTGGGCCCGCCGCTGCCGCCTCCCGGCGCGCCGCCCGCCAAACCGCCGGGTCCGCCGTCGCCTCCGACCCCGCCCGGAAAGCCGCCTGGCCCGCTGCCGCCTCCCCTCAACGCCTGCACGCCCGATCAGGTGCGCCGTGTCAGCACGGGCGCCTGTGAGCCGAGCTGCCCGAGGCCCGGCATTCAGATCGGCGGCAAATGCTGCGTCGTCGGTGAACTCGCGGCGGGCGGCGCCTGCTCGAATTCGATCTGTCCCGCCGGCGAGACGTCCATCGGCCCGAGCAATTTTTGCTGCAGCAACAATCAGGTCTATACCGTCGCCGGCGGGGCGCAGGCGTGCTGTAGCGGCCCGCTCGTCAACGGCCGCTGCCTGCCGCCGACGCTGAACTGCACGCCGGGGTCGGCAAGTGCGGGATGCCCTGTCTGCGCTGTCGGATATGTCATGGCGGGCGGCGCTTGCTGCCTCGCGAGCAAGGCGACTTCGACGGGCCTCTGCTGTCCCGCCGGAGAGGCGTCGGCGCCCGACAAGAAAACGTGCCAACCAATCTTCCACATTCCGATCGGACCACTTTGCTGCGCGTCCGGCCTCATCCCGACGGCGAGCGGCGCCTGCTGCTCGCCGGCGAACGTCACCACAAGCGGCGTATGCTGTTCGAGGCCGATCACCACGACGGATCGGTCCGAGTGCCCGAAGTCGACTGAAGTCATCCCCGCTTGCGCCGCCGGCTACACCGCGATGGCGGATGGAACATGCTGCAACAATCGCTATGTCAGCGCTAACGGACACCAGTGCATCGTCGTTTCGCGGCCGTGCGCGCCCGGCGAGACCCGTGATCGCTACGGCGCTTGCGTGGCCATCCCGGTCGCGCCGGTCCCGCCGCCGGCGATCAAACCCCCCGCCTGCCCGCCTGGGGCCGCGCTTACGCGTGACGGCGTCTGCGCCGCTATTCCCGCGCGAATCTGCCCGCCGGGCGAGACGCGAACCCGCGAGGGCAAGTGCCTGCCGAGCGCGCCGCCAGCCTGTCCGCCCGGCGAGACGCGAACCCGCGAAGGCAAGTGCCTGTCAGCTGCGCCGCCGGAATGTCCAGAGGGCGAG
>Ga0335076_10005758_pt1 | contig 12497 bp, 15 predicted proteins | sample Lox_Sample_25_FD_206717 | JGI IMG/M metagenome (GOLD analysis project Ga0335076, IMG submission 206717) | Soil microbial communities from Loxahatchee National Wildlife Refuge, Florida, United States - Lox_Sample_2.5 | ecosystem: Environmental > Terrestrial > Soil > Wetlands | place: USA...
GACAAAATGGCATAGCAACTCTGTGCTACCACTACGCGGGCATGGCGGGCGGTCTGCTGGTTAGTGTGGTATTGGGTCGCTTTGGCTTTGCGCTCATCGCTCTGTTGTTCCTGTTCGGCGCTCTGGGGACTGCAGCAATCGGGATTCCAGGGCTGTCTTACACGGGACTGGTGGCGACCGTGATGCTCTCGGGGTTCGGCATTATTGGCGCGCAGTTCTGCAACACCGCGACCTCGGGGTTGATATATCCGACCGAGTTCCGGTCTTCAGGCGTGGGTTGGGCATTGGGGGTCGGCCGCTTCGGCTCGATCCTGGGTCCCCTGGTAGGCGGGTTGCTCATCGGCAGGGTAACGCTGCAGCACTTGTTCCTCCTCGGCGCCGCGCCGATGATTGCAGGCCTTTTCGCCTCCCTGTGGCTTGCGCAGCTGACGTATCGGCAAACGTGCACTACGCGGATTCTGGTCTCGTGAATTCGCGACGGCGGATGTCCGTTGGAAGATCTCAGTGGCAATTTCTCGAGAACCCCGACAGGTACGTCACCGTCTGGGACATTTCTGGGACACTTCGCTCGTGACATTGCGTGATACCAAGTGATATCACGTGACAACAAGTCCTCGTTGCAATTGGGAACCCGCCTCGCATATCGTTGATCCGTAAGCCCCGTGCCCCCGTTTCACACGGCAGGGGCCACTGGTTCGATTCCCAGTACCGCCCATCATTCCAGGCTCAAGCCGCGCGAGGCGTGCCGCCAGTCCGATCGTGAGCTGACTGCGACGGCAGCCGCCGCGAGGATTGGCGCGATTGGGGGAGCTGACTGACGGTGGTTCACAGGGAGCGCAGCAGCCGTCCGGCAACTGCACCTACCGCGGCGCTGGCCGGCACGACCAGCGTGTGCCACACCAAGACGTGCGGCGCCTGAGAATCCGTGCAGTTGAGCTCGAGGACCGTCATTCCCGCGAGGCCTGCCAATACGCCTGCCGTCAGGCCTGCTGATACCGTATCCATCGCCCAGCCGCGGCGCAGCCACCACCACCCGAGCAGAGCCGCGGGAGCGGCGTGCAGCAGGCCGGTCGAGAAGCACGCCAGACCTGTTGTCAGGAAGTGCTCGGTCCGGTAGTCGTGGAATAGAAGCGTGAACACGCCGAGCAGCGTGAGGCTCACCAATGCAAGCAGCGCCGCCGGGGTCAACCGACGCGGGCTGCCGGGAATCCATTCGCTGACCAGCTGTGCCGCTGCAACGCAGGTGAGCAGAGCAAGCGTGCCGAAGATCAGCACCCGCGCCGGAATAGCCAGAGCTTCGACACCCTGGAAGCCCGCGCGGGCCGCGCCAAGGAGCGCTACCGCCCCGCTGATCAGAACCAATCCGCCGATCAGCACCCATGTTGACGGGAGTACGCGTACCGGTTGCATGGCTGGCTCGATGGTATCGGCGATGCGTGTGAGCAATTCCGCCGGCACTTCGCGGGGCACTCGGGCCGCCTTGGCGAGGGCTTCGTCGATCTCTGTATCTCTCACTGCACACTCCCGGATCGCGTGAGCTCTGGGAGGCTCATGGTCTGGCGCAACTTCTCGTAGGCCCTGTGCACCTTCTGCTTCACCGATCCCACGCTGCATGAGGTTGCTCGCGCAACTTCCTCCAACGACATCCCCGCCACCTTGAGCATCTCCAGCACCTCCCGCTGGCTCTCGGAAAGCGGCGCCAACAGCGCCTCGAGCTCCTCCCCGCGAGGGGCCTCCGGCGAAGCGGACATCTTGTCGTCAAGCTGCTCCCAGCTTTGCTCGTGGCGGGTGGTGCGACCCTGTCGCCGGTAATGGTCGATGCGAACGCGCCGCGCGATGGCGTAGATCCAAGGCAAGACGGGCTTCTCCGGACGATAGGTATGACGCGCACGGTGGATGCGCAGCCACGCCTCCTGCAGCAGATCATCGGCGTCGGCCGGGTTACTAGATTGCGCGTCCAAGAAGCGATGCAGCTGGGGACTGAGACGGTTGATCAGGGACCTGGCCGCGGCGAAATCGCCCGCCTGGTAAGCGGCCATCAGCGCCTCAAGATTGCCGTCCATATCCATGGGTATACGTCCGAAACTCGGAGTTAGTTACGGCACGTGCTCGATTCCGGATGAAAGACCGGCCAGCCGCGAGGGTCCGTAACCTTCCTGCATCCGGGAACGAATGCTTTCTGGAGCACGCCTGACCGGAGAGTGCGCCTGCCCCCATCCGTTGCCCCCGCTACGGGGCAACGCGTTTATACCGCCCTGATCCAAGGAGAAAGTCCATGAACCGTTCTAAGTCGGAGAGGTTGCATGCTTATGGCACCGCGGGCCTGCTCGCGGCAACCCTGCTTACTGCCGCCACTGCTGCGGTAGCGAGCGAAAACGAGCGTAGCGTGCTCGTTCTCACGAGCACCAATAACCCGGCGAGCAACGCCGTCGTCGTTTTCAAGCTCGAAACCGCCAGCACGCCCTCGCTCATCTATCTGGATACCGTGACGACCGGCGGCAAGGGAGGGGCGAGCGGCAACGCCGGAATGCTGCAATTCAAAGACGACCGCGGGGCCGTCGCAAACTTCGGGTCGAATAGCGTCACCAAGCTCATTCGTCAGGGTGACTCCATTAGTATCGGAAGCACTATCAACCAGGCGCCTGGATGCACGCAACCCGATTCCGTGGCCTTGACCAAGGACCACCTCTTTATCGTGGGAGCCAACTGCGCCGAGAGTCGTGCCTGGCCATCGGGCGCCCCAGACGGAGCCGTGGTCCCGCTCACCGATCCGTCGGCCGCGCAGATCGCCGTGGGCAAGCACTGGTCGGCCGTCACGCTCAAGTCCGGATCTGTGCTTCAGCTATTACTGACGCGGGAGGGGGCTCTCAACGGGGCATCGGCCGCGATCATGCTCCCGAGCACGGCGGATAACACCCCGCTCGGGGAGGCGTTCTGGGGAGACCTTCTGGGATTCACGCCGGCGCACAGCCCGGACAGCTTCGCAATCGTGAACGAGGATCAGACAGTCTTTCCGATCACCGGGCCGACACCCCCTTACCCCACCAACGCGCCCTGCTGGGTCGCGAAGGGCGCGGGAAATGTCTGGTACACCGGTAACTCCCCTGGCCAGGCGGTCTCTATCTTCTTCAGCGACGGCGACGGTGGAGTGTTCTACAAATCGATCCCGCTGCCGGGTGCGCCGACGGACGTCACCGTGTCACATGACGGCAGGTGGCTGGCGGTTATTTACAGCGCGAGCGGCGACGCGCGCGTGGCGGTGTTCTCAATCGATTCATACGGCGATCTCACGCCCGCAGGAACCTCGAGCACGGTAGGCGTGACGGCTTTCAGCGGCGTGGCGATCAGCGAGTAGGGGCGGTTCGTGGCTGCCAGGCCCGGCGGGCAGAAGGCCCGCCGGGCCGCCGACGTTGGGATAGTTTTGGGACAGTCCCATCTTGACATCGCGTGATATCAAATTACGTCCCGTGATACTAAGGCCCCATAAGGCAGGGGCACTTATTTTACTGCTGAGCGGTGAGTCCGATGGCTCCGACCGACATCATTTTTTCAGAGAGTGATGACGGCGGTCTAACAATCGTTGCAGCGGATCGCGAGGCGCTGCGTGTTTGGGGCCGTGGGCCCCAGTGGAGTCTGGTGGGCCCACGTCCCGAGGATCCGGGAACTCTCCTGGATCCTTGCATAGGTAGCGCCATAGCGCCATGGTATAGCGACATCTCATTACACATGCGCAGTCCCCAATGCCTCCGCTCCAACGATCAGGTCTAATAGTTCCGAGGTGATCTCGCTTTGTCTCGCGACGCGAGCCTCCTGACTCAACTCCGACAGTCTCTTCAATACGTTGTCGTGTGCGGCCTCCATGGCTGCAAAGCGCGCCGCGTTCTCGCTCGCGATCGACTCGACCGCTGCCTCTATCAGCAGTGCGAATACATACTCCTCAACGAGCTTCTCCAGCAGCAGATCGGGCCTCAGATTGTGCAGGCCCGGTTGCCGAGGCTGCAGCAGCACGAGCGACTCTGAGTCCAACGGCAGGAGCAACCGTCGCTCGATGGAGGAACTGCGGCCCTGATGATAGCGGCCGAACATCACCTCGACACGCGAGATTTCACCTCGAGCTATGCGCCGATAGAGCGACCTTGTCAGGGCGTTTATGGAATCCGACACGCTGGCTACGCGCGTGGGCAGCGCGCGGGACCATGAGACGTGCTGACCGCGCTCGAATGCCAGCCCGGCACCCCGACTGCCAAGCACAAAGAATTGATCGTGGCTCTCAAGTACGGCGAGTGCTGCCTCGAGTAGGCGCTCATTGAAGCCCCCCACAAAGCCCTGCTCCGCCGTGCAGAGAATGATCGCCCTGCTGCCGCCACGGTCCGTCCGCGACGCTACCTCCGGTACTGGCATCAACAACAGTGCCGCACCAACGGCCTGCGCCATTGACTCGCCATATCGACGGATACCCGGCAACGCCAGTTGGGTCTCCTGCAAGCGCATCCCGGCAAGAGATCGCATCGCACCAACAATGTTGCCCAATTCCTGCATGCCGGCCATGCGGCGCTGAATATCTGCCAGACGCGTCATGGTGCCGTACCTCGCGGCGCCACGTTCGCGGTCATGACGGACTGCGCAAGCGCGACTAAGCACACCTTCAGCCGCTCCCGGACCTCTGCCGAAAGTCGCTGCGCATCCGCATCGAGCGCCAGGATGTCGGGACAGTGCTCACCGAGCCAATTTGCAAGCGCTGCTCGGAAACTCGGCACTCGGTCAAGGGTGACACCGTCCAGAACCTTGTCATTTAGCGCGCACAGCAGCGCGACCTGCAGCCCGAGAGCAAGCGGCGCGAACTGTGGCTGGCCTAGCACCGCTCGTATTCGCCGACCATGTTCGATGACCTTGCGCGTACGCTCGTCAACCATGGTCCCGAAGCGCGTGAAGACCTCAAGCTCCAGGAACTGTGCGTACTCTAGGCGCAAGCTCTCGGCCAAGTCTTTGAGAACCGATGCCTGCGTCTTGCCGCCGACGCGCGAGACGCTCCTACCCACATCAACCGCGGGCTTCAAGTCTTCATAGAAGAGCCGCGGATCGAGATAGATCTGGCCGTCGGTGATCGAAATCAGGTTCGTCGGAATGTAGGAACTGATATTCCCCGCCTGAGTCTCGGCGATCGGTAACGCCGTGAGCGATCCCCCTCCGTGCTCGGGTGCCAGCTTTGCTGCGCGTTCGAGCAGTCGGGAGTGGATGTAGAAGATATCCCCGGGGTAAGCCTCGCGCCCCGGGGGACGACGCAACAGCAGCGAGACCTGTCGGTAGGCGGCGGCGTGCTTGGTGAGGTCGTCGATGACGAGTAGCACGTCGCGACCGCGCGCCATGAAATGCTCTGCCATGCTACAGGCCGCATAGGGCGTGAGCCATTGGAGGCCCGGGGCTGCATCCGCCTCCCCTACGACAAACAGGCAGCGCTCCGGCGCCCCGTAGCGATGCACGCCCTCGATGACGCGAGCAACCGAGGATGCTTTCTGCCCGACAGCCGCGTAGACACAGATCACGTCGCTTGATTGCTGATTGATAATCGTATCGACCGCGATTGCAGTTTTACCCGTGCCACGATCGCCGATTATGAGCTCGCGCTGGCCCCGCCCCAGTGGGATCATCGCGTCGATGACCAGTAACCCCGTTGCGAGCGGCTGTGTCACGAGCGAGCGATCGACGATCGCCGGGGCTGGCTGCTCGACGGGCGAGTACCGCACATTCTCGAGCGGCTTGCCGCCATCGAGCGGCTCCCCCAGCGCATCGACGACTCTGCCGAGCAGCGCATCGCCAACCGGGACCCGCGCGACTCCGCCGCTCCCCCGCACGATGCTTCCTGCGGCGATGCCACTTGCATTCCCGAGGAGCACACAGCCGATGGCATCTTCGCTCAGATCTACGGCGAGCCCATGAACACCGCCCTCAAAAACGAGCAGCTCATCCAATCGCGCGGCAGGAAGTCCACGAACCACCGCCACGCCGTCGCCAATCTGAGCGACCCGCCCGATCTGCTCGAGCCGCGGCTCGAGCGAGAGTGTGGCGAGGCGTTCCCGGCTGCGCGAGGCCCACGCGCGCAGGTCCTCAGTGAGGTCGGGCATTGCTTGTGACCTGGGACCGCAGCGCGGCGAGCGCGCTCTGCCACGAGAAGCTCAGGACTGCTGTCGAAAAATGCAATTCCGCTCCCGCGACGAGCTCCGGTTTGACCTCGAACACGATACGGCCGCGGCCGAGGATCTGGCCAAGCCGGCGGCTCCAGTCATCCTGCGCTGCGCCCGGCAGTAGGCTTGCGGTAGTAACCGTCACCGCCCCGCCGTTCGCCAAGTCTCGAACAAGGGGCTCGAGTTGCGTCGTGGGAAGCGTCTTCAGGTGCTGCTCGATGCGCTCGATCCAGGCTTCGGCACGGAGTGCCGCCGGCACTTCCGCGAGGAGTCGCCGCGCATACTCCGCACCCAAATCAAGTGCTACTCGGTGCGCCTCCTCGAGCACGCGTTCGCGCTCCGCCAGCACCGACTCGTGCGCACCTTCGAGCAGTGCACGGGCGTCCCGTTCAGCCTGTGCTCGCAGCGCGCGTGCCGTCTCCTGTGCTTGCGCAGCGGCCGCCTTTACCGAAGCTTCGCGCTGCGCCGCGAGGGAGGCATGGTCCGCCTGCGCTGCCGCCAGTTGCACCTTCGCCTGCTCCTCCACCGCCTTCACGGCATCGAACTGCCGTTGCACCTCGGCTTTGCGAGCATCGATCAGCTGCAGGATCGGTCGGTACAAGAATCGGTGCAACAGCCACACTAGGACGGCAAAGTTCACCGTCTGTAGCAGCAGTGTCCACCAGTCGATGTGCATGGCTAGTGCACGTAGGGATTGGCAAAGAGCAATAGCAGCGCGACGACGAGGCAATAGATCGCCATCGTCTCGATCATGGCGAGTCCCACAAACAGTGTGCGGGATATCGTGCCCGAGGCTTCGGGCTGACGTGCTATGGCGTCCATGGCCGCGGCAACCGAGCGGCCCTCCGCTAACGCCGGTCCGATGGAGCCGATCGAAACTGCGATCACGGCGCCGATGATGGAAATGACTTTGGGGTCCATGACGCTTTCCTCTAGCCACTCTCGCCGCTCACGGCGGCGCCAATGAATACCGTCGCGAGTACCGTAAAAATGTAGGCCTGTACCAGTCCCACCAGGATCTCCAGGACCATGAGCGGGATCGGAACGAACAGCCCCGCAAGTGCAATCACCAATGCCAACACGAACTCGCCGCTCATGACGTTGCCGAACAAGCGAACCATCAGGGAGAAGGTCCGCGTCACCTCGGAGAGGATGTTAAGCGGCAGCATGATGAGCTTCGGCTTCGCGAAACTGGCCAGATAGCCACGCACACCGCGAGCGCGGACGCCGAAGAAGTGCACGGAGAAGAACACGATCAGCGCTAGCGCAAGCGGGGTCTCCAGCTTCCCTGTTGGCGGTTCGACACCGGGCAGCACGCCGCACAGATTCGCGGCCACCAGATAAAGAAACAGCGTGCCAAGCAGCGGCACGTATGGCCGTGCGTCCTTGTGAATGATGGATTCGATTTGCTGGGCAATCCCGAGCACCAGACTCTCGAGCACCGCCTGGCGCCCATCGGGTTGCAGTCGCAGCCGCTGCGTAACGCGGCCGCAGACCACTATCAGCACGAGCATGATGATCCATGTCGTCACCACGGGGCGCGTGACGGCGATCGGGCCCACGTGAAACAGCACGGTGCTCGTGAGTGGCGAGCCTCTCATCAGGCGGCGCTCCTTGAGCGATACAGCGTGACGGTGCGCGCCAGCAAGAACCCTAAGAACGTAAGTAAGAGAGCTGTCACGCCAGTTCGCGCGACAAAAGTAAGCACGGCGACCGCAACGCCAAATCGGCCCACCGTGAGGGCTACGGGTTCGAGCCAGCCATCACGTACCATGAATCGCTTGACCGTTCGGTGTAACGCCGCAAAGTACAGAAGGCCCACGCCGAATCCCGCGAGCAGCGGCACCACGAATAGCACGACCGGTCCGAACGGTATCGCGGGTTTCATGCGCTATGAATCCTTTGCCATGCGAGCGTGCACCCCACGGCCAGACCTGCCACGAGCAATCCGAGTGTCCAGAAAATCCCGCTGCCAAAGTGGCGGTCAAGCCAGCGGCCGGCAAAGATTCCCATCAGTGTGGGCACGACAATGCTCCAGCCCACTGCGCCGATCATCGCGAGGTTCTGACCAATCGAGCGTTCACCCTCCTGCTTCCAGCGCGCCCTCCGTCCCTCTCGCAAGCGGACGGCGTCCCCGAGATTCTGGTGGTCGTCCGGTATCTGGTTCACTGCTCGAGATCCTCAGGCCGTGTCATCGGTTCGCTGAGCCCTGAACTCGTGCGCGGCTTCAGATAGCGGCAAATCTGTCGGATCGCTGCAAGATAGAGTCTCTGGGTGTCAGTCCGCGACTTCTTTTCCTCATCGGTCCGACGGTGGAATGCGGCCAGTACTTCGGTTTGCAACCACCCGAGGTCCTCGCCAGCAATCGCCTCCCGTGTCGCAATCGTAATCAGCTTTCCGTCCCGAACCTCGAGCATGCCACCCCGAACTGCCAGATAATGCTCACGTCCCTTGAGGTCGCGCCAGCTCACGACCGACAATGACAGAGCCGTCAAAAAATCCGCGTGCCCGGGCAGGATCCCGAAAGCGCCCGTCCCATCTTCCGCGCGAACATGTGCGACACCCTCGCTGTCCGTGATGATCGCCAGAGGCGTGCTGACGGTGAGCCTCACGTGATCCCCTTCTTGGAATCCGATTCGCGCTGTCGTGCCTCATCGAAGTCACCTACCATGTAAAGCGAGCGCTCCGCCCAATCATCGGCTTCCCCGGCGAGAATTGCGTCGCATCCAGCGAGCGTCGCCTTGAGTTCGACGCTGCGTCCCCGCTTGCCTGTAAATGCCACCGTCACCATGAACGGCTGAGTCAGAAAGCGCATCAAGCGACGTGCTCGCTTGACGATGCTGCGATCTGCCGCGCTCAGCTCCTCGATACCAAGCAGCGCAATCACTTCCTGCAGATCGCGATAGTGGGCTATCGCTTTTCGAACCTCCTGTGCGACACGATAATGCCGCTCGCCGACCAGGCGCGCGTCAAGAAGACTTGAAGTTGAGCCGAGCGGGTCAACTGCCGGATACATTCCTTCGCTCGCCATCTCGCGTGAGAGGACAATCGATGAGTCGAGGTGACTAAAGATCTCCGCGACCGCAGGATCGGTGAAGTCATCCGCGGGAACATAGACCGCCTGTATCGAGCTGATCGCAGCACCGGCAACCGATGCGATGCGCTCTTCGAGCTCGGCAATCTCGCTTGCGAGACTGGGTTGGTAACCGACGCGCGACGGCAACCTTCCGAGCAGACCCGATACTTCGGCGCCTGCTTGGACCAAGCGATAGACATTGTCGATCAGGAGCAGCACATTCTCATGAGCCGAGTCCCGAAAGTGCTCGGCAATCGTCAAAGCCGCAAGACCGGCGCGCCAGCGTGCTCCGGGAGGCTCATTCATCTGCCCAAAGACTAGCGCGGTGCGCCTCAAGACACCGGATTCGCGCAATTCGAGCAGCAGTTCGTGTCCTTCACGAGAACGCTCCCCGATTCCCGCGAACACCGAGGTACCCGAATGCCGCTCCACGGTAGTGCGGATCAATTCCATGATGAGCACGGTCTTGCCGACTCCGGCGCCACCGAACATCGCGGCCTTGCCACCTTTCACAAGCGGCGCGAGCAAGTCGATAACCTTGATGCCGGTGTGGAACATCTCGAGTGTTCCACCCAAGCGTGCAATGGCCGGTGCAGGGGCGTGAATCGGCCGGCGCGGTGTGTCGGCCGGCAGCTCAGGACCTCGATCGGTCAACTGACCGGTCGCATTGAGGAGTCGTCCGAGCACTGCATCGCCGACGGGCACCTGTATCCCGTTACCGGTCGCGCGCGCCTCGGCGCCCCGGCTCAGGCCTGCTGTGTTCCCGAGTGCTACGGCACGAACAGTCGTGGAGTCGAGATGCTGGTGCACCTCCACGAGGAGAGGTGCAGCGTGTTCCTGCGCAATTTCGACGCTTTCGTTAACCACGGGCAAGCGGCCGGCAAAGCGTATGTCGATCACTGAACCGTGAATTGCGGTCACGAATCCTTGATCTTCAACGGATGCCACGCTATCACCGCCACCCTATGACGTTACGGCACTGCATGAGCACGGGATAGATCTGATCTGGCACCACGCATTGATGCGGTCAGTGCCGTGATGCAGTGTGATTAGACTGGCCGACAAGCTTCAGCTTTGCAATCAGAATCGACACCATGCTCGCCCGCAACCCACGTCCGCGGCACTGAGGAATAGACGACGTGCTCCACCGAGCTGAAGCAAACCTGGACACGCTGCCGTCCGCGGCGTCGGCCTGGCGGCCTACCCGCGACGGAGGTGAGGTGTGCGGCGCCTCGATTTTCCTGGAGCATCGGTGACCGGCGCCCGCTGCAACAAGCGGCGCGAATAACACGGACACGCCAACTGAACTGTCGCGGGGTCCGACAGGGGTGATCCGTGGCTGCCGCGGAAGTGTTCCGCCACCCACTCCCAAGGGCGCGATTAAATCTGAACGATAGAGCTGAAATCGAAGGCGGAGTCTGGCGGATTTTCTCCGATCCGCACCTTCGAATCGCTGAGGAAGCGATGTGGCGGTACCGGAAGGTTGTACGGGGCAGGAACCCCCGTGAACACCCTTGCCGACAGGTCATAACGCGAGCCATGGCAGGGACAGAAGTATCCTCCGCGCCAACTCGGGCCGCGGCCTCCATCGGGCTGCGGCTCATAGCGCGGCACGCAGCCGAGATGGGTGCAGATCCCGACGACGATCAGATACTCTGGCTTGATCGAACGATGCCAGTTCTTGGCGTACACGGGCTGTTGCAGCACCTCGGAGTTGGGATCCCTCAGCAGGCGCGTGTCATCTGGCTCCTGCAACACCTCTAGCTGGGCGGCGGTGCGGTGCAGGATAAACACCGGGTGCCGCCGCCATATCGCGAGGATCATCTGCCCGGGCTCAACCTTAGAGATGTCGACGTCCGTGGGGCCGCCGAGTGCGCGCGCGCTCTCAGACGGCATCCACGACTCGATGAACGGCACCGCGGCAAGTGCGGCGCCCACCGCCCCGTAGGCGGTGATTGCCCTCCACAGAAACTTACGACGACTAAGGTTCGGCTCGCTCGCCACAGTCCAGGGATCCTCGCCCGTCACAGACATGACTTCGTGACCCGCAAGTTTCCGGTCTTCAGCGCCAAAGTTTGTCCGGCGCGTCGCTCAACTCGCGGCGCGGGCGGCCGAGCCTGCGGCGCGCGCAACTGAGCCCTTATCGGGATATTTGCTGAAGATTGCCGCCACAGCAGTGTCGATCTGCTTCTCCGCATCCGTGCCACCCACGCCCTCGAGACTCTCCTCAACGGAGGCGTGCCACAGTGGCTGCCGGCTCTTTGCGTCGTAAAGGTCAACAGCGATGACACGCTCGTTGTACACGTAGGGACCCGCATATGGACCCCACCAGTACCAACCCCACGGATAACCCCAACCGCTCGGATAGGCCCAATCGGTTACCGCGTGCGAGCCGATGCCGTAGCCGACCAAGCAGTCGGCGTTAGTCCCGGCCGGCCTAACCCCACCGGGCAAGTGGGAGGCGATCGCGGTACGTAGGCGACTTTCATTAAGGGGATTTGCGACAGTCTCACGCAGCGGGTTGTTGCCGGAGAACGACCCCGCCCATGCGAACGTATGACACTGCACGTTGCCGATCAGCTCGGAATTGACGTCGGAACTCACGTGGAGCGACGCGCAGCCTGCGAGTATGCAGACGGGGAAAAAGATAAGCTGGTGCCTCAACGCCAGGGTGACCTCCAAGGACGCCTTCAATCGTCTCGCCGCGACCCTACAGTCGCCAACGCACACCGCGGCTTTTTGTTGACCCGATGTCGTCGAGTATCCGCGCCGGATACGGGCAACGGTTTCGGTCAAGTCATCCGCGGGCTGCGGGCGATACGCATCAACAAGCGCCCCGCGCAGCACCGCCTCGACAATGGATCGAACGACGACTTAACAACACGAAAAATTGTTAGGAGCTTGCTTCCGCCAGGCCGGCCATACGCTTCGCCAGCAGGCCCCGTCCCCGCTGCAATTCCCAGCCGGACGACGAGCAAAGAAAAGCTACGCGCGGCTCGCATCGGGCGCGCGTTTTAGCAACGCGCGCGCGGAAAAGCCCAGCGCGCTCTTAGACCGGGCATCTCCCGGCAGGTTCCATGCATTTGCCAAGGCGCGCGACTCGGCTGCGGTATCTGTGAAAGACCGTCTTTCAAAGACACGGACAACCGAGGACTCCAACTGACGTTCCTTTGCATGTACGTGTTAGGTGTAGTGGCGTGAAGCAGCTATCTCGCGTTCACGCCTGCACAGCGGAGTGA
>Ga0335076_10005759_pt1 | contig 12497 bp, 8 predicted proteins | sample Lox_Sample_25_FD_206717 | JGI IMG/M metagenome (GOLD analysis project Ga0335076, IMG submission 206717) | Soil microbial communities from Loxahatchee National Wildlife Refuge, Florida, United States - Lox_Sample_2.5 | ecosystem: Environmental > Terrestrial > Soil > Wetlands | place: USA: Florida...
GAAGAGAGGCAAGTCAAGGAAGGAGGGGGAAGGAGGGGGAAGGAGGGGGAAGAGAGCCGACGTGCAGAATCGGCCCGCGCGGCACCAGCGACGAGAAAGGCAAAGAGTTACGCAGAGTTCGCAGAGGAGCGCAGAGGGCGCTGAGAAAGGCAAGACGGGAGGATTGAAGACAGATCCCTCGCTTGCTCGGGATGACGGAGATTTTGGAAGACGGATCAATCGTGCGGACATGGGGCGCAGCATGCTGCGCCCCTACGAGGAATGGCATATGTTGGCGGCTGAAAATGTGCTGGCGCAAATAAAGAAAAGATAACGCAGGGACGCAGAGTGCACGGAGGGGACGGAGAGGGAAGAAAGGAAGAGGGACTAACCCGTGGGGTTGAGGGCCTGTTCCGGCGTACAGGTATTAGCGAATTCACAACGATGGACCAAAATCGAACAACGCAAGAACGGTGCGTTTGTTATGTTGAGCGGTAGGTGAGAACGTTTAGGGAGACCTGCGGATGTCGGTCCGTTTGGGTGAGATTTTACTAAAAGAGAGCTTGATCACGCAGGACCAGTTGGAGAAGGCGCTGGAATTCCAGCGCTCCAACGGGGGCAAGCTGGGAAGCTGCCTGACCAAGATGGGCTTCATCACGGATGACGACATCACGGGTGTGCTGTCGCGGCAGTATGGCGTGCCGTCCATCAACCTGAAGTATTACGAGATCGATCCGAACGTAATCAAGTTGATCCCGCAGGACACGGCGTTGCGGTACCAGGTGGTGCCGCTGTCGCGAGTGGGGTCAGTGCTGACAATCGCCATGACGGACCCGACGAACGTGTTCGCCATGGACGATATCAAGTTCATGACCGGGTTCAACGTGGAGCCGGTGGTGGCGTCGGAGTCGGCGATTGGGGAAGCGATCAGCCGGTTTTACGGCGGGAGCGCGTCGAGCCACGAAGAGCTGAGCTCGTTGATGAAGGACCTGGTGGACGAAGACCAGGAACTGGAACTAGCGGCGGAAGAGCAAGAGATGGACGCGGCGATGCTGGAGAAGGCCGCGGAAGAAGCGCCGATTATCAAGCTGGTGAACCTGATTCTGACGGATTCGGTGAAGCGGGGCGCGAGCGATATTCACGTGGAGCCGTACGAGAACGAAATGCGGGTGAGGTTCCGGGTCGACGGGGTGCTGCAGACGGTGATGAGCCCGCCGATGAAATTGCGGGACGCGATCACCAGCCGTATGAAGATCATGGCCAAGCTGGACATTGCGGAGAAACGGCTGCCGCAAGACGGCCGCATCATGATCAAGTACAAGGCCGACGGGAAGAAAAAGGAACTGGATTTCCGCGTATCGACGGTGCCGACGTTATACGGGGAAAAGATCGTGCTGCGGTTGCTGGACAAAGAGAACCTGCGGCTGGACATGACGAAGCTGGGGTTCGAACCGGAATCGCTGACAAAATTCGAACGGAACATTTTGAAGCCGTATGGAATGGTGCTGGTGACGGGGCCGACGGGATCCGGTAAGACGAACACGTTGTACTCGTCAGTGGCGCGGCTGAACCAAGTAGATACGAACATCATGACCGCGGAAGATCCGGTGGAGTTCCAGCTGCAGGGAATCAACCAGGTGCAGATGAAGGACCAGATCGGGTTGAACTTTGCGGCGGCGTTGCGCGCGTTTTTGCGGCAGGACCCGAACATCATTCTGGTGGGGGAGATCCGCGACTTTGAAACGGCGGAAATTGCGGTGAAAGCGGCATTGACAGGACACCTGGTGCTATCGACGCTGCACACCAATGACGCGCCGTCGACGATCAGCCGCTTGATGAACATGGGAATTGAGCCGTTCCTGGTGGCGACGTCGGTGAACCTGATTTGCGCGCAGCGGTTGGTGCGGCGCATCTGCACGAACTGCAAGGAAGAACTGGAAATCCCGCAGCAGGCGCTGATTGATGCTGGTTATACGCCGGAAGAAGTGAAGGACACGAAGATTTACCACGGGAAGGGATGTTCGACGTGCGGGAAGCGCGGGTATAAGGGGCGCACGGGTTTGTACGAAGTGATGGAGATCAATGACGAGTTACGGGAACTGATTCTGGTGGGCGCGTCGGCGTTGGAATTGAAGAAGAAGGCCATCGAGCAGGGAATGATCACGTTGCGGCGCAGCGGGCTGATCAAGTCGGCCCTAGGGCTAACCACGTTGGAAGAAGTAATCCGCGAAACGGTTTTATAGGAACGGAGAACAGCGAATATGGCTGGGATAACACTAAGCGAACTGCTGAAGAAGATGATTGAGATGGGAGGAAGCGACCTCCACATCACAACGAACAGCGCGCCGCGGGTGCGGGTACACGGACGGTTGCGGCCGCTGGATATGCCGCCATTGACGGCTGCGGATACCAAGTCGCTGGCGTATAGCGTGCTGACGGATTCGCAGAAGCACCGATTCGAAGAGAATCTGGAGCTGGACTTTTCGTTCGGGTTGAAGAATTTGGCGCGCTTCCGCGGGAACGTATTCAATCAAAGAGGCGCGGTAGGAGCGGTGTTCCGTACGATTCCCTGGGAGATTAAGGGATTTGACGCGCTGGGATTGCCGCCGGTGGTGCGCGGACTGTGCGACAAGCCGAGAGGGTTGGTGCTGGTGACGGGACCGACGGGATCGGGAAAGTCCACAACGTTGGCCGCGATGCTGGACAAGATCAATGGTGAGCGCGAGGAACATATGATCACCATTGAGGACCCGATTGAGTTTCTGCACAACCATAAGAAGTGCCTGGTGAACCAGCGCGAAGTGCACGCAGATACGCATTCGTTTGCGAATTCGTTGCGCGCGGCATTGCGCGAAGACCCGGACGTGGTGCTGATCGGAGAAATGCGCGACCTGGAGACGATCGAGTCGGCGCTGCGCATCGCTGAAACGGGACACTTGACGTTCGCGACGTTGCACACGAATTCGGCGGCATCGACGATCAACCGTATTATCGACGTGTTTCCGTCGCACCAGCAGCCGCAAATCCGGGCACAGCTGTCGATGGTGTTAGAAGGGATTCTTTGCCAGGCGCTGCTGCCGCGGGGAGACGGGCGCGGGCGGGTGATGGTGATGGAAGTGCTGATCCCGACAGCAGCGATTCGCAACCTGATTCGCGAGGATAAAATTCACCAGATTTACTCGGCGATGCAAACCGGAACGGGCCAAACGGGAATGCAGACGTTCAACCAGGGACTGGCGAACTCCTATTTCGCGAAACTGATTACGCTGGACGTGGCGCTGGCGCGTTCATCGAATCCAGACGAGCTGCAGGACATGATCAATCGAGGAGTGGCAACCGCGCCATCGTCGGGGAAAGCGCCGACGGGCAAGTCGCCAGTGGGCGCGCGGCACTAAAGAGTTGGAAGGAACCGGGGCAAGTGGAAAGGCAAACGAGTTTCGACCGCTGAGGAGGAAATATGCCGGTCTTTACATATAAGGGCACGAATCGCGCGGGGACGTCAGTGGCTGGAGAAATGAGCGCCAGCAACAAGACGGAGCTGCAGAGCCTGCTGCGGCGCCAGCAAATCACGGCGACGCGCGTCTCCGAAAAGGGGAAGGAATTCAACCTGCCCACCTTTGGCGGGGGCGTGAACTCGAAGGAATTGGCGATCTTCACGAGACAGTTCTCGGTGATGATCGACGCGGGGTTGCCGCTGGTACAGTGCCTGGAGATTCTGGCCAGCCAGCAAGAGAACCAGACGTTCCAGAAGGTGCTGACGGGGGTGCGAGGCTCGGTGGAAGGCGGCAGCACGCTGTCGGCGGCGATGAAGCAGTATCCGAAGGTGTATGACCCGCTATACAGCAACATGGTGGAGGCGGGGGAGACGGGCGGTATTCTGGACACGATTTTGCAGCGGTTGTCGACGTACATCGAAAAGAACGTGAAATTGAAGGCGGCGGTGAAGTCGGCATTGATTTATCCGGTAGGCGTGTTGAGCATCGCGGCGGCGGTGATCACGCTGCTGTTGTGGAAGGTAGTGCCGATTTTCGCGACGTTGTTCGCAGGATTGGGCGTGGACCTGCCGTTGCCGACGAAAATCGTGATTGCGTTGAGCCACTTCGTGGGGAGCATCTTCGGGTTCCTGATTTTTGTCGGCATCATCGCTACGATCTTTGGGTTGAAAGTATGGTACGGGACGCCGGGAGGGCGGTTCGTGCTGGATACGGTGGTGCTGAAGATTCCGGTGGTGGGGATTTTGATGCGGAAGATCGCGGTGGCGCGATTCACGCGGACGCTGGGAACCCTGATTTCGAGCGGCGTGCCGATCCTGGAAGGGCTGGACATTACCGCAAAGACGTCGGGCAACGCGGTGGTGGAGAAGGCGCTGACGCAGGTGCGGAGATCGTTGGAAGAAGGAAAGTCACTGACGGAACCATTGAAGGAATCCGAGGTATTTCCGGGAATGGTGACGCAAATGATCGCGGTTGGCGAACAGACGGGCGCGATGGATGCGATGTTGTCGAAGATCGCGGACTTCTACGAGGACGAAGTGGACGTGGCGGTGAAAGACCTACTGACGGCCCTGGAACCGATCATGATCGTGTTCCTGGGATTGGTAGTCGGCGGCGTGGTCATATCGATGTATTTGCCACTGTTCTCGTTGATCGGGAAACTGAGCGGGGCGCACTAAGGGTAGTTTCCGTTCGGAACTGGGAGGGCACGCGGCGAGCCGCTGTCCTCCCAGTTCTGTTTAAATAAGGCGTGGGGAGGGAAGCAGGCGGGCGTGGCCGCTTCCGAGCCATGGAACAAACGCTGACACGGCGAGACTGGCTGGAGTGGCTGACGAAAGTGCGGCTGCTCATGATCGCCCTGATCCTGGGCGTAGGAGTGGTGTGGCCGCAGTATTCGCCGCCGGCGGGAACCGCGCGGTATTTTCTCCCAATTATCATTTTGTGGATCACCATCGGGATCCTGCACCTGATCCTGGTGAGATTGCTGCCGAAGGCATCGTGGCTAGGCGCGTTGCAGGTTTCCTGCGACGTGGGAATGATCACGGCGATCGTGTACGCCACGGGGCTGCAGGACAGCAATTTCGTCTCGTTGTATTTGCTGGTGATCATCGTCGCGAGCATTCTGTTTTCGCGGCAATTGTCGTTTCTGACGGCGCTGTTCTGCCTGTCGTCGTTAGCGCTGACGACCGCGCTGGTGTACGCGGGGAAGATTCCGCGGACGTCGGTGGCGGCACCCACGTGGGAAACGATCCGGCTGTGGTTCCTGAGCAATACGTTCGGATTTTTGGCGGTGGCGTACCTGGCGAGTTTGCTGGCGGCATCGCTGAGGACGAAGAGCAGCGAGCTGGAGGAAAAGCGCGAGGAGTTGCTGGAGTTGCAGGATTTTACCGCGGATATCATTCATTCGATGCGCGGCGGGTTGGTGACCACAGACATGGACGGGCGCATCGTTTTGCTGAATCGCACAGGGGAAGACATTCTGGGGCGATCGTTCGCGGAACTGCGGGGGAGGGACCTGCGGGAAGTGAGCACGGAGTTCTGGCAGGAGGATATGCGAGGGCTGCCAGAGCGGCTGTCGTTGAGACGGGAAATTGAAGTGCGAATACCCGGGGGACAACGACGGATTCTGGGAATTTCGGTGTCGCCGTTACGAACGCGGGATGCAGTGCGCAGCGGGTACGTGTTCAACTTCCAGGACCTGACGGATTTGCGGCGGTTGGAAACGGAAGTGGCGACGAAGGAGAGGATGGCCGCGGTGGGAAGGCTGTCCGCAGCGATTGCCCACGAAATCCGGCAGCCGCTGACGGCCATTGCGGGGGCGGTGAAGGAGCTGGGACGGCTGGTGCCGCTGGAAGAGGACGAAAAGAACCTGGTGAGCATCGTGGGGAGGGAGTCGGAGCGGCTGAACCACATCATTACGGACTTTCTGAACTACTCGCGGGAAAAGAGCTATGCGTTCGAGAAATCGGACGTGCGCGAACTGCTAGAAGAAACGTTGATGCTGATGGAGCGCAAGCCGGACGTGGCGAGGAATGTGCAGCTGGTGCGGGCGTTCAACGGAGAAGTCTGCAATGCGCGAGTGGATCCGAACAAACTGAAGCAGGTGTTCTGGAATATGTGCGACAACGCGGTAAGGGCGATGCCGAATGGCGGAACGCTTACGGTGGGAATCGAACCCGCGCCGGAATGGCTGCGAATCTCATTCCGGGATACGGGGATCGGGCTGGAGCCGGACCAGCGGTCGAAGATCTTTGAGCCGCTGCAATCGAATTTCGAAGGCGGGACCGGGTTGGGATTGGCGATTGTGTACCAGATTGTGCAGGCACATAGCGGGCGCATCACGGTTTTCAGTGAAAAAGACAAGGGCGCGGAGTTTGTGATTGAGCTTCCGCGGGTGGAGTGAGGGGCGAATGCAAGCAACCAAGACGGCTCCAAAAGATACCGGGCGGGAGATGGCGCACATTCTGGTGGTGGACGACGAGCGGTCCATCTGCGAGTTGCTGGAAATTACCTTCCGCAAAGAAGGGCATCGCGTAGAGGTGGCGCACAACGTAGAAGGCGCAAAGCGGAAACTGGAGGCGTCGCTCTACGACATCATCATTTCGGACGTGCGCATGCCGGGGGAAACCGGGGTGGAGTTGCTGCGGTTCGCCAAGGAAGTGGCGCCGGATTCATATTTCGTGCTGATCACGGGAGTGCCGTCGCTGGAGACCGCGATTGCGGCGGCCAATGAGGGAGCGAACCGGTACGTGATCAAGGATCACGACCTGGTGGAGCAGTTGCGGGTGGCCATCCGGGAAGTGACCGAGAGCCTGAAATGGAAGAAAGAGGCGGGGTACCTGCGGCGGGAACTGCGGCGATTGACGGGACTGGACAATATTATTGGGCAAAGCCCGAAGATGAAGGCGATCTTCGACTTGATTCAAACGGTGGCGCCGCAAAACAGCCGCGTGTTGATTACCGGAGAAAGCGGGACGGGTAAGGAATTGGTGGCGCGGGCGATCCACGAGAATAGCTCGCGGTCGACGGCCCCGTTCATCACCATTAATTGCGGGGCGTTTCCGGAAACGCTGCTGGAGTCGGAACTGTTTGGGTATACGAAGGGGGCGTTCACGGGAGCGAACGAGAACCGGCGGGGATTGTTCCAGGCGGCGCATGGCGGGACGTTGTTCATGGACGAAATCGGGAACATGAACCTGGCGATGCAGGTGAAGTTGTACCGCGTGCTGCAGGAAGGGAAGGTGCGGCCGTTGGGGAGCACAGAAGAAATCGACGTGGATGTGCGGGTGATTGCGGCGACAAACAAGGATCTGGAGAAGGCCATCAGCGCGGGCGAGTTTCGCGAGGATTTGTTTTACCGGCTGAGCGTGATTCCCTTGCACGTTCCGGCGCTGCGGGACCGGCGCGAAGATATTCCGCTTCTGGCGCGACATTTCCTGGAATCGTTCCGCAATTCGATGGGGAAGAAAATCGAAGGAATTTCGCCGGAGGCGATGCGGAGGCTGGAGTCGTATGACTGGCCGGGAAATGTGCGGGAACTGGAAAACACGATTGAGAGGGCGGTGGCGCTGGAAAGTGGGAGGGATATTTCGGTGGCAGTATTGCCGGACCGAGTAGCGGGGACGGCGTCGATGTTTGGGCAAGCCATGGGAGAAGGCGGGAACGTGCAGATTCCGGCGGAAGGAATCGATTTTGAGCGAGTGATTGCGAGTACGGAGAGGCGTTATTTGCAGGCGGCGCTGGAAAAGACCGGTGGAGTGCGGACACAGGCGGCGGAAGTGCTGAAGATATCGTACCGGTCGTTCCGGCATTATGCAAAGAAGCATAGTTTGTGATGGGGAAGAAGCGAGACAGAGTGGTTGCCAAGACACGGTGGTTGAGATCCTTTGTCGCGGAGTGCGCTCCTCAGGATGACAGTGCGTGGTGGACGAGGTGAAGAGAAAGGCAAAGAGTTGCGCAGAGGACGCAGAGGAGCGCAGAGGGCACTGAGGATAAGAAAGCGCAGCGGCGAGAAGCGTTCGGTGAGCAACTGAGACCCAAGAGAAAATCCGCACCCTTGCAGAAAGCGCAAGGATGCGGCACCCAAAGCACTCCAAGACGCGGGGACCCAGGTTCGAAGCGCGAACCTGGGGACCGACCAGGCGCTAGGGAAGAAGAGAGATCCCTCACTGCGCGGACTTCGTTCGGGATGCCAGATTTTTTGGGCCAGCGTGACGATTAGTGGGGTTGGTGGGTGTGGGCGGGTGAGCTGGTGTCGGAGGGAAGATAGTAATCGAAGAGGAGTTTTCTGGCGGTGGGGCTGAAGAGGCGGAAATGGACTAGGCCTGTGCGCTGGAGCCAGCACTTCAAGGTTGTGCTTAAGACTCCAAAACCATATTTGACGCTGCGGAAGAAGTTGATGGAAGAGGCTTCGACGAAATAGCTGGCGGGACAAGAGACTTCGCCGATGCGGTAGTGGAAGCAGATGCACTGCGCCAGCATCTCGTTATCAAAGACAAAATCATCGGAATTTTCGAGCAGGGGAAGAGTAGTGAGTACTTCCTTGGCGAAGGCGCGGTAGCCGGTGTGGTATTCGGAGAGCTTTGCGCCGGTGAAGATGTTTTCGAAGGCGGTGAGAAAACGGTTGGAAATGTATTTGTAAAGAGGCATGCCACCTTTGAGGGCGCCGCCACCGAGGATGCGGGAGCCGAGGACGACGTCATGGACACCGTAAGCGATCATGCTGGCCATAGCGGTGACCAGGCGAGGCGTGTACTGGTAGTCGGGATGGACCATGACGATGATGTCGGCGCCGGCCGCGAGTGCTTCGCGGTAGCAGGTTTGCTGGTTTCTGCCGTAGCCGTAATTTTTGTCGTGAACGAAAACGAGGAGACCGAGTTCGCGTGCGGTCGAAACGGTGTCGTCGGAGCTGTGGTCGTCGACCAGGATGATGGCATCGACGATGTCGGGGAGTTCGCGAACGGTCTTGGCGAGGGTTTTGGCGGCGTTATAGGCGGGCATGACCACGACGACGCGTTTCCCGTTAATCACGAAGGGGCCCCTCCCGAGAGTTGAAGATAGCACAGCGGTGGGTGTGGTTGGATTGCGGGGTGGAGTGTTGGTGACGAAGTGGATAGGGGCGGGGGGACCGACCCGCCGGCCAAGACGCACTGGTTGAGATCCTTCGTCGCGAACGGCGCTCCTCAGGATGACAACGCAGCGCACATGCGAGGAGGTTGGTGGCAAGACGCGGGGGGCGAAGAGGACGCTGAGGAGCGTTTGGTGAGCGACTGACACGCAAGAGAAAATCCGCACCCTTGCAGAAAGCGCAAGGATGCGGCACCCACACCACGTCAAGACGCGAGGGTTGTGCGGGCATGGGGTCCAGCATGCTGGACCCCTACACGGAGTAATTACAAATTTTGGAGTTGGGTGGCTGCGGCGCGGGTGGCGTTGATGTCTTTGGAGAGGTGAACGGCTTGCTGGTAGGCCCAGGCGGCGTCGGCATCGCGTCCTGCGGAATGGAAGGCTTGGGCGAGGAGGAAATAGTTGACGTCGTTTGGTTCGAAGGTGATGAGAGACGCGAGGTAGCGGATCGCGGAGGCGGAGTCACCGTTTTTTTGCGAGAGCAGAGCGAGGTCGCGAAGCACGATGGGAATGGTGGGATTGAGTTTGACGGCGGACTCGAGATTGGGGCGCGCTTGGGCGTAGTCGCGAGCGGCAAAGTACATGGCGCCGAGATTGGCGAAGGCGGAGGAACGAAGCTGTGTGTCGTGGGTGAGGCGGAGAACGGCGTTGTATCTGGCGATGGCTTGTTTTAGATCGCCTTGCTCTTGAGCGTAGACACCAAGATTGAATTGGCTGACCGCGTCGTTGGGCTCGATGGAGGCGGCAGCGCGGAAACGAGCGAGGGCCTGGTCGCGTTGTCCCTGACGCATGAGCGCAAGGCCAAGATTATTTTCGGCGACGAAATTGTTGCGGGTGACGCTGAGGGTGTGAGTCCAGAGGGTGAAATCGTTCTGCCAGTAGGAAAGTTGGACGTGAGTGGCCCATGCGAGCGCAAGTAGAACGAGAATCGCGGCCGTGGACGGATAGGGCACGGGAATGTGGAGATGATTGGCCGAATCGAAAACAAACCAGACGAGCATGACGAAGATGCCGATGAGCGGGAGATAGGCGTAACGGTCGGCCATGGCCTGATTGCCAACCTGTACGAGACCGATCATAGGAACCATAGAGCCGAGGAACCAGAGCCAGCCGACCAGTAGATATTTCGAGGAGGTGCGGGTGAGGACCGCGAGGGTAATGGCCAGGAGCAGGGCGGCGGCCGCGACCTGCCAGGTGGGAATCGCGTGGGGATATGGGTAAAGGACCGCGAGACGCGAGGGCCAGATCATTTTTTTCAAATACAGGGCATAAGAAAGAAGAGCGTTCTGAATGCGAAGTAGAGGCGAGGCGGCAGTGGCCGAAACCACGGCACCACCGGCTCTCTGGACGATCATGGTCATGACCGCGCTAGCGGCGGAAAGAAGAAAGAGGGGAACCTTCTCGAGGCAGAGTGTGGAGAAGGAGGCAGGTTTGGCTGGGAATTGTGCAGCGAGAGCATCGGCGCCGGAGGATTGCTGGGTGCTGCTGAACTGCAGGCGACCAAGCGGCCAGTAGTCGAGAAGCAGAAGGAGGAAGGGGAGAGTGATGACCATGGGCTTGGCCATCAATCCGGCAGCGAAGAGAACAGCAACGAGGAGATAGCGGGCGACGGCAGGTTTTCGAACGTACCACCCATAGGCGGCGAGGGTCAGCAGGAAGAAGAACATGCTGAGGACACTCTTGCGCTCAGCGACCCAGGCGACGGATTCGACGTTAAGAGGGTGAAGGGCGAAAAGGGCGGCAACGAGAAAACTGCGCCAAACACAACCGGTGAACCACTGAAAAACGAGGAAGAGGAGAACGACGTTGAAGGCATGGAGCAGGATGCTGGTGGCGTGATGGCCTGCGGGATTGAGATGAAAGAGCTGGCAATCCAAGGCGTGAGAGAGCCAAGTGAGCGGATGCCAGTTTGCCTGTTCGAAGGTGGTGAAGGACCAGTGGATGGCGGCGGGAGTGAGACCGTTCTGGATATGAGGATTTTCGGTGACGTAGCGGTCGTCGTCGTAATCGACGAAGGAGTGGCGCAAGGCGGGGCTATAGAGGGCGAGAGTGGAGAGGAAGAGAAGGAGAGCGAGAGGAAGTTGGAAGCGGTTCAATGGGCGCGGCATGGAAGCGCATCCGGGTGGAGTGGAAGGTAAAGCATTGTTGAGAGGAGTGTACGGGGGAGGAACAGAGTTTAAAAGGGAATCATAGGAAGGCGTTGACGTGAGGGAACACAGTAAGAATGACGGAAAATGGCAGATGTACGGTCAAAAAAGGTCGACGTAAAAGGGCAGAGAATTACTGATAAGGCACGAAAGCTGTGACGGATTACCAAGCACCAAATCGAATTAGCGGAGAAAGCTGAGGTTATCGGAAGAGGAAAAGAAGGGAAGGATCTGGCTGCGGACTTGCACTTGTTCTGGGCAAGTGCAACTAAAAACTCCTGAGGTGCACGGACACTTACCAGGTCGGGCACTTTCCAGGCCAAGGAGATTCTCTCAAATGAAGAAGCAGAAGGGTTTTTCTCTAATCGAGTTGTTGATCGTTGTGGCGATCATTTTGATCATCGCGGCGATTGCTATCCCGAACCTGATGCGTTCGAAGATGGCGGCCAATGAGTCTTCGGCAGTGGGTTCTCTGCGCACGATCAACACGGCAGAGGTGACCTACTCGACCAACAATCCGACGATCGGGTTCTCCGCAGCACTGGCGAACCTGGGCGGCGTCTGCCCCAGCGGAACAGCGGCGACGGCAGCAGCGGCTTGCTTGATCGACAACATCCTGGCGACGGGCACGAAGAGCGGCTACGTTTTCACAGCGACCGCGGGAGCGACCGTTCCGGCGGTTACTTATAAATCGACAGCGACGCCGCAGTCGGTGAACCAGAGCGGCACACGTTCGTTCTGCTCTGATGAATCCGGAGTGATTTATTCCAGCGTGGGCGCCGGTGCTTGCACTCAGGGCACGAACCCGCTCTAATCGAAAGGCCAGCATAGAAGTTTAAAGAACGTGGAGAGCAGGGCGGGTAGCCGTTCTGCTCTTTGCGTTTTTTGGGGATGAGCGCGGCAAGACGCGGGGAGGAAGAGGAAATCCTGGCTGCGCCCGGGATGATGTGGTGGTCGGGCGAGGCTAAGTGAAAGGCAAAGAGTTACGCAGAGGACGCAGAGAAGCGCAGAGAGCGCTGAGAAAGGCAAGACGCGGGGGACGAAGAGGGATCCCTCACTTCGCGGACTCCGTTCGGGATGACAGGATTGTGTGCGGGTTGAGATTGTGCGGACCCGGGGCGGCAGCATGCCGCGCCCCTACGCGGGAGAGGCGGCGAAGCAGCGGGTGGTATGGGAGGCAAGGGGCCGGGAGAGGATGACAGAAAGTGGCAGGGAAGGATGCCAAGAAAGGTCAATTTCGGGGAGGGAGTGC
>Ga0335076_10005760_pt1 | contig 12496 bp, 11 predicted proteins | sample Lox_Sample_25_FD_206717 | JGI IMG/M metagenome (GOLD analysis project Ga0335076, IMG submission 206717) | Soil microbial communities from Loxahatchee National Wildlife Refuge, Florida, United States - Lox_Sample_2.5 | ecosystem: Environmental > Terrestrial > Soil > Wetlands | place: USA...
ACTTTTCGTCCGCCGATGTTTATGAAACCCATGTTGAAGAACTTGATTTCCGGAACTGGCCCGCCATTTAGTCTTTCGAGAATCGGCGGTGCGTTCGGGCCTTGTATCTGAAAGCGATAACAGGTGCGAACGACGGCTTTGCCTTTGGGGTTTGAAGGAGACCGATCGTCCTTTTCGATCTTCAAGTCATAGCCTCCGGTTTGGGCGTGAAACTCAATCCAGTTCGCGGCCGGAGCCCGCCCCACGAACACCAGGCGGTTCTCTTCCAGATGAAAGAGAATGCCGTCGCAGATGACAAAACCGTCGTATGTGCACGGCGCGAATTGTTTGGCCCGATTGACCGGAAATTTCGCAAAACTGTTGGTCGCGAGATGAGAAAACATCTTCAGCGCGTCCGGGCCTTCGACGTAAATGTTCGCCATGTGGTGCGATTGGTCGAACAGGACCGCGGTTTCGCGCCAGGCCAGCTGTTCATCGCGCCAGTTGGAGTATTCGGGAGGGACAACCGGGTAAACGTATGCGCCAATCTGCGAATTGCGCAGCATCTCGACCGGGTTTCGCACCGTCTGCAACAGATCTTCCAGACTCTTGGGTTTCACATCAGTACCCTTTGCGGCAGTCGTAAAACGGCGTTCAGTATACGGAACGTCAAAGGTTTTGTCATATGCTATGAAGTCACTTGATTTGCCACGTCGGAATTCTCGTTAGTGCGTCATCCCGACGCCCCGCGCTTGCACCAGCGGGGGCGAGGGATCTGGCGTGGACTGCCTCGTCACCTCACGCCAGATCCTTCGCTCCGCCTGAAACGCGGCTTCGCTCAGGATGACGCCACTTGGGGCAATCAAAATGAGCCAGTAGCAGAATTCTTTGTCGCCGAAAATTTTGAGTGAACGGAGATAGAGCGTGTCATCAAGCGTCACATTCGACGTCGTCGGGCCTGTCGGGTTGATCTCGATCAACAATCCTCCCGTGAACGCGATCAGCCATGAAGTACGACGTGGACTGGTCGATGTGATCGCGCGGGGAAAGGATTCCAACATCAAAGCGCTGTTAATCATGTCCAGCGGCGAGATGTTCAGCGCGGGCGCCGACATTGCAGAGTTCGATCATCCGCTGGGCGAGCCCTCTTTCCAGGAAGTGGAGAGCAGAATCGAGTCTTGTGCTCTACCCGTGGTAGCCGCAATTCACGGACTCGCACTAGGCGGAGGACTCGAATTGGCGATGGCGTGTCATTACCGTGTCGCCCACAAAAATGCTCGACTCGGGCTGCCGGAGATCACGCTGGGAATCATTCCGGGAGCCGGTGGAACGCAGCGCCTTCCAAGGTTGATCGGTGCGCGCGCTGCCTTGGACATGATTCTTTCCGGCACACCGATCTCGGCGACGGATGCCAAGGCTAAGGGACTGGTGGATGAGATTGCAGAAGGCGACTTGCGCGATGCGGCGCTAAAGTTCTGTGAACGCGTTTTGCGTGAAGGACTCGGCCCGGGGCCAACTTGCAATCGCACTGTCAGCGACAACCTTGATGAAAGCGACATTTCCGCTGCACTAGCTCCTCATGCCCGTGCATTGAAGGGACGGACGACGCAGAATCTTGTCGTAGAAGCAATCAAAGCTTCCAAGTTGCCGTTTTCGCAAGGGCTCGCGGTTGAGGCCGCGCTGGCACGACAATCGTTGGCGTCACGCGAGAGCCAAGCTCTTCGGCACGTGTTCTTCGCAGAGCGCGAATCCGGAAAATTGAGCGGGGCTCCTGCGAATTCAACGCAAGGGCAGCCTGCTGTTATCCGGCGCGTGGGAATTGTCGGCGCCGGGACAATGGGCAGCGGCATTGCCATGGCTTTTGCAAACGCTGGCCTCGAAGTGCTGCTCAACGACTACGATCCGGCAGCCCTGGCCCGCAGCCGCGAATTTCTTAGTTCAACCTATGCCTCGAGCGTTAAGCGCGGACGCATCCCTCAGGAAGTTGCTAACGAACGCATGCAGCGCATCCACAGCACCGGTGCGCTCGACGAAGTCGCGAATTGCGATCTTGTTATCGAGGCTGTGTTTGAAGATATGGGGTTGAAGAAGGAAGTGCTGTCGAAGCTCGACTTCTCTTTGCCTCCTGAGCGTCTGCTCGCAACCAACACATCTACACTTTCGGTGACCGAAATCGCCCGCGCTACGGCCCATCCCGAGCGAGTGTTGGGCATGCATTTCTTCGTTCCCGCGCACGCCTCGAAGCTTCTCGAAATTGTGCGCACCGATCACACCTCGGCTGAGAGCTTGTCCACGGCATTCCGCGTGGCAAAACTTCTGAAGAAGGTTGGAGTAGTCGCGCGAGATGCTTTCGGCTTTATCGGGAATCGGATGATGCTGGATGGCTATTGGCGTGAAGCCGAGCAGTTGCTGCTCGAGGGCGCTACACCAGCGCAGGTTGACGCGGCGCTCGAGGACTTCGGCTTTGCCATGGGGCCGCAACGGGTGAGCGACCTCGGCGGCAACGACGTCGGCACCAAAGCGCGCGCCCAGCTTTTCAAACGTGAGAGCCGTCCTGATCCCTACTTCGTCATCGCCGATCGCCTCACCGAAATGGGGTGGCTTGGTCAAAAGACAGGGCGCGGCTTCTATCTTTATGAGAACGGCAGCCGGGAAGCGGTGTCGGATCCTGAAGTAATCAGCCTTATCGAGAAGCTTGCTTCGGAGCGAGGCATACGGCGGCGCGAGATTAACGATAAAGAAATTGTCGAGCGATGCATTTTGTCGCTGATCAATGTGGGCGCGATGGTTCTGGAAGAAAAGATTGCAGCGCGTGCCGCCGATATTGATGTGGTTTGGACCAGCGGTTACGGCTTTCCGCGCCACCTGGGCGGCCCCATGTTTTACCCCGATACGCTGGGACTTCCCCACGCGTTACAGCGCATCCGCGATTATCACGAAAAGCTTGGTCATTACTGGCGGCCGGCGGCGTTGATCGAGCGGCTTGCGGCTGAGAATTCGAGCTTCGAGGAGTGGGACCGAAGATCAGCAGCGCGCTGAAAACGCAATCGACATCTAATCGCGTTCAATGCGCAAGACTCGTTCGTCTGTGTCGCCGAACAAAGCGGCCAACAGCTCAGGACGGTTCCGCTGCAATGCGCGGCTATTGACCGTACCTTTCTCGGTGAGCTCACCAGCGGCGGCGGATGGTGGCTGTTCGACCAGCAATCCCGCCACGATGCGATTCGAACTGCCGGTTCCAGCTGCGTAGAGTCTCGCCAAGCGTTCATAAAAAATTGCCCGCACCTTTTTGTTGGAAGCAATCTGCGCCGGATTGGCCGTGCGCTCTAGGCCAGCCGTAGCGGCACATTCCTCCCAGTCGGGAAAGATAAGAATGCGTACATCCTTGCGGTCAGCTCCAACCACCAGAACTTCATGGGCCAGCGGCCGCAGCTCATCGATCGCCTGCAGGCGCAACTTGCCGGCGCTCACCTTGGTGCCTGAGTCCAGCTTGAAAACGTCGTTCATCCTGCCATCGAAGCGCAGGCCGGCATGCGGCTGTTCGGGGTCGATGAAACTGAGCAGGTCGCCGGAGCGCAGAAAACCTTCTTCATCGAAAGCAGCCTCGGTGGCGGCGGGATCGCGCCAGTAGCCCGGAGTCACGTTGGGCCCGCGATAACGCACCTCAAAGCTGTCACCGTCTTCCGGAACCAGCTTGAGCTCAACGCCCGCGACTGGTATGCCCACGACTCCGGGGCCGCTTGCTTTAGCATTGCCGAAGATCGCAATTGGCGCGGTTTCGGTCATGCCGAGTCCACTCACGGTCAGAATCCGATGCCCCACGGTTTCTACGGCCAGCTGCTCCAGATCGAACCAGGTTGCTGGCTGCATTGACGCCGCGGCGTACCAGATGAATTTCAGGTGTTCGAAAAAGTGCTGGCGAAAGTCACGGCCGGCTTTCAGGTGAGGGATTAATAAATCGAATCCGCGCGGCACATTGAAGTAAATGTTCGGCGAGGCCCGGCGCAGCAGTTCGAGACTTGCGCCGAATAGCGCGGGAGTGGGTTTCCCCGGATCGATATACATCGTGCCGCCATTGTGCAGAGTGAGGCTGAAATTGCTGTTGCTGCCGGCGGTGTGGTTCCAGGGCGCCCAGTCAACCATCGCCGGCGGCTCTTCCGTCAGGCAGGGCGCGACCTGGCGTTTCATCTGCGAGTTCGAACAAATCATGCCGTGCGTGTTGATCACGGCCTTCGGCCAGCCGGTGGAACCGGAGGTGAACAGAAACTTGGCAATGGTTTCTCGGCTCACCCGAGCTGCGGCTTTGGCTACCTCCTCGCGACGGCTGCCATCACCCTCAAGCGACGCAAGCTTTCGCATGTGCGGAGATGCTGACGCATTTCGAAGAGCTATGACTGGAATATCAGTTTTGAGGGCGCGCTCGACCGGTTTGCGGTACAGCTCGGCATCATCAACCACGACCATTCCGGGTGTTAGCAACTCAAACGCATGGGCGAGCTTGGCGTAGTCGTAAGACTGGAGGGCATAGGCGGGAGCAATAGGAGCAATCGCGACCCCGATGTAAAGCGCGGCTAACATAACGAGCGCATGATCGATTCCATTTGCAGCGAGGATGGCCAGCGGCCGCTCTGGACCGAGATCGTACGCAAGCAATCCCTCAGCCAGGAGCAGCACCGAATTCCGAGTTTCCCCGTAAGAGATTCGCCGCTCTCCAGTCTTATTCTCGGTCTTGGTCTGCTCGACGAGGAAGATACGGTCCGGTGCTTCCCGCGCCCAGCGGTCCAGCCAATCCCCCACGCGATGGTCATAATCCGCCAACGGTTCGACAGACCGCATCAGCAGAATGCCGTCCTCTCGTCGCGTCAATTCCACGTCGGGCGAAAAGAAACTGACCGGCCGTAGCGGCAATTCGTGAAACTTCGTACTATGGTTCAGTGCACTCAACGTGACGAGCTTAATGGATGGAATCCCACGCCGCAAGCGATGGGGCCGCGGGTGAGTGACTCAGCGTGAAATTCCTGACGGTGCGTCATCCCGATGCCCCGCGTTTTCACCGGCGGGGCGAGGGATCTGGCGCGGAGCATCTCGCATGCCGAACGCGAAATCCCGTTCGACTCGCTACGCTCGCTCAGGGCAGGCTCTTCGCTCCGCCTGGAAAACGTCTTCGCTCAGGATGACGCCGAGTGGGAAATGCAACTGAGTTACCGCTGAAATATCCGGATGTTCTCTAGAATGTGGAAAGCATGAGTATTAATCCGAAGCGTTCATCGATGCGCATTGTGCGCCCTAATAACGGGTCCCGTGGTGAAGTGTACGACGAGCCCGGCCACTTGATTCGCCGCGCCCAACAGATCGCCGTTTCCATGTTTCACTCCACCATTGGTAGTGGCGTGACACCTGTGCAATATTGCGTGCTGCGGGTGCTGCAGGAACATCCGGGAATCGATCAGGTGACGCTGGCGAAATATTGCGCGCTCGACACCTCAACCGCTGCCGACCTCGCCGTGCGCCTGGAAGAACGCGGACTCGTTCACCGCATGATGCCGATGAAGAGCAAGCGATTTCGCTTACTTCATTTGACTCCAGAAGGAACTGCGCTCCTCAAGAAGCTGGTCCCACGCAGTACGGTGCTTGCCAGTCGCTTGCTGCAGGCGCTGAATCGGGAAGAACAGAAAATCTTCATGAACCTGCTGAAGAAATTTGTTCACCTGAATAACGACGAAAGCCGCGCCCCGCTTGATCGCGGCTTCGCAGGGTCGAGGAATGGCCAGCGGCGAGGATTGCGGGCGGGGGTATAATCTCCGCCATTATTGGGGGATTCGTGGTTCTCGAACTCCGGGTCTGTGACGAATCTCGATCACTCTGCGCTGGAATTCTCCGCGAGTCGCAGACACGCGAAACCCGACCATTGGTCATAAGGAATGTATGAGCACAACCGTCAGCACCAGGTGCTTCCCGCTTCCGAGCTCGTTGAACGTGATCCCAGGGACAGAGAACGCGCAGGCTGCTTACCCGTATTACATGCAGTTCGCCAAGGAAGACGATGAGCGCTTCTGGTTCTACAACTCCATGCACTTCCCGGAACCGATGTGCGCCTTCGACGTGGTCACTGCCGAAGCCGCGTATTGCGCACTGGGTGCGGCCAACACGCGGGTACACAGTTTGCCAACGACGCTCGGCATCGACTACCGCATCATCAATGGGCGCATTTACATCGGCGGCAACGCGGTCACGGACCCGGCCGAAATTGCGCGGCGCACCAAGGAATTCCAGCAGCGGGCCTTCTACTACTACGAACACTGGGAAGAATTATTCGCGCAGTGGAAACACAAGATGCGGGCTCTGATCCGCGAAGCCGAGGTTTTGCCTAAACTTTCGCTGCCAGAGTTTGAGCCGCTCGAGCACGTTCACGCCGGACGCGGCATCGCTTCCAACCATTACCTGCTCGACACATACCAGAAGACACTCGAAGGCTATTTCCGCATGTGGCACCATCACTTCGAGTTTCTGCTGCTCGGTTATGGCGCCTATCTCACCTTCTTCGATTTTTGTAAGAAGGCCTTCCCGGAGATCAGCGAGCAGACTGTGGCCCGCATGGTTGCCGGCATGGAAGCGGAAATTTTTCGTCCCGATGACGAACTGAGGCACCTCGCCAAACTGGCCATCGAGCTGGGAGTGGATGATATGTTCCGTGAAGGCACCGCTCCTGACGACATAATCGACGCCCTGGAGCGCTCGACATCGGGCAGGAAGTGGCTCGAAGAACTGGCCGACTCGCGCGACCCCTGGTTCAACATCAACGTGGGCGACGGTTTTTATCACTACCATCGTTCCTGGAATGACGACCTCGCGATGCCGTTCGCCTCGCTCCCCGGTTACATCGCGAATGTAAAAGCCGGCGAGCGCATTGAGCGGCCGATCGAAAAGTTGATGGCCGAACGCCAGCAGCTCATCAGCGATTACCGCGAGTTGCTGAACAGCGATGAAGAGCGCGCCGCCTATGACCAGATGATTCAGCTCACGCACCGCGTGTTTCCTTACGTCGAAGGGCACAAATTTTACTGTGAGCACTGGTACACCAATTTGTTCTTCAACAAAATCCGTGAGTTCGGGTCGCTAGTGGCCGAGCACGGTTTTTTCCCAAGCGCCGAGGATGTTTTTCAATTGACTCATTACGAGGTCGAAGCGGCAATTGTCGATCTCATGACCTCCTGGTCGAATGGCTCGCCGCCGCGTGGGGGTGCGCGCTGGACAGCAATCGTGAGAGAACGCAAAGCGGCGATTGCAGAATGGGCCAGGCACGAAACTCCGCCCGCCCTCGGGCCAGTCCCAGATGTCATCGATGATCCGGCCATTGTCATGCTGTGGGGCATCACCCGCGAAAATCTCGAGACATGGCTCGCGGCGGGCGAGAAGCCGGACTCAAATGAGATTCGGGGATTCGCCGCTTCGAGTGGCGTTGTGGAGGGCGTGGCCAGGGTGGTGATGACGGTGGATGAAATTGACCGCCTGCGCCACGGCGATGTTTTGGTCTGCCACGTCACCAACCCGAGCTGGGCGCCGGTTTTTCAGAAAATTGCGGCAGCGGTATCTGACATTGGCGGATCGATGAGCCACGCGGCGATCGTGGCACGCGAGTACGGCTTGCCGGCGGTGGTGGGCACAGGCACCGCTACACAGAAAATCAAAGACGGCCAGCGGATTCGAGTTGACGGCGGGCGAGGGGTGGTGACGATTCTGCACTAAATATCTGTGTTTCTCTGTGTCTTTTGTGGCCGCAATCAGTGAGCACAGCAGAGACAGAGTGACATCGTGCGAAACTACACGAGGAGAAACGCCATGAGCACATCGACCACGACCGGAACGACAGCCCCATACTCGACCGCGTACAAAATCGTGGACGTGCCTGAAGCCTATGCGGACGTCATCACGCGGCATGGCATACCTGGCACATTCGTTGGTTCGTCAGAACAAGAGAGTCCGTGGGTGCCGTTTGGTCCAAACGCAGCCATTCGCCATCTCCTCTTCGACACGCGGCACAACATTTTTAGCAACATTCTGTGGATCAAGTCCGCGGGCGTAGTCGGCACGCACAAGCACCGCGGCACGGTCGTCATGGTTTGCCTCGAAGGAAGCGCCCGCTATCTGGAATACGATTGGGTGGCGGGACCTGGCGACTTTATTTACGAAACTCCCGGGCTCGTTCACACGCTGGTGAGCGACCATCCTGATGGCGTGAAATTGTTTGCGTGGCTGCAGGGGCCAATCGAGTTTTACGACGACAAGGCAAATTTCCTCGAGACACTGGATGTGTTTTGGTTCATCAATCATTATGAGAGCTATTGCCGCGAGCACGGCATTCCGATCAACAAGCAGCTCTACATTTGAACCGCCGGGCTGCAATAACACGAACTAAAAGGCACCATGGGCCGCACCGCAAATATCAGTTGGTTCCGTGACATCACGCTTGCCGACCGCGGCACTGTCGGTGGCAAAGGCGGTTCGTTGGGCGAATTGACGCGCGCCAAAATCGCGGTGCCACCCGGCTTCGTTATCAACACCCACGCCTTTGAACAATTTCTCGCCGAAGTGGATAAGGAAAACTCGATCGGTGCGCGTGTGCCGGCGTTGCGCAACGATGACTTGGAAGGAATCGGCGCTATTTCCAGAGAAATAAGGGCGCGGTTCGAGAGCGCGTCACTGCCGCAAAATATCTGCACAGAAATCGTCTCCGCGCACGCGGACTTGTGCGGCGCCAATGCCAACTCGCCAGTGGCAGTGCGGTCATCAGCCACGGCTGAGGATTCAGAAGAGGCCAGTTTCGCCGGGCTCCAGGACACGTATCTGTGGGTAATAGATGCTGCGGCCACTCTGAAATACGTACGCTCGTGCTGGGCAAGCCTCTATTCCGCTGCCTCGATTTCTTACCGTCGCAAACATGGCATCCCTGAAAGCGCAGTTGCGATCGCAGTGGTCGTGCAAAAAATGGTGGACGCGCGCTCGGCGGGAGTGATGTTCACCCGCAGCCCTCTGACCGGCGACCGCTCCGTGATTACGATTGAATCGACCTGGGGGTTGGGATCGGCGGTAGTAAGTGGTGAAGTCACACCTGATCGCTTTGTGATCGGGAAAATCATCGGCGATATTTCCGTACGTGAAATCTCGGACAAGTTCATACAGCATGTCCCCGACGAGAGCGGAGGAACGAAGGAATTGGAAACACCAGAAGACTTGTGTCGCGTGGCATCAGTGAGCGACGCAGAGCTGAAAGCCCTCGCTGAAATCGGCCGCAAAGTCGAACGCCACTACGGCAGGCCTCAGGACATCGAGTGGGCGATTGATCGCTCGGAAGAAATCTATCTTTTGCAAAGCCGCCCCGAGACGGTGTGGTCTACGAAACAGAAAGCTCCGGTTGCAACGCCAGCCGAGAACCCGTTGCTGCACGTGATGAATATCTTCGGAGGACGCCGTTGACGCTTACGGCCAAGGAAGTGGCCGAGATCATGCGCATCCTCGAAGACTCGAGCTTCGATCAATTGTCGCTCGAGATGGATGGGGTCAAATTGAACCTGCAGCGCGGTTCGGCAGCGCAGCAATCGCACGATTCGCCACCGGTTCCTCCGCCGTCGAATTCACTCGTACAGCGCACACCAAAGCCGCCGTCCGAGCCAGGACTGCTCGAAGTCCCATGTCCGCTCGTGGGAATTTTCTACGTTGCCCCTAAGCCGGGAGAGCCTCCGTTTGTAAAGGTCGGTTCGAAGATCACAGAGGAAACGGTGATCGGAATTATCGAAGTCATGAAACTGATGCACACGGTTCACGCCGGCGTGAAAGGCGAAGTGGCCGAGATATTAGTCAAGAACGCCGCGGCGGTCGAGTTCGGCGAAGTTCTGATGCGCGTGCGGCCCGAGGCCTGAAACATGGCGAACATCCAAATTGTCGAGACCTCGCTGCGCGATGGCAATCAGAGTCTTTGGGCCGCGCTCGGCATCGATACTGCCAAGACCCTCACCATCGCGCCAGTGATGGATCGCGTCGGCTTTAAGGCCATCGACTTCACTACGTCAACCCACATGGGAGTTGCGGTCCGCTACAAGAGGGAAGATCCGTGGGAGCGGATTCGATTGATGGCGAAAGCCACGCCGCATACTCCTCTCCAATTTCTCTCCACCGGATTCCGCTTTATTTCCTGGGAAACCGCCAGCCCGGAATTCATGCGACTAGCATTCGCCACGCTGGTAAAAAACGGGATCCGCCGCTTCGCGCTGGCTGATCCTATGAACAGCGCCGATTCCAACGTCGCGTGCGCCCGCATGATCAAGGAAGTTGGAGGCGAATACGTCATCGCCGCTTTAGTGTTCACCATCACTCCACTCGATGATGACGCGCAGTACGTGGAACGCGCCCGCAAGCTTGCCGCCAGTCGCGACGTGGATGCGCTTTACATCAAAGACCCAGGCGGGCTTTTGTCACCGCTGCGTGCACGGACGATGATTCCGGCGATCAAGGCGGTGATTGGATCGAAGCCTCTCGAGCTGCATTCGCATTGCACCATCGGGCTGGGAGAACTGGTTTACATGGATGCCCCGGAGTGGGGTGTGGGCACGGTGCAATGCGCGTCGGGTGCCGCGAGTGATGGGATATCCAATCCGCCTGCCGAGCGCGTCGTTCAGAATCTGCGCGAGCTCGGCCACCAGATCGATATCGATGACGAGGCGCTTGCCGAACTCGGTCGCTATTTCACCCGCCTGGCCGAAGCAGAAGGACTCCCCATCGGCCGTCCGCAGGCTTTCGATGCGGCCTATTTTCATCATCAGTTGCCCGGTGGCATGACCGGCACCATGCGCCGGCACCTTGCTGAAAACCAGCTTGCGCATCTCGAAGAGGAAGTGACGCACGAACTGGGACGGGTGCGCCAGGAGTTGGGCTGGCCGATCGTGATGACTCCCTTTTCGCAGATGCTGCTCACGCAGGCAGTCATGAACGTAACGCGCAAAGGCAAAGATAAAGAGCGATACGCGGTGGTGCCGGACGAAGTGATTCGTTATGCCCTCGGCAGATTCGGGAAACCCAACCTGCCGATCGCGCCGGAAGTGATGGACCGTATCGATTCACTGCCGCGAACACGCGAGCTTCGAAATGAGCCAGGCATGCCTCCTCTTTCTGAACTGCGAAGGCGAATCGGGCCGGATCTGACCGATGAGGAGTTCCTGCTTCGCGCGACCATGCCTGCCGAGCAAGTCGATGCCATGAAAGCCGCCGGTCCTGCCGCGACGACTTACAATCCCGATCTTGCCCCGGTGCTGCAATTGCTTCGTGGGCTTGCGTCGCGCAACGACATCGCACGCATATCAGTCGAGAAGCCTGGCTTCAGGCTCGAATTAAAAAGCCGCCCCGGTGCGGCCAAGCGAAAACATGAACCGGAAATCCACGCGCAATAGGAACGGGCGACTCAGACCTGTAGAGGGTTTCGCCTTCGACCTTGACGGCACCCTGGTCCTAAGCGACCGTTCTTTGGGTGGCTATCAGGTGCTCCCGGGCGCAATTGAAGTTCTTTCCGAGCTGAGAGAGCGAGGCATCCCTTTTGTCGTGCTGACGAACGGAACGCATTACCCTCCATCGGAACAAGCGCCCAAACTGCGCGCAGTCGGCCTGCCCATTCCAGACGATGCTCTTCTTACCCCCTCGGTAGTGGCCGCCGATCTCATGCCTCGCCGAGGGGTGAAGCGCGCTCTGGTGTTAGGAACTCCCGGCGTCGGACACGCACTGGCCCAGGCCGGAATCGACACGGTTTTTGGTCACGAAGAAGGAACCGATCAGGTCGATGCGGTCTACATCGGCTGGCATCCCGACTGCCGTATGAAAGATATAGAAAATGCCGCAAAGGCCATCTGGAATGGCGCGGAGTTGTATGTAGCCTCTGATGTGCCATTCTTTGCGACTGCGGGTGGCAAGACCATGGGTTATTCCTACGCTATCTCTGCAGCGGTGCGAAGGATTACGCGCGTGCCCATGATTCTCACCGGGAAACCTTCACTTCACGCATTGAGATTAGTCGCGAAGAGGCTCGGGATTCCCATGAGCAAGGTGGGTGTTGTTGGAGACGATCCTCTGGTGGAGATGATTATGGCCCGGCGCGGTGGCGCGGTCGGCTTCGGGGTGACAACCGGTATCAGCAAGAGGGGGGATTGGGCGAAACAGCCACTGGGTAGACGACCCGATCGCGTCCTACGCGATCTTGGCGAGTTGCTGAGCGCTACGGTTATGCGCTGATTGCATACACTTGATTTCTACGGATTCGGCTAAGTCCAAGTAATTCGACAAAATCGTCTAATCGGGCTTCGATCCCTGTATACATTTTTCTTGACAGCACGCCTTAGCTCATAGTAATCATCGGGGCGCGTTTCTTGGGAATCGTGGCTGCAATCTTCTGTCCCAGGTCTGATACCCGCCCGGAACGTTGGCTGCGCTACCTGACCGGCAATCAAAGCTTTCTCTGGATCGCAAGCAGATCACT
>Ga0335076_10005762_pt1 | contig 12491 bp, 8 predicted proteins | sample Lox_Sample_25_FD_206717 | JGI IMG/M metagenome (GOLD analysis project Ga0335076, IMG submission 206717) | Soil microbial communities from Loxahatchee National Wildlife Refuge, Florida, United States - Lox_Sample_2.5 | ecosystem: Environmental > Terrestrial > Soil > Wetlands | place: USA: Florida...
GGGCAGGTGACGGTGCGCGGCCCACCGCATCAAGTGCGGGGCAGGATCTGGGCCCCCGCTTACGCGGGGGAATCAAGGAAGGGGCGCGTCGGGCGCGCATGGCCTCACGTGCTGGCGCGCTGGCGGAGCGCGGCTTCGATGGCGGCGATGGCGGCGGGGCCGCGGTCGGCGGCGGGGCCGCCGCCCTGGGCCATGTCGGGACGGCCGCCGCCGCCCTGGCCGCCGAGCGCGGCGACGCCGGCTTTGACCAGCTCGCGCGCGTCGAAGCGCGGGCTGAGGTCGTCGGTCACGGCGACGAGATTGGCGGCCTTGCCCTCGTGCGTGGCGACGATGGCGATGACGCCGGAGCCGATCTGCTTCTTGAGGTCGTCGGCCAGACCCTTGAGCTCGCGCGCCGGCACGCCTTCGAGCAGGCGCGACGCGAACTTGACGCCGGCGACGTCCTTGATGCCGGCGCCGTCCCCGGCCGCCGAACTGCGCGGCCCGGCAAGCGCCGCGGCGCGGCGGGCATCGCTGAGCTCGCGTTCGACCTTGCGGCGCTCGTCGAGGAGGGACGCGATGCGGTTCGGCAGCTCCGCCGGCTGCACCTTGAGGGCGTCGGCGGCGTCGGCCAGCAGCTTCTCCCGCTCGGCGACGTAGTCGACGGCGGCCTTGCCGGTGAGGGCGTCGATGCGGCGCACGCCGGCGGCGACGGCGCCCTCGCCGACGATCTTGAAGAGGCCGATGTCGCCGGCACGGCGCACATGCGTGCCGCCGCAGAGCTCGGTCGAGAATTGCGGCGTCGCGTCGTCGCCGCCCATGGAGACGACGCGGACTTCGTCCCCATATTTCTCGCCGAAGAGGGCGAGCGCCCCGGCCTTCACCGCTTCGTCCGGCGTCATCAGCCGCGTCGTCACGACGGCATTGCGGCGGACGCGGTCGTTGACCTCGATCTCGACGGCGCGCAGGTCGTCGGAGGACAGCGCCTTCGGATGGCTGAAGTCGAAGCGCAGGCGGTCGGGCGCCACGAGCGAGCCCTTCTGCGTCACGTGCGTGCCGAGGCGGCGGCGGAGCGCCTCGTGCAGGAGGTGCGTCGCCGAATGGTTGGCGCGCAGCGCCGTGCGCCGCTCGCCGTCGACGCGCATCTCCACGACCTCGCCGACGGCGATGCTGCCCTTGGTCACGGTGCCCAGGTGGACGTGCAGGTCGCCGAGCTTCTTCTGCGTGTCGCGGATGGCGATCTCGGCGCCGGCGGCCGTGAACATGACGCCGCTGTCGCCCATCTGGCCGCCGGACTCGCCGTAGAACGGCGTCTGGTTGGAGATCAGCGCGATCTTCGCGCCCGCCCCTGCCCGCTCGACCGGCTTGTTGTCGACGAGGAGCGCCGTGACCTTGCCCTCGGCCATCTCGGTCGAATAGCCGAGGAACTCGGTGGCGCCGAGCTTCTCGCGCAGCTCGAACCACAGGCCCTCGGTCGCCGCCTCGCCGGAGCCGCGCCAGGCCTGGCGGGCGGCCTCGCGCTGGCGCTCCATGGCGGCATCGAAGCCGCCGGTGTCGACCTGGCGGCCCTGGCCGCGCAGGATGTCCTGCGTGAGGTCGAGCGGAAAGCCGTAGGTGTCGTAGAGCTTGAAGGCGACCTCGCCGGGGAGCGGCTGCGTCTCGCCGAGCTTCGCCATCTCCTCGTCGAGGATGCCGAGGCCGCGCGCCAGCAGGCGCTTGAACTGGCTCTCCTCGTGGCGGAGGGTCTCGGCGATCGTCGCCTGGGCGCGCACCAGTTCCGGATAGGCGGTGCCCATCTGCGCGACCAGGGCCGGCACCAGCTTCCACAGCAACGGCTCCTGCGCGCCGAGGCGGTGGGCGTGGCGCATGGCGCGCCGCATGATGCGGCGGAGCACGTAGCCGCGGCCCTCGTTGAGCGGCATGACGCCGTCGGCGATGAGGAAGCTCGAGGCGCGCAGGTGGTCGGCGATGACGCGGTGCGACACCGCATGCGGACCGTCCGGATGCGTGTTCGAGGCCTCGGCGGACGCCTCGATGAGCGCGCGCATGAGGTCGATGTCGTAGTTGTCGTGCTTGCCCTGGAGCACGGCGGCGAGGCGCTCGAGGCCCATGCCGGTGTCGATCGAGGGGCGCGGCAGCGGCACGCGCTGCTCCTTCGTCACCTGCTCGAACTGCATGAAGACCAGGTTCCAGATCTCGATGAAGCGGTCGCCGTCCTGGTCGGCGCTGCCGGGCGGGCCGCCGGCGATCTCGGGCCCGTGATCGAAGAAGATCTCCGAGCAGGGGCCGCAGGGGCCGGTATCGCCCATGGCCCAGAAATTGTCCGAAGTGGGGATGCGGATGATCTTCGATTCCGGGAGGCCGGCGATCTTCTTCCACAGGTTGAAGGCGTCGTCGTCCTCGGAGAAGACGGTGACGAGCAGGCGCTCCTTCGACAGGCCGTAGACCTTGGTGACGAGGTTCCAGGCCAGCTCGATTGCGAGGTCCTTGAAGTAGTCGCCGAAGGAGAAGTTGCCGAGCATCTCGAAGAAGGTGTGATGCCGGGCCGTGTAGCCGACGTTCTCGAGGTCGTTGTGCTTGCCGCCGGCGCGCACGCATTTCTGCGCCGTGGTGGCGCGCGTGTAGTCGCGCTTCTCGACGCCGGTGAAGACGTTCTTGAACTGCACCATGCCGGCGTTGGTGAAGAGCAGCGTCGGGTCGTTGCGCGGCACCAGCGGCGAGGACGGCACGATCGCGTGGCCGTTCTTGGCGAAGTACTCGAGGAACGTCGTGCGGATGTCGTTGGCGGTCTGCATGGCAACGGTTTTATCGCGCGGCCGCCGGGGTGTCCAGGAACGCCCGGACGGCGGCCGTTAAGCATAATGTGGTGATGCAGACACCACGTTGTCATACCGGCGAACGCTGGTATCCATAAGCCCGCAGCCTCTGGAATATGGGCCCCGGCGTTCGCCGGGGTGACATACGGAAAAATGAGAGAGGGGCGGGTCTGGCGACCCGCCCCTGTTGCCGCGCCGTAGAGAGGGACGGCGGGCGGTTCTATTCGCCGGAGTCTTCGCTGGCGGCGGAGCCGTCCATCATGTGGCCGGCGACGATGCCGGCGTTCTGGCGGACGGCCTTTTCGATCTCGGCGGCGACGGCCGGATTCTCCTTGAGGAAGGTCTTGGCGTTCTCGCGGCCCTGGCCGATGCGCTGGCCGCCGTAGGAGAACCAGGCGCCGGACTTCTCGACGACGCCGGCGGCGGTGCCGAGGTCGATCAGCTCGCCATTCTTGGAGATGCCCTCGCCGTACATGATGTCGAACTCGACGACGCGGAAGGGCGGCGCCATCTTGTTCTTGACCACCTTCACCCGCGTCTGGTTGCCGACGACGGTGTCGCGCTCCTTGATCGAGCCGATGCGGCGGATGTCGAGACGCACCGAGGCATAGAACTTGAGGGCGTTGCCGCCCGTCGTCGTCTCGGGATTGCCGAACATGACGCCGATCTTCATGCGGATCTGGTTGATGAAGATCACCATGCAGCGCGATTTCGAGATCGAGGCCGTGAGCTTGCGCAGCGCCTGGCTCATGAGGCGGGCCTGCAGGCCCATATGCGAATCGCCCATCTCGCCCTCGAGCTCGGCGCGCGGCACGAGCGCCGCGACGCTGTCGACCACGAGCACGTCGATGGCGCCGGAGCGGACCAGGGTGTCGGCGATCTCAAGCGCCTGCTCGCCGGCATCGGGCTGCGAGATCAGGAGCTCGTCGATGTTGACGCCGAGCTTGGTGGCGTAGGACGGATCGAGCGCATGCTCGGCATCGATGAAGGCGCAGGCGCCGCCCTGCTTCTGCGCCTCGGCCACGACCTGGAGGGCGAGCGTGGTCTTGCCCGAGCTTTCCGGACCGTAGATCTCGACGATGCGGCCGCGCGGCAGGCCCCCGATGCCGAGCGCGATATCGAGGCCAAGGGAGCCGGTGGACACCACCTCGGCCTCCACGACCTTCTCGCGCTGGCCCAGCCGCATGATCGAGCCCTTGCCGAAGGCCCGCTCGATCTGCCCGAGGGCGGCGTCCAATGCCTTGCTCCGGTCCATCATGTCCCTATCGACGAGGCGAAGATTTGGTTGCGACATGGTCGCGGGCTCCTTTCTTAGTGCATCCCCAGCGGGCGTTCAACGGCATCACTGTACAGTGTTTGTTCCGGTTTGCAAGCGGAAAGTTCTTGTTTTGATCCGATATTGTCTGCCGCCGTGCCGCCAGGTTAACGGGAGGTTACCAGAATCCGGGCCTCGGGGGCCGAGGGAGAACAAAAAAGGACAATTGGATCAAGGCTCCTCTGGGACTGGCGGAGGGACATTGATTCACGGTCGCGGTAAGGAAAGGAAACCCTACGTGCCTGGCTTATCCGAGGAAGCTGGCGGCACCGCTTCTTGTCCCCGGCGAAAGGCAAGTAGAGAGCGGCGTCCTTGTACCCGCACGGCGATCACGGCCACCGCCGGCCCCGCCGCGCGATTTCAAAGGGATGGTCCAGACGATGAGGCAAGCGGATGTCGGATGAGGATGCGATACGGGAGAAGCTGCGCAAGATCGAGGCGCTCTTCGCCGGCGCCGCGACGCCGGGCGAGAAGGCTGCCGCTGGCGCGGCGGCCGAACGCATCCGGGCGCGCCTGCGCGAGAGCGAGCGCCGCGAGCCAGCGATGGAATTCCGCTTCAGCTTGGCCGACCCTTGGACGCGACGCCTGTTCATCGCGCTGTGCCGCCGCTATGGGTTGCGCCCCTTCCGCTATCCGCGCATGCATCGGCAGAGCGTGGTCGTGAAGATGCCGCAGAGTTTCCTCGATCAGGTGCTGCGGCCGGAGTTCACAGAGATCAATGCCGCGCTGACCGACTATCTCGCGCGCATCACCGATAAAGTGATCCGCGCCGAGGTCTACAAGGAGGCCAGCGAAGCGGAGGAAATTCCCGAGCCGATCACCTGGGCCGGCGGCAGTTAGGCAAAAGAGGCTCGCCCCTCCCTGAAAGGGAAAGGGGAGCGTCTCCTTTTCCGCTACCGGCGTTGATGCATGTCAAGGCGCGATCACGGGGACCGGGCTCCAATGGCGTTGTGCAGGCGTGCCCTCGTGGCAGAAGGCAGGAAGCGATGCATCTCAAGAAGGTCCGACTCGAATTGGGACGGGTCCGCGGATTTCCAGCCGGGAACCCGAACCATGGCTACGAATTCGTGGCGCCGCTCGACGAGAAGGGACGCCTCGACATCAAGGCTTGGCCCGCCGTGGCGCAGCTGTGCACCATGCGGCACTTCGCGCCGGGCGCCGAAGACGTGCAGGGTGAACTCATCTGCCGCAACTCGGGCGAATGGGCCTTCTCCTATCGACTGGGCGACTCAGACGATGAGGTGATCCATCAGTTCGCCCGGCATGAGCTGCGCGAAGGCGAGTATGTGTCGGTGACGCAACCCGACGGCGTCAACTATCCGTTCAAGGTCGTTTCAGTCGAGACGCTGCACGTCGTGCCCAAAGGCGCCGCACAGCCGGTTGCTTCCCGACGCTGACGGAACGGCGCCAAGCCGGCCGATGATTTCGGGCCAGATCTGCGCGTAGGCCTTGCGGCCGGCGAGGACCGCCAGATGCTGCAAGCCCGTTCCAACCCCTGGCTGTGCGAAAACACTCGAAGCAGTCGCCAGCGAGCAACAAGAGAATCGATCGCGCTGCCCCGGCGAATCTTTCATGCGCGAACGGTGTAATCAATCTTGCGCGCGGCTGAGCCTCAGAATGGTTTTCACACAGCCAAGACCCTATCCGGACGCTAGGCGCCAAGTGCTATTGACCCTGGATCCTAAGGCGAGATCGTCGCTCCCGTCAGCTGGCCGCGATTCTGTCAAGTAACCCAGCCGCCGGCAAACGGTATCGTCTGACCGACAAAGAAATCGCTTTCTGATCCGGCCAAGTACAATGCGAACAGAGCGCTTTCCCGGCCCTTGGCGAAACGTCCTACTGGAATTTCAGGCAACCGCGAGGCCATATCAGCCAACTTTCCACCGGGGACCGAGGTAGGGTTCTCCACGAAGAACTGCGCGATCAGGTTGATCTGAACATTGAAAGGGGCAAGCTCGAGGCCAACACTTCTGACATAAGAAACCTGTGCTCCCCGTGCAGCGCTGTAGGCCGATCGGTTGTTGGTTCCCCGGAGGGCATTCGCGCTTCCCATCACAACTATCTTCCCCGCCCGCCGCTCCCGCATCTGAGGAAGCACCGCGTGGACGAGGCGATACAGCGGATGCACCATCGAATCGAACATCACGTGCCATAGTTCCTCAGTGGTGTCCTGTTCGAGAACTATTCGCGGATCGGGCGCGATGAGATTGACGATCAAGACATCGACGTGCCCGGCCTCCTTGATTAGCGCAGCGGCGGCATGAACGGGTCTGAGATCCCGCGTATCGGCGATGACTACCGCGCCTTCCTCTCGGAATACTTCACAAATTGCCGGTCCCATGAAATCCTTGGCACAGGTGACTATCACCTGTCTGCCAGCCAGACGATCGCCCATGTATGCTCCCCCCTCTACGGCGAAACCGCACAACTCGGTTTGCCAGTTGTAGGCTCTGCCCACCTGGAACGGAAGCTGACTATTTGCCGCTTCGACGTCCACCCCCGGTGCAAAACCATCGCTCGCACGCACTTGGCCGGACCGATGCTGGTCTTGTCGTATCCGCCGGAGGCCCGAGGCAGACAACCCGTCCTCTTCTGCCGAAGGCAGAGCACACGATCGCCTCAGCGGTCATCCCCCATTCTGCGCTATCAGCGGACTGCTACCGAGGGCGTCCGCCAGTGCACGCTCCAATTCGCTGCTGGTGAAGGGCTTGTGCAAGAGAACGACGCCGGGGTCGACCACGCCTTCGTGAACGATGACGTTCTCGTTGTAGCCGGACATGAAGACCACTTTGATCTTGGCGTGGACGGCCGCCGCCTCGCGGGCGAGGTGCAGTCCCGACATGCCCTTCGGCATGATGACGTCGGTCAGCAGCATGTCGACGCGACCGGTCCGCCGCAACGCATCGAGCGCGGAAGGACCGTCGCCGGCGGTGATGACATGGTAGCCGAGGTTCTTCAGCACGGCGGCCGTCGTGGCCAGCACCTCCGGATCGTCATCGGCAACCACGATCGTCATGTCGCGGCGCGGCGGTGACTGCAGCACCGCTACATTGCGATGGACAGTCGCGGTCTCGCTGGTGGCCGGCAGTAGCAGCCGCACCGTCGTCCCGGCTCCTATTTCGCTCCGGATCTGGAGGTCGCCGCCGGATTGCTTGACGAATCCGTGCACCATGCTGAGGCCGAGGCCTGTTCCCTTGCCGACTTCCTTTGTTGTGAAGAACGGTTCGACGGCTCTCGCGACTACGTCGGCCCTCATGCCGCAGCCCGTGTCCTCCACCTCGATCGCCACGTATCGGCCGCCGTCGAGCTGCCCAACCTCCCGCTCGGTCGCGTTGAAGGCCCGGATCGTGATCGCTCCACCGGCCGGCATGGCGTCGCGGGCGTTGATGAGAAGATTCAGCAAGGCGCTCTCGATCTGCGTCTGATCGGCGGTGACGCGCCGGACTTCGGGATCGATCATAATGTGGAGGCCGATGCGCGCGTTCAGGGCCGTCTCTGCGAGCGCCTTCAAGTGCTGTATCACCTCGTGCACATCGAGCGATGCCGGGCGCAGCGGCTGGCGCCGCGAGAAGGCCAGGAGCCCATGGGTAAGGTCGGCACCGCGCTGCGCGGCACGCAGGATGTAGTCGGCACGTTCCTTGAGCTGCGGTTGTTCGCTCAGGGCCTGGGTCAGGACTTCGGCATTGCCGAGCACGACGAGCAGCAGATTGTTGAATTCATGCGCGACGCCGCCCGTCAGCTGCCCCACCGCCTGAAGGCGCTGGTATTGGCGCAACTGCTCCTCTATTCGCTTGCGTTCCGTGATGTCGGCCAGGATCCCGAGCGAGCCGACGACCTCGCCGGCTGCGTTCAGCCGCGGCGATGCCCACAGCGTCACGTCGAGCGCATGGCCGTCCTTGTGCCGACAGGTCGTGTCCACTGAGACCGTCGTTTCGCCTGTTGCCTGACGCCCAAACAGCGTCTCGATTTCGGAACGCTGGCTGCCGGAGGCCGTGGGCAACGGCCGGCCGATGACTTCATCGGGGCGCCAGCCGAACATCCGCTCGGCCGCAGCATTCCAGGTGCGAACCGTGCAGTCGCGATCGAGCTCGACGATCGCAAGAGGGCAGGTTGCGATCAAACGGGCGAGGTCAGCGTTAGCTTCCTTCAGTTGCTGCTCGCTGTCACGAAGCAGCTGTTCCTGCTGCTTCAGGCGCGTAATGTCCGTGCGTATCGCCACCGTTTCGCCGAAATCTCCCGCCGCTCCGAGAGCAGCAGGCAGCGACCGTCGGCGAGCCTTATTTCGGTGCCTCCCGTCTGGGCATCCATGGAGTTCATGCGCCAAGCGAGCCATTCTTCGGGAGATCGGCCGTTCAGGTCGAACACGCCCTTGGCTATGCCCGCGCGGACCAGATCCTCCATCCGCGCGCCCGGCACGAAGGCGTCGGCAAGTCCCGGGTATATCTTTCGGATCTGCTTGTTCACGAGGACAAGTCGTCCCGTCTCGTCCGTCAGCGTGAAGCCTTCATGCATCGCCTCGATGGCCGAGCGCAGCCGGGCCAGGAGCCGGCCGCGCTCGCTCAAGAGTGCCGCCAGCACGAGCGTCATCGCCGCGTTCGTCACCATGAGCAGTTGCGCGGCTTCGAGGTCGGCGCGCAGGCCCGAGCTGTCGATATCGGGAAAGATGCCGAGATACATCGATGCGAGGGCCGACAGGCACATGGTCGCATTGCCGGCCGTCGCGCCGGCTACGCCGAAGCGGACGATCGCCCAGATTTCGAGCGGCAGGATTGTCAGCAGCACGCTGCGATTGAAGAGCGAATAGGTCGTGGGATCGCGAAACCCGATGGCAGAGGCTGTGACCAGCGCGCTCAGGATGAGAAGGATCTCGGCTGATTCGGCGACACTTGGCCGCTTCATCTCCCGCACTTGGCCGATGGCGACGACGGCGGGCGTCACGATCAGCATGCCGACGGCATCGCCCATCCACCAAGCGCGCCAAACGTCCCAATACGATGCTCCGAGGCGGGTGGAGACGAGACCGGCCCCGACCGCGGCCGTTAGTGCTGTGCTCGCCGCGACAGCAGCTGCCAGGAAGATCAATGTTGCTCTCAGGGAGGTCAGTATCTGCGTGCCGTCGAGAACACGAAGGAGCGCTGTTGCCACGAGCACTTCGCCGGCATTGCAGCCCGCCAATGCGACAGCGACGGGTATTCCATCCCCGTTCGCAAGGTTCATGACCAGATTGCCAATGGCCGCCGCTGCGATGTAGCCGAGCGTTTCGGAGCGCGGTCGAAGAAGAACTATGCCGAGCGGAATAGCGTTGGCGATCCAAAGCGCGGCAACGTTCCCCGAGAGACGCGACAGATCGACGCCGAGCTCGCCGCCAAGGAATACGGCCGCAGTGACCAGCAGTATGCGTGCAGCACCGCTCCTGGTGGCCACCAAATCGCGAGCAATCATTTTGTGTGTTCGCGCACTCTCTCCGAAGCGGGCCGACTCAGTATTGCAGACTGATTGTCCAGCCGCCCGCAAATCAGCGTGTGTCAAGATGTCGCTATGTGGTTGATGGTCTGTTAGCGAATGTCCGAGGCGACCGTCCAGAGACTGTCAGCGGACTCGTCGCAGAACAGGAGCTCTTGGTGGCCAGAGTCCAAACTTCAGGCCAGGAGCTCAGCTTCCTGGCACACCAGAGGCGCCGCACCGCCGGTTGCTTCCTGACGCTGAAAGAGGGCGCCGAGCCAGGCGATGATTTGGGGCCAGATCTGCGCATAGGCCTTGCGGCCGGCGAGGACGGCCAGATGCTGCAGGCCGACGCCGGTCTCGCCCGGATACTCGATCAGGCGCACATCGCGGACGGGCATTGCGTCGATAAAGGGCTTCACGGATGCAAGGGGCGCGATCTCGTCGGCCGTGTTGACGACGGCGAGCAGGGGAAGCCGGAGGCTCGATGGGCCGACGGTCCTGCCCCGAACCGACAAGATGCCCCGGCAGAAGCGGTTCTCGCGATAGAGCCATTGCAGAACCTGCTGGACGAGCCTCCCCGGCAGGGGAACCTCGTCCAGCGTCCAGCGTTCGACCCGACCGTGCATCTCCAGCGCCGCGGGATCAGTGATGCTGAGAGCCACATCCACCAGCCGCGACGACAGGAAGGTATGGGGAGATGCCAGGGCGCTGAGCAGGGACAGGAGCGTATCCGCAATCACCTCCGTCTCCGGCAGCCTGGCGGGAGCCAGCGAAACGAGGGCGTCCCAGAATCGGCTCATGCCCGGTTGGAAGCAGAGCGGCGAGCCCAGGAGCACGAGACCGCGGAGGCTCTCCGGATGGAGGGCCGCAAAGACGGCCGCGAACGTGCCGCCGAGCGAGTGGTCCATGAGGAACGGCCTGACCTCGCCTTTCCCGTCTGCCACCCTCGCCACGGCATCGGCGATGGCCTCGTCCGCGTACTCATCCAGCCCGGCGGCGTCATCGCCCGCCGCCGGCGGCAGCCACTCCAGCAGATACACACGCAGGCGATGGTACAGGCAATAGCGCACCACGCTCGCCGCCGGCGCCAGGTCCCAGATGTAGGGGCGCTTGATGGGCGCTGCGACGATGATCAGCGGCGGGCCGGATTCGCCGCCGGAATAGTCGCGCAGGCGCCAATAGCCCCCCGCGTCCACGATGCGATAGCTACATTCCATCGGTCCGAACCCCAGCAGCTCCAGGGCGCGGCCCTGGGCCTGGCGGAACGAATCCATGGATTCCAGGATCGGCACGGTCTGTCCTTGCCTCCCGGGTTTCACGCCCCCCGATCGAAATCCAACGGCTCTTTCGCCGCCGCCGGTGCGATTCCGTCTTCCCGAACCAGGCGCAGCCGTTTCAGGCGCCACCGGCCTCGGGACCGGCAATGTGGTGCTTGCCGACCGGGATGACCGTCGAGGCCTGTGGCCCGGCTTCGCTTTCCTTCTCCTGCGCGACGTAGCGCACTTCGGATCCGATCTCAAGCTGCGGAAACGCGTCATTCGCCACGCTGTTCCGGTGGAAATAGATCTCCAGACCGTCCGCCGACTCGATGAATCCGTAGCCCTTGTCCGGAAACAGCGCCTTCACGCGGCCGTGCGGCGGCGGCGCATGCGCCTTGACGTCGCCGCGCACGCGGCGCGCATGGTCCTCGAGCTGACGCGCCGCCGCGTTGAAGGCTTCGCGTATCGCCACCTCGAACTCTTCATAGGCGTGATCGGGGGCGGGCGCGCGATCGACCACGATTTCGTGCTGCGGAACGGAGATGTCGATACGGACGTTGTAGAGCCGCCCCTTGCGCCGTCCGAGCTTCGACGCGCTGACCACGACGTGGCAGCGCGTGATCCGGTCGAAGAAGCGATCGAGGCGGGCAGCGTGGCGCCGGACGCTCGCCTCGATGCTCTCGGTGACGTCGATATCCTTGAACGTGATCTGCAAGGGAAGCTTCATCGGCGCGCCTCGCTGTATCCGCCGGTTTCCGCGGGCCATTGCAAACAAGACTAGCGAGGGCGTCGACGACGGCGTTGACCTGAGTCAAGCCGGCGGCGAGCGCGACAGAGAGCGATCAGGCCGCGGCGATGATGCGGGCGGCGGGGAGGAGGACGGTGACGGTGGTACCGCGGCGCTCGGCCGCGCGCACGGACCTCAGGTCGGCAGCAGGGCCGGGCTCGTCGGGTGCATCTCGTGGTAGCCGCGCGACAGCGCGATGCCGTCCTGGACGAGGATCCGCTCGTAGACCTGGAGCGGCGCCAGGCGGACGCCGGCGATGAAGAGGTCGTCGAGAAAGGCGGGACGGAGCGTGCGGTCGAGCACGGCGACGAGCCCGGCCTGCAGGCGCGCGATCGTTTCCGGCGGCTGGTCACAGCTCGTGACGTAGGGCGGCGCCGGCATCGGGTCGGTCAACAGCAAGGTGCGCGTGCCGGCCAGCCAGTGCGGGCGGTAGCGGCAGAGCAGCGCGTGCGTCACGCAGTCGATGGCGGCGACGTCCGCCTCGCCGGCGCGCACCATGCCAATGCTCGCGACATGGGCGCCGCTCACCTTGACGCCGCCGAAGAAGCGGCCGTCGTGGCTGCGGCGCGCCACCATGGCGCGCAGCGAGCCGGCGCCGGAATAGGAATTGAACCCGTTGACGACGCAGACGGCGCCGCGCAGGTCGTCGAGCCCGGCAGCCGGCGAATCCGCGCGCACGATGATGCGGCTGCGATAGCCGAACTCGGAGCAGCCGGTCTCCTCGGCATAGCGCGGCACGCCCAAGAGCGCCAGCGCGCTCGAGAAGCCGAACACCACGTCGTAGCCGCAGCACTGACTGAAGAAGAGGCGCGGCGCGGCCCACTGGCTGATGACCGGGAGGTCGCGGGTGAGCCGCTCCGGCACATCGGCGATGCCTTCGCGAATGAAGG
>Ga0335076_10005763_pt1 | contig 12490 bp, 12 predicted proteins | sample Lox_Sample_25_FD_206717 | JGI IMG/M metagenome (GOLD analysis project Ga0335076, IMG submission 206717) | Soil microbial communities from Loxahatchee National Wildlife Refuge, Florida, United States - Lox_Sample_2.5 | ecosystem: Environmental > Terrestrial > Soil > Wetlands | place: USA...
GCAAGGTTATCCGCTGCGGCGCCCGGGCATGCCGGTCTTCCAGCGGCCATTGGCGCGCTAACCTTTTTCCTCTACCAGTGGTTTTGCACAAACGGCGCTCCGGCTCACCCCGGCGCGCCGTTTCTGTTTTCCCGGCCCGCTGCCGTTGGCCCTCCGCCTTGGGATATTGGCCAGCCGCAGCCAGCGATAATGCGTGTGGCATCCGCAGGCGGATTCTCCGGAGCGCTGCTCGATGACAGCGCAGGGCATGGCTCACCGGGCTCGACGAATCCCGCTGGCTAGATGCGTTTGATGGTCGCGAGCCAGGCCGGTGCGCCGCCCTCTCCGGTTTCTGATCATGTACCATGGACAGCCAGCGCACCATGAGAACAAAATTGCTGCGATTCAACGGCGCCGTCGTACGGGATCCCGCCGTCGATGCCTGGATGAAAGAACATGACGGTGAATTGGGCGCTATCGCTCATCAGTGGTTTCAGGTGATGCGAAAGTGCGGAGACGAAGTCCGGGAGCTTTTGCATGACGGCTGTCCAGTGGCCTGTTTGGGAGACGCGCCCTTCGGCTACGTGAATGTATTCACTTCGCACCTAAACGTCGGCTTCTTTCACGGCGCGGCACTGCCGGATCCAGCCCGCTTGTTGCAAGGCACCGGAAAGTTCATGCGCCATGTGAAGCTGAGACCGGGAATGTCCACAAACGCCGCAGCACTGCGCACGCTCATCGATGCGGCGTACTCGGATATAAAGGCGCGCGTCGAAAACGGGCTAGCTATCTCATAAACCACCTCTCCAGGAGGTCGCGGCTTGGGCCCCGACGCGAAAAGCATCGGGAAGATCGTGACGAAAGTAACGGTCGCAAGAGTATGATATTCGCCCGGAGTGACCCGTATGACCTTCCTTCACTTAACCCAGTTTTCTGATCTCGCGCTTCTGCTGTTGCGCTTCATGGTTGGCCTCGTGTTCCTCACCAGCGGCTACAACCATCTCAAAGACCCGGACGGCCGCAGCAAGGATATTGAGATGAGCAGGAACTTCACAATCCTGCTCGGTGTAGCTGAATTACTGGGTGGGCTGGGCGTAACCTCCGGCATTTTCACCCAGCTCGCGGCCATCGGTTTGATTCTGGTGATGCTCGGTGCCATCCAGAAGAAAATATTCGCTTGGCACACCGGCTTCTGGGGAAAATCGGGCACGAATGGTTGGAGCTACGACACCATGCTGGTCGTAATGAATCTGGTCATCCTCACCACCGGCGGCGGAGACCTCTCCCTCTCTCGCCTGTTCAAATGATTCCAGTCAGCGCGACGATCTGACCCCTAGTCCTACCGCCCCGCATACTGCAGTTGCACGGAATACAACGAACTCCGCGCCATGATGAACAGCGTCTTTCGATCCGCGCCTCCAAACAACAGTTGCCCCGGCCTCTCCGGCACCTCCATCGTATCGATCAGCTTTCCCGCCGTGTCGAACACGTACACCTGCCCCGAAGCGATGTACACATTCCCCTGCGCGTCTTCCGCCACGCTCTCTCCGCCCACATTCACGAATAGCTTCAGGTTCCCGAGCGTGCCCTCCTCATTCACCGTGGCCTTATACGTCTTTTGCTCCTCTTCATCGCACACGTAAATGCTCCTCCCAATGCGAGCAGGCGCAAGCCCGAACGCCCGGATCACATCGTGCATCTTCGACCCGTAGTAAAGCTGGCCGCTAACAAAATCCTCGCCCGCCGGAATAAACATGCTGCGATCCCGTGACACAAACTGATATGGCTTCGTCATGGTCACTGCTTTCTGAAAATCGTTTTCATTGCGCCAGTAATCCACCGGCACCACCGGTGTCATGCCCGGCCGCGCCGTACTCGGCTCCGGTTTCAGCAGCGTAATCTGATCAAAGTTAGATCCTGGCCTGAACGTGTACACCGTCCCGTTCCCCTGATACGAAATCACCATTAAGTTGTCAGACTTGTCGAACGCCAGCTGCACCGGGTCCAGCGGATTGTCGCGCACCACCGAAACTTTGCGCGTCGCCGGCTCCCACCGGCAAATCATTTGCCATCGCGCATCCACGAAATACACGTCGCCGGCGCTGTTCACCGCTCCGCCCGAAATGTTCAGGAATCCGCCCGCCAACCGTTCCACCTTCGCTCCTGATGCCCGCACCGGCGAAGTTTGTTCCCGCCGAGACACCGCCGGATACCCCGAAATCGTCAGCCACGCGAATTCGCGGTCTCGAATCGCGAAATTATGGCTCGAGTCAAACACCGCACTGTCGAACGACACTTTGCTGTCGCTATAGCAGTGAACGTTGCGCAACCGGATGTTCCTCGAGTCGCTCACCTTGATGGCATACGGAAACGGTTGATAGCTGCTCACCACGCGATACATATGCAGGTTGGCGATGGTGATGTCGCGCGAATTCCGGATCTCCAGCGGCAGCGCGAACGCGCTCTCGCCCCTTTCCTCTTCTGTCTGTAGCGCGTAAATCTGCCAGTTCGACACGCCATCCAGCACCACTTCATTCCGCACATGATGCTCGCTGGACATCTCGTACACCCGCCCGCTCGTCGCCGTATTCGAAACGTACATCCCCGCCTGGGCGAAGGTGCTCGGTGTCCAGATGTCCACGAACGTGCCCCCGCCTCCGTCGGTCACCCACAGGCTCGGATACTGTCCGTCCCACCGCCGCCGTATGTCAGAGTCGGCCGTGTTGGTGTTGTTATAAATCTGCGTCCAGAGTTTCCGGTTCTGCTCCGGCGTATCTCCTGGATTGACGGTTCCATGCCCTCCCAGAAATCGCACATCATCCACCATCGACTCCGCGCCCGACATCCATTTCAGCGCCACCGCCCGCGCATTTATTCCGTTTGTGTACAGGCCGATTCCCGTGATGATGTTGCTCCCGCCCTTCGGCGCTTCCAGTAACGCCTTTGGCCCGCCCACTCCTTGGAACGCCGCGGTCTCATCCGCCAATAAAATTCGCGTCACGCTGGGCTGCAGTCCGATCAGAATCGTGTCCGGCTTCAGTTCAATCGTCTCCGTCACGCGATACTGGCCGATAGGGAAGTAGATCGTCTGGTGCTCGTCGATCGCTTTCCGCAACGCCGCGGTGTCATCCGCGACCCCGTCGCCGGCCGCTCCGTAACTGCGCACATTCACCCACGTGTTCATCGGCGGCAAATCGCGCAGGTCAGATTTCACCGGCTCCGGTACCGTGTTCAGTGGCTCAACTTGGAAAACGTCCCGGAGATCGGGTGTCGCTCCCATGTCGTCGAAGTGCAGTCCGTGCGAGAACGTCTTCACCTCGTAGGTGTCCCGCGGCCCGGCGAATTTCCTGCCGCTTTCTCGCAGCATCGCAAACACGGGCACGCCACGGCACACAATATTCTCCACATTGATTTCCGTCCGCCGATTGTTCTCTTCGCTGATCACTATGCCGGCCTCCCTGACATTTTCCAGCCGCGCGTCTTTCACCCACAACTCATCGAAATATCCCGCGTCAATCGATATCGCCGTCGCAACGTTCTTAAACTGCGGACGGATCAGCGTAAGCCCCGCTTCATGCTCCCGGATTGCCGCCTCGCTCTGCCCCTCGAACCAGCTGTCGAGAATCGTGAACTGCCAGCCCGGCGACGGTTTGCGCGTCCAGATTCCGTACTTGCCGCCGAAGAAGTGCAAATCTCTCGCCACGTTGCCGCCATCGTGAATCCCCGCGAGCGCCGACCCAAGATGGAAATCCATGTGCGCCAGGTAACTGTGCTGCGCGTAATGCGCGCGGATGGCCACCGCGCCGGGGTTCCCTTCCTGGATTTCCACGTCAACATTGCTGATCGCTGAATAAAAAGTTCCCGGGCTGGCATCCGGCGGCGTCTGTTTGGCGCTGCTCTTCCCTGGCCGTCCTCCGGCAAAAAAGATCATGTACTGGGGGCCTTGCTGAAAACCCGCCGTGTTGGCGCCCAACACAATCACCGGCCGTGTCTTCCCATATCCGAAGATGCGAATTCCCGGCCACACATAAATCGTCTGTGTGACTCGGTAGCGGCCCGGCGGCAAAAACAAGATGCCTTGGTTAGTGGTCTCCTGAATCTGGTCGATCGCTTGCTGCAAAGCATCGCTGTCATCGGCCGTGCCGTCGCCATGAACGGGAAACTTGTCCGGCGTCAGGTATACCGCCTTCGCATCATCCATGCGCTCCGGAAAATAAGAATCGGCGGAGAGCAGGCACCCCGGATAAACAAGAAGCGCCAGCGCCAGCATTGCTGTGGTTTTCATTTTCTCTGAAGTCCTTCGCCCTTTCTCTCGTGAGCGAGGCCACGCAACCGCGCGCACCTTCTAAATACTAAAAGAGAATCTGTGATATACACACTGGTAATGCGGCGCCTTCTCGTCCTCGGTCCTTTCTGCCTTTTCCTGCTTATTCCATGTGCCGCTTTTTTTCTTGGCCATGCCGTTCCGCCCGCCGAATCTCTCTCCTGGATGGGCCGCGAGTGGAGACTCACCGACGGCGGCATGGCCGGCGTTGTGAAAGGGAATCCCGCGAACATTTCCGTCGACGCCAACGGTTATCTCCACCTGCGCATCATCAACCGCGCCGGCACCGTCACCGCCTCGGAACTTTTCACCGCGCAGAAGTTGGGTTTCGGCACCTACCAGTGGCAAATCGAGGGTCGCCTGGACAGTATGGACAACGTCGCTGTCTTGGGCCTGTTCAACTACGGTGCCCAAGCCGGTATTGGCGTCGATGGCGAAAACGAAATCGACATTGAATTTTCCCGCTGGAACGACACTTGTCACGGCTGTAATGCCGACTTCACCTTCTATCCCGCCACCGGAAACAAACGCCTCGGTCCTAGGGAAGACAATTTCACCTACAACCCCAATGGCTCTACGCTCACCACTGCGCGCTTTGAGTGGACCTCCGAGCGCATTGTCGCCACCATCATGAGCGGCCTGCAACCGCTTGGCACTTCCGCCAACGTTCTGCAGACTCTTACCTTCGCTCCGCCCGACTACGCTGCGCGGATCCCCCAGGTTCCTCTGCCCCTGGCCATGAATTTCTGGTGCTTCCGCGCCACTCCCGGCTCAGATCAGGAAGTAATCATCCGCAATTTTGCGTTTGTTCCCGCCGCGCGTTAGCCTGGCGGATCCCGCTATTCCCGCACTACTGCTGCCTTCGACGCCGGCACTTCCAGCCTCATCAACTTATGATTTGAGTCCAGGTACAGCACCATTTCGATGTCCGTCGTAATCACCTTCAATCCTTCATACGACTTCCCGTCCGTGCTCACCGGTCCCACGGACTCCACGACGATTGTTCCCGGCGTCAATTCCTGCGGAATCAGCACTGAAAAATTCTGCAAGCCTTTCCTGCTCCAGTCATACAGCCTCGCCAGCACCGCATACTGGTGATACAGATTGTTGTCCAGCACCGCGATGTGCGGCGTTCCGAACGTCAAATCCTGTTCGAACGGGCGCGCTCCCTGCATTTGCAGCGTCATCTTGGCCACTCCGTTCTCGAAAACGATATGCGCCCCGTTTGTTTTGTCCGCCTGCGAGGTCCACTCGTAACTCAGCGGCGATCCATCCGGCGCCAGTGTCAACGCGCCGGTCACTGTGGTTGCCGGAGCCCCTTCCATCGCCACCTTTGTCGATCCTTTGGCGATCCAGGTTTCGCCATTCGGCGTGATCTCGAACTCCTCGCGCCCGATGGATTTTCCATCGATCAGAATATTCAGCTTTCCCTTGTCGGACACCAGCACCGAGCCTGCCGGACCCTTCTTGTCGGCGCGCGCCAGCATCACCCCGCCCAGCGCCGTCAACAATATTCCGGCCGCCACCTGCGTTCGTCTCCTCCGGCTAACTTCTTTGCGCATCGTAACACCCTCGCTCCGTCGCACGCCTCGCCGCGCCGGCGGCTTTCACATCCAAAAGCATATGAGCAATGGATTCCCGCGGAGGCTTTTTCTGCGGCCGGCGTTCGAGGAACGCATACCCCTCACTTCGCCATCACGGCGACGCCGAAGGCAAGTTCGTTTCGCTCGGGATCCCCGCGATCCCGCGTCGTAATATCTCCCCCACTACCTCCGCGGCTTCTCCCGAACTGTCCACCCGGAAGTCCGCCAGTTGGTAAGAAGCGGCTCTCTGCGCGTACAGCGCCCGGAAGCTTGCCTCGTCGCGAAACAACGGCCGCCCCGTCATCGTGCTGCATCGGGCCAGGAGCGTTTCAATCGCTGTATCCAGCCAGATCACCGGCACACCCGAGTTCCTCAAAAATTCCGGCGCGCCTTGCTGCGCATACGTCCCGCCTCCCAACGCCAGCACCGTCGGTTCCCTGAATTCCGCCGCTCGTCCCAGCGCGGCCCGCAGTTGATCGGCTTCAAATTGCCGGAATGCCGGCTCGCCGTGGCGTTCGAAAAATTGCGGAATGCTAATCCCCGCCGCCTCTTCGATCCGTTCGTCGAGATCGACGAACCGCCACCCGAGTTGCTGCGCCAGCCGTGACCCCACCGTGCTTTTCCCCGCGCCCATGAATCCGGCCAGGCAAATGACGGTGGCGCGCGGCACCGCTCCGCGCACTGTTGAGCTTTGATTCACGATTTTGAACTAGCGGCGCGTTAATCGCGCTTTACGATTCGGATTGTACCACTGTAGGAAGATACTTCGACCCGCGCCGACCCTTGCCCCATCGTTACCCACAGGCTCTTCGCCATGCTCGAAATCGCATGATGCTTCGTATGCATATCCGGCTGCAGCACTTCCGGAGCCTGGTTGTCCACCACCCCACGATACGTCGTGGCCTTCAGGTCAAATGAATCCCCGCGCGAAAATCGCACTTCCACCAGTCCACGCCCGCTGTTCATCGTGTACAGCCCCATGCGCCGGAACTCTCCGTCATACAGAATGTTGCCCGTCGTGGTCATCAGGTTCAGGCTCGTCGGCGACGACTGCAGGATCTGCGCGCTTCCGCTGATCGAATTGAAATCCAGTTTCCCCGTGCAACCCGTGCACACCAGCGATCCGCTTGCCGTCTTTACGATTACGTAGCCCGATACTTCCTTCAGGTGCACATCCCCCGCCACGCTCTGCAATTTCATGTCCCCGTTTACCTGTTCCACCAGGATCAGGCCGGTTTGCGTGCGCAACTGCAATTCCGTTTCCTCGGGTACCACCAGCTGAAAATTCGCTTCCACCTCGTGCGGTTGCGACGTCGAAGACTCTTCCAGCGAAGTCGCGTTGATCTCGATGCGATCCCCTACCTGCTCCGCATCAATTGAGACTTTTCCAGGCGCCGACGTGCTCGTCACCACCACTTCCGCGTTCTTCCAACTCTTCACCTCGATTCGCCCGTTCACGATGTTGTTCAGCGTCACCACCGGCTTCCCAGACACCGTGAAGTGCTTCTCTTGCTCTTCCGCCGCGCGCGCCATCGTCGTCAACGCGCCTCCCAGAAACACCACCGCTCCCAACACATACAGCCCGCCACGTGCCCCCATCTTTCGGCGTTCCATTAGTGTTCGCTCCCTCTGCTGTCCATCATCGCGCCCAATAATTCGGCCTTCTGCTGCAGCGCCATGTTCAGATATTCCTGGGTCAGCCGATCCCCGGGATTCTCCTTCAGGCGTGCCTTGCACTCGGCGATAAATTCGTTCAACGTGCGCAGATTCTCCCGCAGCGCCTCGGCCACTGCGGCGTTATCCGCTGGACTCGGCATCGCGCTCTCCGTTTGATCCAGCACCGCCGCGCTTTCTCCGTACGACGCCAGTTCCGACGGTGACGGCCCCAAAGCCGTTGTCGATTCTCGAATCTGTGGTGGTTTGTTGGCCCCGGAAATCGTCCGCCCCGGCTGTTTCTTCATCACGTTTTCGGCGCTCAGCATCGGAGCGGCCGGCTGCAGCGGAGCAGGCGCCGCTTTCTCAGCATTCGGCGGCTGAGCAGTTTGCGTCACCGCCGGCGGTGCGCTTCTTGCCACCGCGGGTCCTGCGGTCTTCGTGTGATGGGTTGAGATATACAGCCCGCCGGCTACCGCCAGGATTCCCGCGCTGACCATCGCCAGCATGCGCGGCCGTAGGAACGGCGCGAGTCCTTGCCACCACGGCTCTGCGGCAACCAGTTCCGCCGCAACCTTTGCCTCCCCTATGATTCCTTCGGCTTCCAGTTGTGCTCGCAGGGAAACCCATACCCGTTCCGGGGGATTTTCTTCGGCGGGAATTCGTTTTGCGGCCACCACGATCGCGGACAGATCGGCCAGAAGATCGCGGCATGCTTCGCATTCGTTCAGGTGATCGCGAGCTTCTAGCGGTAGGGGGCTCAGCCCCTCTTGCTCGAGTACTGTTGCGACGTCCCTACACTCCATACTTCGAACCCCGGAAAGAGCGGCTCTGTTCGCTTCTCTTTCCCCGTTCTCTACATTCTTCGCACGCAGGTTCGCACACAGTCAATTGGCTCATTCTAGCCTATCCTCACCTGCCCGTCTGTGTTTTCGCCGACTGCCGTTCCTGCCGCGCCTGTTCCCGCAGCTCTTCCTGCAACAGCTCCCGCAGCCGCGTCCGCGCCTTGTGCAATTGCGACTTGGAATTCCCGACAGAACATCCGATGATATCCGCAATCTCGTTGTGCTCGTAGCCCTGTACATCGTGCAGCACGAACACCGTTCGATATCCTGGTGGCAGCTTCTCAATCGAGCGCTCGAGGTTGACCCGGTCAACGGCCCCGGACAAGCGCAAATCCGGCGCGCCTACGTCTCTCTTCGGACCACTGTTTTCCGCGTCAGGCTCCAGCGTTTCTTCCAACGAATCCGTGGGCAGCGATTTTTTCCTCAGCCGCATCAGCACCACGTTCACCGTCATGCGGTGCAGCCACGTGGAAAAAGCAGACTCTCCGCGAAACGTTCCGATCTTTCGGAACAACTGCAGGAAGGCTTCCTGCGTCAAGTCTTCCGCGTCCGCCGGATTTCCTAACATCCTCAGGCACAGCGCGTAAACCCGCCGCCCATGCATCTGGTACAGAACCTCGAACGCGGCGGAGTCGCCCTCCTGCGCGCGACGGATAGCTTGCGCTTCCGTCCATGCCACGGGCTCGCTTGGTCTTTGTCGCGCCAACTGTCCTATCGCGGCGCTATTACGTGCGATGCGCCGAGTCCCTCTCAGAGTTGTCCCTAGCGCGGAGGTCGAGGAGCACATATGCCCCTAAGAAGGCAATAGCCTCCAATAGGTTGCATCCCAACGCCCCCCTCCGCGGGGAGTGCATTATTGTCCCTTGAGGAATGCCATCCGTCTATGGGCAACATGCCGCGTGCGCGCCCTTGCCGCTTCACCGGCCGCGAGGCATCGGCTATCTAGTGTGGTTTGGAATTCCGCTAATTGTGCTTCCGGCAGGGCGTGCAGGAACGACTTGTACAGTACCGCCGTCTCCCGTAAACAGGTATTCAAATCGTAATGTGCCGCGTCCAGCTGTTCCCAGTCGCGCTCCGGCCGAATCGATTCTTCTTTCAACAACTCCTCTGCCGTCGCCACGAACCCTTCATCCAGCTCTTCCACAAGATCTTCCAGCGTTGAGATCTTGCTCACAAATTGCGATCTCTTTGTCAAAAGCACCACGCTGAACAATTCATTGAATCTCGCTACCCGCTGGCTGCGCGGCCTCTGAAAATTCTCCGGGCTCAGCGGCACCACGTTCGGTGTGATCCCGAAATGCCGCGCATGCACCAGCATCGTCCCGAGCAGGCATTTCAACGGTGACGAAAGCCGATTGCAGAGCTCCGGCGCCAGACTCAGCAACTGCTGCGCGTTTCCATGGCGCCCCATTCGCCTCATGCCCAGCGCTTCATCCAACGCCACACTGAACACCGTGTAGGCGGTTTCCAGATTTTGCAGGCATTTTACGTGCAGGTCAGACTTCTCGCTGCTCAGCGCTTTGCGCCAATCTTGAGACACGGAACTTGGACGATACTGGCTGGACACGAAGCTCACGCAACCTTCGCAAAATCGCAGTATATCAACCAATAATCGATTTGTACTCGAAATTCGTCTATCTCATGCATTTTTCTCTTCTTCCCGGCCCAAAGCGCCCATCTCGCCGTATCCCGCAGCCCGTTCCTTGCCCTCCTGCTCAGGCCGACCGTATACTCCAGAAGTACCGTTTTGGAAAGGATTACCTCCACCCTTGCAATTCGAGCCCCATGACCAGTTTCTGCAGCGCCAGAAAAAACTCGAACAAATTCACGCTCTCGGCTACCAGGCCTTTCCTCACGAATTCCGCTGGACCGACACTCCTGCCGACCTGGTTACCAAATTCAGCCAAGCCACCGCTCTCGACCTGGAAGCTCATCCCGCCGAAACTCGCGTCGCTGGCCGTATCGTCTCCTACCGCTTGATGGGAAAGGCCGGCTTTGCGCACCTCCAGGGATCCGGCAAACGCATCCAGATTTACGTACGAAAGGACGTCGTCGGCGACAACGGTTTTCAGCTATTCCATTTATTGGACTTAGGCGATCACATCGGCGTCCGCGGACACTTGTTCCGTACCAAAACGGGAGAACTCTCCGTCTGGGTCGAAGAACTCTTCCCCCTCACCAAGGCTCTTCTTCCTCTCCCCGAAAAATGGCACGGCCTTGCCGACATCGAACTGCGTTACCGCCAGCGCTACCTCGATCTCGTCGCCAATGAAAAATCCCGCGAAGTCTTCCAGACCCGCGCCCGCATCATCCGCGACCTTCGCAAGTTTTTCGACTCACGCGGCTACATCGAAGTTGAAACCCCGATGATGCATCCCATCGCCGGGGGCGCCGCCGCGCGCCCCTTTGTGACGCATCACAACACCCTCGACCTCGACCTGTATCTCCGCATTGCACCCGAGCTGTACCTTAAGCGCCTCACTGTCGGCGGATTCGATCGCGTCTACGAAATCAATCGTAACTTCCGCAACGAAGGCATCTCCACTCAGCACAATCCCGAATTCACCATGCTCGAGTTCTACCAGGCCTACAGCAACTATCAGGACCTGATGCAGCTCAACCAGCATCTTTTCGCCGAACTCGCCCACTCCATTACCGGCTCAACCGTCGTCAAGTATGGCGAACACCAGCTCGACTTCGGCAACATGCAGCGCCTCACTATGCGCGAAGCCATTGTTCAATATTGGCCCGAAGGCGCCGGCGCTCCTCCCACGCTTCAGGAACTCGCCTCTCCCGGTGGTCCCGGGCAGATCACTGCTCGCTACAACACTTGGGCCAGGGCCAATCACGCTGAGTACGCCGCCACCAAAGGCAAACTTTCCGACGGCGAGTGGACCGGTCTGCTGTTTGAGACCATGGCGGAACCTAAACTCATTCAGCCCACGATCCTCTACGATTTCCCAACCGATATTTCGCCGCTTTCCAAGCAGCGGCCCGACGACCCTTCCATCGTCGAGCGCTTCGAGATTTTCGTCGCCGGCATGGAAATCGCCAACGGCTTCTCCGAGCTCAACGATCCTGCCGAACAGGAACGCCGCTTCCTTGCGCAGATCGCTCACGGCGGCGACGAAGTTCCCAAGCAGCTCGACGTCGTCTACCTCCGCGCGCTCTGTCACGGCATGCCGCCCACTGCCGGCGAGGGCATCGGCATCGATCGCCTCACCATGCTCCTCACCGATTCCCATTCCATTCGCGACGTCATCCTGTTCCCGCAACTCCGCCCCGAAGCGAATTCAGATCCCATCGTTTCGGAAGGCGCGAAAGAATAAGGGGCCGGCCGGACCATGAGCTTCGAATGGTTCGTCGCCAAACGTTACCTGAGGTCGCCCCATCGCCCCGCGGTTCTTCGTCTCGTTACCGCCTTTAGCGTCATTGGTGTTGCCGCCGGCGTCGCCACTCTGGTCATCGCTCTGGCCATGAACACCGGCTTCCGGGAGACCCTGCAAGATCGTCTGCTCGGTGTCACCGCCCACATTTCGCTTACCCATCCCGGTGATTCCGGCGGCATTCACAATTATTCCGCGCTCGCGCAGGATCTCCAGCGCATTCCCGGCGTGAATTCTGTTACTCCCGCCATTTATCAGACCGTGCTGCTCTCTTTCGGTGGTCAGGCGCGTGGCGCCGTGGTGAAGGGAATCGACCTGGCCCTCGAAAAGCGTGGGGATGAAGCGCTGCAAAAATTATCAACCGGTGCGCTCGATTTTTCTCCTGATGCCGATGGCATCGAAGGCTTGCTCGTCGGCAAGCAACTCGCCGGCGAATGGAAACTCCATCCCGGCGACTTCGTCACGCTCACCAGCCCTCAGGGCCGCCTTACTCCCTTCGGCTTGATGCCGCGCACTCGCCGTTTCCGCATCTCCGGAATATTCGACTCCGGCTTCTACGACTACGACGAAAACTGGTGCTTCGTTGCTCTTTCCGCCGCGCAATCCCTCGCCGGCGCCAGTGACATCGTCAACGTCCTCGAATTTCGCCTCGCCCGGCCTGAACGAGCCGCCGAACTCGCGGCCAAGATCGAACGGCTCGCCGGTCCCGGTTTTGTCGCC
>Ga0335076_10005764_pt1 | contig 12490 bp, 7 predicted proteins | sample Lox_Sample_25_FD_206717 | JGI IMG/M metagenome (GOLD analysis project Ga0335076, IMG submission 206717) | Soil microbial communities from Loxahatchee National Wildlife Refuge, Florida, United States - Lox_Sample_2.5 | ecosystem: Environmental > Terrestrial > Soil > Wetlands | place: USA: Florida...
GCCGAGGTGGTGCTCAACGGCGAGGATCGAGTGGCCGCGCGCGATCAGGCGGCGGAACGTCGCCAGGAGCCGTTCGACGTCCCGCGCATGCAGGCCCGTGGTCGGCTCGTCGAAGAGGAAGAGCGCGCCGCGCGTCGCCGCGGGACGGATCCCGAGGAACGCGGCGAGCTTCAGGCGCTGCGCCTCGCCGCCCGAGAGCGTCGCCGTGGGCTGGCCGAGCCGCACGTAGCCGAGACCCGCCTCGAGCAGCGGCTCGAGCCGGCGCACGATCTTCTCCTCCGCGGCGAAGAACGCGGCCGCGTCGGAGACGGTCATCTCGAGCACTTCGTCGATGTTCTGACCGCGCACCCGCACGCCGAGGACCCGCGCCTGGAAGCGCCGGCCGTCGCAGACGTCGCAGCGCACCGTCACGTCGGCCAGGAACTGCATGTCGATCGTCTGCCAGCCGGTTCCGCGGCAGGCCTCGCAACGGCCCCCGGCGGAGTTGAACGAGAAGTCCCGGGCCGTGATGCCGCGCGACACGGCGCGGCCCGACCGCGCGAACACCTGCCGGATCTCGTCCCACGCCTTCGTGTAGGTCACCGGATTCGAGCGGGCGGACCGCCCGAGCGGGCTCTGATCGACGAGGAGCAGGTCGGAGATCGCCTCGAGGCCGTCGATGCGGTCGTGCGCGCCGACGTCGTACTGCCCCGCTCCCTTGACCCGCCGCGCATACGCGTTGTGCAGGATGTCCGACACCAGCGTCGATTTTCCGCTGCCCGAGACGCCCGCGAGCGCGACGAGGCGCCCCAGCGGCACGCGCACCGTCAGGTTCTGCAGGTTGTGCTCGCGGGCGCCCACGATCGTGATCGCCCCGTCGGCCCGCCGGAACGGCACGACGCGGCGCGGCGGCGCCGGCGAGGGCTCGGACGGAGCGGCGTTGGCGCGGGCGCGGCGGCGCAGGAGCTCGCCCGTCGCCGAGCCCTTCGTCTTCTCGAGAGCCCGCGGCGGACCGGAGAAGAGGACGTGGCCGCCGCCGCTGCCCGCCTCCGGACCGAGGTCGATGACGTGATCCGCGGCCTCGATCGCCTCGGGATCGTGCTCGACCACGACGACCGTGTTGCCACGGTCGGCGAGGCGCCGCAGAATCGCGAGGAGGCGGCGCGTGTCGGAGGCGTGTAGGCCGATCGTCGGCTCGTCGAGCACGTAGAGCGTGCCCGTCAGCGCCCCGCCGAGGGCCGAGGCGAGTCCGATTCGCTGGGACTCGCCGCCCGAGAGGGTGCGCGCGGCGCGCGAGAGCGTCAGGTAGCCGAGCCCGACGTCGTTCATGTACCGGACACGGGCGCGCAGCTCGGCGAGGATCGAGGAGAGGCGCTCCTCCTCCCCGGGCGAGAGCGCGAGCTCGTCGAGGAAGATCCTGAGCTCCGACAGCGGCAACGCGGACAGGTCCGCGATCGTCTTCCCGCGGAATCGCACCCAGAGCGCCGGCGCCGCCAGGCGCGCGCCGCCGCAGCCGGCGCAGAGCGTGTAGGCCCGGTAGCGCGCGAGCAGGACCCGGACGTGGATCTTGTAGCGCTTCGTCTCGAGCCAGTCGAAGAACCCCTGCACGCCGTAGAAGTCGCCGCGCCCGCGGATGAGCACCTCGCGCTCGTGCGCCGAGAGGCGCCCGACCGGAACGTCCGTGCGCACCGAGTAACGGCGGCAGGCGCGGAAGAGGTCGTCGTAGGCCGACTCGTAGGCCGGCGTGTTCCACGGCGCGACGGGCCGCTCCGAGAGCGTGAGGCCGCGGTCGGGAATGGCCTTCTCGAGGTCGACGCCGATCACCCGGCCGAAGCCCTGGCACTCCGGGCACGCGCCGAGCGGCGAGTTGAAGGCGAACAGCGGCGGCGTCGGTTCGCGGAACTCGCGGCCGCACTGCGGGCAGTGGAGCCCGCGGCGGAACGCGCGGACGCGCTCCTCGATCGAGACCTCGAGGGTGCCCGCGAGCGCGAAGGCCATCTCCACCGCGGCGGCGAGCTCCGGCCGCGATTCCGGGCCCACGACGAAGCGGCCGACGATCAGCCGGAGGCGGCCCTCGGCGTCCAGGAGCGGCCCGGCGTCGTCGCCGAGCTCGACGAGCTCGCCGGAGGGCGCGAGCGCCCGGAAGAAGCCGGCGCGGCGGTACTCGGCGAGGCGCTGGGCATCCTGCGCCGCGCGGCGGCGCCGCGAGCCGGCGGCGGCGGCGCCGGGGTCCCTCCAGAGGATCGGAGCGACGAGGACGGCGCGGGCGCCCCCCTCGCCTTCGCAGAGCGCCTCGACGGCCCGGTCGACGCCGCCCGGTACCGCCGCCACCCCGCAGTCCGGACAAAACGTCGTGCCGCCGTGCGCGAAGAGGAGGCGCAGCGCGTCGTGGATCTCGGTCTGGGTGCCCACGGTCGACCGGGCGTTCCGGACGCCGTTCTTCTGCTCGAGCGCGATCGCGGGCGGCACGGGCTCGATCGAATCGACGTCCGGCCGGTCCAGCCGCTCGAGGAACTGGCGCGCGTACGTCGAGAGGGACTCGGCATACCGCCGCTGTCCCTCGGCGTAGAGCGTGTCGAACGCGAGCGAGCTCTTGCCCGAGCCGGAGACGCCCGTGATGACGGTCAGCCGGCCGAGCGGGATGTCGACCGAGACGTTCTTCAGGTTGTGCGTCCGGGCGCCGCGGATCCGGATCGGAGAGGGACGCAGGGGTTTGGAGTTCTTCACCAGGTCACCAAACGAACCACTCTATCAAGAAGCAAGAAGCAAGAAGCCGCGGGCGCGGGACGCGGGAGCTCCCCCTCGCGTCCTCGATCTCTCGTCTCGAATTTTTTCCGTCAGATTCCTCCGTGCACCGGACAGACCGTCGCCGGCGCGGTGCCCTGGATGAAGACCTCGATCGCCCGCTGCGGGCATCCGGCGCCGGCGAGATAGCCCGTCGTCGGGTCGATCTCCGCCGACACGATGTCCGACGGCCGCGGAAAGTCCTCCGAGAAGTACTGCGCCGGAATCGCGCGCGAGAAGTCGGCGAAGATCGGCACGGCGGCCTGCGTGCCCGAGAGATTCAGGCCGCGATTGTCGTCGTAGCCGACCCACACCGCGGCGAGGAAGCGCGGCGAGTAGCCGACGAACCAGGCGTCGCGGCCGTCGTTCGTCGTGCCGGTCTTTCCGGCGAGCGTGCCGGTCAGGCCCTTGCCGCGCGCCCCGGCGCCGGTGCCGTGGTCGACGGCGCCCTTCAGGATCGAGTTGATCAGGTACACCGCGTCGGCCGGCAGCGCCGGAGAGAGCGTGGCCGCCTTGCGGTCGAGGACGGTGCCGTCGCCCGTCGTCACCCCGACGATCGCGTTCGGCGGGACGCGGATGCCGCTGTTCGCGAAGGCGGCGTAGGCGCCGGCGATCTCCATCGGCGAGATCTCGAACGCCCCGAGCGCCACGGACGGATAGCCGCGCAGCCGCGAGCCGATGCCGGCGTCCCGCGCGGCGCCGAGGACGTACGGCAGGCCGGCCGCGAGAGACACGCGGACGGTCGGAATGTTGATCGAGCGCTCGAGCGCCTGGCGCGCCGACATCGGGCCGCGGTAGTCGTTGTCGTAGTTGCGCGGCGTCCACATCTCCTCGTCGGTCTTCTGGCCCCACTCGACCGTGATGGGCGAATCCATCAGGATCGTCGCCGCCGTCACCGGAGGGTCCAGGTCGCGGCGCGAGAACGCGGCGAGGTAGACGAAGGGCTTGAACAGGCTGCCGGGCTGCCGGTGCGCCTGCGTCACGCGGTTGAACTGGGACGCGCGGTAATCGCGGCCCCCCACGAGCGCCCGCACGCCGCCGGTCTGCGGCTCGAGCACGATCAGCGCGCCCTGGAGAGGCGCCTGCTTCGACGCCGACGCGAGGCGCCGGTACGTCTTCTCGAGCGCCTCGAGACCCTGCGTGACTGCCCTTTGTGCCGCCTGCTGCAGGTCGACGTCGAGCGTCGTGTAGACCTGGAGGCCCTCCGTCTCGAGCTCGTGGCCGTATCGCTCCGCGAGCTCGCCCTTGACGAAGTCGACGAAGTGCGGCGCGCGCGTGCGCTCCTCCACGCGCGTCTTCGGCGTGACCGGCTCCGCGAGCGCCTTCCGCAGCGCCGCGTCGTCGATTCTGCCGGCCTCGGCCATCATCCGCAGCACCAGGTCGCGCCGCTGCCGCGTCCGCTCGGGACTGCGGAACGGCGAATAGGCGTTCGGCGCGCGGATCATGCCGGCCAGCGTGGCGGACTCCGCGAGGTCGAGGTCGGAGACCGAGGTGCCGAAGTAGTAGCGCGCGGCCTCGCCGACGCCGGTGACCGCGACCGCGCCGTGCCGGCCGAGGTAGATCTCGTTCAAGTACGCCTCGAGGATCTCGTCCTTCGAATAGCGCGCGTCGAGGATGACGGCCATGATGGCCTCGACGGCCTTCCGGCGGATCGTCCGCTCCGGCGAGAGATAGAGATTCTTGACGAGCTGCTGCGTCAGGGTCGAGCCCCCCTGCTTCATGCCGCCGGTCGCGTTCCGCAGGCCCGCGCCGAGCAGCCGGCGGACCGAGACGCCCGTGTGGCGATAGAAGTCGCGGTCCTCGGTGACGAGCACCGCGTCGACGAGCGACGGCGGCACGTCCGCGAGGCGGACGACCGTGCGGTCCTCGAGCTCGGCGCCGAAGACCGAGCCCAGGAGCTCGGGCTCGAGGATCAGGGCGGGGACCGGCTCGCCGGACGCGTCCGTCAGGGTCTTCACCTTCCCCGCCGCGAGCGTGACCCTGACGCGGCGGCCGGAGAAGGTCCGCCCCGGATAGCGAAAGCCCCGCGTGTGGATGTCGAAGACGTCCTTCTCGCGGCGGAAGTGACCGGGCCGGTCGGGCGCCGCGTCGACCGACTGGTAGTACAGCCGCTCGAGCTTTCCCGTCAGCCCCGCCGCCGTCGCCGCGTCCCCGGGACGGAGCACGGTCAGGTCGGAGTAGATGCGCGACGGCAGGTTCCACCGCTGCCCGTCGAACCGGCGCACGACGCGCGTCGTGAAGTACGCGAGCCCGAGCACGCCGGCGAGCAGCGCTCCGCCGAGGACCGCGAGGATCGGGAGCCGGTGCCGGTAGACCCAGACCGGCAGCGAGACGACCCGCACCGCCGGGGATTCGTCGACCACGGCGGGAGGATACCCCCCGCGGGAATCGTCGTAACATCCCGTCCGCTTGGCGAAGAAGCGGCGCAAGAAGGAGACTGCCGCCGCCGCGCGCCCGGCCGCCCGCGCCGGCGCGCTCGTGGCCGCGGCCGCGCTCGCCGCCGCACTCGCCGGCACGGCCCTCGTCGTGGACACGGAGGCGGCCGCCGCCTTCGACGCCCCGAAGCGGCTGATCGCGCTTCTCGGCATCGCGCTCGCCGCGGCGGCCGCCTTCCTTCTTCCGGGCCCATCGAGCGATCCGGACGCCGCCGCGCTCCTGCGGAGAGGACCGCGCTCGCGCCGTGCCGCCGCCCTTCTCACGGCCGCCGCGCTCCTCCTCGCGCTCCTCGCCGCCCTCCTCTCGCCGCGGCGGCCCGTGTCGCTCGACGCGCTCCGCTCGGTCGCGGTCTTCGCACTGCTCCTGCCGCTCGGCGCCTCGGCCGCCGTCGTCCGCGGCCGGCACTGGCTCGCCGGGACGTTCCTCGGCGCGACGGCGGTCAACGCGATCGTGTCGCTCCTCGAGAGCCGCGGCCTCTTCCACCCCTTCGCGCTGGAGACCTTCGGCTCGCGCCAGGAGACCGGCGCCTACGCCGGCAACGTCGGCTACCTCGCGATCACGCTCTCGCTCGCCACGGTCCTGTCCCTGGGGCTGCTGCTGACGGCGGTGCGGCCGCGCGTCCGCGTCGCGGCCGCCGTCTCGCTCGTTCTCGACGCGGCGGCGCTGCTCGTGAACCAGAACCTGACCGCGCTCACCGCGGCGCTCGCGGGCGCGGCCGTGCTGCTCGCGGTGGTCCACGGCCGCCGGGCGGCGCTGCCGATGGCGGGCGCCGTGCTCGCGGCCGCTGTCGCCTTCGCCGCATACCCGCCCCTTCGCTTTCGGGCACGCGAGGCGGTCGCGGCCGTGCGGACCGGCAACTGGGACGCGCTCGTGTCGTTCCGCGGCGGAGCCTGGGCGGCGGGCGTCGAGATGGCGCGGGACCGGCCGCTGACCGGATACGGGCCGGGTACCTTCGGAGCCGAGTACGTGCCGCACCGGCTCGCCGCCGAGATCCGCGCCCGGCACCGGTTCGTCGCGCCGCTCCTGACCTCGAGCTATGCCGAGGCGCATTGCGACTATCTTCAGGTCTTCAGCGAGGCGGGAACGCCGGCGGGACTGCTCGTCCTCGCGGCGGTCGGCTGTCTCTTCGCGGCGCTCGTCCGCACCGTCCGGCGCGGGACGACGGCCGAGGCGGTGATCCTTCTCGGCGTCCTCGCCGCGTCGGCGACGGCGGCGCTCACGTGGTTCCCGCTGCAGCGTCCGGTGACGGCGGTTCCGATCCTGCTCGCCGCGGGCCGGGCCTGGCGGATCTCGGAGGAGCCCGGCTCATCGGAGGAGGCCGGCGGATGAGACGCGTCGCCGGTCTCGCCCTGATCGCCGCGCTCGTGGCGCTCGTCGTGCCGGAGCTCGCGCGCTACCGCGCGGAGCGGCGCGTCGGTTGGGCCACGAATGCGTTTCGCGCGCTCCTCGACCGGGCCAGCGACCCGGAGACGGCGCGGAACATCCTGGAGGTCGGCGCGCTCGCGCTCTCGTCGACCGGCGCGCTCCCCGGCGATCCGCGCCCCTGGATGCTCGTCGGATCCTCGTTCCTCGTGACCGGGCAGCCCGAGCGCGCCCTCGAGTTCTACCGCGAGGCGTTCGCGACCGGCGAGCGCGCCGAGATCGACCTCAACCTCGGCCGCGCCTACGGTCTCCTGCACCGCGCCGACAGCGAGAGCGCCGCCTATGTCCGCGCCGGCTGGGTCAGCCCCGAGATCCTGGCGACGCTCCCCGAGGCCGTGCGCGCGAGGGCGCAGGCGGAGATCGAAAAGCTGACGGTCGCGCTCTCGGAGGGCCGGCTCGACGCGCCGCCGCCGCTGCCGGCGGAGGAGAGACGGTAGGGGGGCGGCTCGGTTACCCCCCCTCACCCCTACGCCCCTCTCCCGGGGGGAGAGGGGCGTTTGTTCTCTGAGTGGCCCCTCTCCCGGAGGGAGAGGGGTGGCTGTCCCTGAAGATGCGGCTCGACCAGATCCCCCAGGCGTGGAGCTTGTAGAGCGCCATCGTCTTCAGAATCGCGAGGCCGTACCGCACCGAGGGGCCGAAGGCGATCTGGGAGGCCTCGTCGAAGTAGCGCGTCTCGATCGGGATCTCGCGGATGCGGAGGCCCTTCGCCATGCCCTGCGCGATGATCTCCGTGTCGAAGACGAAGCCGTCCGAGTTCGCCTCGAGGTTTACGGTCTCGAGGTACCGGCGCGTGTACGCGCGGAAGCCGCTGTGGTACTCGGTCAGGTAGATCAGGAAGGTCGCGTTCTCGATCGCCGTCAGGAGGATGTTTCCGAGGTACTTCCACTTCGGCATGCCGCCCTGGATGGGCCGTCCGCCCAGCATGCGGCTGCCGAACGCGGCGTCGTAGCTCCCGTCGGCCAGCGCCGCGAGGAGGTGCGGAATGACCGTGGGGTCGTACTGGTGGTCGGGATGGACCATGACGACCACGTCCGCGCCCCGCTCGAGCGCCGTGCGGTAGCAGGTCTTCTGGTTGCCGCCGTAGCCGCGATTCTTCGGATGCACGACGACGTGGATGCCGAGCTTTCGGGCGATCTCGACGGTCCGGTCCCGGGAGGCGTCGTCGACGAGGATGACGTCGTCCACGTGCTCCTTCGGCACGTCCGCCCACGTGCGCTCGAGCGTCTGCTCGGCGTTGTACGCGGGCATGACGACGGCGACGCGCCGCCGCGGGCGCTGTTCAGATGCCACGGCGCGTCAGGACGACGGGAAGCGTGCGCAGCAGGATCGCGAGGTCGAGGAAGAACGACCAGTTGTTCAAGTACGCGAGATCGTAGCGCAACTTGATGTCGGGCTCGCTCGTGTACTCACCCGAGATCTGCGCGAGGCCGGTGAGCCCCGGGCGCGCCGCGTGGCGCAGCCCGTACCCGGGAATCGCCTTCGCGAACCGCTCCGCGAACTCGGGCCGCTCGGGCCGCGGCCCGACGAGGCTCATGTCGCCGCACAGCACGTTCCAGAGCTGAGGGATCTCGTCGATCCGCGCGCCGCGCAGCGCGCGGCCGATCGCGGTCACGCGCGGATCGTCGGCCGTCGCGAGCACCGCGCCCGTCTCGACCTCGGCGCCCTCGCGCATCGTGCGCAGCTTCCACAGCTGAAAGAGACGGCCGTCGCGGCCGACGCGCGTCTGGCGATAGAATACGCCGCCGCGCGACGTGGACGCGACGAGAGCCGCGGCGAGCGCGAGACCGGGCGCGAGCAGGATCAGCCCGGCCGCCGCCGCCGCGGCATCGAACGCGCGCTTGAAGAAGGCGCCGGCTCCCTCGTTGGGCCGCACGCGCGCCTCGAGCAGGGGCAGGTCGCCCACGATGCGGAAGCGCAGGCGGCCGATCATCGTCTCGAACGGCGACGGCCAGACGAGCAGATCCGCGCGCCAGCCCGCCGGCACACGGGCGGCGATCTCGTCCCGCCACCACGACGCCTCGGGAGTGAGGATGACCTCGTCCACGGCCCGCGCTTCGACGATCGCGATGAGGTCCTCGACGGGGCCGAGACCGGGGAGTCCGCCCGCATCGGACGCCGCGTCGGCGCCCACCACGCCGACGACCTCGACGCCCGTCCACGCGTGCCGACGGATCGTGTCGGCGATGAGGACCGCCGCCGGGCCGCCGCCCACGATGACGGCGCGCCGCCGCGGCGCGGGGAACAGGCGGTCGAGCAGCGCGCGCCACGCGGCGAGCGCGAGACCGTTCGCCACGAGATAGACGACGAGGACGGACCGCGGAAACGAGTAGGGCTGCGCGAGGAAGTAGACGGACGCGAGCGTCAGCAGCTGGATGCCGAGCGCCGGCAGCAGGAGGCGGCCGAGCGGCTCCCGAAAGCGCTCGTGGTCGCGGTAGAGACCGAAGAAGGACAGCGAGGCGGCCTGGACGGTGGCGACGATGACGATGTTCCAGAAGGTGAACCGGACGCTGCCGGGCGGCAGGAGCGTGAGCGTGCCCGGGATGTCGACGTGCGCGCGAAGGAAGAAGGCGGCGTCGAGCGCGGCGATCGCGATCACGAGGTCGCCGGCGAGCGCGACGAGGCGGAAGGACGTGAGTCGGCGCCGCGCCATCAGGCCCGCGCCGTCCGCGTCCAGACCGGGCGGGCATAGCCGGCGAGTCCCGCCGCCACGCCGAGCGCGAGCGCGACGTTGATCACGCCGAAATAATAGAGCCTCCCGACGGAGCCGCCGCCGCGCGGCGTCCACCGCGCCGCGGCGAGGAGAAGCGCCGCCAGAGCGAGCACGGCGGCGCCCGCCGGGCGCAGCGCCGGAGAGCCGAGGGCGGCGAGCGCCGCGGCGAGACCCGCGAGCGGCGCGAGCCAGCGCGCCGCCTTGCGCGAGAGAAACGCGAACGACAGGCGCGGCCGCGAGCGCGCGAACCAGAGCCAGCGCTCGCGCCGCAGCACCTGGCCGGCGCCGATCCCGATGCGGAAGCGCCGCGCCGCCTCGGCCCCGGCGTCGCGGGCCGCGTCCTCGCGCGCCACCGCGTTCCCCGCGAAGACGATGCGCCGTCCGGAGCGCGCGACCCGCACCGGAATCAGGAAGTCGTCCATGGAGGTCGTGTCCGGCGGCAGCGGCGTCACCAGCTCCCGGCGCGCGGCGTAGATCCCTCCGTTCGCGCCGAGGCAGACGCCGAGCGCGCCCTCCGCCTCCTTCAGCGCCGTCTCGCGGTCCCAGTAGACCGCCTCGGGCGTCCCGCGCGCGCCCGGCGCCGTCTCGAAGCGGAGACGCCCGCAGACGGCCCCGACGTCCGGATCCGCGAAGGCCGCGGCGAGCGCGCTCACGGCGCCCGGCTCGAAGGCGGTGTTCGCGTCGGTGAAGACCAGGAGATCGGCGGACGACGCGCGCACGAGGTCGTTCAACACGGAGGCCTTGCCGCGCCGCTCGGGAAACGCGACGACGCGCACCCGTTCGCCCCCGGCCTCCCGGGCCGCGGCGGCCGTGCCGTCGGCGGATCCGTCGCAGCCGATCGTGATCGACAGCGGGCCCGGCGCCTCCTGCGCCAGGAGGTTCGCGACCCTCGCGCCGATCACTCTCTCCTCGTCCGCCGCGGAGATCACGACCTCGATGCGCGGCGAACCGCCGCCGGCGGCCGCGGCGGCCCGCCCCGCGCGCGCCGCCATCCGAGCGACGAGCGGCGGATAGACGAGGTAGGACCACACCGCGAGGAGGAGCGACAGCGCCGCGAGCGCGACCGCGAGCCCCGTCACCCGCGCGGCTCCGCGCGAAGGCGCAGCGCGTCGGCGAACCGCGCCGCGATCCGGTCCCAGCCGTACGCCGACTCGACGCGCGCCCGCGCCGCGGCGGCCTGCCGCCGGGCCTCGGCCGGATCGGCCAGCAGCGCCACGACCGCCGCGGCGAACGCCTCGGGCGCGTCGGCGATCCGCACCTCCCCGGGAGCGAAGTCGAGCCCCTCGGCACCGACCGACGTCGAGACGACCGGCACCCCGCAGGCGGCCGCCTCGAGGATCTTCAGCCGCGTGCCGCCGCCGGCGGCGAGCGGGACGACGGCGACGGCCGCGCGGGCCCAGTGAGGACGGGTGTCGTCACCCTCCCCGAGCAGGGCGAAGTCGGGCCGCGCGAGCCGCGAGAGGTCCGGCGGAGCGCCGCGGCCGAGCACCTCCACGCGCGCCTTCGCGCGGCGCTCGCGCACGAGCGGCCAGACCCGCTCGGCGAACCAGCGGACCCCCTCCGCGTTCGGCGGCCACGAGAGATCGCCCACGAAGAAGACCGACTCCTCCGGCGCGGGAGCGTCGCGGAAGGAGTACCGCGAGAGATCGACGCCGTTCGGCACGAGGAGGGGCTCGGAGGCGCCGAGCGCGGCGAGCGCGGCCGCGTCGCTCCGCGACACGCAGGAGACCCCGCCGGCCCGCCGGACGAGCGTGCGCTCCAGCCGCCGCACGCGCGGCGCCTGCCCGCACGCGAACCGCCGCCGGGCCGCGGACGACGCGGTCTGCGCCATCCTCTCCCAGATCCGGGAGTCCAGGTTGTGAAAGTCGATCCACACGGGGGCGCCCGCGGCCTCGGCGGCCGGAGCGACGTGGTACGCGTGGGCGACGATCCACGCCGGGCGGCGCTCCGCGCAGGCGCCCGCGAGCCGGTGCGCGAGATCGCGCGACCGGTAGAGGATCGCGGAGTACGGCTCGCCGGTCGCGAGGCTCGCGAGGACGGCCGCGGGCCGGCGCGCCGCGCGCCTCCGCTGGGGCACCCACTCGACCGCGACGCCCTCCGGCACCACGCCGCGTCCGTACGCGCGCTCCGGGTCGAGCAGCGAGAAGGCGCGCACCTCGAAACGTTCCGCGAGCGCCGACAGGAGGTGGTAGTTACGGATCGCGAGGCCGTCGCGCGAGGGGTGCGGCGGCCTCGGCAGCACGCTGTAGACGAGCGGCTTCATCGGGCCGGCGCGGCGAGCGCGGTGCGGCGGCGCAGGGCCGCGGCGTAGCGCGTGCGGCGGCGGCGTCCCGCGTCGCCCGGCGTCAGCAGCGCCGCCGCGTACCGCAGGGCCGCCCCCGCGTCGAGCGAGAGGCCCGCGGCGCGGGCGGCGCGCGGACCGTGGTGCTTGCGCGCGTACCGCACGAGCGACGCGTGCAGGTGCCCGAACAGCGCGTCGCCGCCCGAGCGGCCGCCCTCGTGCAGCACCCGCGCCTCCGGCTCGTAGAGGACGCGCCACTTGCGCGCGGCCCAGCGCGCCATCAGGTCGGTCTCCTCGGCGTAGAGGAAGAACGCCTCGTCGAAACCGCCCGCGTCGTCGAAGGCCTCGCGCCGCACGAGCAGGGCGGCGCCCATGACCGCCTCGACCGGCCGCGCCCGCGCGTGGTCCTGTCGCGTCGCGGTGTGTCCCTCGAAGGGCCGGCGCCCTCCGGCGAGAAACGCGAGGCCCGAGCTCTCGCAGAAGATGCGCCAGGGCGTGGGCAGGCGCCGGATCGAGGGCTGCAGCGTGCCGTCGCCGTTGAGCAGGCGCGGCGCGGCGGCGGCGGCTCTCCGGTCCGCGTCGAGCGCCGCTTCGAGTGCGGCCACGGCGCCCGGCGCCACCGCGGTGTCCGAGTTGAGGAAGAGGAGATACGGCCGAACGGTCTCCCGCGCCCCGCGGTTGCAGCCCGCGCCGTAGCCGCGGTTCGAGGTCTCGACGAGGAGCCGCGCCGACGGGACCCTCCGGGCGAGCGCGGGACCGATGCGATCGTGCGAGGCGTTGTCGACGACGACGATCTCGGCCGCGGGCGCCGTCGAGGCCACGGCCGCGGCCGCGCGCAGCGTCTCCGCCTCCGTCCGGAAGTGCACGATCACCGCCGT
>Ga0335076_10005765_pt1 | contig 12489 bp, 9 predicted proteins | sample Lox_Sample_25_FD_206717 | JGI IMG/M metagenome (GOLD analysis project Ga0335076, IMG submission 206717) | Soil microbial communities from Loxahatchee National Wildlife Refuge, Florida, United States - Lox_Sample_2.5 | ecosystem: Environmental > Terrestrial > Soil > Wetlands | place: USA: Florida...
GAATCGCTGTGCGTACCAACGTCATCGAATGGTCAGGCATGGTCCCCACCCTGCCAATCCCATTCGCGGAGGTGCCCGACATCAACGGCAACGGCGCGCCGTCGCGCAGCAAGGAGGATCCGTCCTATCGGCGGCCGCTCTTCAACCAGCGTGCGAGGCGGAAAACCGCGAGTCGCGAAGGCGATCTCGGGCCACTTGCCGAGAAAGCGGTCGAATAGGTCGGTTACGACGTTAGAAGGAGATGATTTCACCAATGTTTTCGGCAGTTCTGATCGAAAAAGGCGAGACGGGGCAGACCGTTGGGGTCACCGAACTCGATGAGGCGCAGCTGCCCGACGGCTCGGATGACACGGTCAGTATCGACGTCGAGTACTCCACGCTGAATTACAAGGACGGGTTGGCGATCACGGGCAAATCGCCTGTGGTGCGGAAATTTCCGATGGTTCCAGGTATCGATCTGGCCGGTGTGGTGACCGAAAGTAGCCACGCCGACTGGAGCAAAGGCGACCGCGTGGTGCTCAACGGTTGGGGCGTCGGCGAGACACATTGGGGCGGCCTCGCTCAGCGGGCCCGCCTCAACGGGGATTGGCTGATACCGCTGCCATCCGCTTTCACCACCCGTCAAGCGATGGCGATCGGCACCGCCGGCTACACCGCCAGCCTTTGCGTGGATGCCCTGCGACAGCACGGGGTCTCTCCCGATCAGGGTGAGATCTTGGTGACCGGCGCGACCGGCGGCGTGGGCACCGTCGCGATCGCGTTATTGGCCGCGGCCGGGTTCAAAGTGGCTGCCGCGACGGGAAAGTCGTCGGAAGAGCAGTTTCTCAAGGAACTCGGCGCCGAGACAGTGTTGGACCGTGCCGATCTCAGTGAGGCCGGCAAGCCGTTGCAGAAGGAGCGCTGGGCGGGTGTCGTCGACACCGTCGGCAGCCATATGCTGGTCAACGCCTGCGCGCAGACGCGGTATGGCGGCGCGGTTGCCGCATGCGGGCTGGCCGGCGGCATGGACTTTCCGGCGACGGTTGCACCGTTCATCCTGCGCGGCGTTTCACTGCTTGGCATCGATAGCGTGATGGCGCCCAAGCAGCGGCGGGTGGCCGCCTGGGACAACCTGTCGCGCGATCTGGACGCCGGCGTGCTCGATTCGATCGCCCAGGAGATTGGACTGGGCGAGGCGATCGCCGAGGCGGGGGAACTCATGGACGGCGTGGTGCGGGGTCGCATCGTCGTCGACGTCAATCGCTGACGGGAGCACTGATGACCGAGAGCACCGCACAATCACCGGCCGCCCAGCTGGATTTGACGGATGTCGATCACCGGGTGGGCAAGCCGGTCGGTGGCGGGCAACTGTGGGATCCGTGTAGCTCGTCCGACATCCGGCGCTGGGTGATGGCGATGGATTACCCCAATCCGCTGCACTGGGACCAGCAATTCGCCCGCGACTCGAAGTACGGTGGGATAGTCGCGCCGCAGTCCATCGCAGTGGCTCTTGACTACGGGCACGGCGCAGCGCCCGCGTGCGTGGGTCATATCCCCAACAGCCACCTGATCTTCGGTGGTGAGGAATGGTGGTTTTACGGCGCTCCGGTACGGCCCGGGGACAAGCTGTTTCAGGAGCGCCGGTTCCACGACTACAAGGTGACCGAAACGAAGTTCGCTGGGCCGACGATGTTCTCCCGCGGTGACACCGTGCATACCAACCAGTACGGCACCCTGGTGGCGCGCGAACGTTCCACGGCGATCCGCTATCTCTACGAGGAAGCGACCAAGCGCGGGATGTTCGAAAATCAGCTTGGCGAGATCAAGCGGTGGACGCAAACCGAGCTCGAGCAAGTCGAGCGGCTGCGGCGTGAGTGGCTGGAGTCCAATCGCATGGGTGTCTCGCCGCGCTTCGACGAGGTCAAGGTTGGCGACACGCTCCCTCGTCGGGTGATCGGTCCGCACAGCATCGCCAGCTTCACCACCGAATACCGGGCCTTCCTGTTCAACATCTGGGGCACCTTCGAATGGGTGGCGCCGCCGGGTATCGAGGATCCGTGGGTCTATCAGGATCCGGGCTGGGGCAAGGACTTTGCTTTCGACGAAGAAGACGCGAAGATCGATCCGCGCAAACGCGACGGGCTCTACGTGGGCCCATCACGTGGGCATATCGATGCCGACCGGGCCAGCGAAGTCGGCATGGCGCGCGCCTATGGTTACGGCGCAACGATGGGCGCCTGGTGCACCGACTATCTTGCGTATTGGGCCGGCCACGACGGGATGGTGCGCCATTCCAAGGCCGACTTCCGTGCGCCCGCGTTCGAGGGTGACGTCACCTATTTCGACGCCGAAATCGTCGACAAGCACGCGGAGTCGACCTGGGGTGTGCCCCTCGTACAGGTAAAGCTACGCCTGACCAACCAGAAGGCAGAAATGCTGGTGGGCTGCACGGCCGAGGTCGAACTGCCGTTGTAGCCATGGCCGCAGAAACGAGTTCGCAGGTTGCACAGAGGCTTTCAGTAGTATGCGGTCCGCCGCTATCCGATGAGCCGGGGCTGGGGGCGCTCACGCTGCCGGGTTTCCTGCGCGAAGTGACCCAGTCCTACGGCCAGCGGGAGGCGCTGGTGTGGCGCACCGCCGACGGCGTCACGCGCTGGACCTACTCGCAGCTGTGGGAACGCGCGATTGAGGTGGCTCGCGCGTTGCGCGCGTGCGGGCTGGGCAAGGAAGGCCGCGTCGGCGTTCTGATGACAAACCGGCCGGAATGGCTTGCCGCGGTTTTCGGTACGGCTCTGGCCGGCGGGGTGGCCGTCACGCTCAGCACGTTTTCCACGCCGCCCGAATTGGACTACCTGATAAGGGCCTCTGCCGTAGCGGTGCTGTTATTCGAGCGCAGGGTGGTGTCAAAGGACTTCGCCGCCATACTGACCGAACTGGAACCGGCGATCGGCACATCGCAGCCGGACGGGCTGGAGTCGGCGAAGTACCCGTTTCTGCGCCGACTTGCGCAGGTGGGCGAGCATGCACCGGGTATCGCAGCATGGGATGAGTTCCTGGCATCCGGTCATGGGGAATCCCGCGAGCTGATCGAGGCGACTGCCGCCGCGGTGCTTCCGAGCGATGCCGCGCTGCTGTTCTTCTCGTCTGGTTCCACGAGCAAGCCCAAGGGCGTTCTCAGCGCGCATCGCGGGGTGTGCATCCAGTTGTGGCGCTTCCGGCGCATGTACGGGTTCAGCCCGGACGACTATGTCCGCGGCTGGACCGCGAACGGATTTTTCTGGTCCGGCAATTTCACGATGGTGCTCGGTTCAACGCTGGCCAGCGGTGGGTCACTGGTCCTGCAATCAACGTTCGACGCGGCCGAGGCGCTCGAACTCATGCAGGCCGAACGGGTGAGCTTCCCGTTCGCCTGGCCCCATCAGTGGGCGCAGCTGGAAGGCGCGCCCAACTGGGACCGGGTCGATTTGAGTAGCGTGAAGTTCGCGGACTTCAAGACTCCGATCGCCCACCATCCCACGGTTTCGGGCGAGTGGCACGAGCCGGGTCACGCTTACGGCAACACCGAAACATTCACGCTCATCACGGGTTATCCCGCCAATACTCCGCGCGAAGTCCATGCGGACAGCTTCGGGGTGGCGCTGCCCGGTGTGACGCTGAAGATCACGGACCCGCTGACCGGGGGCGTCGTGCCGCGTGGCGTGGCAGGCGAGATCAGCGTCAAGGGACCTACTATGATGCTCGGTTATATCGGCACGCCGCTTGACGAGACACTCGACGCCGAAGGGTTTTTCCCCACCGGTGATGGCGGCTATCTCGACGATGCCGGCCGACTCTACTGGCAAGGCAGGCTCACCGACATCATCAAAACCGGCGGCGCCAATGTCTCGCCCCGCGAGGTTGACGAGACCCTCATCGCCCATTCCGGCGTCAGGGTGGCGCAGACCGTCGGCGTTCCACACCCAACGCTCGGGGAGGTCGTTGTGTCTTGCGTCGTGCCGCACGATGACGTGATCCTTGACACCGAGGAGCTTTTGGGATTCCTGCGGCAGCGATTGGCAAGTTACAAGGTACCGCGCCAGGTGCTGTTCTTGACCGGGGAAGAAGTGGCGCTGACGGGCAACGCCAAAATCAAGGTCGGCGAACTTCGGGAACTTGCGGCCGCGCGGCTGTCCGAAAGAGGAGGTCTGCAATGAAGTGTCGTGCCGCTGTAATACGCGGGATCGGCCGGGACTGGGAAATCCGCGAGATCGAGCTTGATCCGCCCCGCAACGGTGAAGTCTTGGTGCGGATGGCCGTCGCCGGAATCTGTCACTCCGACGACCATCTGTTCACCGGCGACGTGGTGCCGACCCCCGAGGTGCTGGCCGCAAGCGGTCAGCCCGCGCCGGACTGGTTCCCGCTACTCGGCGGTCACGAGGGCGCCGGTGTCGTCGAAGAAGTCGGGCCGGGTGTGACGTCCGTGCAGCCCGGTGATCACGTGGCGACGTCATTCATTCCCGCGTGCGGCAATTGCCGTTTTTGCGTAAACGGTCAGAGCTACATCTGCGATATCGGCGCGAGCCTGTTCGTAAAGGAGATGCCCACCGACGGAACGTGCCGCCGACATCTCGGTGACGAAAACCTCTTGGCCTATGGCCAACTCGGGACGTTCGCCGAGTATGCGGTGCTATCGGAAAGGTCTGTCATCAAGATCGACGACGCGATCCCGTTCCATGCCGCCTCACTCGTGTCGTGCGGAGTTAGTACCGGCTGGGGCTCGGCGACGGTGTCGGCAGGCACCGAACCCGGCGACACCGTGGTCGTCATCGGCGCCGGTGGTGTCGGGATGAATGCCCTACAAGGGGCGCGTGCCGTCGGCGCAAAATATGTCGTCGCAGTGGATCCGGTTGAGTCAAAGCGGGATTCGGCCAAGATCTTCGGTGCCACGCACACCGCCGCCTCCGCCGAGAAAGCGATACCGCTGGTCAGAGACATGACCGACGGCCTCATGGCCGACCGCGTCGTCGTCAGCCCCGGCGTTGTGCACGTAGACTTGATCCCGTTGGCGATGACGTTGCTTCGCAAAGGCGGCATCTGCGTGCTTACCGGGATCACCCCATTCACCGAGCCGCCGGTTCCGATGGTCCTGCAGGAGATGACGCTATCGGCCAAGCAACTTAGAGGAGCGCTCTACGGCGGGATGAATCCGCGCACGAGCGTGCCGATGCTGTTGTCGTTGTATCAAGCGGGCGCGTTGAAACTCGACGAACTGGTCACCCGGCATTACCAGCTCGACCAGATCAACGAGGCGTTCGTGGATCTGCGCGAAGGACGCAACATTCGCGGCATCATCGATTTCGCCGGCCTCTAGGCTCTGTTGCGGGCCAAAAGTTAAGAGCTCGACCGTGGTTTAGAGACTCTGGTTGATTGCCTCGCCACGACCGGCCATCAGGCGACGTACACACAATTCGCTGGAACGGGCAGACGCCGGGCGCCGACGCAGGAGCAGCCGCCCACGGCTCTGCCTAGCAGCATATTTCGGCTGTCGCAGCGTCGTGTCTCCCACTGATGCGATCTTGGCGTACCTAAACTCACGAGTGATCCAGTAGGGAGGGGCATCGACGCATCGGCGGCAACTACCGCACCGACCAGGCAAGCGGTCGGAGCGCTGTAAAGGTCAGCAAGGGACCGGCCGGGGTCTACCCCGCGCCGGTTCGCTGTGCTCGGCGCTCCCGATGGGTTGCTCCGCCAGTCGGCCGCCAGAACACCACCAGGAGTAGCGACGGTGATGGACGGTCAACGCGGCGTCCCGGCATTCCCGCGCTGGATGGCGTGCGCGCAGTGGCCGTTGCGCTGGTGCTCGCCGATCACGGCGGCATTCCCGGCATGGGGGGCGGATTCCTCGGTGTCGATGTGTTCTTCGTACTCAGCGGTTTCCTGATCACGTCGCTGCTGCTCGACGAACTGGGACGAAGCGGCCGTATCGATCTGCGCGACTTCTGGATTCGACGGGCCCGTCGGCTGCTACCGGCGCTGGTGCTGATGGTGTTGTTCGTCGCCATTGGGCGGCAGTTCTTCTCGCGTGAAGCAGTTGTCGGCCTGCGCGATGACGCCGTCGCCGCCTTCTTCTGGGCAGCCAATTGGATGTTCGTCGCCGACAAGACCGACTATTTCAGCCAGGGTGCGCCGCCGTCGCCGTTGCAGCACGCATGGTCGCTTGGTGTCGAGGAGCAGTACTACATCGTCTGGCCCCTGCTGCTGGTCGCAGTGGCGGTGACGCTGGCCGCGCGGGCACGTCGTCGGCATGGATGGGCCACCGTGGGTGGGGTTCGTTTGACGGTGTTGCTGCTGGCCGTGCTCGGCGCACTGGGATCCGCCGCGGCCGCCATTCTGCTGGCATCGGCCGCCACCCGTGACCGGGTGTACTTCGGCACCGACACCCGAGCACAGGCGCTCTTGGTAGGCGCTGCGGCATCAGCACTGTTGGTTCGCGACTGGTCAGCGCTGAACCGTGGGTGGTCGCTGATCCGGTCCCGATGGGGCAATTGGATCGCTCGGGTGCTGCCCGTGCTCGGGTTGGCGCTGTTGGGGTTGGCCACCCATTACGCCACCGGCAGCGCACGCGAATTCCACGAAGGCCTGTTCACCGCGGTGGCCGTCGCCGCGGCGCTGGTGATCGCGCCGGTCGCACTGGACCAACGCGGACCCGTCGCCGCCGTGCTGGCGTGGCGTCCGCTGGCGTGGCTGGGCACCATTTCCTACGGCGTCTACCTGTGGCACTGGCCAATCTTTTTGGTGCTCAACGGCCAGCGGACCGGGTGGTCGGGACTGTCGTTGTTCGGGGTCCGGTGTGCCGCCACGCTGGCGGTGTCCATCGTGTCGTGGTGGGCGATCGAGCAGCCGGTCAGAAGATGGCGGCCGGTGCTAGTGCCGCTGCTGCCGCTGGCCGGCGCCACCGCCGCGACCGCCGCCGCCGTGACGATGCTGGTGGTTCCGGTCACGCCAAGGCACGGCCGCGGGCCCGTGGACAGCAGTTTGCCCCCAGGCGTGTCGCAGGTCGCAGCGGTGTCGCCGTCCCCGCCGAAGGAACCCCGACCGGCCCGCGCCGTCGCGCAGCGAGATCCGCATCGGCCGTTCACCGTGTCGGTCTTCGGCGATTCGATCGGCTGGACCTTGATGCATTACCTGCCGCCAACGCCGGGCTTCCAGTTCGTCGACCACACCGTCATCGGCTGCAGCTTGGTGCGCGGCGGCCCGTACAGCTATCTCGGCCAGACGTTGGATCAGAAAAGCGAGTGTGAGTCGTGGCCGGGCAGATGGAGATCGGAGATCGCTGCCGACCGGCCCGACGCGATACTGCTCATCGTCGGTCGTTGGGAAACAGTGGATCGGGTCAACGAGGGAAAGTGGACTCACATCGGCGACCCGGTGTTCGACGCATATCTGACCGGTGAATTGGGCCGTGCGGTCGACATTCTCAGCGCCAGTGGTGCGCGGCTGAGCGTGGCCAACCTGCCCTATAGCCGACGGGGTGAACGCCCGGACGGGAGCTTGTACCCAGAGGATCAACCCGAGCGGGTGAAAGAATGGAACGCGTTGTTGAGTAAAACCGTCGACCACCGCGCAGGCGTGAAGATCCTGGACCTGAACAAAAAGCTGTGCCCGGACGGCGTTTACACCGCCGATGTCGACGGCATTCAGGTACGCAGCGACGGCGTGCACCTGACAGCCGAAGGCGTGCAGTGGCTGACACCGTGGCTTGAGAAATCGCTGAGATAGTTGCAGCTACATCCCGACGTGGCAGCTGATTTCCATGCTGTCACTGTCGCGGACGGCGAAATTGAAACTCACGTATCCGTTCTCGGCGTTGCGGACGTAGTCAAGGTAGGGCTGCGCATCGGCCGCCTCGGTGTTGTCGGCGACGACGAGGGCCCCTGGTGACAGATGTGGTTCGAGCAGCTCGAGCACCGGGAGATACAGCTCCTTCCAGCCGTCGAGCAGCACGAAACTGACTGGCCCGTCCAGGTCGGCGAGTGTCGAAAGCGCATCACCTTCGAGGATGATTATCAGGTCGTCCAACCCTGTTTCGGCGAATGTCTGCTTCGCAGCTGCGATCTTGTCCGCGCTGAGCTCGGTGGTCACCACACGGCCGCTACCGTTGTCGCGCACCGCTGACGCCAGATGCAGCGCCGAAATACCAAAAGACATACCGAATTCCACAATGGTCGCGGGACGAGTCGCCCGTACCAACGAGTACAGCAGTCGGCCGGCCTCCGGTGTTATCGGGATGAAGAAAGTGCTCATCGCGTCGGCGCGCTCTTGTGCGGTCCTCGATTTCGACATCGCGGCGCGCATTTCGCGCAACTTCGGTGTTTGTGCCCTCGTCTCGGCGTACATCCTGTCGATGGCGGCTGCGACTCGGTGATCCTGCAATGTGGTGGCCATACCGTCAAGCCTAGGCGGCCACCAGCGCGAAATGTTGTCTCCCCATGCCCGCGACCCGCACCGGACCACCGAACCTGACCTGCACCGATGCGCAGCTGGGCGCCAATTCTTTGGCGATTATGTTTGACCTGCACCGCTTCCGGTGCCAGGATGGACTGGCAAGCACCTCGGTAGGTGAGGCGTCTGCACGGATATAGGCCACTGACCCCGAACGTCGAGAGACGCCCCGGGTCAGGACAGCTCTTCCCGGTCTAAGGGTTGAGCCCAAGTGGCTTCCGGATGAAAAGCCGGATACGCCGTGCAGTGCCGAAGCTCCGACGAGAGGGGTGCGGCGCCGATGGCGTCAAATTCCCTTCATGCGTGCACCTGGGTGACACCCCCGTGTGTCCTGGCCGTAAGGAGGTGATGGGCGAGATGAGTCCGAGCGACAGTCCGCATCCGTATTCGAAATCCGTTTCGTCCCGAACCGTTCGCGGCATTCGTTCTGCTGCCTGAGCCTTTCTCGGACGCTACTTCCGTTGTGCCTGCGCGTTATTGGCGCGCGCGGCGAGAAAAGCGTGCGCGAAATTCTTCGGCGGCCGAGCTGGCTTGTGCTAATCGGTCGGGGCCTCCCGACAGGAGATGATCATGGAATTCCCTGTCTCACAGGCAGATCGAGGAGGTAGCCATGGCACGGCCTAATCCTGAGCGCCAGATCCACCGCGCCTGCGGAGACGTCCGCGCGGCCCTTCTGGAAGCACTGGAACTGCTCTCGGACAGCACAGTCCCCGGTGCCGGCTGCGACGACATGTTCAGGGCCTTCAGCGACTTGGGAAGTGTCCAGCGCCATGTCGCCGTTGCGTTGCATGCCACCAACCTGCTCGATCAGATGGTGGGCACTCCGGAAGAGCAGCGTCCGCCCTGGTCGTATTACCGCAGCCGGATCGGCAAGAAGCCATTGTTTGTGGTGAATTCCACCGACGGTGATCACGGCCTCACCAGCCGGGCATCCGCCTCCTAGCGAAAGTCGCCGCACCGCCGAGACGTTCGACGCGCGCCGTGTCGCGCGTTGGATCAGGCTGCGCTGACGACCCTCCACACCACTAGCTTCATTCCTTTCCAGAGAGCGAGCGGCCGATGACTTCCATCTCCCCTCAGACCACCATCGATGCACCATCGACCATCGATGCACCGTCGACGACCTCCGGGTCGGCGGTGCTGGATTCGGCGCACGTCGGCGACATTGTCGGCGCGTTCGGTCGCATCCGGATGGATGCCGCGAGCCCGGGTCGCAGTTGGTGGCAACGGCTTCGGATGCTCATGGTCATCACCGGACCCGGGCTGATCGTGATGGTCGGTGACAACGACGCCGGCGGCGTCGCGACCTACACGCAGGCCGGCCAGAACTACGGCATGAAGCTGCTGTGGACCCTGGCGTTGCTGATCCCGGTGCTGTACGTCAACCAGGAGATGGTGCTCCGGTTGGGGGCAGTGACCCGCGTCGGTCATGCGCGACTGATCTTCGAACGGTTCGGCAAGTTCTGGGGCGCATTCAGCGTCGGAGATCTGTTGATCCTCAACGCGTTGACGATCGTCACTGAGTTCATCGGGGTGTCCCTGGCGCTCGGATTCCTGGGCTGCCCCAAGGCCATCGCGATACCGGCCGCCGCCGTACTGCTGTTCGCGGTCATCGCCGGCGGCTCATTCCGTCGTTGGGAGCAGCTGATGTTCGTGCTGATCGCGCTGAACATCGTGATCTTCCCGCTGGCAATGTCGGTACACCCCGCCATCGGCACCAGCATGCACGGACTGATTCCCTCGTTGCCTGGCGGCCAAGGCTCGGCCGTACTGCTGCTCATCATGGCGATCGTGGGCACCACGGTGGCGCCCTGGCAGTTGTTCTTCCAGCAGTCCAACGTCGTGGACAAGCGCATCACCCCACGGTGGATCTCTTATGGGCGAGCCGATTTGGTCATCGGCATCGTTACCGTCATGTGCGGTGCGTTCGCGCTGATGGCGATCACCGGATTTGGCCTTGCCGGGAGCAGCGCCGTCGGCAACTTCACCGACGCCGGGGCGGTCGCGACCCACCTGTCGCAACACATCGGCCACACGATCGGCGTGCTGTTCGCGATCGTCCTGTTGGACGCGTCGTTGATCGGTGCGAACTGCGTCGGGCTGGCCACTACCTACGCGCTGGGTGACGCGATGGGCAAGCCGCATTCGTTGCACTGGAAGGTCACCGAAGCGCCGCTGTTCTACGGCAGTTACGCTGTGCTGCTGGCGGTCTCGGCCGCGGTCGCGTTCAGTCCCGATCACGTTCTCGGTCTGATCACCCAGGGTGTGCAGGCGCTCGCCGGTGTGTTACTGCCCTCGGCGACAGTGTTTTTGGTCCTGCTGTGCAATGACCGCCCGGTGATGGGCCCGTGGGTGAACAGCTTCCGGCAGAACGCCCTCGCATGGATGATCGTCTGGTCGCTGGTGGTGCTGTCGTTGATGCTGACCGCGGTGACGTTCTTCCCCAACCTGTCCACCACGACTCTGGTGACCGGTCTCGGCATCGCCAGCGGGCTTGGCCTGCTGGGTGGCGCCGTCATCTACGGCGCCGGCTGGCTCGCACAGCGCCGCGAGTCGGAAAACACCGTGCCGTTCGGTGCGCTGGACCTCGATCAGGTTGAGGAACTCGAAGAGCTCCCGAAGCTGACCCGCAAGGAGCTCAAAGCCTTTCGCAATCAGGTCCGCGCACGGTGGACCACACCGGCGCTCGCGACGCTGGAGCGACCGGCCATCTCACCGCTGCGTCGGGCCGGGCTGCTGACGCTGCGCACTTACCTGGTCATCGCGGGTGTGATGGTAGTGGTCAAGATCGTCCAGGCCGGTATCGGGTGAGCGAATCTCAAGGCACCAGCACGATTTTGCCGTGGGTGTGGCGCTGCTCGAGCTCCTGGTAAGCGTCGGTGACCCGGTCGAGGGGGTAGGTGGCGGCGACGTCGAAGTCGACTGCGCCGGAGGCGACGAGGTCGGCGACTTCGGTCAGCACCGCCGCCGTCGACGCCTCGGCGCTGCCCTCGGTCTTGGCGCCGACTTCGGCGGCCTTCGCGAACGAGATGATGGTGTCGATGCGCTCGGGCGGCACACCGAGATCGACTGCGAGCTGCACATAATCCGGCCCGAACAGGTCGATGAATGCATCGATACCGTCCGGCGCGGCCTCGCGCAGTCGTTCGGCCAACCCGTCGCCATATTCGACCGGGACGACGCCGTGAGCGCGTAGCCACTCGGCATTGTTGGCCGACGCGATGCCCAGCACTCGGACGTCGCGGAGCGCCAGCAGTTGCACGACTAGGCTGCCCACTCCACCGGCCGCGGCAGATACCGCGATCGTCTCACCCGGCTGCGGGGCGACCGAGCGAACCGCGGCGTATGCCGTGGCCGCGACGACGTAGAGGGAGCCGGCGGCCTCCCAGCTCAGCTTGGCCGGTTTGTGGATCAGCTGGTCGACCGGGATGAGGGTATGTGTGGCGTGACTGGAACGCTGAAAGCTGAATCCGAGAACCTCGTCGCCAACGGCAAAATCATCGACCCCGTCGCCGATTTGGACGACAACGCCGGCCAGGTCGCTGCCCTCGCCGGAGGGGAAGGTGGCGGGGAACTGCTCATGCAGCGCGCCGCTGCGGATAGCCGCCTCACCGGGATTGATCCCGGCGGCGCGGACCTCGACGAGCACCTCGCCCGGAGCGGGGGCCGGTACCTCAATATCGGCCACGTACAACACATCCCGTCCGCCGTACTGGTCGAAACGGACTGCGCGCGCTTTCGTTGCCGTCATGCTGATTTCCTTTCGTGGTTTGCGAGCAGGCCGAGGTGCTTGAGATCGGCGACGTATTTGTCGATCAGCGAAGCTGATAGGTGCGGGATATCTTCGTCTGCACCGATTTTCGCGGCGCGTACGGCGTCGCGGAACACCTCGGCGGGTGCCGGTGCGCCGAGCAGTGGCTGCTCCGGTTTCTGGTAGGCGCCCAGCAATGGCAGCACCGAATGTTGACGTTGCTTTTCCGGCAACGCGCGCAACGCGGTCTCGAAGCGCGCGAGCCATTCAGCGTAGTC
>Ga0335076_10005766_pt1 | contig 12489 bp, 11 predicted proteins | sample Lox_Sample_25_FD_206717 | JGI IMG/M metagenome (GOLD analysis project Ga0335076, IMG submission 206717) | Soil microbial communities from Loxahatchee National Wildlife Refuge, Florida, United States - Lox_Sample_2.5 | ecosystem: Environmental > Terrestrial > Soil > Wetlands | place: USA...
GCGCCAGGCCAACGGCAAAGTTATCGCTGAAACCGGCGGCGGCAGCGTTGAGATTCAATCGTGCGCGCAGGGTGCTTTGGTCGAAACCGGCGGCAGCAGCATCGTGGTGCGTCACTGCAATGGTCACGTGAAGGCCTCCACGGGCGGGGGCAGCGTCGATCTCAGCGATATCGGCGGACCAGCCGAGATTGAAACCGGCGGTGGCACAATTCGACTCTCCGGCGCCAAGGGACACGTGCACGCCGAGACCGGCGGCGGCGGCATTGAACTCTACGGGATTCCCTCGGCTCACGCGGAAACCGGAGCCGGCGGCATCGTTGTGAAACTGGTGAACACCGGCGGGGAACGACACGATTCCGATCTCGAAACCGCGGCCGGTGACATCACTGTCTATATCGCCTCTGATGTTGCCATGGATGTTCGCGCCAGCGTCGATCTGGCCAATGGACACCGGATCACGTCCGAATTCCCGGACATCCACGTCAGCAGCGAAGGTGGACAGTGGGGGCCGAAGACTTACACCGCCGAAGGCAAGTTGAACGGTGGCGGGCCCCTGCTGAAAGTGCACACATCGACCGGCGACATCACGTTCAAGCGCGCTAGCCGGTAAAGGCATTGCTGATTGTTGATTTCTTGATTGTCGAATGAAGATTGAGCACGCTTCAGTTTTCATTCAGCAATCAGAAAGCAGAAATCCGAGAATTAAGACAAAATCCTCTTTTGGGGGACGACCATGCGCAAATACGTTGTGAACAGCCTGATGGTGCTGCCCTTGCTTCTCAGCTTTTCGCATGCGGCCCAGAGCTACTCCGTGGATCCGCCTTCGCAACCCTGGGTGTTCTCGAGTGATGAAGGCGGCACTGCCGCTTACCTCGGCGTGGACATCAGCGACGTGACTCCGGAGCGTCTCAGCGCTCTCAAGTTGAAAGAAGAGAAGGGAGTCGAAGTCACCATGGTCGACCAGGACGCTCCCGCCGGCAAAGCTGGCATTAAGGAGCACGACGTCATCCTGACCATGAACGGAACCACCATCGAGAGCGGCGCACAACTGCGGCGCATGATCCACGAAACTCCGGCAGGTCGCGTCGTCAGCCTTGGCCTCAGCCGCGATGGCCAGCCCATGAACGTCAAGGTTCAGCTCGGAGAGCGCAATAAGGCCTTTGCCTTTGTCGCACCTAAGGCCAAGGAATTCCACCTGGACATGCCCGAGGTCCGCGTCATGCCCGACATCGATATCCCCGCCATGAATATGGTGGTGGTGACTACTTCGGCGCGCAGCGGTCTTATGGTCGAGAACATCACTCCCCAGCTGGGTGAATTCTTTGGCGTGAAGAACGGCAATGGCGTCCTGATTCGTTCCGTTGAGAAAGGCAGCCGCGCGGAAAAGGCGGGCTTTCGCGCTGGAGATGTCATCGTAAAGGTCAACGATCAGGCCGTGCACGATACCAGCGACTTCAGCCACGCCGTGAAGTCACGCACGGGAAATAGCGTCAGCGTAAACCTGGTGCGCGACAAGAAGGAACAAACCCTGAATCTCTCTCTTCCCGAAAAAAAGGATTCCAGCTGGTTCGAAGAAGAGAGCTTCGATGAGCCCACCTTCAATGCGGACGTCGAACTGCAAGTCAGCCAGCTCAACGACAAGATCGCCCGCCTCCGTCCGCAACTGGAACTGGCAGCCCAGAACGCTCGCAAAGCAGCAGAGCAGATACAGCGAACCTTCTGCGAGCAGCAGAAGAAGTTACAGGAAAAAGCAAAGGAGCAGGCCGAGAAGCAGCAGCGCGAGTTCAAGCGCGAGCAGGAACGCCTGCAGCTTCGTCTGAAGCGGATGCAACAGGAGAGGCAAGGGAATTGGATGGAAATTTAACGGTCTCTAGACCAGCCCTGCTGCAGCCCGGAGCTCGTTAGCCAGGCAGACGCGGTTGCGACCGGCTTGTTTCGCAGCGTAGAGGCCATTGTCTGCAGCCCGAATCAGATCATCTCTTCCACTTCCATGATCCGGGAAGGCCGCGACCCCGAGGCTGAGTGTCACAGTCCGCGGCACGCCGGGAAATTGCCAGCCTTCCACCAGTTTCCGTAGCTTTTCCGCCACGCCCATCGCATGCTGTGCGCTCGTCTGCGTCAGCAGGATGGCAAACTCCTCGCCTCCATAGCGGCACACCACGTCGATCTTGCGCACTTGCTGATGGAACAGGGAGGAAACCTGCCGCAGCACTTCATCGCCCAGCAGGTGCCCGAACTCGTCATTCAATCTCTTGAACTGGTCGATGTCGGCCATGATGACCGCCATCCCGCCACCGTTGCGCCGCGCCCGTTCGATTTCCTCCACGATGCGTAACTCGAAAAACCGGCGGTTGAAAATTCCCGTCAATCCGTCCAGATAGGAGAGCTGCCGGATCCTTTCCACGTAATGCGCGTTCTGGATGGAACTGGCGCAGATGTCCGCCACGGCCTCAAGCGACTGCATTTCGTTCTCGTGAAACGCATTGCGCTGGTCGCTGTGGAGGGTCAGAACTCCCAGCGTTTGCCCGAACGAGATCAGAGGAATGCTCATCCTCGAGGCCGACTCGACGAAGAGCTTCAGGGCAGCCGGAGCGGCCGTCAGGTCCTTTTCGATGACCGAGTTGCCGGTCGCCAACACGCTGCTCCAGGGTTCGGCGGTGCGCGGCAAGCGACCATTCGCCGGGAGGCATGGCGTCAGCTGTCCCTGATGCGCACGCAATACGAGGTCACCGTCGTCGCGGAGGCACAGCGATACATGCGCCACCTGAAAAGCATGCTGGATCACCGAGCACACTCGCGCCAGCAGATCTTCCAGGTCCATCACCGCCGTGCTTTGTTGGGCAATGGTGTTGATCGCTTGCAATTGCCGCGCCCGATGTTGCTCCAGCGAATAAAGCCTGGCGTTCTCCAGCGCGATCGACGCCTGCGTCGAGAAAAGCGTCAGAAGCTCAATTGTGTCCTTGTCGAAATGATCGAGTTTGTCGCTTTGGCAATCGAGTACGCCAACCACCTCATCACGCACCATCAATGGAATTGCCAGTTCGGATCGGGTGGATAGCGCAGCGCAGACATAGCGCTCATCCTTGCTTACGTCCGGCGCGTAAACCGGATGCTTCTTTTGAACGCAGGCGCCGGTCAGTCCCTCCTTGCAGCCCAGCCGTTTCTTGTCTTTGTCCGCGTCCCAGCCGATCTGCGAGCGGACGTACAATTCCTGCGCGTCCTGATCGAGCAAAAGGACGGCCACGTTCCGCAGATGGAAATAGTCCCGAGCAATGGCCAGGATGCGCTGCAACACCTCGTCTAAGTTGAAGGTGGAGAGCACCGCCTGCCCCGCGTCGTACAGCACGGCGATCTTGGGCATTCACAAGAAGTTTACGATTACCGATCGAAAGGGCGGAGGTTCCGAAAGTAACTGCTCTGCTGCTAGCGCCATCGTCGGGCGGTACGGATGAGACCGTACGCCACCAGGCAGAACCAGAAGTCGATCACCGTTCCCAGATCGAGGTGAAACCGATGGTGGCGCGCTACCGCCGGAAGGGATGGTTCCAGCAGAAAATAAACGACGTTGCCCAGTACGATGGCGACCAGCGCTTGCAGGAAGTTCACGAGCACTGGTGGTTTAGACACCAAAGGGCCCTCGCGGGGTTGGAGTCGTTCCCCATTCCTTGTCCTCGCTACCTGCTACCATTCTTGTTCCGCCTTCTCAGCCCACGGCTGCCGCGGACCACGACGAATGCTGGAACTCTCCACGCCCGTGCAATACGTGAAAGGAGTTGGTCCGCGCATCGCCGAGATCCTGGCTGGGAAAGGCATCCTCACCGTAGGTGATCTGCTTAACTATCTGCCATTTCGCTACGAAGACCGGCTCAATCCCCGCGGAATTGCGGAGTTACGGCCTGGAGAGATGGCCACGGTCATCGCCGAAGTCCGCAACTCCGGATTGTTTCGCACTCGCCGCATGCCCATCTTCCAGCTCACCGTCGGCCAAGGACGCGCTCGCCTGCGTTGTCTCTGGTTCAATGCCACCTACCTGCAGGACAAGTTTAAACCGGGTCAGATGCTCGCACTCTATGGCAAGGTTGAGCAGGACCAGCGCAGCCGCGAGCTCCAGATCATGCAGCCTCAGTTCGAAGTCCTCGGAGAAGGAGGCGAAGGGGACAAATCCGCCGAGAAGAAAGCCGCGGAGTCCCTCGAAATCGGGCGCATCGTTCCCATCTACGAGTCCGCCGGGCAGGGCAAGATCTCTTCCCGCTGGTTCCGGCGCGTGATTCGCACCGCACTCGACAACCTGACGCCCGATCTTCCCGAGTCTATTCCCGCTATAGTGCGTTCCCGCCTTGGCCTGATCGGGCCCCGTGCCGCCCTGTGGAATGTGCATTGGCCCGAGCCGGGAGAGAGCTTTCAAGACCTGCAATCCTTCCGGACTCCTGCCCATATACGCCTGATTTTCGACGAACTCTTTTTCGTCGAACTTGGACTCGAACTCAAACGTCGCCAACAGAAAGCCCAGACCGGCATCGCCTTTCGCCTCGACGAAAAGGTCCGTTCCGCCATCAAGAAAATTCTCCCCTTTCATCCCACGACAGCACAAAAGCGCGTCCTGAAAGAAATTGCGGCGGATATGGAAAAGCCTTATCCCATGCGCCGTCTCCTGCAGGGAGACGTCGGTTCGGGCAAGACCATCGTCGGCTTCGAGGCCGCCATCATCGCCATCGAAAATGGTTGTCAAGTCGCGCTGATGGCCCCGACCGAGATCCTGGCCCAGCAGCACTACTTCTCGGCGCGCCGCATTCTTGAAAATGCGGGGTACCGCATCGTGCTGCTCACTGGCTCGCTGGAAACCGATCGCAAGCGCGAGATTCGCCGCCACATTTCACAAGGCAACGCCCAGCTGGTAATCGGCACTCACGCGCTCCTGGAGGAAAAGGTCGAGTTCTCACGCCTGGGGTTGGTCATTGTCGACGAACAGCACCGTTTCGGCGTGATGCAACGCCTGAAGCTGATGAAAAAGTCCGTCGAGGGAAGTGACGACAACCATGTGGGGACGGACCCCCTGGTCCGCCCCGCCGAGCAACGCTCAGGCGTTCGCGAAATGCCAGCCGAACCCGATGTGCTAGTCATGACCGCCACTCCCATCCCCCGCACCCTGGCCCTTACTCTCTACGGTGATCTCGACCTTAGCGTCCTCGACGAATTGCCACCCGGCCGCACGCCCATCGTTACGAAGGCCATCACCGACGATCAGGCCCCCAAAGTCTGGGAGTTTGTCCGGAAGCAGGTCGCGGCTGGCCATCAAGCATATGTCGTCTATCCTGTCATTGCCGAGAATGAAGAACGCGAACTGAAAGCCGCCGTCAAGATGTACCGGGAACTCAGCGGCCATGTATTTGCCGATCTCAAAGTTGGCTTGCTGCACGGCCGCCTTGACGCCGACGTGAAAGAACTAGTCATGCGGATGTTCCAGAAGGGCGAGCTGAACATCCTGGTTGCAACCACGGTGATCGAAGTCGGCGTGGACGTAGCGAATGCCACAGTCATGGTCATCGAGCACGCCGAGCGGTTCGGTCTCGCCCAGCTTCATCAACTCCGCGGACGCATCGGCCGCGGCGCCGCCCAGTCGCATTGCATTCTGATGACCGGCGGCAAGGTCACCGACGACGGGCAGAAGCGCATCGACGCAATGACGCGTACCGACGACGGATTCAAGATCGCTGAACTCGATCTCCAACTTCGCGGCCCGGGAGAGTTTTTTGGCACGCGCCAGGCTGGAATGCCGAGCTTTCGCGTCGCCAACATCATCCGCGATGGCCAGTTGCTCGAGGTCGCCAAGCGCGAGGCTGCTTCCGTGCTGGCTGGCCCCAACTCGGAAATCAGTGCAGAGGAGATCAGTCGCGCTCTGGTACAAATGCGCGCTCGTTGGCACCATACCTACGGCCTGGTCGAAGTCGGATGACCGGTCGCGCCGAACCGTGAGTAGCGTCAGCCTCCAGGCGTCACCGGTCCATAATTTTCTGGAACTATTTCCACTCCCCCAGCGAAGACAAAGTGACCATGAACCGTCAAACTATAACGGGCAGGATCATTGGATAGCTTTGCTCTCAGTACCGACGCCGATCTCCTTGCGCGCTCGCTGGCTGGAGACGAACGCGCTTTCGTCGCTCTCTATGAACGATTGAAAGGCGGAATCTTTCGCTACGCCTTTTATATGACTGGTTCCCGCGGCGCAGCCGAAGAAGTGACCCAGGAGGTCTTCATAACGCTCCTGAAGGATGGCCACAACTACCGCAATAGTCGTGGCGACGTCGGCGCCTTTGCCTTTGGCATTGCCCGCAACTTCGTCCGGCGCATCGAAAGACGGGAACGTCCCTACCAGCCTCTTCCGCTGCCCGACAGCTCCATCGAGAATTTGTCCTCGACGCTCGTTTCGCCTTCGGAAGCTTTATCGGGACAATTGATTCGCGATGAAGTGCTGGGCAGAGTGCAGTCCGCCATCGCCGCATTGCCCGATCACTATCGCCACGCCGTGGTGCTTTGCGATCTCTGCGAACTGTCCTACGAGGAGGCAGCCTCGCGTCTGCAGTGTGCGGTCGGCACCATTCGTTCTCGCTTGAATCGCGCTCATGCGCTACTGGCCGAGAGATTGAAGCCGCTGCGCAACAGCTTGCCGGAGATCGACTCCGGAACCGAGGGGTGTCTCATATGACCTGTCAAGAACTCAACCTTCGCCTCGACGAACTCGTTCGGACCGGAGGTGGCGGTAGTGAGTCGGTGAATTCGCACCTTTCTGTCTGCCCAGACTGTCGCCGATTGTTCGACGAACGGATGGAACTGGCGACCAGTCTGACGCTTGTCCGCGAGGCTGCACCGCTAGCGTCGGAGCAGTTGGACGCCAAAGTTCTAGTCAACTATCGCCAGTTCATCGCAGACCGGACGAACGCACCGAAAGGAATCGTCTCTCGTCCGCGAATTTTGGCATGGGCCGCCTTTGCCGCCGCGGCATCGCTCCTGGTCGCCGTCTTGTTCGAGATGCGCCCACCCAGGACGATCGCCACTCCCACACAGCCCCCCGTTCCGCAAAAAGTCGCGACCACTTCAGTTGCGAAAGAGACGGTCAATAGTGCCCAAGTCCAAGCCAGGGGAACCGTTCAGGCGCGGCGCATCTCGAAGCCCCGGCATCACTCCGCGGCACCCGATTCGTCCCGCGCCGCCAACGAAGTTACCCGCTCCCTTCCCGACGACTTCCGCCGCCTGATGTATTGCGACGAACTGAGCTGTGCGCAAGACATGGACGTGATTCGTGTACAGCTTCCCACGGCCTTCACTGTCAGATCGGGACGCCCTCTTCCTCAGCCCGGCGGCTTGATCAATGCAGAGGTGCTCGTGGGGCCCGACGGCATCGCACGTGGAATTCGCTTTGAACAATGATTTTGAAACACAAATTTCGGAGGAAATATCACATGCACTGGAAAATAAAGCTCTTGGCTTTTTCAGCTTCTGTCCTGCTTGTCGCCGCGGCAGCCGCGCAAACGGGGCCTGATACCACTGTTCTGGTCAATACAGACATGGCCGGCGCACCGCCTCAGATGAGAACCGGCATGATGACCATGCGCCTGGAGAACATGGACCTTGCTCCGGTCAAAGGCGCTCCTTTCTGCGCCACCGTAGTCACGGAGCACAATCAGTCTCTCTCCGACGGCAATCGCATCCACACGACCGACAGCTCGCAATTGTGCCGGGACAGCGAGGGCCGCACTCGCCGCGAAGCAGGCTTGAATCTTCTCGGAGCGGCTCCGCAGACTTCAACTCCCAAACTGATCACCATCGTGGATCCCGTCGCGGGTGTTCGTTATTTGCTCGACACCACCAATAAGACCGCACAGAAAATGCCCCTGCACATGTTAGACGGGCCCGGCTCGAAAGGCCCCGGAGCTCCCGGCATCAAGAACGAGGAAGTCATGGTCTACCGGCATGGTGGAGATCCCGGTTCCGATGTTGTCTACAACAAGATTGAGATTCGAAAGACGGACGACGGTTCTGGTGAGAACGCTCCGAAAAGCGAGAGTCTCGGCGACCAGACCATCGAAGGAATTCACGCCACCGGTACTCGCATGACGACCACGATCCCCGTGGGAAAAATGGGAAATGAAAAGCCCATCGTCGTGACCTCCGAGCGCTGGTATTCCCCCGAGCTGAAAGCAACGGTGATGACCAAGCACGACGATCCGTGGGCGGGCGAGTTGAAGACTGAATTCAAGAACGTGGTTGCCGGCGAACCCGATGCCTCTCTCTTCACCGTTCCGGCCGATTACAAGGTAATGGACGACAAAGACGGTCGCATCAAGATCAAAATTGAGGGGCCTCCTGCTCCACCGGAGCTATAAGCCAGCACTGAAGGGTGTTTGGTGCCCGTCCGAGTCTCCACGATGTGGAGATGGGGCGGGCACCTTGTTTTCCCCGTGTCTCTGCGTCCCCGTGGTAAACGCTTCCATGGTGCCTTGTCGGCATGTTTAAGACTTCGAACTGGTAGAATAAATAGAAAGATGGCCAGTTCGTCTCAACTCATTCAAATTGAGCTTGCTCCGCCACCGCGCGCGCCGAAGCCGCAGTGGTTGCGCGCCAAAGCTCCCGTCGGAGACAATTTCCACAATCTCAAGAAGCTGGCCCGGGGACTCAACCTCCACACTGTCTGCGAATCGGCTCAGTGTCCCAATATTGGCGAGTGCTGGAACCACAAGACCGCAACCTTCATGCTCCTGGGCGACATCTGCACCCGCCGCTGCGGCTTCTGTGCCGTTCCTAAGGGTCGCCCCGAGGCCATCGACTGGGATGAACCGCGCCGCGTAGCTGAAGCAGTCGCAACGCTCCGGCTCAAGCATGCAGTTGTGACCAGCGTAAATCGAGACGATGACAACATTGGCAGTGCCAGGATCTTTGCCGAAACCGTCGGCGAAATCCGCAAGCTGACGCCCGACTGCCGCATAGAAGTCCTCATCCCTGACTTCCAGGGCATCGAAGAATCGCTGCGCATTGTGCTCGGCTCCCGGCCTGACGTCCTCAACCACAACACTGAGACCGTTCCCCGCATCTACCGGGCGGTGCGTTCCGGCGCGCGCTACGAGCGCACCCTGGCGTTGCTTGAAAACGCCAAGAAGATTTCTCCTGGAGTTGTCACCAAGAGCGGCTTGATGGTTGGCCTGGGCGAGTCCACCGAGGAATTGGTGGATGTATTCCGCGATCTCGGCTCGCGCGATGTGGATATCCTTACCATCGGTCAATATCTGCGCCCGTCAAAGGATCATTTACCGATCGCTCGGTTCTACGAGCCCCAGGAATTTGTTTATCTCCGGGACCAGGCGCTGCGCTTCGGTTTCCGCCATGTTGAGTCCGGACCTATGGTGCGTTCCAGCTATCACGCGCACGAGCAAGCCGACGCCACTGCGTCGCCGCGGGTGGTGACGTAGCTTGCCCGGGACGAGGGTTCTCGCCCAGTCGTCCATTTTGCAGAACAGAACAGTCAGACCTAGTATCTCCATCGAACAAATAGCCAATCGAGGTGTCGGCCGCACATGGTGACCCTCCTGCTCGTAGTTCTCGGCTTTTGCGCCGGACTGCTAGGCGCTCTGACCGGCATCGGTGGAGGCGTGCTACTCACTCCCATCCTGGCCCTTCACTTCGGCATCCCCATCCGCCAGGCCATCGGAACCAGCCTCGTTGCCGTCATCACGACATCCGCTGCCAGTTCCTCGATCCACCTGCAGCGGCACACAACCGACATTCGCCTTGGCATGACTCTGGAATTGGCGACCTCCTTCGGAGCGGCCGTCACGGCTTACCTTGTCGGATACTTCAACCGCAACGCTCTGGAAGGCATGTTTGCGGGCTTCCTGCTCTACAGCGCCATCACTATTCTCGTGCGTGGCGGCAAGGTGAAGTCCGACGAATTGGTTACGACGAATGGCAATGGCAAGACCATCGGGAATGGCGAGATCGTCATTCCTCCCTACGAGCCGCAGCGTTATCCGCTCGGCCTGAGCGCATCTCTGCTTGCCGGTGCTCTCTCTGGATTGCTAGGTATTGGCGGCGGACCGATCAAGGTGCCCGTCATGTTCATCTTTATGAACGTGCCGCTCATGGTCGCCACGGCCACCTCTAACTTCATGATCGGCGTAACCGCCGCCGCCAGTGCTATTGTTTACTACAAGCGCGGCGACATCCTCGTGCAGTATTCGGCTCCGCTCGCCGTTGGAGTCTTCGTGGGATCGCTTCTAGGCGCCCGCCTCGCCCCTCGCATTCACACCAAGATCGTGGTTTACCTGCTGGTGGCCGTCATGTTCTATCTCGCCGGCCATCTCATCCTGCACCTTGCCAAGGTGGCGCTATGAGCCAGCTCCGCGAGCCCGCGTTCGATCGCATCGTTGCCCTCGTCCTGCGCACTGGAGCTTTCGCCTGCTTCTTCATCATGCTCGCCGGATTGATTGCAAACATCTTCACGCACGGTGCCATCCCACTTGCCATTGAGCGTGCGGGCGTACTGCTGATGCTGGCGACGCCGGTGGCGCGGGTTGCGGTCGCCTGCTTCTTGTTTTTCCAGGAGAAGGACAGAAAGTATGGTTGGATTTCGCTCGGCGTGCTTCTGATCCTGCTGCTAAGCGCCTTCTTTGGAATCGGCGAACACTAGCCTTCCAGAATCAAGACTAGCCCGATTAGAAGATGTGCAGCTTGATGCTCAGATACTTCTTCGGATTCTCTCGCACCGCCTTCAACAGCTCTCTGGTGTCCACCAGCATCTGGTTGGCGTTGTTGTAGAGAGACTCGTCCTTGAACAGCTTCCCGACCGATCCCTGCCCAGCCTCCATCTCTGTGGTCAACTGCGACAGTTTGGTGATCGTCGTGTCGAGCTTCCTGGCCAGTTCCTCGTCCTTGGAGAGCTTGCCGATCGTGCCCTTGCCCGCGTTAATGTCTTCGGTCAGCTTCTTCACGTTCGCGATCGTGTCGTTCGCGTTGTTGTACAGCGAGGGATCTTTCAGGAACTTGCCCGCCGACCCTTTGCCGGCCTGCAGGTCATCGATCACCCCGTTCATCTTGTCGAGGGTCGCGATAAACTTGTCATACGCGTCATTCCGGCTGATCAACCTGCCCAGGCTGCCCTCGCCGTTACCCACCTGGTTCACGATCTTTTGAAAGTCCGCTACGGTCGCCGAGAAGCGGTTGTACAGCGTCGGATCGTAAATCAGCTTTCCCAGCGATCCCTTGCCACTTTCGGCAAATGCCAGGATTCGGTCGGCGCGCTTCAGCAGCGCGTCCATATTTTGCAGGGTGCTCTGGCTCGCCCGCACGACCTGGTTGAAGTCGGGATGTACCTGCGTCGGCAGGGTGTCGCCGTCCTGCACCGGAGCGCCTAATGCCTGCGAACTGTCGATATCGATGTAGGTCTCCCCCAGCACTCCGGCCGTCTCCAGCGAGATGACCGAATCCCGCTGCATGCCATAGTTGTACTTCGGGCTCACCTTCATCGTGACTTCGACAGGCGTTAATTGTTTGTCTTTGTCCGGCACAATCCGAATCTTGGTCACATTCCCGATATCCACGCCACTCAAACGCACCGGTGCGCCCACCCGCAGGCCCTGAGCATTGTCAAAGTAGGACTTCAAAGTGATGCGCTGGGTGAAGATCCCGGTTGTGCCCGACATCAGGAAGAGAAGAAGTGCGAGGGTCACGCTGGCCACGATGACCGTGATTCCAACCCGGAGTTGGGACCATTTGAGCTGCTTCTGGCTAGGCAAACAGTTTCCTCATAACGCCAGTGAGACAGGCATCCCCGGGTGCGTCAAAGCTGCCACTCGCTCCCGAAGTACTCGCGGCACGCCCACCGCAGAATGATAACAAAACTTACCTTCACGTTACGCCGCTTTTCCGCGCAATGTCGGGATCAGGACCAGCGCTGCCAAGTACGCTCCCGCTCCACATGCCAGGGTTATCGTCAGCCCGAACTGGATCGCAATCACCATTGCCAGCACCGATCCCAGCACGCTCGCCGCCGCATTCATGGCCCATGCCCATTCCACCGCATTGTCGGACGAGGTGGGGAATTCCGGCGCAGGTGACGCCGCCAGCGCACGCAGACCCGTCGGAAATGGCATTCCCATGACGAATCCCAATGGAATGAGCAGCACGCCGCTGGCTACCAGGCGATATCCGAAATCCATCCCTACCAGGGCCGACAGCCGGCTCGGCAAAAAGAAGACGTAGATCGTCAGAGTCGCCACCACAACTGCCAGCGGCACCCAGCCCATGTCCGCCTGCGGCAGCCACAGGCGGGAAAACAGGCTCCCAGCCCCGCTCGAAAGCATCAACAGGAAGATCACCACTGTCAGCGCGTAGGTCGGATGTCCCAGGAACAGCACAAATCGCTGGATGAACGCAATTTCCACCATGATGTATCCTAGCCCCACCGCCACGAAGTAAAGCAGTGGCACCGGAGATTGTTTT
>Ga0335076_10005768_pt1 | contig 12487 bp, 12 predicted proteins | sample Lox_Sample_25_FD_206717 | JGI IMG/M metagenome (GOLD analysis project Ga0335076, IMG submission 206717) | Soil microbial communities from Loxahatchee National Wildlife Refuge, Florida, United States - Lox_Sample_2.5 | ecosystem: Environmental > Terrestrial > Soil > Wetlands | place: USA...
CTCAAGGGCATGCTGACCGGCGCGCTGCCGGCGAACCCGCGGCTGTACTTCGGGGTCATCGACGTGCGCGACGTCGCCGACCTGCACCTGCGCGCCATGAGCCACCCGGCGGCCGCCGGCCAGCGCTTCCTCGCGCTCGCCGGCGATGCCATGGGGCTCGCCGACATCGCGCGGGTACTGAAGGCGCGCCTGCCGCAGATCTCGCAGAAGCTCTCCACGCGCACCGTGCCCGACTGGCTGGTGCGCCTGGGCGCCCTGCGCAACGAGGCGGCGCGCGAGATCCTGCCCGAGCTCGGCAAGCCCAAGAACGCGAGCAGCGCGCGGGCGCGCACGCTCCTGGGCTGGTCACCGCGCTCCAACGAGGAGGCGATCGTGGCCGGGGCCGAGAGCCTCGTGCGCCTGGGGCTCATCGGCACGCGCGCGGCGGGCGCCGCGGCGGCGGGCACCTGAGGTGGCCTCGCGCGAGCTCGCCGCGGCGATCGAGGCGGCACAGGCGGCCGCCGCGCTGATCCGCGGCCTCTACCGGAAGAACCTCGCGGTGCGCGCCAAGGAGGATGCCTCCCCGGTCACCGAGGCGGACGTGCGCGCCGAGGAGGCGATCCACGCCGTGCTCGCGCGCCACTTCCCCGGCCACGGCTTCTACGGCGAGGAGACCGGGCAGCACGGCATGGGCGCGGAGAGCCTGTGGCTGGTGGACCCGATCGACGGCACCAAGTCATTCGTGCGCGAGACGCCGTTCTTCTCCACCCAGATCGCCCTCATGCGCGCGGGCGAGCTGGTGCTCGGGGTCTCGAGCGCGCCGGTCTACGACGAGCTCGCCTGGGCGGAGGAGGGGGGCGGGGCCTTCCTCAACGGCCGGCCGGTGAGGGTGAGCGCGGTCGGGGAGCTGTCGCAGGCGTTCATCTCGAGCGGCAACCTCAAGAGCCTCGCCCGCGGCGCGCGCTGGGCGCGCTACGGCGAGCTGGTGCGCGGCGTGAGCCGCAGCCGCGGCTACGGCGACTTCGTGCACTACCACCTGCTCGCGCGCGGCGCGCTCGATGTCGTCATCGAGAGCGACGTCAACATCCTGGACATCGCCGCCCTCACCGTGATCGTGCGCGAGGCCGGCGGCACCTTCACCGACCTCGAAGGCCTGCCGGTCGGGCTGGCGAGCACGAGCGTGCTCGCCAGCAACTCGCTCCTGCACGCGGCGGTGACGGCGGCCCTCAGGCCGTGACGAACACCCGCCGCCCCTCGAGTGCGAGCTCGAGCATCGGGGTGACGTAGAGCTCCGAGAGCGCGGCGGCGGTGAGCGCCTCGGCCACCGGCCCGAGCCGCCAGCGCCCGTCCCCGAACAAGAGCAGCACCCGGTCGGCGAAGCGCGCCGCGAGGGTGGGGTCGTGCAGCGTCGTGACGACGCTGCCGCCGGCATCGGCGAGAGCGCGGAACAGCTCGAGCACCGCGAGCTGGTGGTGGGGATCCAGGTGATTGGTGGGCTCATCGAGGAGGCAGGTCCCGACCTGCTGGGCCAGCAGCGCCGCCACCGCCACGCGGCGCTGCTCACCGCCCGAGAGGGTGTCGGTGCGCCGCGCCGCAAAGGAGGCCATGTCGACGCGCGCCAGCGCCTCCTGCGCGATGCGCTCATCCTGCGCCGACTCCCACTGCCACAGCGCGAGGTGCGGGTGGCGCCCGATGAGCACCGTCTCGATGGCGCTCGTGACGAAGCCGTCCTCGAGGTCCTGCGGCAGCAGGCCGAGGCGCTGCGCAATCGCGCGCCGTGACAGCTGCCCGAGCGGCGTGCCCTCGAGGCTGACCAGGCCGGCGGCCGGCGGGCGCAGTCCCGCGAGCGTGTGCAGGGTGAGGGTCTTGCCCGAGCCGTTGCGCCCGAGGATCGCGAGCACCTCCCCGGGGGCGCACTCGAGGGAGAGATCCGACACCAGCTCACGCTCACCGGCGCGCACGCTGATGCCGCGGGCGGACAGGCCCCGCGCCCTCAGCGGCTGGTCCATCCCACCTCCCGCGCGGTGGCCGCTCCGGCGATGACGTGCTTCAGGCTCAGCGGGATCTGCGCCTCGGTGGGCGAGAGCGGCCGCCGCCCGGCCATGATCTCGGTCTCCTCCTGCGGGTAGAGCGGCTTCTGGTCCGGGTCGGCGTAGCCGTCCGGGTAGAGCGGGGTGCCGCTGGCGAGGTCGTACTTGTCGGTCGCGCCCACGGTGTGCAGCAGCTCGTGCGCGATCACCATGGCGTTGCTGCCCGCGAGCGTCTCATCGGCGAAGGCATGCACGACGCCGATCAGCCCCTTCTGCAGGCCGTGCGAGTCGGGCACGCGCTCGAGAGTTGCGGGGTCGTGGTAGAGCACGAAAATGCGGATGCGCGACGGGGCGTGCCCCGGGAAGGTGCTGTGCCGGAAGGCGAACCAGCGCATGCGCAGCGACCACCAGGCGATGCCGAGCGGACCTGAGCCTGCTGGCAGCAGCGGCGGCAGCGCCGCACCCTGCGGGTAGAGCTCGACGTGGACCGGGCTCTCGAGGGCGACGCCGTAGCGGTGCGCCTCGCGCGCCATGAACGTCTCGATGTCGGTGAAGTCGGCGCTCGTCAGGCCCTCGATGTAGTGCTGCGTGCCGGAGGAGCCATCGCCGTTGAGCGGGAACACCCCGACCCAGAGCGTCTCCTTCCAGGCGCGGGTGTCGACGCGCTCCATGAGCGCCTCGGCGGCGACCACCACCAGGACGAGCAGCAGCACGCTGATGCGCAGGAGCTTCCACACGATGGGCGCGGGAGCGGCGCGTCAGGGCTGCAGGCGGGTCGCCGACCAGGCGCCGGCGCGAAAGCTGCCGTCGCTCTCGCGCGCGAGCGTGCGCACCCAGCGCGCGCGGTCGTGCACGCGCGCATCGCCCTCGACCCACAGCTCCACGAGGTCGGCCCACAGCCGGTAGCCCCCCCAGTGCGGCGGCCGCGGCACGTCGTGGTCCTCGGCAGCGCTCGCCTGCTCGCTCCCGGGCACCGGGGTGCCGAAGCGCGCGGCGGTGTCGGCGAGCTGCTGCAGGAGCGCCGCGCGCGAGGCGACGGGCTCGCTCTGCGAGCTCGACCAGGCGGCGATGCGCTTCGGCCAGCTGCGCGAGGCGAAGTAGGCATCGCTGTCCTTCGCCGGGGCGAAGGCCACCGTCCCCTCGAGCCGCACCTGCCGGTGCAGGGCGTCCCAGTGAAGGACGGCCGCGGCGCGCGGGTTGTCCTTCAGCTGCTTGCCCTTGGCCGAGAGGTAGTTGGTATAGAAGACGACGTAGCCGGGCCCGGGGGCGATTTCCTTGCAGAGCACCACCCGCGCCGAGGGGCGCCCCTCCGGGCCTGCGGTGGCCAGGACCATCGCATTGGGGTTCGGCTGCGATTTCGCGGCCCAGGCCTCGGTGAGCCACTGGCTGGCCAGGGCCAGCGGGTTCTGCGGCAGGGGATCGGGGAGCAGCTCGGTGTGATCGTCCATGGGATCGGTGGCCTCGCGGTGCGGCGGGGAAGTATCGCCCAAGGGGCGGCCCGGCTTTAAGGGGGGTACCGGGGGCGCCCTTGCGGGGGGGCTCCTGCCCCGATAGAAAGGAGGGCACCCGAGGGAGGCTTTCCATGACCGCCGAGACCGTGACGCTGGAGGAGCTGCGCCAGCGCGTGACCGACATCGACCGCTCGCTGATCGCCCTGGTCGCCGAGCGCAAGGCCGTGAGCGAGCAGGTGGCACGCGTGAAGCGGGCCACGGGCAAGCCGACCCGGGACTACGAGCGCGAGCGCGAGGTGATCCTCGGGGTGCGGGCCATGGCGAGCGAGCGGGGGATCTCGCCGGAGCTCGCCGAGCAGCTGCTGCGGCTCCTCATCCGCTCCTCCCTCACCACCCAGGAGCACGCGAGCGTGGTCGCACGCGGGGCCGGGACCGGGCGCCGGGCGCTGGTCATCGGCGGCTCGGGCAAGATGGGCGGCTGGTTCGTGAGCTTCCTCGCCTCCCAGGGGTTCGCGGTCGAGGTGGCCGACCCCGCCCCCGCCGCCGAGGGTGCGGCGCGGGTGCCGGACTGGCGCAGCACGGATCTCAGGCACGACTTCATCGTGCTCGCGACCCCGCTCGGGGCGACGGACGCGATCCTCAAGGACCTCGCGCTGCGCCGCCCGCCGGGGGTGATCTTCGATGTCGGGTCGCTGAAGTCCCCGCTGCGGGCGGGGCTCCTGGCGCTCAGGTCGCACGGCTGCCAGGTGACCTCCGTGCACCCGATGTTCGGGCCGGACACCGAGCTGCTCTCCGGGCGGCACGTGGTGTTCGTCGACCTGGGCCACGCGGGCGCGCTCGCCGCGGCGCGCGAGCTGTTCGCGCCCACCATGGCCGAGCAGGTGGTGATGAGCCTCGATGACCACGACCGCCTGATCGCCTACGTGCTCGGCCTGAGCCACGCCCTCAACATCGCCTTCTTCACCGCGCTCGCCGACAGCGGCGAGGCGGCGCCGAAGCTCGCGCGCATGTCGAGCACCACCTTCGACGCGCAGCTCGAAGTGGCGAGCCGCGTGGCCCAGGAGAGCCCGGAGCTGTATTACGAAATCCAGAGCCTGAACGATCACGGCGCCGAGTCCCTCGAGGCGCTCTCCCAGGCGGTCGAGCGGCTGCGCACCTCGGTCCTCACCCAGGACCACGCGACATTTGTTGCGCTCATGCGCCGCGGCCGCGATTATCTGGAGGACCGGCGCAGCGTGGCCGAGCGCCGCGCCTGAGGCGCGCCGGAAGGGGTGAGGGAAGCTGATGCGCAGGGAGCGGGGCGGGCCGGCCGTGCCGGAGGAGACAGCCGCGGCCGACGCGGACGCGGCCGGCGAGCAGGTGCTGCTGCGCGCGCGCCTCGCCGCGCTCACCGAGGAGGTGAAGCGCAACGAGGCGCTGCTGCGCAAGACCCAGGAGCGCGAGCTCGAGCTGCTGCGCGCCATCTCCATCACCCAGCTCTTCGAGCGCCTCATCGGCGGCCTGCGTAACTCCTACCAGCTCGACGGGGTGTCGCTGGTCCTCAATGACCCGCAGCACGAGATCCGCCACCTGCTCGCCGGCGATGGCATCGAGCAGCCCGCCGGGGTGTCCTTCGTCGATGCCCTGGTCACGGTGGCCCCGCAGCTGCCGTCCCTCGAGCGCCCCTGGCTCGGGGCCTTCCACAAGGCGGACCACGAGCTGCTGGTCCCGCAGGGGCCGAAGGCCGCGAGCCTGGCGCTGATCCCGCTGCGCCGCCACGAGCAGCTCGATGGGGTCCTCGTGTTCGTGAGCACCGACCCGCTGCGCTTCACCCAGGACCTGGCCTCCGACTTCCTGCAGCACCTCGGCGTGGTCGCCGCCATCTGCATCGAGAACGCGGTGAACCGCGCGCGCCTGCTGCGCAGCGGGCTCACCGACTTCCTCACCGGCTTCCACAACCGCCGCTACCTGCACGCGCGGCTGCGCGAGGAGCTGGCGCGCGCGCAGCGCGCCAAGGGCACGGTCGCCTGCCTGATGATCGACGTCGATCACTTCAAGCGCATCAACGACCAGTACGGGCACATGGCCGGCGATGCCGTGCTGCGCGAGGTGGCGCACCGCATCGATGCGGAGATGCGCATCAGCGACACCGGGGCGCGCTTCGGCGGGGACGAGTTCGCGCTGGTGCTGTCGCAGGCGGACGCGGCGCGCGCCGAGAAGGTCGCGGCGCGCGTGCTGCACAGCGTGCGCAACCACCCGGTGGTGATCGGCGCCAGGGCTGCCGAGACCGTGACGCTGTCGATCGGGGTCGCCGCCGCCGCCCCCGGGCCCGGCACGCGCGACTACAAGGTGCTCGCCGAGCGGCTGATCGCGGAAGCGGACGCCGCGCTCTATCGCGCCAAGAGCGCCGGGCGCAACCGCCTCGCCACCTCGCCCAACCTCATCGCCTAGCGGCGCTGGCGCAGCAGCACCACGAACAGCGGCGCCCCCACCAGCGCCATGATCGCCCCCACCGGCAGCTGCCGCGGCGCGGCGATGGTGCGCGCCGCGAGGTCCGCCGCCGCGAGCAGCATGCCGCCCGCCAGGGCTGCTGCCGGGGCCACGATGCGGTGGTCGCTGGTGCGGAAGGACAGGCGCACGGCGTGCGGGGTGATGAGGCCCACGAACCCGACCGTGCCGGCCGAGACCACGGCGAGCGCGGTGAGGGTCGCGCAGGCGATGAACAGCACCGTGCGCCAGCCCTCGAGCGCGAGCCCCACGGTGCGCGCGCGCAGCTCCCCGGCGGCGAGCACGTTCAGCGGGCGGGCGAGGATGATCGCCACCGCCACCGCGAGCAGCGCCGCCCCCGCCGAGAGCCACGGGCGCACCGCCCACTCGAGGTCGCCCGCGAGCCAGAACACCATGCCGCGCACCCGCGAGGAGTCCGCGAGTGCGAGCAGCACGCTCACCAGCGCCCCGCAGGCGCTCGCCAGCACCACCCCCGTCAGCAGCAGCCTGGGCGTGCCGCCGCCGCGCGCCAGCAGATACACCAGGCCCACCGCCCCCAGCGCGCCGGCCACGGCCGCCGACTGCACGATGAAGGCGGCCGCGCCTGCGATCATGGCGAGCAGCGCCCCGACCGCCGCCCCGCCCGAGACCCCGAGCACGTAGGGGTCGGCGAGGGCGTTGCGGAACAGCGCCTGCAGCAGCACCCCGGAGAGGGCGAGCAGGCTTCCCACCCCGAAGGCGGCGAGTACCCGCGGCAGGCGCACGCTGATCAGCACGTTGTGGGTCGCCTCATCGCCCGAGCCGGCGAGCGCTGCGAGCGCGGCCCTGAGCCCGATGCCGGAGCTGCCGATCAGGAGCGCGGCGAGAAACACCAGGGCGGCGAGCGCTGCGAGCAGCGCGAGGCTGCGCCAGGGGGTGGCGGGGCTGGTGGCGCGCTCGAGGGTGGTGGCGGTGAGCACGCGGACGGCGACTCCGGGAAGCGGGGCGGAAGGTCCGCTAGCCTCGGCGATCCTGTTGGAAAACGCCATCCCGGCGCGTGCTGCGGCTCTGTGGCAGACTCTGACGCCGCAGAATGAGCGACATCATCGATCCGGACGGCTTCCGCGCCAATGTTGGCATCGTGCTGATGCATGGCGCGGATGTCTTCCTCGGCCGGCGCACCGGCGGCAAGGGCTGGCAGTTCCCGCAGGGGGGCATGAGGCGCGGGGAGTCCCTCGAGCAGGCCCTGTTCCGCGAGCTCAACGAGGAGATCGGGGTCGGCGAGCGCGACGTGCAGCTCGTCGGCCAGAGCGAGCGCTGGCTGCGCTACCGCCTGCCGCCGCGCTACGTGCGCCGCAACCAGCACCCGGTGTGCACCGGCCAGAAGCAGCGCTGGTTCCTGCTGCGGCTCGTGAACGAGGTCAGCTTCGATTTCGGGCGCACCGGGGAACCGGAGTTCGACGCCTGGCGCTGGGTGCCTTTCTGGGAGCCGGTGCGCGAGGTCATCTACTTCAAGCGCCCGGTCTATATCCGCGCGCTCACCGAGCTCGCCTCCCTCGCCTTCCCGCGCGGCAAGCAGCCGCCGTTTCCGGAGTGGTGGGACGAGTACACCCAGCCGGCGAAGGGCGGCAAGTCCCCGAGCGAGCAATAGGCGGTGGGGCTGCTCGCTTCGCTCCTGGGCAGGAAGGCGGGCGCGCCGCAGGTCGTGCGTACGCGCGCCCCGGCGCTCAGCACCCTCTTGCTCTCGGCCGCCGTGCTCATCGCGCTGTTCGCTTTCTACGTGGTGTACGAGCTCGGCCGCTACAACGCCGGCTACGACCGCCAGGCGGTGGCGCAGCAGCGCACCGAGCTCGAGGTGCAGATCGAGCACCTGGAGAAGTCCAACCGCGAGATGCGCACGCAGCTGGCCGAGCTCGACACCTTCCGCGTCGGCCGCGCGCACGAGCAGGCGGAGGTCGCGCGCCAGATGGGCGAGCTGCAGGCGCAGCTGGCGCAGCAGACCCAGGAGCTCGCCTTCTACCGCGGCGTGGTCGCGCAGGGCGCAGGCTCGATCGGGCTCAAGGTCGAGCAGCTGCGCGTGACGGCGGTCGCCGATCACCCCGGCAGCTTCAACGTGCACTTCTCGCTGGTGCGCTCCGGGCGCGCCGACTCCGAGGCCACGGGCACCTGGGTGCTGAGCCTCGAGGGCAGCGCGGGCGGGGAGGCGCGCTCGCTGGACCTGCCGGCGCTCACCGCCGGGCACACCCGCGAGCTGCGCTACAGCTTCCGCTACTTCCAGGACTTCGACCAGGAGCTGACCGTGCCGCCGGGCTTCAGGCCCGAGCAGCTCGCCCTCGAGGTGCGCTCCTCGAAGAAGGACGTATCCCCGCTCACGCAGTCGTTCCTGTGGACGGTGGAGGCCGGCCCCTGAACGCCCCAAAATCACAGCCAAGAGAGAGACGGCATGTTCACCCGTGATTCCAAGCCCCCACGCATCGACACCCTGATCGGCAAGAGCGCGCGCGTCGCCGGCGACGTCGAGTTCAAGGGCGGGATGCACCTCGACGGCCAGATTGCAGGCGGCGTGCGCTCGGATGATGCGCGCGACTCGAGCCTCTCGGTGAGCGAGACCGGTTCGATCGACGGGCCGGTGCAGGTGCCGAACGTGCTCCTGAACGGCACCATCCGCGGCGACATCCGCGCCCGCGAGCGCGTGGTGCTCGGGGCCACGGCGCGCGTGGAGGGGGACGTCTACTACGGGGTCATTGAAATGACGCTCGGCGCCCAGATAGTCGGAAAGCTGGTGCGCCTCGAGTCCGGACCGGCCGCTGCGGCCCCGGAACGGGCGCCCGGGTGACGTATGACACTCTTATGAAGGGTGCACTTTGACCTGTGGGGGGTCCCCTTCTAGACTGGCTGCCTCGAGAGGACCCATGAGCACCACCGAAGCGCTGCAGGACGCACCTGCGCTCCTTTTCACCGACGCGGCCGCCCGCAAGGTCGGGGATCTCATCCGTGGCGAGGGCAACCCGAAGCTGATGCTGCGCGTGTTCGTGCAGGGCGGGGGCTGCTCGGGGCTGCAGTACGGCTTCGAGTTCGACGAGGAGCTGCAGGAGGGCGACACCTGCGTCGAGAACCTGGGCGTGAAGCTGCTCGTCGACCCGATGAGCGTGCAGTACCTGCTCGGCGCGGAGATCGACTACCGCGAGGGGCTCGAGGGCGCGCAGTTCGTGATCCGCAACCCCAACGCCGCCACCACCTGTGGCTGCGGCTCCTCCTTCACGGCCGCCTGACAAGACGCGCACCGTGCCCGCGGCAGCCAGCGCCCGACCCGCCGAACTCAAGCCCGCCGCCCGACCTGTACCCCGCCCCGTCCCCGACGTCCTCGCGGCGGTGGACCTGGGCTCCAACAGTTTCCACATGGTGGTCGCGCGCTACTCGCACGGCCAGCTGGTCATCATCGACCGCCTGCGCGAGATGGTGCGCCTCGCCGCCGGGGTGGCCGAGAACGGCCGCATCGACAAGGACGTCGCCGCGCGCGCGCTCGCCTGCCTGCAGCGCTTCGGGCAGCGCCTCAAGGACATGCACGCCGACTCGGTGCGCTGCGTCGGCACCAACGCGCTGCGGCTCGCGCACCGCAAGCAGGCCTTCCTCGAGCGCGCGCGCGAGGCGCTCGGGCACCCGATCGAGATCATCGCCGGCATGGAAGAGGCGCGCCTCATCTACTCCGGCGTCGCGCACACCATGCCGAGCGAGCCGGGCAGGCGCCTGGTGGTCGACATCGGCGGCGGCAGCACCGAGCTCATCATCGGCGATGGGCTGACGCCGCTCGACCTCGAGAGCCTGCAGATGGGCTGCGTTGCGATCAGCGAGCGCTTCTTCCGCGACGGCAAGATCTCCGCCAAGCGCATGGAGCGCGCGCGCCTGGCGGCGCGCATGGAGCTCGAGCCGGTGCAGGCGGCGTTCCGCCGCCGCGGCTGGGACCACGCCGCCGGCAGCTCCGGCACCGTGCGCGCCATCGGCGATGCCATCCGTGCGCTCGATCCGCAGGCGCTCACCATCACGCCCGCGGGGCTGGCACGCGCGATCGAGTACTGCATCGACGCCGGGCACACGCGCGAGCTCGCGCTCGAGCCCATCACCGAGGACCGCCGCCCGGTGTTCCCCGGGGGCCTGGCGATCCTGGCCGAGGTGTTCAACGGACTTGAGATCCAGGAGATGCAGATCGCCGAAGGGGCGATGCGCGAGGGCCTGCTGTACGACATGCTCGGCCGCTACAAGCGCGAGGATGCGCGCGAGCGCACCGTGCGCGCCATGCAGCAGCGCTACCACGTCGACACCGAGCAGGCCGAGCGCCTCGAGGCCACGGTGCGCGACTTCCTCGCGCAGGTACGCGAGACCTGGAAGCTCGAGGAGCCGCTCGCGCACCTGGCGCTCAAGTGGGCGGCGCGGCTGCACGAGATCGGGCTCGACGTCTCCCACAGCGGCTACCACCGCCACGGCGCCTACCTGCTCGAGAACGCGGACATGCCGGGGTTCCCGCGCGAGGAGCAGCGGCTGCTCGCGCGCCTGGTCGGCGCCCACCGCCGCAAGTTCACCCTCGATCGCATCGAGGAGCTGGTGCCGCCCTGGGATCGCGCCGCCGTCTACCTGATCGTGCTGCTGCGCCTCGCGGTGCTCCTGCACCGCGGCCGCAGCGCCACCGCGCTGCCGCCGATCGAGCTCATCGCGACCCCGAAATCCCTCGAGGTGCGCTTCCCGGCGCGCTGGCTCAGGGAGCATCCGCTCACCGCGGCCGACCTGCAGCAGGAAGTGGACTACCTGCGCGCCAGCGGCTTTCGGCTGCGCGTCTTCAGCCGCGCGCGCTGAGGCGCGTAACCGGTGCGTAAGCACCCGATTACCGCAACCCCGGCGAACCGCGAGGCGCGCGGGAAGCAGGGCGGTTCGGTCAGCCCGCGCTCGCAGGCCCGGCCGCGTAGGTCGCGAGCAGCTCGGCCTGCACGCTGACTGACTTGGCATCGCCGCGCTCGATGCGCTCGTAGCGTCCGTCGGGCAGCAGCTGCCAGGCCTGGCAGTTATCGGCCAGGCACAGGTCGAGGTCGCGCAGGATGCGCTCGCGCTGGCTGTGGTTGCGGATCGGGAAGGCCACCTCGACGCGGCGGAAGAAGTTGCGCTCCATCCAGTCGGCGCTGCCGCAGTAGAGCTCGGGGTCACCGCCGTTCTCGAAGTAGAACACGCGCGAGTGCTCGAGGAAGCGCCCGACGATCGAGCGCACGGTGATGTTCTCGGACACGCCGGGGATCCCGGGGCGCAGTGCGCACACGCCGCGGATGATGAGGTCGATCTTCACCCCGGCGCGCGAGGCGCGGTAGAGCGCCTCCATCGACTGCGCCTCCACCAGCGCGTTCATCTTGACGATGACGCGCGCCGGGCGCCCGGCGCGGGCGTGCTCGGCCTCGCGCGCGAGCTTGCTGAGCACCATCTCGTGCATGCCGAACGGGGACTGCACCAGGCGCTTGAGCTTCGGGGTCTGGGTGAGGCTCGTCAGCTGCAGGAACAGCTCGTGCACGTCGTGCCCGATCTCGTCATCGCAGGTGAAGAGCCCGTAGTCGGTGTACTGGCGCGCGGTGCGCGGGTGGTAGTTGCCGGTGCCGAGGTGGCAGTAGCGGCGGATGCCGCCGGCCTCACGCCGCACCACCAGGGCGAGCTTGGCGTGCGTCTTGTAGCCGACGACGCCGTACATGACGTGCGCGCCGGCCTCCTGCAGGCGGTTGGAGAGCTCGATGTTGGCTTCCTCGTCGAAGCGCGCGCGCAGCTCGACGATCACCGTGACGTCCTTGCCGGCATTGGCCGCCGCGACCAGCGCATCCACCAGCGGTGAGCCCTGCCCGGAGCGGTACAGCGTCTGCTTGATCGCGAGCACCTGCGGGTCGGCGGCCGCCTGGCGCAGGAAGTCCATCACCGGCACGAAGCTCTGGTAGGGCGTCTGCAGCAGGATGTCCTTCTGGCGGATGGCGGCGAACATGTCGGTATTGCCGATGAGGCGCCGCGGCGTCCCGGGCGTGAAGATCGAGTACTTGAGGTCCGGGCGCTGCACCAGGTCGTACATGGCCGAGAGGCGGTTCAGGTTCACCGGGCCCTCGACCGAGTAGCTGTCCAGCTGCGCCGAGGCGAACTGCGCCTGCAGGAACTTCACGATGTCCTCGGGGCAGTCGCTGGAGGTCTCGAGGCGCACCGCGGCCCCGTAGCGGCGGTGCGCGAGCTCGCCCTCGAGCGCGCGCCGCAGGTCGTCGATTTCTTCCTCGTCGACGAACAGGTCGCTGTTGCGCGTGATGCGGAACTGGTAGCAGCCGATCAGCCTGATGCCGGTGAACAGCTTGCGCACGAACGCCTGCACGATCGCCGACAGCAGCACGCAGCCGCGGTCGGCGCCCTCGCCGGGCAGCGGCACCACGCGCGGCAGCGAGCGCGGCGCCTGCACGATCGCGAGCTCGCTGTCGCGGCCGAAGGCGTCCTTGCCCTTCAGGCGCACGATGAAGTTCAGGCTCTTGTTCTGGATGCGCGGGAAGGGGCGCGCGGGGTCTAGGCCGAGCGGGCTCAGCA
>Ga0335076_10005769_pt1 | contig 12486 bp, 14 predicted proteins | sample Lox_Sample_25_FD_206717 | JGI IMG/M metagenome (GOLD analysis project Ga0335076, IMG submission 206717) | Soil microbial communities from Loxahatchee National Wildlife Refuge, Florida, United States - Lox_Sample_2.5 | ecosystem: Environmental > Terrestrial > Soil > Wetlands | place: USA...
AACCACGCCGCTGCTCCCGCGCCTGAGTCCAGCAGAACCCGGACGCCCGCGCGGGCCAGCACCGGGACCGACTCGGGCACCACCGCCACCCGCTGCTCGCCCGGCGTGGTCTCCGTCAGTACGCCGGCCGTGACGGCCGGCTCGGCTGAGGGCTGGCTCATGGCTGTCGCTCTCCTTCCGCCAACGTGGCCTGCTCCGCGGGTGAGAACACCCGGGACCGCTCTATCCAGGCCACCCGGGTCGCACTGGAGGTGGCAGAGCCGAACGCCAGCGGACGCCGGGATGAAGGTCCCGGCTTGGCCGACCGCAGTCCGTGACGTTCGTCCCTGGCGGCGAACCGGAATCAGGAGTGAGCGGCGGCGAGCACTACCCAGACCGGCCCCCGGGCGAACGTCATGACCTGGCCGGACATGGTGGTGAAAGTTGTGCCGCCGCCGGCGTCAGGCCGGGACCAGCGGACCGGATAGGCCTTCCCGCCGCGCAGCACCACGCCGGAACCGGCTCCGCTGCTCTCCGCGTACGGCGGCCGGGCGCCCGCCTCGAGGAAGCGTGAGGTCCGCACCGTGGTGTACTGGATGACGACGGTAGCCGCGCCCAGCGAACCGCCCTCGCCCGCGCGCGCGGGCGTGCCGTCCATCCAGACCAGCCACCGTCCGTCCCTGGCCGACCAGCGGAACGCGAACGAGGCGGCCGGATAGGACACCGGGAACGACGCCGTCGCGCGGCCGCCCGCCGGCGGCGGGCCGAACCGGAACCCGATGTCGTGCGCTCGGCTCGCGCCGCGCGCCTCGGCCAGCAGCCGGGACGTGCGCCCGTAGAGGTTGTGCGGTGCGACCCGGCGCGGATCGCGGAAGTAGCCGCCGACCCGGCCGTCATACAGGTCGACGGTGCGGGCCCTTTCGACCACGGGCAGCAGTTGCGGCTGCGCTCCGGAGTAGGCGAACGCCGGCCGCCCGAACTGGCGGAGCAGTTCGAGGTCATCCTCACGGGCGCTGCGTACCGGGCCGATGACCGGCGGGAAATGCGACGAGTACACGGCCAGGAAGCGGCTCAGTCCGCCCTCCACCGGCAGGACGTAGACGATGTCGGCGCCGGCCAGCCCGGTCTGCGGCCGCGCGGGCGCCAGGTTATCGATCTTCACCGCGAGCACCGGGCCGAGGGCCGTCACCGGCTCGCCGGTGAACGGGGAGTACAGCTGGGGCGAGCGGCCTGGGCTCGGCTTCGGCGCCGAGGGCGCGCCCTGGCCGCCCAGCACGACGACCAGCGACACGGCCAGGCCGATGGCGGCAGCAGCAGCCGACACCCCGATCGTGATGTTACGGACGGACCGCCTCATGGTTGGTGCCTCCTCCCGGAGGCGTCGGAACGACGGTTAGAAGTAAGGGCCGGCGCTGCTGTAGACGGGAGGAACCGGGTACACGAGGCGGTCGCGCACGGCTATCACGCCCTGGACGTGCCGGGCCCGCCGGACCAGGTCGCGGCCGATGGCGACGGTCTCGGGCGTGCCCTCCAGCGTCACCACGCCGTCCTTCACGATGACCGAGTACCAGCTCGGCTCCGAGCGGCCCGTGATCACCTGGCTCATGATCTCCTCGCGGATCTCCGCGTCCGGGCGGTCGAAGACGGTCAGCAGGTCGGACCGGCTGATGATCCCGATCGGCCGGCCACGCTGGTCGACCACGGGGAGGCGCTTGACCTTGTGGTCGTACATGAGCCTCGCGGCGTGCTCGACCGTGTCGCCGGGACCGATGGTCACCGCCGGGCTTGTCATCAGGTCGGCCGCCGTGACTCCGGCCGCCTTGGCCCGCCCGGCGTGGTGCACGATGCCAGCCAGCAAACCCCAGACCACGTTGGGCTCATCCCCCATGGCCTCCTTGACCATCAGGTCTGCCTCGGAGACGACACCGATCACCTTCCCGTCCGCATCAACCACCGGGAACGCGCTGACCCGGCACTCGCGGAGCCTCGCGGCTATCTCCCGGAACGTCGCGGTCTTGCTCACCGACACCGGAAGCGCGCACATCACGTCCTTGACGGTCTTCATCCTCATCACCTTGCCTACAGCTCCCTGTGCTCAACAGCCTCGTCCCCGGTGAGTCGAAAGGCCAGGGCCGTTGGTCGGGCCGCGGCAGGCCGAAAGTCGGATTCACCGCCGCCCCTCACGCCGCGGGCGTGACCTGGCTTACCTGTGCGAAGTGGCGGCCGAACCAGTCGCTCGCCAGGTTCGTCACCTGCTCGAGGGCGCCCTGCTCTGAGAACAGGTGGGTCGCGCCGGGAACGACGGCGAGCCTGCTCTCGCACCTTAGCTGCGCCCGGGCCCGCTGGTTGAGGTCGAGGATCACCGTGTCCGCGCCGCCCACGATGAGCAGCGTGGGCGTCCGGACCAGCGCCAGCCTGCCGCCTACCAGGTCCGGGCGGCCGCCGCGGGACACGATGGCCGCGACCGGCGGCCGCGGCGAGACGGTCACGGCCGCCAGGGCCGCGGCCGCGCCGGTGCTCGCTCCGAAGTAGCCGACCGGCAGGCCGGCTGGGCCGGGCTGGCCGCGCAGCCAGTGGGTAATCGCCGTCAGCCGGGCCGCGAGCAGGGCGACGTCAAACACGTTGGCCCGGCTGAGTTCCTCGCCGGCGGTGAGCAGGTCGACCAGCAGCGTGCCGAGCCCAGCCTGGTTCAGGCCGGCGGCCACCAGCTCGTTGCGCGGGCTGTGCCTGCTGCTGCCGCTGCCGTGGGCGAACACGACCAGGCCGCCGGCCTCGGGCGGGATGACCAGCGACCCGCTCAGCCGTACGCCGTCGGCCTCCACTGCGACCTCCGTCGGATCCGGCGCGGCGTTCCGTGTGCCCGCGCACGTCAGCGGCCGGCCCAGGAGGCTGGTGACCTCCGCGTCCGCGACCTGGGAGAAGTCTGCGTACCAGTCTCCGACCGAGGCGAAGGGCACCGGGGTGTGCAGGCAGATCACCTCGTCGGCATCGCGCCGCAACGACGCGACCGCCTGCGCCGAGCCCACCGGTACCGCGACGATCACCCGGTCGGCCTCACGCGCCCTGGCCACCAGGCAGGCCGCGCGGGCGGTCGACCCGGTCGCGACCCCGTCGTCCACCACCACCGCGGTGCGGCCTGCCAGCGGCACCGGCGGCCGGCCACCGCGCAGCTGGCCAAGCCGGCGGTTCAGCCGGTCCCTTTCCCGTCCCTCCACGCTGGCGATCTCCTGCCGGGTCAGCCCGGCCAGGCGGACCACGCGGTCATCGACGATCCTGGCGCCGCCCTCGCCGATGGCGCCGAAGCCGTACTCCGGCTGGAACGGGACGCCGAGCTTGCGCACCACGATCACGTCGAGCGGGGCCCGCAGCTCGCGTGCCACCTCGAACGCGACGGGCACGCCGCCACGCGGCAGGGCGAGCACGACGGCATCGGTGCCCCGCAAGTGCAGCAGCCGCTGCGCCAGCTGCCGTCCCGCGTCCGCACGATCAACGAACAACATCGCAAGCCACTCACAATCTCCCTTCCTAGTCATCGCGGGCCGGGGCCGCCCTGGCTAGGGACGAAAGGCCCGGCAAAGGTCTGTGCCGGTACCAGCAGCCGGGCCGGTCGGGCCGCCATCGCGGGACCTCCGGCCCTGGGACGGCGATGACCGGGCGCGGAGACTGAAAGCTGCCCGCGAAGCAGATGACAGGAGCGCAGGAAATGGGTGGCATGGAACTAGATCCCGGCGGCCAGCCGGACGCCGAGGTCGTCACGCCGCCACGCCTGGCGGTGATCGTGGGCCGGGCGGCCGATGCCAGCCACGTCTGCCGGGTCGACGCGCCCGACCGCGTACTGCGGATCTGGGCCATGCTCGCCAGTGCCAACGCCGAGTTGCACCAGGCGAGCCTGCGGCCCGAGGTGCTAGCGCGGCTGCAGCGGCAGCTCGATGTCCTCATCGCCGAGCTGGAGCAGTCGCTGTCTCCGGCCCTGGTCGGCGAACTTCATCACCTCGTCGGCCGGACGGCCGGCCCCGAGCTCACGGCGGACGAGCTGCGCGTCGAGTACGCGACCGTGCTGTCCTGGACGATCGGCCTGGTGATCGGAATCCTCAGCGAGCTCGAGATGGCCAGCGCCAGGACCGCCCGGGCGGCCTCTGGCCCGCGGCCCGCGACGGCCACGGCCGCCCGGAGCCCGCGGGACGTCAGCTCTCGTGCCTGATCATCGAGACGAGTGACGTGGCCGGCGAGACCAGCGCGTCGATCCCCCAGGACTGGCTGAAGAGCTCGTCGCTGGCGGGGTCGTTGACGCGGGCGATGACCCGCGGGACGTTGAAGCGCTTCTTGGCGAGAAGCGAGATGACGAGGTTGTCCTCGTCGGATCGCGTGCAGGCGACGAGGACATCCGCGCGCAGTGCCCCGGCTGCCTCGAGGGTCGACGGGATCAGCGCGTCCCCGTAAACGGCGCGCAGGCCGGCCTGGGCGAGCGCGGATTCGCGCCCGGGCTCGGTGTCGATGACCGTGACCTCATCCCCGGCCTGGTGGAGCGCACCGGCGACCTGCTCGGCCAGTCCCGTCCCGCCGATCACGATGATCCGCATCATGACCACTTCCCGCCGAGAAAACTCCGCAGCCGGCCAAGCGAGGCCGCGGCGACGATGAAGGACAGGACGTCACCGTCCTCCAGCGGCGTCGACGGCTCGGGAATGCTGGAGTGCCCCGCCCGGCTCAGCTCCACCACGCCGATCTCGCCGGGGACGTTGAACTCGCCCGCCCGCCGCCCCGCCAGGTACGCGGGGACGCTGGACCGGACGAGCAGCGTCTCCCCGTTGCCGAAGGTCTGGTGCGCCTCGAGCGTGCGATGGTGCAGCACCTGGACGATCCGGTTGACGGTGGTCTGCACGGACCCGACGGTGGCGATGCCGAACTCGGTGTAGACGGGGGCATGAGCAGGATCGTGCAGGCGCGCCAGGACATAGGGCACCCGGTAGATGTCACGGGCCACCCGGGCGGAGACGATGTTGGCACTGTCGTTCGGCGTGAGGGCGACGAATGCTTCCGCATGCGCGATGCCGGCTGCCTCGAGCACGCGCGGATGGATGCCGTTCCCCGGCACGAACCGGCCGCGGAATCCGGCGGGCAGCCCGCGTTCGGCCGCGTCGTCCAGCTCGATGACGGTGACCGTGTCGCCCTCGGCGTCGAGCCTGGTTGCCAGCGCCCGGCCGGTTCTCCCGCAGCCTGTGATCACGACTTGCATGACTCCTCCTTGGCGGGCAGCGGAGTGCTCCCGGGCAGGTCTGGCCGCGCCCGCGCACTGCGCCGGTGCCGGGAGCGCAGGAGCGCCTTGCGGGTCTCCTCCGCGATCAGGAGCAGGGCGCCGAAAGCGATGAGCACGAGCCAGTCGATCGCGCTCAGCGGCGCGGTGTTGAAGACGGACTGCAGCGCGGGAACGTAGCTGATGCACGCGACGAAGAAGATCCCGAACAGCCCGGCGAACACGAGCGGTTTATTGGAGAAGACGCCGACGCGCAGGATGCTCTGCTCCTCGGTGCGCACGGCGAAGCTGTTGAAGAACTGGCTGACGACAATCCCGGCCTGGGTCATGGTCAGCGCCTCCCGGTAGATGGGGTTGTCCGCGGTGAATGCGCTGAACGGCAGGTGGGCGCTGTCGATGCGCCAGAAGAACGCGGCCACGACCCCGGCCGACTGGATCGATCCCAGAAAGCAGAACCGCCGGACCACCGCCCAGTTGAACAGGTGCTCTCCCGCCGGCCGCGGCGGGCGGGACATCGTGCCGGGCTCGGTACGCTCGGTGCCCAGGGCCAGGGCCGGCATGACGTCGGAGCCCAGGTCGATCGCGAGGACTTGCAGCGCGCTGAGGGGAACCAGCGGGAACCCGACGAACACCGCGACCAGGATCGGCGCGAGCTCGGCCAGGTTGTGGCTGAACAGGTAGATCAGGAACTTGCGGATGTTCTGGTAGACGGTGCGGCCGAGCTCCACCGCGGCCACGATGGAGGCGAACGAATCATCGAGCAAGATCATGACGGAGGCGGCCCGGGCGACGTCGGTGCCGCCCTCGCCCATCGACACGCCGATGCTGGCCCGCTTCAGTGCCGGGGCGTCGTTGACGCCGTCGCCGGTCACCGCCACCACTTCCCCGCGGTTCTCCAGCGCGGCGACCACGCGCATCTTATGCTCCGGCTTCGCGCGGGCGAACAGCAGCTGCTCGCTCTCCAACGCAACGCCGGCCAGCTGCTCGTCGCTCATCGCGTCGAGATCGGGGCCGTTGACGATGCGGACCGTTCCGTCGCCGACGATGCCGACCCGCCGGGCGATGGCCTCCGCGGTGAGACCGTAGTCGCCGGTGATCATGTAGATGCGGATGCCTGCCCGGCGGCACGCGGCGACGGCGTCCACGACCTCGGGCCGGGGCGGGTCCGACATGGCCACCAGGCCGAGCAGCGTCAGCTGGCGCTCGGCTTCGGCGCCTGATGGGTGACCGGTCGCCAGGTCCCGCCTGGCGACCGCGAGCACGCGGAGCCCGCCGGCTGCCATCGCGTCGTTGGCGCTGGTCACCTGCCTGAGCAGCGTCTCGTCCAGCGGTGCGTCCCGCCCGAGCCACCGCACGGCGGCGCAGCGTTCCAGCACGGCCTGCGGTGATCCCTTGACGCACGCCTCATACGAGCCGTCACCGAGCTCGTGGACCGTGCTCATCAGCTTGCGGTCGGCGTCGAAGGGGAAGGTCGTGACCCGCGGCGCCCGGGCCTGCTCGGCCGCCAGGTCCACGCCGCTCTTGGCCGCGGCGACCAGGATCGCTCCCTCGGTCGTGTCGCCCAGCACCCGCCAGCCCTGCCGCCGGGCCGGGTCGGGCGGCAAGAGGCGGGCATCACAGCACAGGCCCCCGGCCCGCAGCACAGCGCCAGCGCAGCCCGCTTCCTCAACCTCCCCGTCCGGGGCATAGCCCACACCGGTCACGCCATGCTCACGGCCAGACTCCCACACGGCCTGGACCGTCATCTCCGCCTTGGTGAGCGTGCCCGTCTTGTCCGTGCAGATGACGGTGGTTGACCCGAGGGCCTCCACCGCGGTGAGCCGCTTGATCAGGGCGTGGCGGCGGGCCATCCGCCGCACCGCCACCGCCAGCGAAACCGACATCGTGGCCGGCAGTCCCTCGGGCACGAGCGCGACCATGACCCCCAGGGCGAACACGAACGACCCGATCACGTCGTTGCTGGCCAGAGCGCGGACGGCGAACAGCCCTATCCCCGCCGCGATCGCGACCGCGGCTACCCGCCGGGCCATCACGGTCACCTCACGCTGCAGCGGGCTGTCCTCGCTCGGCATCTCAGCCGTCAGGCGGTAGATCCGGCCGAACTCGGTAGCCAGCCCGGTCGCGAACACCACGGCCCGGCCGCTGCCGTTGACGACCGACGTGCCCATGAACACGCAGTTACGCGCGTCGGCGGCCTGGGCCTGCGGCACCGCATCACAGATCCGCGGTGTCGAGCGGCTCTCACCGGTCAGGGCCGCCATCTCTACCAGCAGGTCATGCGCGTCAATCAGCCGGCAATCCGCCGAGATGGCATCCCCCGCGTCGAGCATGACCAGGTCACCAGGAACGAGGTCAACGGCGGGAATCTCCGTCAGCTCGCCATCACGGATAACCCGGGCGGTGGCCGGGACCAGCGCCTGCAGCGCCTCAGCCGTCCGCTCCGCGGCATGCTCCTGCGCGAAACCGATCACGGCGTTCAGCAGCACCACTCCCAGAATCCCGATCGCCAGCACAAGGTCGGCCGAATCTCTGGGACTGCTGAGGGCATAGGCCACGACGGTGATCCCGGCGGCAACCATCAGCACGACAGCGAACATGTTGGCGAACTGCGCCCCGAACTCGGCCAGTACCGGCCGGCGGCGCGCCGCGGGCAGCTGGTTCGCGCCGATCTCTGCCCGCCGGGCCGCGGCCTCATCCGCCGAAAGCCCCCGGCCCGAGGTCCCGAGCTCGGCCAGAACCTGCCGTCGCTCCAGCGAGGGCACCGCGGCCAGCATCGAATGCTCTCGCACCTGAACCGGCACCGGCATGCTCGCAACCAATCACTACACCATCTCTAGGTGGAAGGGCCGAAGGTCATGCCACGACGTGCCCTCCGCCCCTGCCTCCCGGCGCGCTCCCGTTATGCGATCGATACGAAGGCACGGTCATCACCATAGAAAGGCAGACACATGAGCACCTTGCTGCGCAGGGATCCGAGGACGATGTTCCCGGACCTGGTCGAATGGTTCGAGGAGCCCTTCCTGACGCTTCGCCCCTACCTGGGCCAGCCGATCAGGATCGAGGACTTCGTCGAGGATGACCACTACGTGATCCGGGCGGAGCTGGCCGGGATCGACCCGGCGAAGGACGTCGAGGTCACGGTCGGCGCCGGCTACCTGACCATCCGTGCCGAGCGGCACGACAAGACCGAGGGCAAGCACCGGACCGAGTTCCGGTACGGCTCGTTCAGCCGCAGCCTTCCGCTGCCGGCCACCGCCAACCCGGACGACGTCAAGGCGACCTACGACCACGGCATCCTGACCGTCTCCGTCGGCCTCAAGGTCGAGAAGAAGGAAGAGGTCAAGAAGATCGAGGTCAAGGCGGCCAAGTAGGGGCTCCCGCATCGGCACCACGGTACTGGCCGCGCCCGGCGGGACGCGGCCAGTGTCATGGCGCCGGTCACCGCGGAACCGACAGGGAAAAGGAGATACCAATGGACACCCGGCCTGCGCTTGACCAGCTTGGCCTCAGCACCGGGAAGAAGGCCCGGCTGCACCGCATCCTGCACGAGCACGGAGTGCGCAACGGCACGGCGATCTTCCTGCCCTACGACCACGGGCTCGAGCACGGCCCGAGGGACTTCGCCGGCCACCCCGAGTCCGGCGACCCCAGGCACATCCTCCGGCTCGCCGTGGAGGGCGGTTTTAACGGCATCGCCCTGCAGATCGGCCTGGCCAGGAAGTTCTTCTGGGAATACGCCGGCGAGGTGCCGCTGGTGCTCAAGCTCAACGGCAAAACCGACATCCCGTCCCCGGCCGACCCGGTCTCACCGGTGAACGCCACGGTGGAGGAGGCCGTGCGGCTGGGCGCGGACGCGGTCGGCTACACGCTCTACGTCGGCACGCCGGGCCAGGAGCGTGACTTCGCCCAGTACCTGCGGGTACGCGAGGACGCCGAACGGTTCGGCATGCCGCTCATCGTCTGGTCCTACCCGCGCGGCGCGGCCATCGACGCCAAAGGCGGCAAGGACTCGTTCTACGCGGTCGACTACGCCGCGCGGACCGCGAGCGAGCTGGGCGCGGACATGGTCAAGGTGAACTTCCCCCAGCCGGCCAAGCAGGACGGCGTGCCGGTCGCGTACCGCGCGGACTACTGGCCGCAGCAGGCCATCGAGGCGGTGGTCAGGTCGGCGGGCCGGTCGCTGCTGCTGGTCTCTGGCGGTGAGCGGGCCGGCGACGAGGCCATGCTGGAGAAGGCGCGCGAGTCGATGGACGCCGGTGCCACCGGCCTCATCTTCGGCCGCAACGTCTTCCAGCGTGGCCACGACGAGTCGCTCCGCTTCGTCGCCCAGCTCAAGGAGATCCTGGCCAAGTACCCCTCGTAGTGAATGCGCCCTAAGGGGCCACGAGGACATCGCCGCCGTCTTCCAGGACCCGGCTGACCATCTCCTCGATGACGTCCGGCACCGGCAGTGCCGCGGTGCCCCAGTCCGGGCAGCAGGTATCGGCGTCGAGGCTCAGCGTGCCGCACCGGCCACACTCGTACCCGGAGACCAGGACGTCCGCCGGGACGACCAGGGCCTGAACGGGCCCGGTGCTGGCCGCGGCCAGGCAGGCGGGCAGGCCGACCGCGGGCCGGCCGCCGCGCGGCCTGGCCAGGATCGTGGCAACCGGGCGACGGGCCGGCACGTCGGACCACCAGGCGACGTCGGGCGACGCTGAGCCAGGCGCCGAGCCAGGCGCCGAACCGAGCTGCCGGGCCAGCAGCAGCGGCCGGATGTGCGGCCGGACGCCCAGCACCCCGCGCTCCGGCAGCGGACACGGCAGCGGGATGGCCTCGAACAGGCCGGAACCCGCATAAGCGAACACGGCCACCGTGCGCCCGGGGCAGTCACAGGCGCACGGTGGCAGCTTTTCCAGCACCCAGTCCCGGTCCCGCGCCGCCAGCGGCCGGCCGCAGGCCGTCTCGGCCGCGGCGATGAGTTCCCCGGCCCGGGCGGTCAGGTGCAGGGGAGGCGGCACCGCCAGGTAGAGCGAGAGCATGGCGGGTTCCACCACGTGCAGCGCGCCGAGCTTCTCGATCTCCGCGCGGGTGATCACGACGCGCTCCTATCCGGTGCGCGAAGCCGGGTGATGCGTAACCTCGGTGCCGGATGCCGGGAAGAACACGCTCTCGTGCCCGTCCCGCCAGCGGACCACGTACGGCGGCGCTCCGTCGGCCCCGTCGACCTTGATGATCTCGCCGTGCCGATCCTCGTCGCCCTGGTGGACGCCCCTGACCGTCAGTTCGTCCCCGACTTCTGCTCGCATGACGACCTCCTCGCGACGTTGTCGTGATCATCAGCCTGCGAGGCCGCGGTCACCCGCGCTAGGGCCGTTGGTCCCGCTGGAGCGGTTAGGTTGCGTCAGAGCGGGATCATCTCGAACACGTCCGCGGCGCGCCGGCCCGGCAGGACCTGAACCACGCCCCCGGCGGCCGCCAGGGTCCACTGGGAGAGGCGATAGTGGTGCCCGCACAGCAGCAGGTCCACCCGGTACGACCGGCCCGGAATGGCCGGCATGAGCACCCGCACCACCGGCCGGGCGGGGCAGCAGCAAGCTCTATCGTCCATGCCTCAGGCTGGGCCGTGGCCGCTTCCAGGCGGCAGAGACCAAGCTCACCGAAACCCCGGGACCTTAGTCCCTGGCCGGCCACCGCCTGCTGACGTGCAATGAGCAGGCCCGCGCCGAAGGGAGGGCTGCCGTGGACGTCACCGATCAGCTGGAGGACCGCCAGGCCCGCTGCCTGCCGCACCTGCTCAGGCTGCGGATGCTCGCCGGCCTGCCGGAGGCACCGATCCCGTGGCTGGCCGTAGCCGAAGTCACCCAGGCCACGGACGCGATCCTGGCCGAGGTCGAGGCGGCGGTCCGGGCCGTGACGGGGGGCGGCCCGGGCTGCCCGGGCACCGGCATCTTCCTGGGCGTACGGCTGAGCAGGCTCGCGGCCGCGGCCGATGACGCCATCACCGCGGCCTGGGCGGGGGACTTCACCCAGCTGCGCTGCCTTCTGCGCCGGTTCGACACGCTGACATCGGCGATCTGGGCGGTGCAGGACGCGTCGCGCTAACCCGGGTCCGACGCCGGCAGGACGTCTGCGACGGGGCGGCGGATGCTGGTGGTGCTGGCCTGGCTGGTGGTGCCCAGACGGATGATCAGCTGCGGGTGCGCGCGCGCCGCCAGCTGGACCCGGATGAAATCGCGCAGCTGCGGCAGCTCGAGCGGCTGGCTGTGCAGGGCCACGGCCACCCCCGACGCGGCGGCCCGCAGCAGGACCCGCTGCAGGGCCTGGCCGGCCACCACCCAGTCCGCGGGCTCGTTCGCCCCGGTGGCCAGCACGCACACCACCCCGGGGAACCGCTCGCCCGCGACGGCCGGGGCGGCCTGCCCCCAGCCCTGCCCGACGGCGAAGTCACGGCCCGGGAAGTCCGGCTCGGTATGCGCGGGCTCGGCCGGGTAGGCGGCCGGCGGGACCCCGTCACGGCGCGCGCTGCCCGGCGGGACGACCCAGGCCGCCTGCTCGGCCGCCCGCTTCCCGTCCAGCCGCAGGGCGTGCTCGCCCGCCTGGACCACCGCGGCCAGCGCGGCTCGCTGTTCGTCGGCCGCGACCGGGCGCAGCATCGCGCCTTCCCTGGCTGCCTCCTCCCGCAGCGCGGAAAGCATCCCGGCCGGCAGCGGACCGGGGCCGAACCCGCCGCGGTGGGTATGCCTGGCGGTGACCGCCGCGAACATCTCCCGCTCACTGTGATCCGCGTCGATCCGGTTCTCGTCCCAGCACACCCGGGCCACCAGCGCGGGTTGGGAAGGATCGGGGAACAGCCCGGTACGCGGCAGCCAGCCGAGGTAACGCAGCGCTACTCGCAGGGTGAACACCGCCGCCCCGCAGCTGATCATCATCTCCCGGCCGTCCGGGTCGGCCACCCGGAGCCGCCGGCCGGGGTCGGCATAAACGTCGATGCGCCGCCCGCCATGGCCGAACCGCCACGGCTGGGTGTTGTGCACCGACGGCGCGTGCACTGCCGCGGCGACGGCGAACTGAATCGCGTCCATCAGGCACCCACCCTGGTGACCGGCGGCTGCGTAGCCGACGGTGGTCCCGGCGGCGGCACCGGGCGCGATGGCCGCGGCAGCCAGCCGAGCCAGCGGGGCAGGTACCAGTTACGCGGGCCGAGGAGCTTCATCGTGGCGGGCAGCAGCAGGGCCCGGACCACCGTCGCATCGAGCAGCACCGCGACCGCC
>Ga0335076_10005770_pt1 | contig 12486 bp, 6 predicted proteins | sample Lox_Sample_25_FD_206717 | JGI IMG/M metagenome (GOLD analysis project Ga0335076, IMG submission 206717) | Soil microbial communities from Loxahatchee National Wildlife Refuge, Florida, United States - Lox_Sample_2.5 | ecosystem: Environmental > Terrestrial > Soil > Wetlands | place: USA: Florida...
TTCATCCCGAAGATGTGGATGGGATCGTTCAAAAGTGGCGCGCGTCACTGGCCAGCGGTGAGCCTTTCGTACACGAAACGCGTGTGCGGCGTGCTGATGGCGAGTATCGCTGGATGCTGCACCACAAAGTCGCCGTGCGGGACCAGCATGGACACATCGTCAAGTGGCATGGGTCCAGTATCGACATCGAGGACCGCAAGCGCGCCGAGGAGGCGCTTCAGCAAAGCCAACTCTATCTCGCTGAGGGGCAGCGCCTTGCCCACATGGGAAGTTGGGCGTTCAACGCAACTGGATTTCAGTACTGGTCCCCTGAGCTGTTTCGGATCTATGGTCTCGATCCGAGTGGCAAGCCGCCAACCGTAGAAGAATATCTGGCTCTTGTACACCCGGAAGATCGCGCGTTCATGGAACAAGGAATTACGACGATGTTGGTCGACCGTCGCGCGTTCGACTTCACGAAAAGGATTGTGCGCCCTGATGGAGAGATTCGTAGCGTGCGCTGCGTGGGTGTTCCGGTCACGCAAGAAGGGACCTTCCAGGGTTTCTTTGGGACAGGGATGGACGTTACTGAGCAAGCCCAATTGACTCAGGAGTTGCAGCGCCGCGAAGCCTACCTGGCCGAAGCCCAAAAGCTCAGCCACACAGGAAGTTTCGGGTGGAAACCTGACAGCGGTGAGATTGTCTGGTCGGATGAAACGTATCGCATCTTCGAGTATGACGCCACCGTCCAGCCGACCATCGAATCCATCGTGCAGCGCGTGCATCCCGAGGATCGCGCCGAGTTCCAGGAGGTTATAAATGGCGCGTCGGCAGGGGCGACACATTTCGAGCATGCATATCGTTTGCTGCTGCCTGATGGGAGAATCAAGCACGTCCACGCTCTAGCGCACGCATCACGGGATGCATCCGGTAACCGCGAGTTTGTAGGCGCGGGGATTGACGTTACGTCGATCAAACGAGCAGAAGAGGAACTGCGCCGAAGCGAGGCGTATTTGGCGGAGGCTCAGAGACTCAGTCGGACAGGCAGTTGGGCATGGAGTCCAGACCAGGATATTAGGTACTGGTCGGAGGAGTGCTACCGTGTTCTGAGTTTCGATCCACAGGATGGTTTGCCTCGATTCGAGGAATTCTTTCAGCGGATTCATCCCGACGACCAACCTGGTTTCAGGGAACTAATCCAGACGGCTATCCGCGAGAAGGCAGAGTGGGAGGCGGACTACCGCATCATGCATCCGGACGGCCGCGTCAGGGACATTCACGTCGTAAGTCATCCTGTCCTGAGCACGTCCGGAGATCTCATCGAATTTGTGGGCACTGTCATCGACGTCACCGAACGTAAACGAGCAGAGGAGGAACTACGCAGAAGTGAAATGGAATTCCGGCAAATGCTGGATCTTGCTCCCCAAAACGTTGCCGTATTTGGACCCGGAGGAGAACGTCTTTATGCGAACCGCAATGGACTGGATTACCTAGGTTTGAGTCTCGAAGAGTGGCGGCAATGTCCTCCCGGTGAGTTCTACCATCCTGATGACAGGAAAGGGATACTCCGCGATTTTGATCGCGCTCTTTCTAGTGGCTCTGCTCACGAGTTGGAGGTGCGAATGCGCAAAGGTGATGGGAGTTATCGCTGGTTTCTGGCCCGCTTTAACCCATTGCGCGATGAGCACGGCCAGATTACACGTTGGTATGCTGCCGCCACCGACATTGAAGAGCGCAAGCAGGCCGAAGAGAGACTCCGAAACGAGAATGTCGCGCTACGGGAAGAGATCAGCAAGGCATCAATGTTCGAGGAGATTGTCGGCTCTTCTCCGGCTTTGCGAACGGTACTTTCCAGGATTGCCAAAGTTGCTCCGACTGCCTCCACTGTGCTCATCACCGGCGAGACGGGAACCGGCAAGGAACTCGTTGCTCGGGCGATTCACCGCCACTCCTCGCGGTGCTCGGGTGCCTTCGTGAGCGTGAATTGTGCCGCCACTCCCCGGGACCTGATTGCCTCGGAATTGTTCGGCCATGAAAAGGGTGCATTCACTGGAGCATTGCAGCGGCGCCTGGGTAAGTTTGAACTGGCGGAAGGCGGCACCATCTTCTTGGATGAGGTTGGCGAGCTTCCATCGGAGACGCAGATCGCTCTATTACGAGTTCTGCAGGAGCACGAATTTGAGCGTGTTGGCGGGAATCAGACAATTCGAACTGATGTTCGGGTGATTGCCGCCACAAATCGCGACTTACAGTCTGCGATCGACGCCGGCACCTTTCGCAGTGATCTGTTTTACCGGCTCAATGTCTTTCCCATCGAAGTTCCTCCTCTGCGGGCACGGCGAGAAGACATACCCATGCTTGTCGAGTACTTCATCGATCGATTTGCGCGGCAAGTTGGAAAGAAGATAAAGTGCGTCGACACGAGGACTTTGGCATTGATTGAGGCGTACCCTTGGCCGGGTAACATTCGAGAGTTACAGAACGTGATTGAACGATCCGTCGTCCTCTGTGACACAGAGGTCTTCTCAGTGGACGAGAGTTGGCTCTCGCGCGCGTCCCCTTCGCTCCAACCGGCGAGTCTGACGCTCTCGAAGAAGCCGGCACTTCAGGAAAAAGAGGCGATCGAGGCCGCGCTCGAAGAAACGAAAGGGCGAGTCTCCGGTCCAAAGGGCGCGGCAGCTAAGCTGGGCATCCCTTCAACTACTCTGGAATCAAAGATCAAGTCACTCAAGATCAACAAGCATCAGTTCAAGACTGGCTAGCCCTCTGGCGCGCTCCCACTAATCCTATTTCACGTTCATATTTTTTTTGCGAACTGCGCAAATTTACGAATCTCTCGTAAGTTCGCGACTCCTGCAACTCCTTTCCTCTCAGTGCACTAGCGAAAGGTCGCTGCGTTGCAAGTCATGGGACCTAGGGAACAGGTGTGGGTTGAGGGAAAGGCTACACCCGATGTTGAAGATTGTTAGGAAGATTCTCACATCGACCAAGGACGAGTCTGTGATGCTTACCTTGATTGGTCGAATCGAAGGCGAGAACCTGGAAGAGTTGAAACGGCTCATGGGGTTAGAAGCAAGCGGTACCCTCGTTCTGGATATGAAAGATGTAACCCTGGTCGATCAATTAGCGATTCAGTTCCTGGCGTGCTGCGAAGCAGACAGCGTAACCCTCCAGAATTGTCCGGCATACATCCGCGATTGGATCGCGGCGGAGAGGCGCCGAACCAAAAGGCGTAAGCCCTGAAGACGAGATAACGACGATGAGGGAATCCTTGGTGGTGTAAGTCGTGGCGACGGTGGTCGAATTCCTGGTAAACCGCAATGACGTACAATGACGCCAATGGCGGAGGTTGCGATGGCTACATCTTCAAAGCACATTCGCATCCTGAGCGTTGAAGACCATCCAGTCTTTCGCGAAGGCCTCAGTACCATTCTTGGATCACAACCGGATATGACTCTGGTCGCCCAAGCTTCGAATGCGGTCGAGGCCATGGCGGAGTTTCGGCGCCACCGTCCGGATATCACGCTCATGGATTTCCGACTGCCCGGTGCTAACGGCACTGACGCGATCATTGCCATTCGCGGAGAATTTCCGCAGGCTCGCATCATAATGCTGACCACCTCAGACGGCGATGCGGAGATACAGAGGGCGATGCGTGCAGGTGCTTCGGGTTACATCCTGAAAAGTATGCCTAAGACGGAGATGCTAAAGATCATTCGCGCGGTGCATAGCGGAGGAAGGCATGTGCCACCGGAAGTGGCGGCCCGTGTCGCCGAGCATCTGGGAGAAGAGGACCTGACGACGCGTGAACTGGATGTCCTGCGGCTCATTCGCGATGGCTACCGGAACAAGCAGATCGCCGATCAATTGGCAATCGCCGAAACGACCGTCAACTTCCATATCAAGAATCTTGTCGACAAGTTGGGAGCCAACGATCGCACGCACGCGGTGACAATAGCCTTGCGCCGCGGGCTGCTGCAAATCTGAGTGGGTGAGCGGACTATAGAAAACTGTAGGACGACGGTTGTAGATTCTGGTATGTCGCAATCGACTCGAATGCAGTAACGTCAGTCAATGGTTCGTTCCTGGATCGCTACTTTGTTCGCTCCAAGGAAGCGCGGCCGCTTTTGGTGCCATACCGAACGCCGGGACTAATACGCAGGACCAGACGTGAGTCGATTTCCAAAGCCGCTTACTAATGGGGATGCCGTATGGCCCGCATCTTTTGTGTCCCTCCTGCTGAGTTTTGTCTTGTTGCTGTTGCTGTTGGCGACGGTACCTGCCGCCGCTGTCGATCCTGACCGGCGCATTTCACAATACGGACACACGGCCTGGAGAATCTTCGACGGGACAATCCCGCGCGCAGTCGGAGTCACCCAGACAACCGACGGCTATATCTGGCTGGCAACGGCAGATGGCCTGATGCGATTCGACGGCGTGAGGTTCTCTCTTTGGAGAGCGGACGATGGCAAGCCTCTGATCAAGAGATTCTCTGCCTTGCTGGGCGCGAGCGATGGCAGCTTGTGGATTGGCACTCTGCAGGGTCTGATGCATTTGAAAAACGGAAAGCTCTACACGTATGCAGATCCACATGACAAGGCATCCATTGCCGCCATCGTTGAGGACCGTGCCGGAACAATCTGGGTGAGCCGGTATCACGTGCCGAAAGGCAGCGGTCCTTTATGCCGCGCCGGCGAATCCGAGCTCGTCTGCTATGGGGCAAAGGAGGGACTCCCTCCCCAATTTGCTTTGGGATTAACGCAAGACTCAGATGGCTATTTCTGGTTTGGAGGCGACATTCTATGCCGCTGGCGGCCTGGCTCTGCCGCAAGTTGCTTCGATGAAGTTGGGCGGCAAGGCGGAACAAAAGCACATGTTGTCGATCTCGCCAGCGGCCCCCCCGGATCGGTTTGGGCGACGATCGATGGCGTTGGTCCACAATTTGGCGTGCGGCATTTTTCGGGCGGAAAATGGCGCCCGTTGATTGTTCCTGGTTTTGATGGTCCCTCCATCAGATCGCAAGCAATCTATCTTGATCGGCACAAGTCGCTGTGGGTTGGGACGGAACACGACGGCCTTTACCGGATCCACGATGGGGTGGCTGACCACTACGCCAGGCCGGATGGACTTTCGGGCGATGTCGTGCACAACTTTTATGAAGACCGCGAGGGTAACCTTTGGGCTACTACCAACGGCGGCCTGGACATGTTTCGGGACACGACTGTGGTCAGTTATTCGACGGCACAGGGCTTGTTCGGCGCATGGATTTCATCGATTCTTGCACGTCGCGACGGATCAATCTGGATCGAAAATCAGGGTGCGATTGACATCCTGCGAAATGGGGAGCACTCACTTCTCTCTCTTCACGATTTGCCCACTGATAGCGCGGGGACGTTGTTCGAGGATCATGCGCAGACAGTGTGGCTGGGACTTGATTACCACTTGCTTGCTTACCGGAACGGACGCTTTTTCGACATCAAGCGGCCAGATGGCAGTCCCCTTGGACAGAGCTACCTGCGTGCCATAACCGAAGATGCAGATGGCAACGTCTGGGCACTTGGTAGCGACGGCCACCTGTTCCGCATAAAGGGCCAAAAGGCGGTAGAAGACATACAACTTGGTGGGAGCCTCTCTTCGGCTTTTTTCCTGGAGCCAGACAAGAACGAGGGTCTCTGGATTGCCACCAAAGCGGGAGATATCGCCCGCTACCAAGCCGGGAAGCTCGAGACCTACTCATTGCGGGATGACAAGGACCCACTCTCCATCCACGAGATGATCGTGGACAGCGACAATTCATTGCTGATATCGACGGAACGCGGCCTCCTGCGTTGGTCCAACGGTCAACATACGACACTTGGCATGCGAAATGGACTTCCCTGCGAAGCGATCTATTCCGCGCTCAGAGATGACAACGGTTCGCTGTGGCTTTATGCCCGATGTGGATTACTGCAAATAGAGGCGTCGCAGGTCGCTAGATGGAAGGGGTTCCCAACTAGCCCGATCAGTGTAAGGGTGTTCGACGCCCATGATGGCGCGTTTCCCGGCCATAAAGCAGGGCTTCAACACATATCGAGCAAGGCTCCCGATGGGCGGCTCTGGTTTACCAACGGCGACCTGGTGCAAGTGGTTGACCCGAAACGCGTCTCGAAAAACGAGGTCACGCCTCCGGTTAACATTGAGGATGTGATTGCCGACCACAAGGTGTTAGGTGCATCAGCGGGAATGCGAGTACCGGCGCTAACCCGAGATCTTCAGATTGACTACACGGCACTAAGTTTCTCTGTCCCGCAGAAGGTCCGCTTCCGTTACATTCTCGAGGGCCATGACACAATTTGGCAGGAACCTGGAGAGCGACGTCAGGCCTACTATGCGGACTTGAAGCCTGGGAGATACCGCTTTCGCGTGATTGCTTCCAACAATGATGGCATCTGGAACCAGCAAGGTGCGTCCCTGGACTTCAGGGTAATGCCTGCCTGGTATCAAACCCTGTGGTTCAGACTCCTGTTTGCGGTCATTGTTGTCGCAACAGCATGGGCGCTCTATTGCCTGCGTGTCCGTCAAGTTGCACACGCGCTCGCAGTTCGGTTCGATGAACGACTAGCAGAGCGGACTCGCATCGCACGCGAATTGCACGATACCTTTTTGCAGACCGTCCAAGGCAGCAAGCTGGTGGCCGAAGATGCTCTTGATGCGCCAAACGAGCCAGCACGTATGCGGCAGGCCTTGGAGCAGTTGTCCGCCTGGTTGGGAAGAGCAGTCGAGGAAGGACGGGCAGCGCTGAATTCGCTGCGCACCTCCGCGACCGAGACAAACGACCTTGCCGAGGGACTGCGCCGGGCGACAGAGGAGTGCCGGATGCTTAGCTCGATGGAAACTTCCTTCTCTGTAGAGGGCGACTCCAAGGAAATGCATCCAGTCGTTCGCGATGAGATTTACCGAATAGGTTACGAGGCCATTCGCAACGCCAGCGCACATTCGAAGGCCAGCCGGTTACACGTCGGGTTGAAATATGGGCAAGATCTAGCCATATCCGTAGGAGATAACGGCGTCGGCATCCCCGAATCGATGATCAATGGCGGCACCAACGGACATTATGGCTTACAGGGAATGCGCGAGCGGGCCGCGCGCATCGGCGGCAAGCTCAGAATCGTCAGCTCCGTCGATTCCGGTACTGAAGTCAGCCTCGTCATTCCGGGAAGGATTGCATTCCGGGTACCTGAAGCAGCGGAGTCCGATAGAGAACCGCCTTTTGAGCTACAACAATAAAAGCAAGAGTGTTCTTGACTTCTTCTCAGTCCAACCCTAAAGACCAGTTGCGAACCTGAAGGAAAAAATAGGTTCGTCTCTGTAGTTTCTCAGGTTTCCCCATATGCGCAATGTGCGTATCTTCGTGTTTATCGGATGTTCCTCCGAATGTCGCGAGTAGATGCAAGTTCACTAACCTGGAAGAAATGCTTGACGACTGAGTTTACGAACTCAGTAAATTTACGAATCGTCATAAACTCGTAATTTACTGAAACCCTTTTGCACTCCGTCGTTTACCGGATGGTGACCCAGTTGCCTTTGAAGTTGAGGGGAGCAACACAATGAGTTCGAATGATAATACCTGGATCAGTGCACGCAGCGATGAGTCGTCCTTTCATTCTTTGCTTGAATGCTTGGAGGGTGAACGCCTAGGCCACGGCGTAAAGGACGGTCTAAGCGAGACGACTCACATGAAAGACGGGCTTTCGCTGGAATGCATATTCGACGACGAGGTCGGTGGAGAGCCGAGCTTTGATGGAATCATTGGTCGAAGCAGGGCACTTCGTGACGTATTGCGCGAAATCAGGATGGTTGCGCCGACCGACTCCACCGTATTGATTCATGGCGAGACCGGCACCGGCAAGGAGTTGATCGCGCGCGCGATTCATGAACTCAGCCCTCGCCGCAGGAACACATTTGTGAAGCTCAACTGCGCCGCTATCCCCACCGGATTGTTGGAGAGTGAACTGTTCGGGCACGAACGGGGCGCCTTCACGGGAGCCGTCGGTCAGCGCATCGGCCGATTCGAAGTTGCGAACCATGGCACGGCGTTCCTGGATGAGATCGGCGAGATTCCTCTTGAGCTTCAGCCGAAACTGCTCCGCGTACTGCAGGAGAGGGAATTTGAACGGCTGGGAAGCACGCGTACCTTACGCACTGACGCCCGGCTTATCGCCGCGACCAATTGTGATCTGGCCGCCATGGTCGAGGAGCAGAGATTTCGATCCGATCTCTTCTACCGACTGAATGTTTTCCCCGTTCGAGTTCCGCCGTTGCGTGAGCGCCGCGAGGACATCCCACTGCTGGTGTGGCATTTCGCAAGGCACTTCGCGGAACGCATGAAAAGAGATTATGAGAGCATCTCGCCTGAGACAATGACAGCCTTATGTGAGTACGACTGGCCCGGAAATATCCGCGAGCTACAGAACCTAATCGAGCGGGCGGTGATCCTTTGCACCGGTTCCGTCTTGCGAGTGGCCGTCCGCGACCTTCATCAGCGCACGATCGCGGTGCCCAACAACGCGTCTACTTGGCAGCATCAAACATTGGAAGCCACCGAGCGCGCTCACATTCTAAGGACCTTGAAAGAGGTCAGGTGGGTTGTCGGCGGGCCTAACGGTGCTGCTGCGCGACTGGGAATGCATCGCTCGACCCTGCAGTTCCGAATGAAAAAGCTCGGCATTGTGCGTCCCGGTCGTGAAGAGAATGCGCGCCTTGCATCGCCGTCGCGCGTGCCCATTGAGTTCCAGTCCTTGGCCAGTTAACACCGAAGAGATTAAACAATTACCTGCATAGCGGTTCAAGTACTTTGGTCCTGCTATGACATCTACAAGACTACAAAGATTCTTGCGCGACATTGACGGCTGCCCATTCGTCGCCTTGATCTTTCTCCCCGAACTATGGCGGGTTGGCGACAGGAACGCCTAGTTCGGTGATCTGGATTACCGTAAGATCACAATCGATAACACATGAGCTAGCGTAGTTCGCTTCAGGCGCTATCACCCACCACTCTCTAAGATTCGGTTGCCCTCACTAAAGGATCTTCAAAGCCTACAACACAATTGCGCCGACTACAGTTGCAAGTGCCAGCACTGAGCTAGCACTTAAACACCCGCCAGAATATTGGCCCTTCACTACTGCATCAGAAAACGGTTCGATGCTCACATATCTGAGAAATATAAGGGTTTTGTGTTGCAAGGGTCGTGGAATGCAGTTTGCTCCAGCAAATGGCAGCGAAATGATGCGCGATACACAACAGAGATGGATCATCAGGGCGGTATCGACTCGTCTGCCAACGATCTTTGGCGTCTTCGACCTAATCGGCTTTAGACGCTCGAGCACAGGCGAAACAGGAACTGAGACCGCGCTCGCTATCACACTTGGTGACTTGCATACTCAAGCGCCTCTACTACGCATGCATTCGCAGTGCTTGACCGGTGAAGTGCTCGGCTCTCTGCGCTGCGACTGCCGGGGGCAGTTGGAACTCGCAATGTCCAGAATTGCCAAGGAAGGATCGGGATTGGTCATCTACGAACATCAGGAAGGTCGTGGCATAGGACTGATGGCAAAACTAAAAGCATACGCGTTGCAGGACAAGGGCCTCGATACGGTCGAAGCAAACCATGCTCTAGGCTTCGCCACGGACTGCCGCGATTTTAGCTTCACAGTCGCCATTCTGCACAATTTGAGGATTCGAGATGTGCGCCTGTTGTCCAACAACCCGCAGAAAGTACAAGCGCTGACGAACGGCGGAATCGAGGTCGTCGAAAGGATCGCTTGCGAAGCATCGTCGAATCCATACGCCGCGCCATACCTGCGAACGAAGAAGGAAAAGATGGGGCATTCACTAACGATTATTTGAGGCGACTGCCGATTGACTGTAGCCGGAGAGATAACTTCAGACGGGCGATCTGACACATATCGGAATATCAAGAAAAGGAGTGTCTTTAAGTATGAGCAACAAGAGAGTAGCGGATCTGGTGACGGAGGTACTCGCTGAAGCCGGGGTTAGGAGAATCTATGGCCTTTCTGGTGACTCCCTCAACGGCATCACGGACTCAATCCGCGTAAGAAAGGATCTTGAATGGATCCATGTGCGCCATGAGGAGACGGCAGCTTTTGCCGCGGGCGCAGAAGCGCACCTGACCGGAAGTTTGGCGGTGTGCGCCGGGAGCTGTGGTCCGGGAAATCTGCACTTGATCAATGGTCTTTACGATTGCCATCGCAACCGTGTTCCTGTGCTTGCGATTGCCGCACAAATTCCCAGCGGTGAAGTGGGCAGCAACTACTTCCAGGAAACTCATCCCGAACATCTCTTCGCGCAGTGCAGTCACTACTGTGAGCTGGTTTCAGAAGTCAGTCAGATGCCGCGGGTGCTTGAAATCGCCATGCAAACCGCGATCTCTAAGCGGGGCGTTTCCGTTATCGCGCTTCCCGGTGATATTGCGATGAAGGAGGCCCTCGTCCATGGTCCGCGGGTGCAGTACCATGAGCCGGCGTCCACGGTTTGTCCCTCCGAAGAAGAACTCAACATTCTTGCGGACCTCCTGAATCGGTCGAAGAAGGTCACTATCCTGGGTGGCGCAGGCTGTGCGGGAGCTCACGCGGAGCTGATTGAATTCGCCGGCAAGCTCCAGGCACCGATCGTCCACGCTTTGCGTGGCAAGGAGTTTATCGAGTACGACAATCCGTTCGACGTCGGCATGACCGGCCTGCTCGGATTCTCTTCCGGCTACTTTGCAATGATGAATTGCGATGTACTCGTACTTCTCGGTACGGACTTTCCCTATCAGCCGTTCTATCCCAAGGACGCAACCATAGTTCAAATCGATCTGCGCGGAGAGCAGATCGGCCGCCGTAGCAAGGTTGACTTTGGTTTTGTTGGCGATACTAAGAGCACGCTTCGGGCGCTGCTGCCTAAGCTAAGGCAAAACTCATACCAAACGCATTTGAAGGAATCCGTTGCCCACTATCACAAGACGCGCAAAGGCCTGGAGGAGCTGGCAACTGGCAAGGCCGGTCAGAAGCCCATCCACCCGCAATATCTAACGCGCGTGCTCGATGAACTCGCCGCCAAGGACGCGGTTTTCACCTGTGATGTAGGAAGCCCGACCATGTGGGCTGCGCGCTATCTCACTATGAACGGCCAGCGCCGGCTGCTCGGTTCCTTCAATCATGGGTCGATGGCAAATGCACTTCCTCAGGCTATTGGTGCTCAGGTCACCTATCCCGGTCGGCAAGTAATCGCGATGTCAGGCGACGGCGGAATTGCAATGCTCATGGGCGATCTGCTGACCCTGAGGCAACACGAATTGCCTGTGAAGGTGATCGTGTATAGGAACGACGCACTGGCCTTTGTCGAGCTGGAGATGAAGGCGGCCGGCGTGCTGGACTTCACCACTGATCTGCGCAATCCGGACTTCACGAAGATTGCGGAGGGAGCGGGACTGCTGGGACTGAAGGCCGATACAGCAGACCAGGTTGAGCCAGCCATTGCGAAAGCACTTGCCTATGACGGCCCGGCATTAGTCGAGGTCGCGGTTGCCAGACAGGAACTCTCGATGCCGCCGACGATCACCTTGGAAGAGGCAAAAGGGTTCAGCCTCTACATGCTGAGAGCCGTCCTCAATGGGCGCGGTGATGAGGTTGTCGACCTCGCCAAAACCAACCTGTTTCGTTAATCCAAGTTGAGGTGCGCAATGACAACAACGCCAATCACGACCGCTGCCATACCTGAAGCAGCCAGTACCTCACGGACGCGGGCCTTCCAGATCGCCTGGGGGCTCGCAATGTGTTTCTACTTTCTCGAATATGCGTCGAGGTCCGCGCCAGCGGTCATGATCCCCGAACTCACGCGGGCTTTTGGCACCACCGCGCTCGGGGTCAGCGCTATTCTCGGCACCTACTACTACACCTACTCGATCACCAGCCTCATCGCCGGTGGGGCACTCGACCGCGTCGGTGCTAAGAAAGCTGTGCCGATTGGCATTTTCATCCTGGCCGTTGGGTGTCTGCTGTTCAGCATTCCAACCGCGACTGCGGCATATACAGGGAGATTGCTTCAGGGTGCGGGTTCGGCTTTTGCCTTCACCGGCGAAGTCTACCTTGCCGTGCATGGTTTTTCAGCGCGCTGGCTCGCTACGGCCATAGGTATTACCCAATGTGTCGGAATGCTGGGCGGATCAGCTGGTCAATTCGTGGTGGGACCTCTGCTCGAAGAAGGCCTGGGATGGCAGACGGTCTGGCACTGGCTTGGCATTGCGAGCCTTGCCGTTGGTGTCTTGTTGTTTTTGATTGCTCCCCCCGAGAACCGCCCAAAAACGGTCGCTACCGGAGGAGCGTCATTGCTTACTCCTTACAAGGTTGTATTTAGCAACCCACGGTCCTACCTATGCGGAGCCGTCGCGGGACTCCTGTTTGTGCCGACAACCATCGGCGATATGACCTGGGGCGTGGCATTTTTTCAGCGCGACAGAATGTTTA
>Ga0335076_10005772_pt1 | contig 12484 bp, 16 predicted proteins | sample Lox_Sample_25_FD_206717 | JGI IMG/M metagenome (GOLD analysis project Ga0335076, IMG submission 206717) | Soil microbial communities from Loxahatchee National Wildlife Refuge, Florida, United States - Lox_Sample_2.5 | ecosystem: Environmental > Terrestrial > Soil > Wetlands | place: USA...
GCGAGGTGGAAAAGTAGTCATGGCTAATCACGCGAAGGGTTGCTTCGATCTCACGGCCTAGTCCGATAATGATGACATCGTGGACTACTCAAAATCATCAAAACCCCGGAACAGAGCAAGTTCAACAGTTATGTCTAGGTGTCCGATGGTGCAAGAAGGGCAGGAGGTGGGTCGGAAATGGCACCTGCGGAGGGACACGCCACTGAGACGGATGACTCGAAAATTTGAATGTGCGTTGTCTGTGCCGATCTGATTAAAAAACTTGTGTTGTCACCTTCGCGACCCGACCATGCCTCCGAAATCGAACCGGGCAGCAAAGCGACAACAGTCGCACCTCGAAAAGGACGAACAAGTGCGCTTCAACCTGCACGTATCAATTTCCTCTCTCTTGTCTTGCGTCTGACTCTACAGGCCATCGTCATTTGCGACATCGAACCAAACTCACTCGCGTCAGCAACAGACATCCACCCGCTGCTCGTCCCTCTGGCAGGAACCCCTCTCCTTGGCTACACTCTCGAACTCCTCGAACAGGGCGCTGTCGAAGAAGTCACATTGATATCCTCGCGAATCTCGCAAATACAGCAGTACATCGGCTCGTCTCGATGGAGTGAGAAGGATTCCCCCGTAAGAATTTCCGTGGTGTCTACTCCGATGGCACGGTCGGTAGGGGACTTCATGAGGGAGATTGATAGACGTGGATTGGCGAAGGATGATTTTGTTCTTGTGCGCGGAGCGGTGTTGAGTAGCATTCCCTTGGCGGATATGGTTGAGCAACATCGAAGGCAGAAGGGGCTGGTGAAGGATCTAATGCTTATGACAATGCTTCTCATGGAAACTCCTTCGCACACTGCTTTTGATCCCAGGCGGTATAATGCTCTCAAATCCGTTGCTTATGAATCTCTTAGAAAGGTGGAAGAAACTCGAATCCATGTTTTCGAACATAAACAGTTCGACGATGGCTTTTGTCGATGTCTTCTCTCTGAACCGATTGACGTCTATTCCGAAGCAAGGCAACTTCTTTCGATCCCCACAGACATCGCTTCCAAACACACCGGTTTCCTCGTACGCAATGATTTATATGGCTGTAATATTGATATCTGCACGCCAGAAGTACCCAAAACCCAGCCTCGACACCTGCTAAGCTAGGTCCCGGCGTTGTTTACCGAGAACTTTGATATAGACGACTTACGCCACAGTTTCGTCAATGAAGTCCTTACTTCCGATCTACTTGTAAAGCACATTTACGCTTTTACGCCAAAGACAGGCTATGCTTCCAATATATCTTCCTTGGACGAATTCTGGCGAGCGAGCGTTGACATGACTCAAGGACTGACGACTCCATTTGATCCGCTGCTCAACATCGAAACTGACCAGTCCTTTTTGAAGAAGGGCTCGACATGGCGTGAAAAGGGTGTCAAGGTGGATGAGACGGCGCAATTGACAAATGTAGTTCTTGGATCAGGGGCTATTGTTGGTGAAGGAGCGATTCTCAGCAATTGCGTCATTGGAAGGAATTGTGTCATTTCATCCAGTGTCAAGATTGAGGATTCGGTTCTTCTCTGCAATGTGACCGTGAACAAATCATCGTCGGTGCATCGATCCATTATTTTTGGCGGAAATGAATTGCCGGAAGGATCTCGTCTCGCTGCCAAGTCCGTTCTCCCCGCAAATACCCGGATCTCATCGGCCATTACCACCACCGAAAGTTCGACTTTCACCATCTACGGAGCCAATGGAAATCCCACTGAACAAGATGCCGAAGACGATGACCTTCCCCCCATCGGTATTTACCTTTACCGAACTCGATGCTAACATGAGATACTCTGAATTTGACTGATTCCTCTATCTCTGAGATTGGAAGTGACACCGACTCTGAAGAAGAAGAACACCTCCGTCGTCACCGTCGATCCTCTGCATCCTCCGCCCAAAGCGACAACCTCAACAAAGAAGAATTCCAAACCGAAGCGGAAGATTCCCTCAACCGTGCCTTCACAGAAAATCACAGCGTCGAAAACGCCGCCATCGAGTTGAAGACATTACGTATGGCTACCAACGTAACATTTCATGAAGTTCGTGAGGCCATTGTTGCGGCCCTAATGCGCATCGTCGTTTCGGCACCCTCAATGGTGAAAAACGAGTTTAAAAAGTGGGGCGAGTTATTGGAGACGTTTACGGAAGATGATGAAGCGCAGTTGGATATTGCCCTCTTAGTTCAGAAGTTTTTTGCGAGAGGTGGGGCGGCTGGAAAGGAGAGGGTCTTCTTAAGGGGGTTGCAGGAGTTATATCAAGCTGATGTGTTGGATGAAGATGTGATATTCAAGTGGTTTGATGACGAGAGGTCCAAGGGTGTTGGGGAAAAGTGGGGAGACGATATGGTTGTTTTAAGGAAGAAGGGCGAGGAGTTTGTAAACTGGTTGAGAACGGCAGAGGAAGAAAGTGACTAGAGCCATTATTATCTGATCTGAAAGCTGTATCTGCGAGAACTGTCGTATTGATGGTGGTGCCCGTCTCCGGACAAATTGATGAGATTGGATTTCATTTTTGGCGTGGATCATTCGCTTTGAATGGTGCCAAAAGTATTCTGCATTAGAACTTCTCCCAAGATGCTCAATAAGTGGAGACAAATCCGAACACCACACTACCTATAAAACAACCCACATTTCTATTCACAGGATCCACGGGAATCTTCCAGCAACTCATAACCACAGAGACCACTCAAAAGAACCGACGAGGCTTTCTCATATCTTCCGTTCTACCAGTCTTCGTTGCTTCAATAGACTTGAGATCATCAATTTTCTGAAGAGCATACTCCAATATCGACTTGCGTTCCATCAACTCCAAATGATCTCGAACCTGCGGATCCTCTTTCGCGAGTTTTGTGATTTCGTCTTTTGTGAGAGAATGCATCAACCGGCTATCGAGCTCACGCGGGAACTACCTTGTCAGAAAAGGGATAATGAAGAGATAGAAACCTGATAATTGAATTCTGAGACTAACTCAACTTGAAGAAATAAGACCGCCATGGAAGCGAGTTTATCTGCGACAGCATCGAGGAAGATTTCGGGGCAAACGTAACTGTTCTCCTTGACAGCACATTGTTTAGACTTCAACGCCCGTATGCGCAAATTTAACAGCGTCGCCCGATCACGAATGAAAACAGCAGTACGACCTAAAAGTCAATCCCTGCGATTGCAGTCGGAATTCATACCAACTTTGAGTAAATCATCAGAGAAGCCCCCACCTGGACCACCTTCGTCGACGGATTTGACAGCCTGGATGACCTGTGACATCTTACGTCGTCCACCAATCCGCTTTTGCAACTGAGAATAACTTTCCTCACACATCTTCAGCTCATTCTCCAATCCCTTCACGATCCTTTCCCTTGCAGCATTCCACTCCCGATCATCAATTTCCACACCCATCTTGTATGGTTTCACACTATTCTCAACCTGTTCAATAGTCTTGCCCTTCCTTGCTTGAATAATCTCCTGAACAGATCCATCGATCCTGGCTCGTGCAAACGACGAATGTCGAAGGGCGCCCTTCGACACAAGTGCATTTACAGCAAGCTGTAATTCCCGTTCCACACTCTCCGTGGCAATCTTCCCGACCCCGACACGAGCTAGAGTCCCAGACGTGGCCTCCAACTTGCGTCGCCAATACGAATCATCTTTTTCTGCAGTCGGCATTTGTGAGATCCGTTCGTCCATCCAGTACCGTTCCGCACATAAATCGAGAACTCGCTGATCCAGCACGGTCTTGACAATCTCATACAATTGAGCTTTACTAAACTTCTTTTCGAGATTGGCGAATTGTGCTTTGAGAGCGTCAGTGGCTTCGGCAAGATATGTGTCAGCAGTGAGTCCACGGTCATTGTATTCGACTTTGAAACGATATGAAGTTTCGTCAAGGTCTCGACGGATGGCGCGGGCGGCACCGTCGAGGGATTCAGACATACTCTTTTCCAGGACGACTTGTAGGGTTTTCTTGAGTTGGGGGATGCCGACATGGATACCCGGTGCGGTGCTGAGCTCAGGATGTCCAGCGAAATATGATTGTTCGTGTCTTGCTACTTGAGATAGATGACTACCTCCCGTCGATCGCGCGAAAAGGGCCGAAGAGGTCGGGGGAGGCGTACGACAGACCACACCGATATAGCCTAATCGTAAAGGATACTTGTTGTTTAGAAGGATCTCTTTGCCGTCCATTGGGTCGACAAGATCCATCTTTGTGATAACCCCGATTGTCCGGACACCCTTTGGATCAACTCTCTTTGCAGCGCGAAGGGCCGCTGAATTCGCGAGATCAACGTCTGCAGCGGAAATAGCAAGGATAATATTTGTGTCCCGAATGTACTTTTCACACAACTGTGAGATTTTCTCTTTCAGAGTTTCCGGCTGATCCTTGTCGTGAATCTGAATGTACCCCGGTAAATCGATGAGCGTGAGATTGGGGATGGTCGGCGAGTAAATGTTGAGCTGAATTGGATCGTCAGATACACATTCCGAAGCGGGCACAGCGAGATTCAAATCGGTAAGCGTCTTTTGGACAAAGGCAAAATCGGTAATTTTGCCGAGCTTGAGGGTTGGGAACTCAGCATATTCTGCTGCTGATTCAGGCGTGTTTATCAATGTGAGTTCAATCGGTCGTCGAGTGACCATATTATTGCCCCTAGAAATCAACTTTGAGATTTTCGGGATTGTACTTCGGTAGAAACTCATGTCCGACAATTCCCTCGAGGACGCTGCTTTTGCCACTGCTTTGACTGCCAATAACGACGATGCTGGGTAATTTGAAATCTTCATTTTGGCCGATTTGTTGAAGCGTTGATCGTATCTCGATCATTTTCCTAGTTAACAACATGATTTGATCGTTATTCGCCTGTGCCAGGATCCGTTCTCTCTCGTCTTCTGACGAATAGATACCCACGGCTGTGGCCGCTGCAGCACCTGTAGCGACTGTTGCTTCGTTGCTAGGTGGTTCCGGTGCTGGAGGTGGAGGAGGTCTAGGGCCATCGTTTGGTCGCTTGAACTTGTTGAGGAAATCAAATGACGGAGCTTCGAGACCATCAAAAGTATTGTGCCAACCATCTTTAATCTGAGCCCCAACAGCAACGACACCGCTCGAGATATCTCCAGCAACAGTCGTCGCAGACTCCCATGTTCCACTGATCCACTCGCTCGCTTTTTCCATTTTATTCTTCGACCAATTTCCAACCTCTACAAATTAGCTTTCACCTTCAGGACAACTTGGTTGCGGAACCTTGAACTTTGTAGTTTACATAGGCGAATCCTCCAGTAATAAGGGCAATGCCACCGGCCGGCACGCGAAATGACTTCAAAACAACCTTTGGGAGAGCAGAGAATTGGATGCCACGGGACTGCAAGGCAAAGGGGACTCCGGCACGCGCCACAGCAGGAAGGAGCTGGCGGGTGCGAGGGAGGTCATTGTGGCGGAGTAGGGAGGGTCTGCGGTTGTGGACAGAGCGTATTTGTTGTGTCGTGACAAGGGGGGAGCGTTGGGCGGCGGTGCGAAGAATCCTCGCTCCGCGTCGGGAAGCGTTTGTCAACATTGTGTCGCAAGAGAGCCCCGTGTCTGGAAACGACAGCTGTTATGCGGACATCCCTGTCGGAGAGACGACTGCTTCTTCACACGGCGCAGGCTGTCGATGAATGTCGAAATGTGATGATGATGACAGACCGGTGTTGATTGATCCTCGGGCAGCTTTGGAATTGCTGCTGCTCATCAATTACCCCTCACTGTCCCTCACTATCCCTTTTAGAACCCCGACAACACGAATTCAGATTGATAATTAAACAGACCAATCGAACGGTCTCTGTCTATGAATGAATTCCTATCTGTTGACAAGTTCATTATCCGAGACACAACGTTTCGCACGCTGACGGGTTTTGTCTTTGTGTCCGTTGTCATCGGGAGAACAAACAAGCGGCTTCAAGAGACGTTCATGCGCGAGCACAGCCTGAGCGACAGATACGGGCCGAACATATATTTCCTATCCCCTATTTCAGGATATGATCCCATAGATAGAAAAGGATACTGATCCTACGGGAAGCACTACTTGCTATAAATGCGATCCGTATGTTGGTCTCCCGGTTATATTTCCCGAGAAATGTAACAATGCTGACACCTTTCAAATTTCCTCCCCACACGCACACACCCGAATCAGATATCGAGTGAACGAAGTTAGTTGCAATTCTCACACCATTGTTGCCAGAGAATTTCCCAGCCCCACCCCGGCATGACTTCTGCAAACATCCGCGACTCGTCATAACATCCATCCTTTAGACATTCTTGTCCAAGCCATTCATTCACACAAGCCACGAAGCCAGGATACACCTCCCGATCGACATAATCGAGAAAGTATCCCGTCGTCGCGTACCCTGTATCCCATGATTTCCCCGTCGGTGACATGTCCCATCCCGCCGCAGGTAACTTCGCCCGCAACCTGACAAAATCCGCAATCCCTCAATAATCAGTCATCCCTCCTAACAACTGGAAGTGGGTATATACCCTCAATGAGTCCCGACGGAGTATTTTGACAAGACCATTGCCAAGAGTGTGTTAATTCATGGATCATTACGCCCCTCACTTCCTCCACAAACTCCGCATCAGATCGATCCTTCGTTAAATTCGAAAGATTCCCTACGCTGAAAATAAGATTACTCCGCCACTTGAACTGCCTTTTCCTCCCCGCCGAAATAATAACAGAAGAATTCTCTGCGTGCGCAGCGCCGGCCATATCTCGCATGATAAGGGAGACTGGGCCCTCGACGACCTTCGGTGTAAACGTGTACGTTGCGTCAGAGGGGTAAAGGGTGTCGAGCACAAAGAGAGAGGCTTGTTCCATTTCCCAGGTTGGTCGAGAGAAGACGCTATCAAAGGTCCGGAGACCAGGACACGGGGAGGCTTCTGGTTGGGGGTAGATGAATTCCGGGAGGATGTTCTGATGGAGCGACGAGGTTTTGTACGGAAGCGGATGAGGGGGTTTGCGGGAATGTGCTGGAGGTTTGAGGCCGCTGATTGCCGGTGGAATTGGAGTTGTACGAGGGGGCAGAGTTGGTTTTACTGTGGGCATAGGCTTTGTATTCATGCGCGGTGGAGGGGCAGTATTGCTTGACAAAGTTTTAGTAGACGTTGCGGGAACAGGTTTCGGGGGAGGCGCGCGTGCGGCGGACCGCGCGGGCCCTTGGCGATTAGGAGAGATAGAACCAGGAACATTCGATGATCCAACAGACGTCGCTTCTTCCTCCGATTGTGAATGTTTCATACGCATTTTCGCCAATCGCTCAGCCAATTCGTTCGTAACCCCATCTTGATTCTCATTCCGCTTAACCGAAGCAGGAAGCGAAGGCGCACGATTAAACATATCACTTGGTCGAACACTAGACGACCCACTCGACTCTGGAGAGATGACACTCGTCGTCGATCGATGCGGCAGCGGGGGCGTCGTTATGGACGGTTCACGTGAAGGCAACGGAGGCGGAGGTTTCTTGTTTTTCGCGTCTGAATACGAACTGACAGTCGTAGAGCTTGGCGGCACCGCCTGAACGTCCTGAGACACTTTCCGGGGGGGAGGAGCAAAGTCCCTTGTCGCGGGCGGTACTAGAGCGCTGGCTGTGGCTGTTGAGGACGATGATGCGGTGGTGGTGGTGGACGCCCGGCGAGGAGGCCCTGGGCGGTTGCGGATGTTTGGGTCATTGTCGTTGACGGGTTTACCCCGGATTGATTTCCAGGCCGCTGAACCTGATTTATCGAGTCTGTCGTTGAGTGTTTTTCGAGCGTCGTCAAGACCCCAGAGACTGAGAGGCATGGCTCATATGCCAAGATCCTGCTTCGGGGACTGCAAGGTTTCAGGCCAAAAGGTCTCGCTATTCACACGGATGACTCGAAATTTTCACGTTTCCTTGGTTCGTCTCTGCCAAGGAGTTGCGATAGGGGTTGGTCTGATTCGAGCAGTGGTTGCGAGGAGTCTCGGGGGATTTGGAGGGGAGGATGGCGATGCACCAGAGGGAGGACGATTCAGAGGACGGGCGAGCGGTCCCGAAATAGAAACAATTTTTTCGATAAAGCGCCACTCTCGACTGCCCGATTGGGTAAAATGCCACATGAGAAATCTCGCCCAAAGAGATGAAGACAACTTGAGAGACGAGATGTGACAGGATACAGTTAGCCAGGGAATGCGTACTCACCCATGCATGGAACGCTAGAGACGGGGCAGATGTGATCTAGTACATCTGGAATGAATCTTGATAAATGCTTGCATTGGCCACTCTTAATCTACTCGATCTCAGAAGTCTAGATCAGTTCTTCAATAATTCCTCTAATTCTTTTGCGATTGCGTCACCTGTTTCGACAGTGCTTGCATTACCACCAAGATCTTTCGTTCTCAATCCCCTATCAAGCACATGCCTCACAGCGTCCTCGATAAGCTTTGCCTCCCTCTCCATTCCAAAAGAATATTTGATCATCATTCCCGCCGACAAAATTGCAGCAATGGGATTCACAATCCCCTTACCCGCAATATCAGGCGCACTCCCATGAATAGGCTCAAAAATCCCGTGTGCACCCCCTTTGCCCTTTTCTGGGATCGCTGAGAGCGAGGCCGATGGAAGGAGACCCAGGGACCCGGGGATCACGGACGCTTCGTCGGTGATGATATCGCCAAACATGTTCTCCGTGACGATGACGCCGTTTAGAGCGCGAGGACTTTTGACCATTAACATTGCCGCCGAGTCAATGAGATGGTGCGTGACGTTGACAGTAGGGAATTCCTTAGCCATTAGTTCCGTTACGACGTTTCGCCAGAGACGACTTGTTGCAATGACGTTGGCTTTGTCGAGCGAGTAGAGCGGGAGAGGTGGGTCGTTCTCCATGCACAACGTTGCGGCAAGACGCGTAACTCGCTCAATCTCGGCCCGGGTATACGACATGGTATCCTCGGCGTACCCGGATCCATCGTCCTCCTTCCTGGCGCCAAAGTACACTCCTCCACATAATTCGCGAATGACCATGAAACTGGTTCCTCTTGCAACTTCCGCCTTTAACGGAGAGAATTCCAGCAACTTTTCACTCGCAAACGTACAAGGCCGTAGATTGGCAAAGGTATCCATCTCCTTCCGAATCCTCAAAAGTCCTATATTTCCGTTAATTACAGAAGACGAAGGAGGTGGCCACCCTGCTCCGGACGAACTTTCCCCGTTCCCCACTTCGGACCGCCTACAGCACCGAGGAGAACAGCATCGGCTGCCTTGGCACAAGCGAGAGAATCATCGGGCAGGGGGTTTCCGGTCGCATCAATGGCACATCCGCCCATGAGTTTGTGTTGAAAGTCGATCTCCAGGCCGGTGGCCTTTTCGATGACATTGAGGATTTTGATTGCTTCGGCGGTGACTTCCGGGCCGACGCCGTCGCCGGCGAAAACGCACACTGTCTTTTTGACCATGGTTGGAGCGGACAGCCGTCGATTTGTTGATCCTATCAATCAAAAAGTTCGCTTAACCGAACCGCATCCGAATTAGCGGCTGGGCCGCCATATGACTCCAATTTCCCGTTGATCTGATCAAACGTACAGTCACCGTGTATTTGAAGAATCTAGAAGTTTTTCGCCACTGTCTCTCTGGATATGCAATATAGCTAACTCCACCCACATCATCAATACACAAGCCCTAACTTGCCAAAAAATATCCCCATCCACATGCGTGTCCTTGGTCCAAAAAAAAGAAAATCCTCAATGGTCTTCGCGTAATAACCGCTGTTGATCGTCCTTTTCATCCGCCTCCTCGTTAACTTCAGCCTCACTGTCCGCCAAAAAGCCACCCATCTCATGATCTCCAATCTCCTCCCCGCTCCGCCTTCGTCCACTATGCTCCATCCCATTCGCCTTGTGGATGAACTCCTCCCCTCCGGCAAACGCATCGTACAAGTCCCCGGCCAGGATCCCCTCATCTCCTTCATTGGGTAATTCTTCAAATTCGTAGGCTTCGAGTCCTGCGCCGTGTGTCTGGAGGATCCGAGCCTTTCGCCGTTGCCTACAGTACCATACACCGATGATGGAGACGAAAATGGCTATTCCCGCGATACTTCCATAGATCCATACCCATTTACGTTCGGATGACCAGGGCCAAAAGCCTGATGTGGGCGAAGGTGCAGTGGTAGAGGCGGGTTCTGTAGTGGTTGGAATGGGAGTTTCAGACTCGTGTGGGGGGTTCACGATTGGTGGAGGGTTGACGGTTGGGTTGGGGAGTGGGAGGGGGGTTGTCACGGTGGGATCTTCGTGGGAGCCAGGGAGTGGATGAGGTTTTGCAAGCGAAGGGTCAATGGAGGAGCCCCAGAGGATAAGTTGCCAGGAATGCCATTTCCCCGTGAATCCCGTTCGCACATCCGATACTTTGACAGTCCAATTTCCGATTCCAGAGGAGCCCCTGATTCCCTATTAGCCAAACCCAGTCGTTCTGGGGCAAGGGGGTACCAGTGCTTCACACTCATAAAGTACCAGTCCACCATTCCGGCGGGACTGGAATCGAATTTCCGTGAAGTGCAGATATGAGATATAATTCCCTCTGGCGAGATCAAATCAATAACGACATCCCCCCTCCTCGTATGCGTCAAATTCATCCTCACCTGAACGTGTTCAACCCTCTCCAAATTACTCCCCTTCAAATCCTCCGGCGTAATCGCAATAACAGACGTCAGCCCGTCCCCCTGATTATCCGGCACATCCTCCTCGAGAACAATCTGCCGGCCATGATGCCACGCCTGGGGCTTGACATGTTCAAATGTCTTGGCAGCTTCGACGAGTTTATACGCGTCCAACTTGCCAAATCCGTATTTGTGATTGAATTTGCGGCCGTTGGCAACGGTTTCCCAGTCGCTGTCCGTGTCGTCGACCATTTGCGCTGTGTCGACACAGAGTTGCTGCAAGTCTCGCCATGTGAGGTCGGGACGCACACTTAACGCAAGGGCAAAGATTCCTGCGGCCAGGGGGGCCGCGGCAGACGTTCCACCATGTCGATCGGCGCATTTTTCGAGGCCTACGTCCGTTGTGTGAATGTAATCTCCCGAACCGCTAGAATATGCCACGACAAGTTGTGCAGAGCATAATTCTGAATAATACGGATGTTGGCCCATTCTATCCACTGCCCCAACCGTCACGGAATAAATCGAATTGGTGTAGCCGTCAAAGTTACAGTTGTCTTGCTGTCCACCCCCATTTCCTGAGGCAAAGACGAAAATGGAGCCCAGACCCCCACGGCCTTTGTTAATGCCATTGACAAAGGACCGTTTGATTAGGAGTCCGGGGGCGTCCATGGACTTGCCGTCATCAGGGGGCCCCCATGAACACGAATAAATCTGATTTTCCTGCATTGCATAGTTCAATGCAACAGCTTCGTCTGCGTCCGTGATTTCACCTGAAAGGATCCTGATTCCAGCGACTTTGGCACGATACGCGACACCCACCCCACAGACATTGTTCTTGACAGCCGCAATCTCTCCGGCACACCGCGTGCCGTGCTGGTCATCTCTCAATTTCGGTTTAGGAACGAGATTATGATCGTTAAAGTCGTAGGACCCAGCGGCAAAGTAGTTGTCTTTGAGGTCGAGGGAGTCCATATCGAGGCCGTCGTCGACGATGGCAACAGTCACGTTTTCGCCAAAGTTACCGTCGCGCCAGATTCCGGTGACGTTGAGGTCGTGGCCTAATTGGATTGGGTTGAGGAGGTGCCATTGAATTGGGAACATGGGGTCTGATATTTCGAGGATGCGGGCAACTTCTTGGACTAGGGGGGGTATCTCGTCTCCGTCTGGGAATCTTGGTGAATGAGGGACGGGTTGAGGCCATCGTTTGACATGCCGTTTTTTAGGGATTTGTCGTTCCACGTAGAGTATTCCCTGGCGTATATCGGGTTCGTCGGCGGAGGAGCGCCTCTGTAGACGATGGGATATTGGATCGTCGAGGAGACCATCTTGTTCGTATCGGGAGAGAGAGAAAAGATAGTGGTTGTCCAGCTCGCCGAGACATCCCTCGAAGGTCAGGCCGAGCGACGAAGCCAACGCTCGGGGGTCCACGTGGGGGTGTAAGTGCATTGCATAGTAGTGGTTTCGGTCATGGTCCTGTCTGGCGACGTGTATCTGCTGTGTCCGGACAAAGGGACGCTGTGACGAGAAGACGTGTGGACTGACGAGCAGGAGGAGGGGGGCAAGCAGAAGCGAGCGACGCAGGCCGATTCGCGCCTTCAGTCTCATTCTGTCTGTTGCAGGCGGGGAGGCAGGCAGGCAGCGGTATATGGGCCGGGGAGGAAAGAGGAGTGCACGACGCCAGGGCACGGGAGACGGCCAGGGGGGGGACGACGCAACAGGGTCTCTTGAGGGGGCTTGGAGCAGCTGGGCCGGCGTGGCAATTTCTTTCCCGTTTAGGCGGTGGAGCTGATCCCCGTCGGCTATCCAATCCCATCACGGACAGAAA
>Ga0335076_10005773_pt1 | contig 12483 bp, 8 predicted proteins | sample Lox_Sample_25_FD_206717 | JGI IMG/M metagenome (GOLD analysis project Ga0335076, IMG submission 206717) | Soil microbial communities from Loxahatchee National Wildlife Refuge, Florida, United States - Lox_Sample_2.5 | ecosystem: Environmental > Terrestrial > Soil > Wetlands | place: USA: Florida...
GTCGATCCCAACGTCTTCGAGTTCGTAAAGCATAACGGCTACGATCCGGAGAAAATTTCTGGTTTCGCTTTCGGCATGGGCGTGGACCGCATCGCGATGCTCAAATATGGGCTGGATGATTTGCAGTTGTTCTTTCAAGGAGATGTGAGATTTTTGCAGCAGTTTGGTTGAAGCGGTCGTTGGTGCACGCCGTACATAAGCGTCGTCGGCTCTCGGTCGTCGGCTGGGCCAGAAGCAAAAGCTCAGAGCACATGTCATTCCGAACCGCTTCAGCGGTGAGGAATCTGCAGTTTTCTGGAGAGGTTAGTCAATTTCGGATATGGATAAGAATGTTCCCTTCACGGATCTAATTCCAAGCCTGAGGGAACACTGGGCGACGAATGATATCGACCAGTGGATTTCTATTGAGGGCGATTTCGAGCATTTAGTGGGTTACAGTCGTGTATTGTGGCCAGAATTTATGGAATACGATGATTGCGTGTTCCGAACCCTTCGTTTCACAGAAGAGAATTATCGCGGATTCATGGAGCAAACTAACGGTGACAAAGCCGCTGTTGAAGCCGTCATGAATCACGAGCACATTCTCGACATTTTTTCTAACGCCTCAATAAAGCCCTCACAAAGTATGGTCTTGTATGTTGGAAGACTGTTGAAAGATATATGGGACGCCAAGCTCAAACGTGATTTTCCTGCCAGGAGAATAACCGTCAGCTTTCCCGAAGGGCCATTCGAGGACCCGTTGCAGTACGAGGTTTCCTTTTTTCAAGAACAATGAAACTTTCTGCAAAATGGATTCGCGACTTCGTCAACGCCACTGTCAACGAGCGTCGGTTCTCCGAAGATCTAACTTCGATTGGCATCGCGGTCGAGGGCATTTCTGGCGACGGCCCGAATATTGTTTTCGAAATGGAGATCGGGACAAATCGTCCGGACGCGATGAATCATTACGGAGTGGCGCGCGAGGCAGCGGCGCTTTATCGCACAGAGTTGAAGCCCATTGCTGTTCCGTCGCAAGGTACTGCTGAGAGCAAACCCGGCAGCGATTTCGACATTAACATCGACGATGCCTCAGGTTGCGCCCGTTACACCGCGCAGATCATTCGCGGAGTAAAGATCAAATCTTCGCCCGAAAAGATCGCCAGTCGCCTTGCGCTAGTCGATCAGCGGGCGATCAACAACGCGGCTGATGCCTCGAACTACACGCTGTGGGAGATGGGCCATCCAACACACGCATTCGATCTAGATTTGTTAGAAGGCGGAAAGATCATCGTGCGCAAAGCCCGTGCGGGCGAAATGCTGAAGACGCTTGATGGTGTTGAACGCAAACTCTCGCCAGAAGATCTCATCATCGCGGACGGAAAGAAGCCTGTCGCGCTCGCCGGAGTCATGGGCGGCTTCGACACCATGATCACCGAGAAGACGAAAAATATTCTGATCGAGTCCGCATGGTTCGATCCGGTAGCGGTTCGCAAGACCGCCAGGCGTCTCGGCATGCACACCGATGCTTCCCATCGCTTTGAACGCGGCGCGGATTATGGAGCCACGACGATCGCATGTTCTCTCGTCGCTCAGCGCATCATCGAATCCGGCGGCGGCGAACTCGACGGCGCCCAAATCGACGCGGTCGCCCGCGAGTTGGTACAAGCGCCTGTCGTCCTTCGCATCTCGCAAGTTCAGCGCATTCTTGGCGCGAAGCTAGAAACGGATGAGGTGGTCGCGATCCTTAAGCGGCTTGGATTCGAATTGGTTCCCGAGCCTGGTTCCGAACCGCAGTTTTCTGTTCTCATTCCGACCTGGCGCCTCGACGTGGAGCGAGAGATCGACGTCATCGAAGAAATCGCGCGCCTGCACGGTTACGACGAATTTCCCAACACGCTGCCTGCATTCTCCGGCGCGGTAATTGAGAGCCCTGAAGCGGCCAAACAGGCCAAGGTACGCTCTTCGCTGCTTTCGCTTGGTTACAACGAAGCGGTGTCACTGACCTTCATTTCGCACGAAGATGCCGAGGCATTTTCCTCAACTCCTGTGGTCGAACTTGCAAATCCGCTCAGTGAAGAAGCGTCGCTCATGCGCAGCTCGCTCATCCCCGGCATGCTGAACATGCTTGCCTACAACCTGAATCGCGGAACCGACAATGTTCGGCTCTTCGAGATTGGTGATGTTTACGAAGCAGTCAGCGAAGGTACCGCCGAACGTCGACGCATCTGTGTGGGCGCGACTGCGGCGGCTCTGCGCCACGATCTGCCGCAAGGCGAGGTCTTGGACAAGAGCAGGGGAGACGACGACATCGACGTTTTCCGCGCCTTCAAAGGTGATATTGAAACCGTTCTTTCCGCATTCACGCACAGGTCGCTGCAGTTCGACGCACAAACACCCGAGTACTATCAGCCGATGCGATCCGCACGAGCACTCATGGATGGCGCGCCGATCGCGCAGTTCGGCGCGCTGGATCCTCAGGCCGCTCTCGGCCGCAAGCTGCGGCAGGAAGTTTTCGTTACGGAAATCTTCGCCGACCGGCTGTACGCGCGGCCGCTGCGTGAAATTCGCTATCAGCCCCTGCCAAAATTTCCAGCCGTCGAGCGAGATTTCTCGTTCATCTTCTCCGATGAAGTTACCTTCGCGAAGATCGAGGCCGCCATTCGCGGAATTGGTCTGGAGAACTTGCGCAGCTTCGACCCCGTCGAAATCTTCCGCGGAGGCGCTGTCGCGGCCGGCAGCTATTCCATTCTGTTGCGAGCGAAGTTCCAGTCGTTCGAGCAGACCCTTCGCGAAGAGGAAGTGAACGAATGGTCGGCACAGATCGTGAAGGCTTTGACTGAGCTCGGCGGCGCTCAAAGAGTGTAACAAAGCTCTTAACCGCAAAGGTCGCAGAGACCGAGCCGGGTTCGCAGAGAATGATCCGCAGAATCTCCCTCAGCGTTCTCCTGTACCCTCTGCGCTCTCTGCGGTTAAGCTTTTGAATTTTCGCCTTCGATGCACTTGCGAGACTAAGATATTGGTTGATAAATGCCCAGCCCAATCAAACTCATCGAGTGTCCCCGCGATGCCTGGCAGGGCCTGCAGGGTCACATTCCTGCCGACCTGAAAGCGAATTATCTGAACGCGCTGATCAGTGCGGGATTCAAGCACATTGACGCAGTTTCCTTTGTTTCTCCCAATGCAGTCCCGCAGATGGCCGACTCCGAAGCCGTTTTGAAAGAACTCGATCCGCCAGACGATGTCGAAATCATCGGCATTGTCGTGAACGAAAAAGGCGCTCAGCGGGCGATCAACACAAACGCGGTAAGCACGCTGGGATTTCCCTACTCTGTATCTCCGACCTTCCTGCGTAACAATCAGCGGCAAACACCCGAAGAATCGCTCGACGAACTGGAAAAAATTCAGAACAAGGCCGATGAGGCCGGCCTGCCCGTGGTCGTCTACATTTCGATGGCCTTTGGCAATCCATACGGCGATCCCTGGAATGCAGAAGAGGTAGTCGCCGCGGTGGACATACTGGAATCGAGCGGAGTCAACATGATCTCGCTGGCCGATACCGTCGGCCTGGCTTCCTCCGAACAGATCAATCAATTAGTTTCCGCCGTCATCGCGGAATATGGCTACCTAGAAATCGGCGTGCACCTGCACAGCAGGCCCGAACTTGCGGAAGAAAAAATTCTCGCGGCTTATGACGCCGGTTGCCGCCGCTTCGACTCCGCCATCGGCGGCTTGGGCGGCTGCCCCTTCGCGCAAGATGCGCTGGTAGGAAACATTCCGACCGAACGCGTGCTCGAAGCCTTGAAGCAGCGCGACGCGGATATGCCGAAACTCAAATCGCTCGATACTTTGCTGCGCGCCTCCGCTGAAATCGGTGCCAGATACACGCTATCGCATGCGGCGGATTGAATTCACGATTCCTCCGCGCGAATTTCTCTGTGAAACTCCGTGCTCTCTTGGTTGAAGCTCCTAAACCTCTCTGTGGTTTATGCTCTCAGCCTCAAACACAGAAAACACCGAGTCCCATAAAAAACTCACCAGAGAAGAACTCACCCAGGCTTGAACCCCGCCTTCTTCATTCCTTCCTGTGCTTCCGGGTTTTCCATAAACACCTTCCAGATGTATCCCGTTCGCGCATTCTCCGCCATCACCATGATGATTCCGATGTCAATTCCCACAATGTCCGTATCAAACCAATTCTTCAACGGATTTAAAGCGTCCACAAACCCATAGGCACTCCACGCCTGCGGATAGCGCGTGCGAATCGTGCGCAGCACCTGCATGGTTTCCTTCGGCAGAAACGGCAAGGAACCGCCGGCCGCATGCGGAGCAACCGTCCCATCGATCGGTCCAACCGCCGGTGGTCCGCCCCATACAACGTAACCGTTGATTGAATCGGACGCCGTAATGCCCCAGAAGTTTGGGCCGTAGTCCGGAAACCGTTTGCGCAACTCGATGCAGAACCGCCGATGGACTTCCGTGGCAATGATCGAATTCTGAAAATAATCTGCGTAGCGGTCATGCTTGCCGCGAAAATCAAACCACGCCTGCGAATACTGATGCACGAACAGCGGCGCGAACGATCCGATATAGCGCATGCCCTCGTAGTCGAAGGGAATTCGTTTCCACGCGTCCCATGCTTCCGGCTTCAACGGATAAGTTGGCGAGCCCATCCCCAGCAGATACATCATCATCATTTCGTTGTAGTAGTCCCAGCGGTAGGGGAGAAAACCAACTTCCGGCAGCCAGCCGTGCGACAGCAGCGAGGTGTCTTCCGAAAGCCAGGTCCACTCCACCCGGTTGGTGATCGAATGCGCCAGCAGCGTGATGTCGGTATCGCGGAAATGCGTGCGGCAGGTGAGAATGCCGCAGAGCAGAATTGCCGTATCGATCGACGAGACCTCGGAATCCCAAACGCGTTCGCCAGTATTGATGTTGGCATAATGATAAAAAAAACCGCGGTGGTTCGGCAGTTTGTCATGCAAAAACCGCAACGTGGCGATCACCCGTTCCCGCGCCTGCGCGCGCGAAATGTATCCACGCATGTCGCCTATACAAAGCGCCGTCAATCCGAAGCCGGTTGAAGCAATGCTGGCGACCAAAGAATTGTCGGTGGTCGCTCTGCGCGCATTGCAGCGGTCTTTTACTAGGCCGGTGTCCGGACTCGCTTGTTCCCAGAAGAAGCAGCAGGCCAACCGTTCTATTTCGTCGAGAAGTGCGTCGTCTGCCGGTGAGAACGAAAAGGTCTGCGGTGAAAACGGAGAACGTGCCGCGGCCGGCTGCTGGGAGAAAGCCGGCAACGTCGGCGCGAAAGGCGCAACCGCCGCCGCTCCGGCCAACGTCTTAAGAATTTGCCGCCGCGAATAACCAGGGCCCACCGGACGATGGTAAACGATCTTTTTCTCGGGCAAAGCCCCCGCGGGAGTGACTCAATGGGAACCATAGCTGCACTCGTGATCGCGGCGTGATATTTGTAAGGGAAGAATGCGCCGGAGAAGAAGAGCGGTTTGGGTTGTCGTTTTGGCGGGCGCCATTGCGGCCGCAGCGGTGTTGTCGGTCAAATACGTGCGCAGCCGCAAAACCATAATCGATGGCGCCGTCATCACCGCTAACCGCGACCCTCGCAAGCAGCGGCCGGTTGCCGGAGTTGAAATTACCGCGACCGATGGGATCTCGGTCGTAAGGACGAGTTCTGATCCGTCCGGTCAATTCACGATCACTCTGCCCAAGCGTATTTTCCGCGGGCATCTGGTCACCTTGCGATTTCGCCACATGGATTACGAGCCGCTCGACATGAAAGTTGTGGCCTCCGGCAAACTGTATGTCGCCGAGATGGTTCCTATTAGTCCGGAAAACCTTCTCGAGCGCAGCCTGGCCACGCAAACAATTTCGCCTAACGTCACCGTCAGGTACACCGTCAAAACCGCAACCGTCGTGGATGTGGGCACCACCGTGAAAGCCTTTGTTGTGCCGAATGACGGCAACGCGCCCTGCAGTGAACGTCCTCCATGCTCGCCCGACGGGAAATGGAAGGCCTCAGAAAATTCCATCACTCTCGATGCCGGCCCTGAAAACGAACTACGGAATTTCCGGGCGTCGTGCATCGCCGGGCCATGCCCGTTTACGAAGATCGACCCTTCTGATTTGGATCAGGCGGGATCGACGGTCACGGTCACTGCCACCGCGTGGTCTGACACAGCTACGTTCCTGGCAGAAGCCGAAGTCGTACATCCCATGATCAGCGATCTGGTGCGAACGTCCTATCCGGTCGTCTTCGGCGATGCCTTGAACTTTACCTTACCTCCGGCGGCCGAGGGCGTAAGCCTTCAGGCAGATCTGAATGGCCAAAGCATCGTTTTCCCTCTGGGGCCGGATCTCATTCTCACCTGGGCCGACTGTAACGTCCGTGAAAATCCCGACCAGACCCGCGTCTACCGCTGCACGCTGAAACCGGGGTATCGCTGGCTGCACTCCGCCACTTAGATTTCGGGTTGACTACGAACAACCCGGAAGAATAGAGGAGCATCTTTGGTCGGGTTCCAGAAACTCGCTTAGTTCTGCTCGGAGGTGCCCCATGAAGTGCTCCTTTTCCCGTTTATTTCTTTCGAGTTTCTTTTTTGGCTTCCTGCTCCTCACATTTCCAGCGTGGGCGCAGTACCGAGCTTCTCTCCGGGGGACGGTCACTGACCCACAGGGCGCGGTCGTTCCCGGGGCAACAGTTACCTTAACGGACACGGCCACAAATCAGAAGATGGTCTCAACTAGCGACGCCAATGGCATTTACCAGTTCAACGCGCTGCCGCCTGCGCCCTATCGGCTTACAGTGGACGCCCAAGGCTTCAAGCAACAGGTATTCGAGAACGTACAGATTATCCCCGAGCAGGCGAACGGCTTGGATGTGCAACTTGAGCTGGGCGGCACTCAACAATCAGTCACCGTAACCGGTACAACCCAGGCTCTGGACACAGAAACCGCTAACTGGAGCGGCACAATCAGCAGTACTGAGATCCAGCACCTGCCGTCATTTGGGCGCGACGTCCTCAAAGTTGCAACGCTTGCTCCCGGAGTCATTGCTGATAATTCGCAGGCTGCCGGAAACGACAACTACAACCTTCCCGGTACTCAGACCGGCGGCGGACAATCCGGCGGCGCCGATGGCATCTTCAAAACCGAAAACGGCGCGCAGGTTATAGCGAACGGCAACCAGACCGAGAACAATAGTATTTCGATTGACGGCATCAGCACCACCAGCGCCGTTTGGGGTGGTTCTACCGTCATTACGCCTTCAGAGGATTCGGTGGACAACGTAAAGGTTTTGTCCAACGACTACGACGCCGAATACGGTCGCTTTACCGGCGCGCAGATTCAGATTACTTCCAAAAGCGGCACGAACGACTTTCACGGAAGCCTCTTCTTCACCACTCACCAGCCGAACTTGAATGCCTATCAGCCGTTCAATGGCACCAGCAAGGACTTGCGGGACGAGAACCATTTCGAGCAGTTTGGCGGCAGCGTCGGCGGCCCAATCTGGAAAAACAAGGTGTTCTTCTTTTTCAACTATGAGACCGTGCGCGAGCCCAATTCCCAGATCACCGGCAGTGGTTGGTATGACACTCCAGCGTTCGATGCCCTGGCCCCGTCAGGAAGTATTGCGGCGAAATATCTTAGCTTCCCAGGCAATCCGGTGGTTACCACCGGCCTCGATCCCCATAATAGCTGTGCCGACTTCGGCCTCACTGAAGGAGTGAATTGCCGAACCATTCCCGGCCAAGGCATTAATGTTGGCACTCCGTTAACAACCCCGCTCGGAACTCAAGACACGACCTGGACCAGCAACAGCAATCCCGGGATTGGTAGCGGGCTCGGCACGGTGGCTGACCTGGCGAATTACGATACCGTCGATCCAACGAAATTTAACGCCTCTCAATACAACGGACGTCTCGATGCAGACCTGACCGATACCGATCGCGTGGCTTTTGCCATCTACTGGGTTCCACAATCAAAAACGAACTACAACAACAATCGCGGATACGACCTGTTCCACCATAATCAAGTCAACGATGCCTTTTCCCTTATTTGGAACCACACGTTCTCGTCGACTTTCCTGAATGAAGCTCGGGCTAACGCCTCCGGATGGCGTTGGAACGAGGTGACTTCAAACCCCCAGTCGCCGGTCGGATTCCCCACCGACCTTTTTGAGAAAACCGGTAGTACCACGGTGAACCAGTTTGGTCCCGGCGTAGGCAGCATTCTCAATCAGTGGACTTACGCCTTCAAGGATGTCGCTACCAAAATCATTGGCCGCCACACGGTTAAGTTCGGGGGCGATGTAACACGGCTTTTCTATTTGAACGAGTGTGCGGGTTGCGGCGTACCCAGCTATCACTTCTTCAACATCTGGGATTTTCTGAATGACGCTCCGCACCAGGAAAGCGGCGGCTTTAACCCCGTGACTGGATTTCCCACAACTCAGCGCCAGGACGATCGGGAAGATATCTGGGGAGTTTTTGTCCAGGACGACTTCAAGCTGCGAAGAAACCTGACCATTAACGCGGGAATACGCTGGAACTACTTTGGACCGCTCTCTTCCAAAGAGGGAAACATGTTTGTCGCCCTACCGGGTTCGGGAGCGAGCTTCCTGACCGGCTTGAACGTGCGTCCCGGAGAATCCTGGAACGCACAGAAAGACAATTTCGGGCCGCAGATCGGTTTCGCCTGGAGTCCGGCCATGTTCAACGACAAGCTCGTCGTTCGAGGTGGCTATGGACTGAACTACAACCAGAATGAGATCGCCATCTCTGCCAATATCAACGCGAACCCCGGGTTGATCACCTTCCCGACTCTGACCATGGCGACGCCAACTTCTCCTAACCCAGGCATCATTTATGCCACAGCGGGGAGTCCGACGTCGCTCACCACTTATCCGCGCAACGTGAACACGATTGCCAGTTTCGGTACGAATGGATTGCCGACCACGGGACAGGTTGGCTTAAGTATCTTCCCCGTCGACTTCCCCACTGAGCGGGTTCACCATTACTCCCTCGACACGGAGTACGATTTTGGCAACAACATCGTCGCAACGCTGGGATATCAAGGCAGTCTGTCTCGCGACATTTACTTCCACGAAAATCCGAACGCCTTCGCTGCGGCCAAGGGGTACACCCTGAACCCGCAGGTCGGCGGTGGCGACTACTGGAACGTGAACGGTTGGGGCAATTACAACGCCATGCTCGCTGAACTGAAGCACCAGTTCTCAAAACATTTCATGGCCGATGCACAATTCACCTGGGCCAAGAGCATGGATACCAGCTCCGGCCCCTACTTCGAGCAAGACTATCCCTATGATCCCGCGCTAAGCTATGGACGCTCCGACTACAACGTTGGCAAGGCACTCAGGCTGTTCGGCGTCTGGCAGCCTCTTTTCTTCCGAGGTAACAGCGGTTGGCTGGACAAAATCGTCGGCGGTTGGTCTCTGAGTCCGATTTTCAACCTTCACTCCGGATTCCCGTGGAGTCCGGTTTACAGTGTGGCGAACGGCAGCCTTTATTGCGGAACCTGCGGCTACGGTCAACTTTACCCCGGTGCGTACCTCGGCGGTGCGGGCTCGAGCACCAGCAACAACGCATTCAAAACTGTTGCCGGCTCAAACTTCCCCAATGGAGGCCCCGCATACTTCGCCGCGCCAAGTTATACCGCTTTTAGCGGAACCGCTTATGGCCCGGCGCTTCCTCAACCTCCCGGGGTCAAGCGAAATTCGCTCAACATGCCTGGATATAAGGACCTTGATCTGACCATTGCCAAAGCCTTCGGCCTGCCGACCATGCGCGGCATCGGCGAAAATGCCAAGATCGAGCTTCGAATGGACGTCTGGAATGTTTTCAATAACCTGAACTTTAACCCTAACCAGATTTCGAATATCGTCGGCAGCTCGAACTTCGGCATCATTACCGGCGCCCTTAGTGGGCGGGTTGTCGTGATCGGAGGCCGCTTCAGCTTCTAACAATTTCGTTCGTCCTGATTTATATCGGCGTGCCCTTTCATTGAGCACGCCTTTTCTTTGCATTTCACACGACGATGTCATTCCGAACCGGTCCGACGTCAATGGAGCGGAGAGGAACCGTACGTCGGCTTCCTTCACCCATGCGTAGATAGGCGAATCGATAACGTCCCAGCAATACGATAAAGATGTCAGTTATGAGTTTCAACTCCATCCGGCTTAAACCCAATCTTCTCCAGCATTGGCTTAATCTCCGGGTTTGACATGAACAACTTCCAGATCAGCCCTGTTCGGTAGTTCTCAATCATCACCGGGATCGGTGCCTGGTTGAGTCCCATGAAAATTGGAGAGTCCCAATCTTCGGTCAGGTTGATCGCATCGCGCGGGCCGTAGACGCCCCAGATTCGGTCGCCAAGATCGCGATAAACGTGCTTGAACATTCGCATCGATGCCTCGGGCGTGTACGGGAATGATGAGAGCGCGCCGGTGAAAGTCATAGTGCCGTCATCCAATCTCGGCGTAGGTTCGTGCGGCAAATAACCATCCGCACCATCGCTTGCTGTTAACCCCCAGAAATTCGCGCCGTAGCCCTCATACCCTCCTGGGTTATGAATGCAATACGCCAGATTGATCTGCGCAATGTTGCGGTTGTTCAAAAAGTAGTCGGTGAATCGGTCACGAATGCCGCGCGGATCAAAACCCATATATGAGTAATCCGTGAAGAATAAAGGCCCGCCCGTGCCTGGCCCAACGTCAAGCTTGATCCCAAAGTAGGTATGGCCGTTAATGTAGTCCTTCCCGCCGCCAATTCCATTTGCCCAGCCCGAGTAATAAAGCTCAGCGGGAACCGCATGCGTCGGCGAGGCAATCGCCAGAAGATACACGATCATGCACTCATTGAATCCTGTGATCTGGTGATTGATGTACCACGACCAATCCGGCGAATAATGCCAATACAACGCCCTCGATTGCGGCGAACGCTGATACCAATCCCATTCGACTGTCTCCCACAAGTGCGTGATGCGGAAACACAAATCACGCTCGCGCTCACCAGGTCCGTTGAAATATTGCCGCGCTGCGAGTAGCCCTTCCATCAGGAACGCAGTCTCAACCAAATCACCGCCGTCGTCGAACATGTCGAAGACGGGCAGGGTCTTCGCTGTGGATCCATCCATAAAATGTGACCAGACGCCGTGATATCGTGGCGCCCGTTCAAGAAAGCTCACGATCTTGACCATCCGATCGAGCCCCTGGTCGCGGGTTATGAAGCCACGATTCACGCCAACGATCAGCGCCATAATTCCAAAACCACTCGCGCCGGTAGCCACGATGCGATCGTCTCCCGGAATATTCTCGAGCGTTGTGCCGGAAAGAGGGTGCGCACCCTCCCAGTAATAGCGAAAGCACGCCTCCTGCAGCATGGTGAGCAGCTCGTCGTCGCTCATAGTCTTCGTTGTCGCGCTGGCGGCATTCGAAGATGCAGAGAACCGATAGCGACGATCAGAAGCGGCAACCTTGTACGTTGCAGTAACTCCGGTTCGGCCAAGAAAGTCGCTAAAACGATTGATTCCCGGTTCCTGAATTCCGACCGGCAGAAATTTCCTCCCGTCAACAGAACGATAGATGACGTAATTCTGCAGCTCCGGCGAATTAATCGGCTCCCAGGAAATGTCGATGTGACGCTCATATCCCCGGGCAGTGACATTTTGCGGGGCGGGCAAGCTCGCGGCTTCTCCTGAAACGCTCGCGGCAGCAACTGCAGCATCAATTTTCACATCGTCAATAATCAGCGTGTGCTCCTGATCATCGGCCGCGCTCTGCGAAAAGAGAATTCTTGCCGTTCTGTTGGGCTGAAACGAACGAATTGATCCGCTCCGAAATGCCGAGAGTGGAATGGGGATTTGGAGCCATTTCCGGGCGGGAATACGCGATTGGAATTTCCCGAGTGCGAGCGGCAACGAAAAATTCTGGTTCGCATCTGAAAGTCGAACCAGCGGCAGATCATCCCCCTCAACTTCAGCCGGCGAATAGCACCAGAGGTAGAGTGTGTCGCCATCGAACTTCATCTCGCGATTGCGGAAGTTCATCGCGCGAACACTGGCTTCCCATCCCCCATTCGGCGCTGATCGCCACGTTAAACGCAGCGCATTGGGAGGGGTGAAAAACAAATCGTGACTGACCGGGAGCCTGCCATGTTCAAGCTGCAGCGTAGAGGGTGCAGATGCACGGCCGTCGCTGTAGTAGTACGCATCCGATTCCAGGCTGTTGTCGAAAATTATGTGCCGGTAGTACTCGGTATTGGCGTTCGCAAATGAACAGAGAAAAACGCAAAGCAGTTGGCTAATAGCACAAAGAATGGTGGAACGCCGGCCAGTTCCGAACATCATCCAGCAAAGTTAACATGCTCAGTTCTCGCCAGGCCGGAGAACGCCCTCCTTGGTCTATGTTTTCACTCCCCAAAGGCCACGTTCAATCCCGTCGTCAGGATCACATCATTTTGCCTCTTTCCA
>Ga0335076_10005774_pt1 | contig 12482 bp, 11 predicted proteins | sample Lox_Sample_25_FD_206717 | JGI IMG/M metagenome (GOLD analysis project Ga0335076, IMG submission 206717) | Soil microbial communities from Loxahatchee National Wildlife Refuge, Florida, United States - Lox_Sample_2.5 | ecosystem: Environmental > Terrestrial > Soil > Wetlands | place: USA...
ACGGTCGGCAAGGGCGAACCTATCGCCGTGCGCGGCCGGCAGGAGCGCGTCGAGGTTTATGTGATCCAATCCCTGGCGACACCCGAATACCAGCCTCTGACCTAGGCCAGCTCGCCAATATGCGGGGTCTCGCTCCTTTGGGCGCGATTGCTGACCCGACGCCGCCATCCAAGGCTATGGCGCGAAGTTGCTCTGTCTCGGGCCGGTCAGATGGTAGACGTCCTCCTTGTCGTCCAGGATGACGGCGGTCAGGCCGGCCTTGGGCTCCAGGATCAAGTCTTTGTCGAGCGTCTCGGTGCGGAATTTCCATCCCTGCGGGAGTTTCAGGTCAGAGCCGAGCGATGGAAGATTGTCGATCGTCAGGCCCGGACTGTCCTTGTCGGTGTACGCCACCATGACCCAGGTTCTGCCCTTGGGGTCGTCGAGCAGATAGACCCGCGATCCTTTTTTGAATCCCTCGACGGCCGATCTCGCGACGAGCGTGGTGCGATAGGCCGTTGAGCCCGACTTGCCGGAGGCGGCGGGCGGCGCAAGGCTGTTTCCCATCCACGCCGCGTCGAGACCTTCGAAATTCCTGACCGCGCCGACCCGGTCCGAGAGCCAGTCGAGGGTCCAGTGGCGCGGCGGACTGACCCAGGCCGAAAGCGCCTGGTATTGTTTCGCCACCCGTTTCGGGTCGAGGCTTTGCGCGAACGCCTTCGGCGCCGAGTCCCGACTGTCTTCGCCGGCGTTCTGGCCGGTCGTGTTGTACGTGCTAACGTACAGCACTTGCTTCAGCGGGTCCCTGGCGAAGAGATCGATCTCCTCGTAGCGATAGTCGCGCAGATTATCGAATTTTCTCAGGCTCGCGCCGGCGCAATCGTCCGGCAGCTGGCTGAAATATCTGCAGGCGTCGCTCTCGGCGAAGGCCGGGGCCGCGATTGGCCCCGCGAGGAACCCGAGTTCCAGGAGCAAACCGCAATACGCCAGACTGCCGCGGCGGTTTTTGACCGTCGGCATGGCCACCTCCAGTTCGGTCCCGCTCCCCGGCGTGACCGCGCGCGCCCTCCCTAATCATGGATGTTAATTCTGAATCCTCCGTTTCCGCAACCGGTCGCGCGCATTTGTCGGGAGGCCTTGCAGCCGCGCCCGTCCGGCAGCGCCGCGCCGCTTGGGTCAGACTTGAACGGGGTTATCGCCCGCCCATCTTAGAGGAACGTCAAAAAGCGGGCATAGCACCGACTTGTTGTCTCCAGGCCAACAGTCTCATTTCCAAGGGGACTCGCGCGATGCGGCAAATCTGGATTTCGAAGGCGGGTCCGCCTGAGGTTCTTCAGGTCAGGGAGGCGCCCGATCCTCGGCCCGCCGCTGGCGAGTTGCGCATTCGGGTGGAGGCGAGCGGCGTCAATTTCGCCGACATCATGGGCCGCCTCGGGTTGTATCCCGATCTTCCGCGCATCCCCGTGGTGCCCGGCTACGAAGTCGCTGGGCGGGTTGATGCTGCGGGCGCGGGAATCGACGCCGGTTGGATCGGGCGCGACGTGTTTGCGTCGACCCGTTTCGGCGGCTACGCCGATGTGGTTTGCGTTCCGCAGCCGCAAGTTTTCCCGCGACCGTCAAACATGTCCGCTGAAGAGGGTGCGTCCATCCCGGTCAACTACCTGACCGCTTGGCAGCTCATCGTGGCGATGGGCGGATTGAAGGCGGGCGAGACCGTGCTGGTTCATTCCGCCGGCGGCGGCGTTGGCGTCGCCGCGACCCAGATCGCCAAGCATATCGGGGCGAAGGTCATTGGAACGGCGTCGGCCGGCAAGCATGAAGAGCTGCGCGCGCTCGGGATCGCTCACCTGATTGACTATCGGACCGAGGACTTCGAGGAGCGAGCGCGTCAGATCACCGGCGGGCGAGGCGTCGAGCTCATCCTCGATGCGGTCGGCGGAGATTCGCTCAAGAAGGGTTATCGCCTCCTGGCGCCCACCGGCCGCCTCGGAGTGTTCGGCGCCTCGTCGGCCGCGACCGGCAAGGGGGCGGGATACCTGGGCATGGTGTCCATGCTCGCGAACACGCCTTGGGTGCAGTTCAATCCGCTCTCGCTGATGAACGCCAATAAGGGGGTCTTTGGCGTCAATCTGGGTCACATGTGGGGCGAGTTCGACCGTATGCGGCCTTGGATGGATCAGCTCATGGGCCTGTGGGAAATTGGCGCGATCAAGCCGAAGGTCGCTCGGGTCTTCAAGTTCGACGAAGCCCCGGCGGCGCATCATTTCATTCAGGACCGCAAGAACATCGGCAAGGTGCTCCTTAAGCCTTAGAGGGTTCCGGCGTTGGGCGGAGGAAGCGGCGCTCGAAGGCCGTCTCGGGAGAGCGGGCTTGACGCCTCGCTTGCCCTAACCGCCATTTTACCGGCGCGCCCCAATGTTTTCAGGCACTTGGGACCCCGTTTAGTTCCGCCCTCAAGAGTCGGACGTGTTCGGCCCTGGCGCGACCCGGTAGAGCAGGACATAATAACATAATTAACATGTTATATGCCCTCTCCGTCGCGCGGCGCGAAATAGGTCAGCACCGCGTCGGCGCCGGCGCGCCCGAAGGCGATGAGGCTCTCAATCATCCCCTGTCGTCGGCGCTCCGGCCGAAGCCGGACCCTTGCGGTTCGGAGGAGCGGCGGGTTCGATCTGAGGCGCCACATTGTAATTCCTCGCCTGCTCACGCAAGCGGCCGAATACAGTATCAAATCCAACGCCGGCGGAAATCGCCACCAGGACGGTTGACAGGAACTCAATCCTTGCAACGGCCGCGTCGGCGTCAGTTTTTGGGGCAAGCGACAATGGCGCCCCTACCAAGTGCGGGATGAGGTACGCGAGCCCGACGACAAACCCCGCGACACCTCCCAACAGAAGCGAGGCCCATGGGTCATTCGCCTCGGGGCCCCAAAACACTGTTCGAGCGAGCGCGCCGGTCGCCCCCGCTGAGATCAGGCCTAGCAGCGTCACCACCGGATATGCGGAGGATTGGGTCCCCACTAACGCAAAAGCCGACGTGATCAGCAGCGCCAAGAAGGCGCCAGCCGCAAAAACAGTCTGACGCCGCTGCGTCTCCACCTTAGCGCGGAGCTGCTCGCGTTCGCGGATCATCGTAGCCAGCAGCTGCTCGCGTTCGCGAGCCTCCTGGCGTCGAGCGGCGGCCTCATCGCACTCCTCCCTTACTCGCTTGACGAGATTTGCAGGAGTAGCAGCCGCCCAGGCCGGGTAGTTCTGGTCCGCCTGCGCAAGGGAGCTCCATATCTTGGACGCAGAGCCACCAAACTCCTCGACAGCCAATATCGGTAGCTGACGCGCCACCGCGATCTGCCCGGCAATAAGGGTCGAGACCGCGCCCGCGAGGAGGAGCAACGCATCGATGCGCTCCTTTTCGTCGTCGTTGGCCAGCGATCTGTAAAATGGCGCTTCCCAGTCTTGACCTGGGAATAGCCGATGCGCAAATAGTTCCGGACGCGTGTTTTCCTCGGCAAATCGCACTTGACCACGTTGTGATTCGGCGAAACGCACGCGAATCGCGCCGGCGCCCGAACTTGTCGGGATCGCACTCACATAACCTGCTACGACGTGAGGCTCGAGGGATTCGTCATTCGAAAAGTAGACGACTAACCCGAATCCGGCTTTAGCAAGCTCCGCACCGAGTATCTTTCCCGCGCTCCTAGCCGCGGCCGCCTTAGTTGCGTCGATTTTGTCGAGTTGCCAAAATCCGCCGACCACGGCAATGAACGGTTGTTCCACGGCGCGCCTCCTCCCGGTGCAGATTTGGCTGATTTAGTCCCCGGCCCATCGCAGGACGGCTGCCCAGAATATTCCTCCGTGAAAAACCGTGCAATTGCGATCTGACTACACCAAGCTTTTGTACCCGTCCGCCCGCCCTCACTTATTGCGCAGCTTCTCCGCCGCGCGCGGCGCAAAATAGGTGAGCACCCCGTCGGCGCCCGCGCGCTTAAACGCGATCAGGCTTTCCATCATGGCCTTGTCGCCGTCGATCCAGCCATTGTTGGCCGCGGCCATGATCATCGAATATTCGCCGCTCACCTGATACGCGAAGGTCGGCGCGCCGAATTCGTCCTTCACCCGGCGGACGATGTCGAGATAGGGCATGCCTGGCTTCACCATCACCATGTCGGCGCCCTCCTCGAGGTCGAGCGCGACCTCGCGCAAGGCCTCGTCGCTGTTGGCCGGGTCCATTTGATAAGTGCGCTTGTCGCCTTTGAGCGCGCCAGCCGAGCCGAGCGCGTCGCGGAACGGCCCATAAAAGGCGGACGCGTATTTGGCGGCGTAGGCCATGATCTGAACGTCGAGGAAGCCTTCGGCGTCGAGCGCCTCGCGGATGGCCCCGACCCGCCCGTCCATCATGTCGGAGGGCGCGATTACGTCGGCGCCGGCGCGCGCCTGATTGAGCGCCTGACGGACGAGCGCCTCGACGGTCTCGTCGTTGAGAATCTCGAGGTCGCCCGAAGCGGTCTCGCGCACGAGGCCGTCGTGGCCGTGACTGGTGTATGGGTCGAGCGCTACGTCGGTGACGAGGCCGAGAGAGGGCACCTCGCGCTTGATCGCCCGGCAGGCCTGGCAAACGAGATTGCCTTCGTTGAAAGCCTCGCTCCCTTGCGCGTCCTTGAGCGCGGGGTCGGTATAGGGAAAGAACGCGATCGCCGGGATGCCGAGCTTCACCGCCCGCTCGACCTCGCGGACGGCCTCGTCGACGCTGAGCCTCTCGACGCCCGGCATCGCAGCGACCGGAACCCGCCGCTTCTCGCCGTCGATGAGGAAGATCGGCCAGATAAGGTCGTTCGCTGTGAGAACATGCTCGGCGACGAGACGTCGGGCCCATTCCGCCTTGCGGTTGCGCCGCGGACGTTGCGCGAGGTCGAGGCGATGGGAGGCGGCGATGCGCGGCGGCTTGTTCATGAGGGCAGGCTCCTCGTCAAACCCTTATACACCCGTGGGCGCTCGGCCGACGAGGCGGCGTCAGAAATGGGTTAGCGATCGGCAAAAGCGGGCGGGCGGCGATCGCGACCTGCGTCGGAGGCCCTTGACCGAGGACCGCGCGCGGAAAAAACTGCGGCTCTCCTCCCGCTCGAGCCAATGCCCTCATGAAACTCACAGACGAAGTCGCCGTCGTCACCGGGGCGGGCCGCGGAATCGGCCGCGCCATCGCCCTCGCCCAGGCCAGAGAGCGCGCGAAAGTCGCACTTCTGGCTCGAACGGCGGCCGAGATCGAGGCGGTCGCGAAAGAGATTTCGGCCGAGGGCGGGATCGCCCGCCCTCTTCGGTGCGATATCGTTGATCCCAACGCAGTCTTGCGCGCATTCGCGGCGGTCGAGAAGGAATTCGGCCCGGTCAGCCTCCTTGTCAACAATGCCGCGGCGTTCGGGGCGATCGGCCCGATCTGGGAAGTCGAGCCCGACGCATGGTGGCGCGACGTCGAGACCAATATCCGCGGCGTCTTCAACTGCTGCCGCGCCGCGCTCGATTCGATGAGGACGCGCGCAAAAGGCCGGATCATCAACATGACCGGCGGCGGCACGGCGACCTCGTTCCCCAACGGCTCGGGCTACGCCACGAGCAAGGCGGGAATCCTGCGCTTCACCGAGTGCCTGTCGGATTCGCTCGCCGGGAGCGGCGTTCTGGTCTTCGCCATGGATCCCGGGCTCGTGCGCACGGCGATGACCGAATATCAGCTCACAAGCGACGCGGGCCGCACCCATCTGCCTGGTATCGAGCGCCTGTTCGTGGAAGGCATCGACGTGCCGCCGACGCTCGCCGCACGCCTGTCGGTCGAGATCGGCTCCGGCCGGTTCGACCGGCTCGCCGGGCGAATGCTGATGGCCGCGCGCGGGGACCTCGACCTCGACGAGCGCGCGATCGAGGCCATCCTCGCCGCGGACCAGCGCAGCCTGCGCGTGAACGGCATACCGGCCGAGCGGCCTTTCGTTCGCGAATAAAACTACCGCTGCGGCCCCATTGGTCGCCGAACAAGCATCGGGTGGATTTTTACAGGCCTGAGCCGTGACGCCGAGTTCTCGCACAACATAATGCTTATTGGAGGACCGGGGGAGGAGTAGAATGATCATGCGCAAGGGCGCGATCGCCAAAGCTTATTTGGACGATCGCCCATGTGATTTGTTTTCTCTGGCGGCGCGCTCTGGCGTTCAACCTCCTAACGCGCCGCAAACGTGAGTAGTCTGGCGTCATGGACAAGCGTGCATTCGTTTCCTTCGACATAAGCGCGCATTCAGCCGAGCAAGACCACGCGAAACAAGTTGAACGCATAGCGTCGCTCAATATGATCGTGGGTCAGATTCTTCGAGCGCCTGAGGCAGATGATCCGCTATGGGCGTCGGGGGGCGACGGCGGTCATATTGTCTTTTCTCCGAGGGGCGCCATGGCGGGCGTGCCCCTGGCGTTGCGGATGCTAAAGCGCTGGTCGATCGAACGAGATGTGCCACTTCGAATTATTGCGCATGTAGGAACAGCGACAACGGTTCCAGGCGCGGATGGACGCAAACAGATCGTCGGCGATGGAATTAATCTCTGCGGAAGCCTGATCGAAGTCGCCCCGACCGCGGCGATCCTGGTGACCGCCGCGTTGGCCGAGTTTTTTTCTGCGGCGCCCCATTCCGACTTGCGCTTCCACGATCCTCGCAACGTCTACCTGAAGCACTTTCGCATGACGCGAGTCTATCTTTGCTCAATAGACAAAGAGCAGTCTTCAACATGGGGTCCGCTGCACAGGTCCGACAGGATTATGCTCAGCGACGCCATGAAGGCGCGCGCGCCCTGGGACGTGATATTGTACTCAAAACGTATTATTCAGATGAATTCTGGCGACCCTGATGCAACCAACGCCATCACAAACTCGGTGCTCGGCGACTATGGAGAATTATTACCACAAAAGAAAGGCGGAGGCATTTCTCGTTCATCGTTATTTTCAACGATTGATCCGCCGTCCTTCTTATCGTTTGTCGTGGCCGCTGACCTCGTCGAACGCCGAGACGGCGAGATTATCTGCAATAAGGACGATCCCGGGGATACGATGTTCATTGTTTTGCAGGGCGAGCTCTCACTGGTGATCGCGATTCACGAAGATGAGGACGCGCCTGCTGCGGCGAGTAAATATACACAGGAACTCACCTTTGGTCCGGGAGATATAGTAGGAGAACTCGCTGCTGCCTTGCGAACAAAACGGACAGCGGCATTACAGGCAATAGGGTCGGTGTCCTTGTTGTCGTTCAGTTACCCGAGTCTGCGCCGTATTCTTGCGGCGCACGCCCAGAACGAACGAGTGAGTCAAGCTCTGACCAATTTTTTGGATCTAAGGGTGCTCGAGTACATTTGTAATCACGCCGACTATCTTGTGGGTTTCGACAAAGATCGACGCGGACCGCTTAGCAACGTACGCCACCCTTGGGAATCCCTCTACGCATATTCTCGCAGGCTTGATCTTTCCGCGGGCGAACAGTTCGATTCATCCAAACCATGGTTTGCCGAGCCTGGCCTCTATGTCCTTGCGAGCGGGACATTGGCCAAACGCACCTTCGAGATGCCGGCTGCCGAAAATGTCGAAGGGGATGCGCTGCCGCCCATTCTCGTTAACTTTCCAGATCGTCTGGTAAGCCGTTTTCCAACGTACAAAGTTCGCAGTTCGAGCGCGACTGTGATCCGCGTTTCGGAGGCTGGTTTAGGCCAATGGGGGTCGTCAACTCTAGAAGAGTGTCTGACTTTTATTAGTCGAGCGCTAGCTCGTACATTCGAATATGATGTGTTTATCTCTTTTGGGCAAGAGGACATTGATCTAGCAGGCGAGGTTAAGTCTGCGCTGAATGCACTTGGTCTAACTGTGTACCTCGATACGGTGACTCCGGGTAAACAGTTCTCCGAGCAAATTCAAGGTGTAATTGCCTCGTCCCTGGTTTTTGTTGCAATAAATACGCCATCGGTGGTGCGAAAGCAGGCTATCGGCGAAAAGACAGGCGAAAAGACGTACATGGAAAAGGAGGTCGCGTTTCGCAGACTGGCGTTTACAGGGGAGCGCAACTTGATTCCTTTGCGGGTCGGGAACTCGCAGATCGTCTCCTACCTAAGAGGGATTTCATACATCGACATACCCTTGGCTTTTGACACTGGGTTCGCGCTGCCGATCAAGTCAATCGTCGATGAAATCAAAGAAGGTGGTATTTTGGCGCCGTGCGGACGCTTCCCTATAGAGAGGCAAGCCCTGGCTGACTAAGGTTGCGGACCGGACAGGCGAAGCTGCTCATGTTCCGCTCGAAACACATTGCTGTAGAGGCCGCTGATCCACTGCCGTCCGCTTGAGGTCACATTCAGATAACGGAGGGCGTCGCGAATGTAGGGCGCCACCTTATTCCAGTAATATTGCGGGTATTTGTCAACCAGATCCGCGGGCGATCCATACCCGAGCTGTCCGTTCATGCCGATTTCCTCGAATTCGTGATAGAGCGCGTTGGCCTTCCTCAAATAGTGCGGATCGCCGAGCTGGCCGATCAGGTCGGCGGCCCTGAGCAGCGCCGCATCTTCGTGGAGATGGCGCTGGTCCAGCGCAGTGGAGTACGGAAACTGTGTGTGCTCGATCGCGTTGGCGATCCGCGCGCCGTCGAGTTCGTCAATCGTCGAAAGGCGCTCGATCACGAACAACTTCGACCGCTCGACGTGATGAGGCGCCAGCGCGGCGTCCGAACAACCGCGCGGCAATGTGACCTTGCGGCCGGCGGAGTCGACGACATAGCCGTCGGGCCCGTCGCCTTTGAGGATCCCGCGCACGTAGCCGATATCGTGGGTGAGGCAGGCGACGATGAAGTGCGAGTAGTCGGCCGGGGTCGAGTCGGTCAAAAGCGCCCGTCCCTTGAAGATATCGTGGCCGGCAAGCGTAACGAGCATCGTATGCTCGACGTTGTGGTAGAGAGCGTCGCTGTTGCCGATGCATTCGAGCGCGAGCCGGGCCGCGAAGGGCACGATCTCGGCCAGACGGACGTGCGAGACCCCGAACCGGTCCTTGATATCATGGGCCAGAAACGAGCCGAGGGCTTCCGCAGCCAGGCTAGGCAGGGTGATCATGGATCGGGCCGATGAACGTCGGGCCGGACCCCCGCGACAATGTTCACGGCTCCTGTTTGCGCGCCCTTTGGGTCAAACATGGCCGCCGCTCCCGCCAATTCACACCCGGTAACCTCATTCATGCGTCACCTCGTCGCCCGAGCGCAAGACCCGCGCGGCTCCAGGCGCGACCGGCTAATCGCCCGCCCTGTTCAAAGAGACCACGTCATTTCAGCGCCCAAACGACGATCAGGCCAAGGATGATTGCGCCGGCGTCCTCGGCCAGGGCGGCGGGCGTGTCGCGCCCGAACGCCTGCGCGATGCGGGACCGAATTTCCGCCCCGCCGTAAGTTCCGATGACAGCGCCGACGACGCCAGCAATGAGACCGGCGATCCACGAGCCGCCGGACGCGCCGATTGTCGCGCCGGACAGCGCGCCAGTCACAATGCGCGCCCCGAACTGCATCGGAACCTTTCGGCTCGGCGTCGATGGGAGCTGGTCTGTGACCAGTTCGACCATCGCGAGCAGCGTGAAGATCCAGGGCGTCCAGGCGTAGCCCATGAACGCGAGCCAGGAGCCGTCGAGATTGAGATAGCCAAGCCGCGCGGCCCAGCTCACCGCCGCGGGCGCGGTCAATGCGCGTGAACCGGCCACAATACCGGCAAGAAGCGCGACCCCATACAGCATCGTTTGTCCCCTTCCCCAAAAGGCCCCGGCGCTGAAGCGCTCAAACCTCGTTCCAGAGCGCGATCGCCCGCTGGTTTCTGTCGTGCTCGTAGCCGAGGATGCTCACGCTCGCCGTGCCGAGCAGGAACAGACGTCCCTCCGAAGGCGCGAGGCCGAGCCAGCGCGCCGCCAGCACCCTCAGGATATGGCCGCTCGAGAACAGGATCGCGCGGTCGTCCGTGGCGCGCAGTCGGGCGATGACCCGGTCAGCGCGCGCGGCGACATCTGCCGGCTGCTCGCCCTTCGGGCATCCGTCGCGAAACAGGAGCCAGCCAGGGCGACCCTCAAGGATTTCCTTGGTCGTGCGTCCTTCGTAGTCGCCGTAATTCCATTCGAGCAGGTCGGGATCGGCGACTGCCCTCTCGCCGAAGCCGGCCAGAGCACAAGTGCGGGCCGCGCGCTGAAGCGGACTCATGAACACCCGGTCGAACGTCTTGCCCTTGAGGCGTTCGCTCAAGCCGCGCGCCTTCCGCTCGCCTTCCGAGGTGAGCGGAATGTCGGTGCGCCCGGTGTGCCGGCCGCTGGCGCTCCATTCGGTTTCGCCGTGGCGGACCAGAGTGACGCTAGGCAGCATGACGCCTCCAGATTGGGCCGGGCGGGCATTCGTCTCACTCCGCGGGCGCGACCTCGTCACGCGTCAGCCGTGGCCCCATCGCGTCAAAGACGCCGTCGCGGCGAACAAGCGCGTGGAACAGCGCCGCGGCCACATGCATGAGCACTATCGCGAAGAACAGGAAGGCGAGATAGAAATGCGCGTTCCACAACGCCGTGTGCAGGCTTGCGCTTTGCGGGGCGATCGGCGGCAGCCAGAGTCCGCCGGTCAGCACCACCGGATAGCCGCCCGCGGAGAGTTCAGCCCAGCCAAGGATCGGCATGACGATCATCAGCCCATAAAGGGCGTAGTGCGAAACGACTGCGCCAAGCTTGATCAGCTCCGGCAGGTCGGGCGGCAGCGGCGGCGCGCCATAGATGAGGCGCACTACAACGCGGATCAGCGCCAGCACGAGGATCAGGATCCCCAGCGTCTTGTGGAGCGAGACCAGCGACAGATAGGACTGCGCCACGGTCGAGGCCATCCCCACGCCAACGAACAACATCGCGATGATGCAGACCGCCATGATCCAGTGCAGCGCGCGCTGGAGCGGCGTGAAGCGCGGGATCATTGCGTCGCTCCTGCTCGCGGATAGTCCCTCTCCTCCGCCGTACGCCGGTCGAATGAGATCCGGTAAGCCGAGGAGCGCGCGGCCGGGAAAGGATCGTCCGAGACCCTAATGCCTGTCGGCAGCACCGTCGGATCGAAATTGATGTCGCGACAGGGGCCGTCTGCCTCGGCCTCGATCGCCTGTACGACCAGCGTGCCGACCTCGACCTTGCGCCGGTCCTCCGGCCAAGCTTTGGTTGGGTCGGCGGTCTCGTCGCCGGGATTGGCGACGGTGACGACCATCGTCCATTTCAGCGGGCCGCCCTTGATCCGCTGGACGATCTCTTCCTCGAGGAAATTCGGTCCACGCTTGGCGAGCTCTTCCGGCGGAACAGTGACCGGCTTGGCTTCAGGGATCAACGACCAGCGCACCGCACGGTGGGCGCCTGAGCCGTCGGTGAAAATGAAGGCGTTGAGGCTGTTGTATGGCTCCTCGGCGTAGCTGCCGGTCCAGGGCGCGCTCCCCGCCCAGTCGGCGAACGCCTTGAACTCTGGATGATCGCCGATGAACTTCGGCATCGCGTCAGTTTCCGCGCTCTGAGAGGCGACCTGCAACGCGTGGAAGGCTTCCGGCGTCGAGACCGGGAAGAAGGGCGGGTCGATCAGCGCCATCCGCCACTCCTGGCCGTCCGGAGTGGAAATCTTCAGGCCAAAGCCGCGCACCCGCACCGTCGCGTCGGCGGCGTCCGGATTCGGCGTGCCGAGATTGAAGCGCCCGACCGCCGGATACGAGCCCTTAGCGAACACGGCGGCTCTCGAGAGCTCCGAGCCCGCGCCGTTCGCCTCGAAAACGCCGGTGAAGCAGATGCCCTTGGCGTGGTTGCGTCTATGTCCGAGCGGCGGCGGCGACTTGAGATCGAAGCCGTCGACAAGCTTCTGCGGAGTCAGGCGGTCGGGCGAGAGCCACCCGGCGGTGTAAGCGAAAGCGGCGGCGCTGAGGGCGATGACCGCGACGATGAGCGCGAGCGATCCTATCGCGGCGCGAGGAGTCGGTTGCGACGTTTCCGGCAATGTCTGGGCTCTCGCTGGATCGGTTGATCAGACCCTAGCACGGAAGGGATCGTCAGGCGCGGTCTTCGGTCAGGATTTCACCCGCACATAATCGCCCGGCGCATCCGCGAGCGGCTCGAGTTTGCCGCCCCCGGGCTTGCGGGCGGCGACTTTCGCCGGCGCCTGAGCGGTGAGCCAGGCGAGCCAGTCGGGCCACCACGAGCCCGGCGTCTCCCAGGCGGCGGCGACCCAGGATTCAAAATCGCCCTTCGGCGGTCCGCCCGACCAATACTGATATTTGGGCTTCTCGGGCGGATTGACGACGCCGGCGATATGGCCGGAGCCCGCCATCACATAGCGCACCGGGCCGCCGAAGCACTTGGCCCCGGTGAACACCGAGCGGGCAGGGGCGATGTGGTCCTCGCGCGTCGCCAGTTCGTAGACCGGGATCGTCACCTGGTTGAGATCGAGCGTCTTGCCGCCAAGTGTCATC
>Ga0335076_10005775_pt1 | contig 12481 bp, 10 predicted proteins | sample Lox_Sample_25_FD_206717 | JGI IMG/M metagenome (GOLD analysis project Ga0335076, IMG submission 206717) | Soil microbial communities from Loxahatchee National Wildlife Refuge, Florida, United States - Lox_Sample_2.5 | ecosystem: Environmental > Terrestrial > Soil > Wetlands | place: USA...
GGCCCGCGGATCCCGCTGAGCGAGCTGGCCCCTGGCGACCTGCTCTTCTATCACACCGATCCGACGGCTCCTGCTTATATCTCGCACGTCGCGATCTACCTCGGCAGCGGGATGATGGAGCAGGCGCCCGAGCCGGGCATGGACGTGCAGATCGTGCCGGCCGTGTTCTCCGGCGGCTTCGCCGGAGCGGTCGAGGTCTACCCGCGGGTCGCGGCCGCCGTGGCCAGCGGCTTCTAGGCCGGGCACTACACCCCTTAGTCCGCAGTGGGCGATCTGCCCCCGGCCCGGCGCGCACGCTTGCGCCTGCGGAGTATTGGTGTAATCATCATTACATGACTACGTCGTCTGATGGGGGTCAGGGCAGCGGTGCTCCGTCCTCGCCGGAGGAGAAGCTCCGGGGCTGGTTCGCGGGCCGGCTGCCGGCCGACTGGTTCACGCACGCGCCCGACGTCAGCGTCGACCGTGAGGAGATCACGATCGTCGGCACCCTCGGCGAGCCGGACACGGCGGCCGGGGCAGGCGATGCCGAGGCGGCCGCGGCCGCGGCGGGCCGCAGCCGCAGATTCCGCGAGGAGACGCGCGAGCGACGGATCGAGATCGCCAGGGAGGCCGAGCACAAGTTCGGCCGGAAGGTGTCCTGGGGCGTGCAGTGCGCCGGTCACAAGGTGATGTTCACCACGTTCTCGGTGCCGGTCATGACCAGGCTCAGGCAGCCCGAGCGACTCGTGCTGGACACGCTGGTGGACGCCGGCGTGGCGCGAAGCCGCAGCGACGCGCTGGCATGGTGCGTCCGCCTTGTCGGTCAGCACCAGGACAGCTGGCTCGCCGACCTGCGGGCTGCGCTGCTCAAGGTTGAGCAGGTCAGGGGCGAGGGGCCCGGCCTGTAGCGCCCGGCGCGGCTGGCGGCACCGGGCGGCCGCGCGGCGCGCGACGGCGCGAGCGGGACGCTTCCGGCGGCCGTTGCTACCGTCGCGGACGGCCCGCGGACGGCCCGGATCACGGCTTGCCGCAGGTCACCGTGGCCATGATCGCGCCGCGGGAGGCTGCCCGGAGCGGGCTGGCGCCGCGGACTTAGGCGGCACCGCGCCGAATTGATCCGCATCTGCCGGGGTACACTCCCCGAATCCCGCTTGACAGGGCTGGCTGGGCCCTGGGCTGCAGCGGGTACCCCCGCAGCGGAGCTAGCTCGCAAAGCCCGCAAAGCCCTTGAGGAGGACCAGTCGTGGCGTCGGAAGTCAGTGCGGCCTCGAATCTGGATGACCTTGAGACAAGTCTCGACTACGCAGGCCTGAAGAACCCGAGCGTGCGCGAGTACGTACGGCACTGGGCCGAGCACACCGGCGCCGCGCGGGTTGAGGTGATCGGGGCGGCAGACGACGCGCGCCTCATCTCCGAGTCGCTCGCGGCCGGCGAGATCCTGCCCGCGGGCGAGCAGCGCTACTACGCGCGCAGCTACGTCAAGGACACCGCGCGCTCCGAGGAGCGCACGATCGTGGCCACCGCGAATCCCGCTGACAGGGGCGTGTACAACAACTGGCGCCCCTCGTCCGAGATGCGCCCGCTGGTCGAGGGCCTGATGCGCGGCGCGTCCGCGGGCAAGACCATGTACGTCATCCCGTACCTGATGGCGCCCCCTGGCTCGCCGCTCGAGCAGTACGCGGTCGGGGTCGAGCTCACCGACCACCGCACGGTCGCCCTGCACATGATCCGGATGGCCCGCTGCGGCGTCGAGTACGTGAACCACCTGGCGGAGCCGGAGAAGTTCGTGCGCGGCGTACACGTCACCGGCGACCTGGAGAGCCTCGGCCAGGGCACGCCGCAAGACAAGCGTTACTTCGTGACCATCGCCGACGAGCGGACGATCCTGCACTTCGGCTCCTCCTACGGCGGCAACGCGCTGCTCGGCAAGATCGCGCACGGCCTGCGCCAGGCTTCCTACGACGGCTGGGCATCGGGCGAGTTCCTGTCCGAGCAGTTCATGCTCATCGGCATCACCGACAAGCACACCGGCGAGACCTGGCACATCTGCGGCGGCTTCCCCAGCGCCTCGGGCAAGACGAACCTGGCCATGATGCTGCCGCCGGACGGCCTCGGCGACCGCTACCACGTCGAGTTCTACGGCGACGACATCGCCTGGCTTCGGGTCGACCCGCAGGACGGGAAGATCTACGCGATCAATCCCGAGTTCGGCGTCTTCGGCGTGGCCAAGGACACCAACGAGGTCACGAACCCGACCGCCCTGGGCTCGGTGGCCCCCGGCACGAGGGTGCTGTTCACCAACGTGGCGTACAACGACGACACCCGGGACGTGTGGTGGGAGGGCCGGACCCCGCGGCCGCCCGCCGACGTGACCGGGTGGCGCGACTGGACCGGCCAGCTGATCTCCGAGCGTGCCGAGGCCGACAGGGACAAGCCCTGGGCGCATCCCAACAGCCGGTTCACGACCACGCTGCGCAACGTGCCGAACATCGCGAAGGACTTCGAGAACCCCAAGGGCGTCCCGGTCGACGCGATCATCTTCGGCGGCCGCACCCACGACCGGGAGCCGCTGATCCGCGCGATCACCGACCTCGCCGAGGGCGTCTACGACGGCCTCACGCTGGGCGCCGAGGCGACCTTCGCGGCCGAGGACGTGGAGGGCACGCTGCGCTACGACCCGATGTCGATGCGCCCGTTCATGTCCTATCCGGAAGGCGCGTACGCGGCGCACTGGCTCAAGATCATCGGCTCCGCCGCGCACATGCCGATCTTCGCCCACGTCAACTGGTTCCAGCGCGATCTCAGCGACGGCCATTTCCTCTGGCCTGGATACCGGGAGAACCTGCGGCCGCTGCTGTGGCTGATCCGGCTCAGGAACGGCGAGGTGCAGGGCAGGCAGACCCCGGTCGGAATCGTCCCGACCGAGGAAGAACTCCACCTCGAGGGCGTCGAGATCCGGCCCGGTGACCTGGACAAGCTCCTGTCCATCGACACCGGGCGCTGGCATCAGGAGATGGCGCACCGCGAGCAGCACCTGGCGCAGTTCGACGGGCTGCCGGAAGAGATCTGGGCGGCGCACCGCAGGGTCGCCGCTGCCCTGGACGCCGCGCGCGAGCAAGTACCGCCCGGGTAAGCACCGCCCGGGTAAGCGCGGGCCGGCAAAACCAGCCAGGGCTGGGAACGGCGGGCATTCCGCGCCCCGGTGCCCCGGCGGCGCGCAGCCGCAGAAAATCGGTCGCGGCGCGGGGGTCCCGCTTTCGGCACCCAAGATGTTAACGTTCCGTTATGGGGGAACTACGTTGCGTCGATGGCTCCGTGCTGTCCGTGACAGCCGTGGCGTGCCGTGATCGTGCCGGCCAGCCATTCGAGATAACGCTCCGCCTGGCCAGGGACTCGATCCCGTTCGCATCGGTGGGACAGCGATGCGGTCATCAGCTCGCCCAGCTCGCCGAGCGGGTAACCGGCGCGCGACTGGACCCGGACCTGGCGGCGTCCTGGCCCGACCCGGATGACAGGTTCCCGGCCCCGCCGGCCGGTCACGACACCGCGGCCGGCCACGCGTGGCATCCGGGCGGATTCCTGCCGGGCGAGCAGGAGTATTTCTCGCTGCGCTCCCGGGACCGCGCTGACCTGCCCGGATCGGGCGAGCTTCGGTGCGTGCTGCGATCCAGCGCGGTCTGGGCCGGCGACTGCGCGGGCAAGGGGGAGCACGCACAGCTGCGCGGGCTGCCTGCCCAGCGCCGTCAGGACAGGCCGGCCCCAACCGGTCACGGTCAGTGGCGGCTGTCCAGGCGCGCGGTGATAGAGGCCTGGGGCGCGAGCGGAATCGGTGTACGGGCTGTCCTGACTTCTGCCGAACTGGTGGCATTCTTGGATACGGTTCTTACGGAGCCTGGTTCCGGCGCCGCGGCCCGGGCCGAGCCCGTCGAGAGCCAGCCAGCGGGGAAGCCAGGCGGCGCGGTGCCGTTCTGGCGTCAGCGAGGAAGGGTGCCGGATGCGACTGCGCGGAATCGCCTACCGGCTCTACGAGCGCAGGCTAGGGGCGGCGCTGTCGCCCCAGGCGATCCCCAGGCACGTCGGGGTGATGTGTGACGGTAACCGCAGGTGGGCCCGGTCGGCGGGCCTGACGGACGTCAGCAGCGGACATCAGGCGGGCGCCGACAAGATCTTCGAGCTCCTCGGCTGGTGCCAGGACGCGGGCGTCGAGGTCGTCACCCTGTGGCTGCTGTCCACGGACAACCTGGCCCGGCCCGCGGCCGAGCTGGAGCCGCTGCTGCGCATCATCGAGGGCACCGTCAGGGAGCTGGTCGCGCAGGACTGGCACGTCAAGCCGGTCGGTGCGCTCGACCTGCTGCCGGCGGACACGGCTCAGGTGCTGAAGGACGCGGCGGAGGCAACGGCCGGCCGCCCCGGGCTGCTGGTCAACGTCGCGGTCGGGTACGGCGGGCGGCGCGAGATCGCGGACGCTGTCCGGTCGCTGCTGCAGGACCACGCCACCCGCGGGACCACGATCGAGGAGCTGGCCGAGATCCTGGATGTCGAGCACATCGCCGAGCACCTGTACACCGCGGGTCAGCCGGACCCCGATCTCGTGATCCGCACGTCCGGGGAGCAGCGGCTCGGCGGCTTCCTGCTATGGCAGAGCGCGCACTCCGAGTTCTACTTCTGCGACGCGTACTGGCCGGCTTTCCGCAAGGTCGACTTTCTCCGCGCGCTGCGCTCGTATGGCGCACGGCACCGCCGGTTTGGCGCGTGAACAGCTCGTTACGGTACTTCCTTCACTGACATCGCTTAGGTACGGTCGGAACTGACGGGCGGTGCCCAGCCGCCCGCCGGGAAGGCCCTCGAGATCTTCGAGCTTCGCGTCCTGGTGCGCAGGCGAGATGAGCGAAGGGCCGGCGTCCGGCCCATCGCTGGCCGGACCCGGTCCCGCCGACACGTCTGTGTCCGACCGCGGCGCCCGCCCGGCGCCCAGGGGAGAGCGAGTGGCCAGTTCCTCAGCCCGCCGTACAGTACAGCCAGATCAGTCCGGTCCGTCAGCCCGATCCAGCAGGCCGGCCGCAGCCAGCAGCCAGCCGCGTCGCACCTACGTCCTCGACACCAGCGTCCTGCTGGCAGATCCGGCGGCCATCGGCAGATTCGCCGAGCATCGCGTGGTGCTGCCGATCGTTGTCATCACTGAGCTTGAGGCCAAGCGGCATCATCCCGAGCTTGGTTACTTCGCCCGTCAGGCGCTGCGCTATCTCGATGATCTCCGGGTCTGTCACGGCCGGCTGGACGCCGACCTGCCGGTCGGGGACAGCGGCGGCAGCGTCCGGGTCGAGCTCAACCACTCAGACCCCAGCGTTCTGCCTGCGGGCTTCCGGCTGGGCGACAACGACACCCGGATCCTGTCGGTGGCCTGCAGCCTGGCCGCCGAGGGCGAGAGCGTCATCCTGGTCAGCAAGGACCTGCCGCTGCGGGTGAAGGCCGCGTCCGTCGGGCTGACCGCCCAGGAGTACCGGGCCGAGCTGCCGCCGGACTCCGGCTGGACCGGCATGGCCGAGCTGGACGTGACCGCGGCCGACATCGACGAGCTGTACGAGACCGGGCGGCTGGAGCTGGCCGCGGCGCGGGAGCTGCCGTGCCACACCGGGCTGGTCCTGATGTGCGGCGTGACCGGGTCGGGCAGCGCGCTCGGCCGGGTGCTGCCCGACAAGTCGGTCCGGCTGGTGCGCGGCGACCGGGAGGCCTTCGGGCTGCGCGGGCGCAGCGCCGAGCAGCGGGTGGCGCTGGACCTGCTGCTGGACAGCGACGTCGGCATCGTGTCGCTGGGCGGTCGGGCCGGCACCGGGAAGTCCGCGCTGGCGCTGTGTGCCGGCCTGGAGGCGGTAATGGAGCGCCGCCAGCACCGTAAGCTCGTGGTGTTCCGCCCGCTGTACGCGGTCGGCGGCCAGGAGCTGGGCTATCTGCCTGGCTCCGAGGCGGACAAGATGAACCCCTGGGCGCAGGCGGTCTTCGACACGCTGTCGGCCGTTACCTCGAAGGACATCATCGACGAGGTCCTGGACCGGGGCATGCTGGAGGTCCTGCCCCTTACCCACATCAGGGGCCGGTCGCTGCACGACTCGTTCGTGGTCGTCGACGAGGCCCAGTCGCTGGAGCGCGGCGTGCTGCTGACCGTGCTGTCCAGGATCGGAGCCGGCTCCCGCGTGGTGCTGACGCACGACATCGCCCAGCGCGACAACCTGCGGGTGGGCCGCCACGACGGCATCGTCGCAGTGATCGAGAAGCTCAAGGGGCATCCCCTCTTCTCGCACATCACGCTCGTGCGGTCCGAGCGCTCGCCGATCGCCGCGCTGGTGACGGAGATGCTCGAGGACGCTGGCCTGTGAGCTGACCTCGCGGCCGGGGGCGCCGGATCCGGTCCCGGCGTCCCCCGGCTCGCAGAAAGCACCCTGCTGGCGGTACCGTGACCAGCGTCATGAGCCCACAGACAGTGCAGCCAGAGCCGGTGCAGCCAGAGCCAGGGCGGCACGTGCACTCGGCCGCCAGCCCGCTGCTCGCCGGCCCCGCCGAGCCGGTCTCCGTGGTCATGCCGGCCCGCAACGAGGAGCCCTACCTGGCGGAGTCGGTCGGCTCGGTCCTGGCCCAGGACCACGACGGCGAGCTCGAGCTCGTCATCGCCGTCGGGCCGTCCAGGGACCGGACCGCGGAGCTGGCGCGCGAGCTGGCCGCCGGTGACCGGCGCATCATCGTGGTGGACAACCCCACCGGCAAGATCGCGGCGGCCATCAACATCGCGTTCCGTGCCTCCCGGCACCCGGTGGTCGTCCGGGTAGACGGGCACTCGATGCTCCCGCCCGGCTACATCCGCACCGCCCTGCGGACGCTGCGCGAGACCGGGGCGGCGAACGTGGGCGGCATCATGGCGGCCGAGGGGATCACGCCGTTCCAGCAGGCGGTCGCCTGGGCGATGACGTCCCCGTACGGGGTGGGCGCCGCGCGGAACCACACTGGCGGCGAGCCTGGCCCCGCCGAGACCGCCTACCTGGGCGTGTTCCGGCGTGCGGCGGTCGAGCAGGCGGGCGGCTACAACGAGAAGTTCGAGATCGCCGAGGACTGGGAGCTCAACCACCGCATCCGCCAGGCCGGCGGCCTCATCTGGTTCCAGCCGGCCATGCGGGTGACGTACCGGCCGCGCACCACCGTGCGCGCGCTCGGCCTGCAGTACTTCCGCTACGGTCGCTGGCGCCGCGTCGTGGCGCGGCAGCACGCGGGCACGATCAACATGCGCTATCTCGCGCCGCCGCTCGCGGTCGCGGCCGTGACCGCCGGCTCACTGGCTGGCCTCGCGGGCCTTGCGGCGCTGGCCGCGGGCGCGGCCGGCAGCTGGCCTGCGCTGCTCACGATCGGCTTCGCCGCCCCGCTCGGCTACCTGGCCGCCCTGACGGTCGTCAGCATCCGCGCCGCCGGGCGGCTCGCCCCCGCGGCCGCCGCGCGGCTGCCGCTAGCGCTGGCGACCATGCACATGAGCTGGGGGACCGGCTTCCTGACCAGCCCGCGCCGGCTGGTGCCCGAGGCAGTGCCGCGCCGGGCACGGCACGCGGCCTAGTCCGGCCGCGCCGGGCTGTCCGCGCTCAGCAAGGCCTGCGCCACCGTCATGTCCTGCGCGAAGGTGACCTTGAGATTGCGCTCGCTGCCCGCGACGGCGCCGACGGGGACGTCGGGCAGGTAACGGAGCACGACTCCGCAGTCGTCGGTCGCGGGGAGCGAGGCGAATCCGGGGTCGGCCGCCGCGAGCTCGTAGGCACGGCGGATCACGCCGAGACGGAAGCCCTGCGGGGTCTGGCAGCGAGCCAGCAGGTCGCGGGGCAGCACCCGGCGGAACGCGCCGTCGGCGAGCTCCACGATCGTGTCGGTCGCCGGCACCACGACGCCGATTGCGTCCCAGCTGTCGAGGGCGGAGATGCAGTCGGTGATGATGCGGGCGTCGACCAGCGGCCTGGCCGCGTCGTGGAAGAGGATCTTGCTCTCGTCCGGCTCGGCCCTGCCGGTCAGCCACGCGATCGCCCGCCGGGTGGAGTCCGTGCGCGCGCTCCCGCCGTCCACGACGCCGGCCACCCGCGGCGAGCCCGCCATCCGGCGGCGGACCTCCGCCGCGTGGTCCGCAGCCGCGACCACGAGCACGTCGTCGACGCCCGGCGCCGCGCCGAAGGTCGCGACGCACCGCTCCAGCAGCGTCTGGCCGCCGAGCAGGCGCAGCTGCTTGGGCACGCCAGGGCCGAAACGGTGGCCGGCGCCGCCGGCCAGGACCACTGCCACGGTGCGCATGGCCGGACCCTACCCGGTCGCGCCGCGAGCCCGGCGGGGCGTCTGCCCGCGGGACGTTCCGGCCGCCTAGGTACGCTTGGTAGCACTCGTGCTACCTATCGTGAGACTACGCATCGGTTTCGGAGGGCAAGATAGCCGCGGGACTGCATGGGCGTGAGCCGGGCAGGCGGCCGGGACCGGCCTCGCCCGGCCGTCCCGGGGCAGCCTCGCGCAAGGTCATGCCGGGTGTCGTGCTGGCCGTCACCGACCATGATCCAGCCGGCCAGAGCCGGACCACGCAGGTCATGCCCGGCGCCGAGGACGATCTGGCGCAGCCGCCCGCGTTCGGCGCCGGCGCCATCCGGCGGGTATTCGAGTGGGCGCAGAGCCGGGCGCTGCGACCGAGCTCGGTCAGCGGCATATCGGTGGCGCTGTCGCTGTGCGCGGCCGTCTGGTTCACGGCCGGGTCGAGGACCGGTAATTTCTGGGCGGCGCTCGCACTCGCGGGCAGCTACGTGGCGATGCTGGGCGCCAGGACGCTGGCGACCGGACCGGGCCGGAGCTGGCGCGCCAGGGGCGTCGCGTCGGTCGAGCCAGCGCACCGGGCCCTGGCCGGCTGGCTGGCCGCGCTCGGCTGGTCGGTGTCTGAGTCCGCGGTGCTCGCGGGGATGGCCATCGGAGCGATCACCGACCGCTGGTCCGGCATGTGGATCCTGGCTATCGCGGTGCTGAGCATGGTGGCGATCCGGGACCTGATGACCGCCTGCGCCTGGCCGGCCGGCCACGATGGCACCGACCAGAGCCTGCTGCGCAGAGCCGTGGCCGAGGCGCTGCGGATGCCGCCCGGCGGGCGCGTGCTGCTGATCGCGGCAGCCGCCCCGATCTGGGGAACCAGGGCCGTGCTGCTCGCGCTGCTGGACTGGACGATCATCGCGGTCGGCTTCGGCCTGGCGAGCATGCAGGGCCCCCGCAGGGAGCGGCCAGCCGTCGCGGCGGCAGGATCCGCGCCGCAGGCCGCCCAGCTCGGGCTCGCCGTGCTGCTGCCCGCCGCGGACGGCGCGGCCGGCCTGCCACTCGACCCGGCGGCCGTGGACGCGCTCGAGGTCCCCGGCGATGATGCCGAGCCGGAACCGGAGCCGGCGCCACCGGACCAGCCGTTCCCGGCAGGAGCGAGCAGGCAGCCCGGCCCGCAGGCGCAGCTCGCCGCCTGGCAGGACCGGCTGGTCATGCTGCGCGACGACGGCATGCTGGCGCGCAACCTCGGCGCGCTGGTGCGGGGCAACCTGCTGCCCCTGCCGCCGGCGATCCTCGGCCTGGCCGCGACCGGCGTGCTCGCCTACCTCGGCCTGCGCAGCGTGCCGGGCATCCTGATCCTGAGCCCGTGCCTGATCATGCTGCTCGCCGCGCCCGGCTCGGGCAACCGGCACGCGGGCCGGCTGGACTGGCTGGTGCCTGCCGTCCTGCTCGGCTGGCAGTGCCTCTACCTGACGATCGCGGGACAGGCCCAGGGCGTGCCCGCGCCCGCCACGTTCGCGCTGTGCGCGGCGCTCGCTGTCCGCTACGCGGACCTCGGCAGCCCGGGGCGGCCGGTCATGATGGCGCGGCCGATGCGGCGCAACTGGATCATGGACCTCACCGAGGGGGATCGCGAGCGCGGGACGGCGCTCGGCTGGGAGGGCCGCATGCTGCTGATGGGCGCAGCCGCGGCCGCGGGCATCGGTACGCTGGCTTACGTCGCGCTTACGGCATATCTTGGGGTGCTCATCTGCGCGAAATTCCTGACAAGCTGCCTCGGGCTCCGGGAGGGTGACAGCCGTTGATCGGCCTTGTTCTGGCTGCAGGGGCGGGCCGCCGGCTGCGGCCCGACACCGACCGGCTGCCGAAGACCCTGCTCCCTGTCGCCGGCCAGTCGACAATCCTCGACATCGCGCTCCGCAATCTGGCGGCGGCCGGTCTCACCGACGTCGTGGTCGTCGTCGGCTACGCGGCGAGCGCCGTCGCGGACCGGGTACCCGAGCTTGAGGAACGGCACGGCGTGAAGCTCGAGCTCGTGCACAACGACCGGGCCGAGGAGTGGAACAACGCCTACTCGCTGTGGCTGGCCCGCGAGCACTTCGGCGCCGGCGTGCTGATGGTCAACGGGGACACCGTGCACCCGGTGAGCGTGGAGCGCAGTGTGCTGGCGGCGCGCAGGCCCGGCCTTGCGGCGGACCTGATCCTCGCCGTCGACACCGTCAAGAAGCTCGCCGACGAGGAGATGAAGGTCGCCGCCGACGAGCGGGGCCTGCTCGCGCGGATCACCAAGCAGATGGACCCTGCGGATGCGCACGGCGAGTACATCGGCGTCAGCCTGATCGAGCCCAGGGCCGCGATCGCGCTGGCCGACGCCCTGGAGGCTACCTGGCGGCGCGACCCCGGGCTGTACTACGAGGACGGCTTCCAGGAACTCGCCGACCGCGGCGGCGCGGTCGCGCTCGAGCCCATCGGCGAGGTCGACTGGGTGGAAGTCGACAACCACGACGACCTGGAGCGGGCCAGGGAGATCGCCGGGCGCTGCTAGTCTCGCGGCCGTAGTCACGACCCGGGCGGGAGAATCATGCCACTGCTGGCCAGGATGCTAGCCGCACCGCTGTTCATCGAGGTGCGGGCCGGGGCGGTCGCCGACCTAGGCAGCCTGCTCGCGGACCAGCGGATCGCCAGGGAGGGCCGGATGGCGATCGTCGTCGGCCCGGGCCAGGGCGACAGCGTCTGCGCCGACCTGCGGATCGCGGCCGCGAAGATCTTCCGGGCCGAGCAGGGCAGCTACGAGGCGGCGGTCGAGCTCGGCCAGGAGCTGCGCGCCGGGACGTTCGAGGCCGTCGCGGGCATCGGCGGCGGCCGCACGATCGATGTCACCAAGTTCGCCGCCCACATGGCCGGAATCCCGATGGTGGCGGTGGCCACCAGCCTCGCCCACGACGGCATCTGCTCGCCCATGAGCACGCTCCAGCACGAGTCGGGCCCTGGCTCCTACGGGGTCGTGATGCCGACGGCGGTGCTGGTGGACCTGGACCGGGTCCGGCAGGCACCCGCCGCGCTGTCCACCGCGGGCATCGGCGACGCGGTCAGCAACCTGTCGGCGGTGGCGGACTGGGAGCTCGCCGTCGCCGACGTGGGCGAGCAGATGGACGGGCTGGCCGCGGCGATGGCGAGGTCGGCCGCGCAGGCGGTGCTGCATCAGCCCGGTGACGCCCGGTCAGACGAGTTCCTCACGATCCTGGCCGAGGCGCTGATCCTGTCCGGGATCGCCATGTCGGTCGCGGGATCGAGCAGGCCAGCCAGCGGCGGCGACCACGAGATCTTCCACGCGGTGAACAAGCTCTACCCCGGCACCGCCAGCCACGGCGAGCTGGCCGGGGTGGGCGCGCTGTTCTGCACGTACCTGCGCGGTGCCGACGATCTGGCGGCCGAGATCTCGGCCTGCCTGGCCCGGCACTCGCTGCCCCGGCTGCCCTGCGACCTGGGCCTGTCCGATGCGGAGTTCGCCCGGGCGGTGGCGTTCGCGCCGCAGACCCGGCCGGGACGCTACACGATCCTGGAGCGGCTGGCGCTGTCCGACGCCGAGATCGCCGGCCGGGTCGCCGGGTACGTCGCGCGCTTCTCCGGCTAGCCGCGGGGGACGCGTCACATCCAGGCCGAGTCGGTCCGCCAGGCCATCACCTTCTCGTACTGGATCGTCGGCGGGCCGAAGATCTTGAGCAGGTAGGCGCCGAGCGGCGTCGTGGGTGACGTGACGGCCACGATGCCCGCGGTCTTCCACTCACGCATCTGGGTCCTGATCTCGGGGAGCGACGGGCCGGGTCCCGGGTCCAGCACCCCGCTCCACAGGTTGTCCAGGTAGTTGGTGAGCGGGGTCTCCCCGGCACGGCCGGACCGGGAGCGGCGGCCGACAGCGGTGCTGTCGATGTAATCGCCGCCGACCATGTGCTGTGGCAGCCCGGTGTCGGCGTACCAGCGCATCGGCAGGGTGACGGCCCCGTTGGGAACGGGCACGAGCAGGACCGTCGCGTTGCCGGGCAGATGCAGCTTCGAGATCGCGCCGACGTAGCCGCTCGGGATCGGCGCAGCCGTCTGGGGTGCGTACGGGGCGGGGAAGAGCGGCAGCAGCGCGATAACCGCCACCGCCAGGCCGGCGAAGGCAGGACGCCGCCAGCGCCTCCGGCCGGGTACC
>Ga0335076_10005776_pt1 | contig 12480 bp, 10 predicted proteins | sample Lox_Sample_25_FD_206717 | JGI IMG/M metagenome (GOLD analysis project Ga0335076, IMG submission 206717) | Soil microbial communities from Loxahatchee National Wildlife Refuge, Florida, United States - Lox_Sample_2.5 | ecosystem: Environmental > Terrestrial > Soil > Wetlands | place: USA...
GCCGCATCAGCGCCTCCGGCGCGCGCGGCGTATTCTCATACTTGGTCGAGACCGCAAGGAAGGACTCGGCGGCATCACGATAATGCTTTTCCTGGAACAACGCCTCACCGAGCCAATATTGCGCCTCGGGCGTCAGCCGTTCGCTCGGATATTTTTGCAGGAAATCGCGCAGCGTCTGTTCCGCCGATGCATAATCCTTGTGCTGCAAGTAGCCGTAGCCGAGATCGAATTCCTCCTTCGGCGAGTTGCTCGGCGGCAGGGATGCTTGCATGGCGCCGGTGGCATTCGGATTGATCGGCGGTGGCGGCGGCAAAGCACCGCCTTGCCCGCTGTCGGATGACGACAGATCGAGCGGGGCTCCGGCCTGGCGCGGCGCCGGCGTGTTGTAAACCGGCGGCGGAGGCTCGGCCGCCGCAACACCTGGTGCGCCAAGCTGCCGCGGCGCACCGGGTGCGTTAGGATCGAGGGCGGGGTTGAAAGCGTCGTGGCGGCCCGATGTTTCCGCCGACGACGGCTCGGCGGCGGCAATTGGAGCCGGAGTGCCCGGCGACGGCGGATAGTTCGGCGGCGGAGAATATTGCTGGCCGGGCGAATATTGCCCACCGGACGCGTATTGCGGGCCCGACGACTGTGAATATGGCGGCGGCGAATACTGCGCATTCGCCGTTGGCGCCGAATATTGCGGTTGCGGTGACCTCTGTGCCGCCGGCGCATTGGGCGGCGGCGAATATTGTTCGGCTTGCGCAGGCGGCGCGTATTGCGGATTCGGCCGCGCCTGAGCCGCATTGGGTGCGCCCCCCTGCCCTTGCTGAAATTGTTGCAATTGCTGCTGGAGCTGCTGGTTGCGGTGCTGCAAGTCCTCGACGGTGCCGGTGAGGTCGCGCACCTGGGCCTGGAGTTGGTCGATGCGCATCAGCATGTCGGATTCCGACATTTGCGCATGCGCGGCGCCGGCCCACAGCGACCACACGAGCGCGAGCAGGAAAACGGAGCGGATCATCGCTTTCGACATTTTCGGTGGGTCCCGGCCGCTAACATACTGCGCCCTGCGTCCAAATTGTGACTGTGGCCCGATAACGGCCGCTGGCAAGCCAAATCGTGGCTGCCCGGACCGCATCGCGCCGCCCCAACCGGCGCCGCCCAAACGGACTTATTCCGCCGGCTGAATCCGCGGGCTCTTGTGCGAGGCGCGCCATTCCTCGAAGCGCTGGATCACCACGAACAGCGACGGAACGAATAGTACGGCAAGACAGGTCGAGGCAATCATGCCCGAGAACACGGTGATGCCGATCGATTTGCGGGCGCTGGCGCCGGCGCCGCTGGCAAAGACGAGCGGCGCGACGCCGAGGATGAAGGCGAACGACGTCATCAGGATCGGACGGAAGCGCGCGCGGGCGGCATCGACCGCCGCCTCCACGATCGGCTTGCCGTCCCGCAGGCGATGCTCGCGCGCAACCTCGACAATCAGGATCGCGTTCTTCGCCGACAGCGCGATCAAGAGAATCAAGCCGATTTGGGTATAGAGGTTGTTATCGATGCGCAGCCCTTCGAGCACCAGAACCGGACCGGTCAGCGCAAGCGGCACCGAGAGGATCACCGCGAGCGGCGAATACCAGCTCTCGTATTGCCCGGCGAGCACCAGATAGACGAGCAGCATCGCCATCGCGAACACGAAATACATCTGATTGCCGACGATCTTCTCCTGATACGACATCGCGGTCCATTCGCTGCTCGAGCCGGGCGGCAACGTCTTGGCCGCGTCCTGCTCCATTAGATGGATCGCCTGGCCGGACGAGAAGCCCGCCGCCGGCAGCCCGATAACGGTCGCCGACGGATAGAGATTGTAGAGGCTGATCAGAGGCGTGCCGACGACGGGCGTGATCTTCACCAGCGTGCCGAGCGGGATCATGCTGCCCTGCTGATTGCGCACGTACAAAGTGTCGATGTCGCGCGCGCGCAGCCGGAATTGCGCGTCGGCCTGGGCATAGATCTGAAAGACGCGGCCGAATTTATTGAACTGCCCGACATAGCTCGAGCCGAAATAGGTCGCGAGCGTCGAGAACACCTGGTCGATCGACACATGCACCGTCTGCGCCTTGACGCGATCGACATCGATGCGGATCTGCGGCGCCGTCGCACGGAACGAGGTCGCCACCCGCTGCAGTGCGGTTTGCGCCTGTGCATTGGCGACCACCGCATTGGTCATGGTCTGCAGCTTTTTGAAGTCCGTGCTGCCGTCGCGCAACTCGATCTGAAAAGTGAACCCGCCGGCATTGCCGATGCCTTGGATCGGCGGCGGCGGCAAGACGTTGACGCGCCCATCGATGACCGAGAGCGCAGGCGTCAGCCGGTTGACGATGGTGCGCAGATCGTCGCGCTGGCTCCAGTCCTTGAGCACCACATAGGCGACGCCGGCATTGGCGAGAGGGGCGCTGTTGTCGAGCACGGAAATGCCGGAAATGGCGATAACCTGAGCGACGCTCGGATCTTTGCCGGCGATGGTCGAAACCCGGTCGAGTGCGCTTTTGGTGCGGGCCAGCGACGCGCCGTCGGGAAGCTGGACGCTGACCATGACATAGCCTTGGTCTTCGATCGGCAGGAAGCCGGTTGGCACCCGCGACAGCCCGTAGAAGGCAACCGCCATGATGGCGACGGCGATCAAAGTCATCACGCCGGCATGCGTCGCCATGTGATGGATGAGGCCGGCATAGGCCCGTTCGAGGCGGGCATAGACGGCGTTGAAGCCGCGATAAAAGGCATTGCGCCGCTCCGGCGGGACCGGCGCCCGCAGCCACATCGCGGACTGGGTCGGCTTCAGCGTGATGGCGTTGATGGCGGACAACATCGCGGTCGCCGCGATCACCAGCGCAAATTGCGCGTACATCCGCCCGGTCAGTCCGGGCAAAAATGCCGCCGGCAGGAACACCGACATCAAGACCAGCGTGATGCCGATGATCGGGCCGAGCAATTCGTTCATGGCGCGGATCGCCGCGTCATGCCCGCTCATGCCCTTCTCGATATTGTGGGCGGCGCCTTCGACCACGACGATGGCATCGTCGACCACGATGCCGATCGACAACACGATGGCGAACAAAGTCGAGAAATTCACGGTGAAGCCGAGCGCCCACATCATCGCGAAAGCGCCGATAATGGTGACCGGCACGGTGGTTGCAGGCACCAGCATCGCGCGCCAGTCCTGCAGGAAGACCAGGATCACGATCAGCACCAGCACCGCGGCTTCGATCAGCGTCTTGTAGACCTCGTGGATCGAGGCATTGACGAACACTGTGGTATCGAAAGGAACTGAGTCTTCGAGCCCCTGCGGGAAGGCGCGCCTGAGCTCGGCCATTTTCGCTTTGACCGCCTGCTCGACCTGCAGCGCATTGGCGCCGGGCAATTGATAGATGCCGATGCCGGCGGCCGGCTTGCCGCTGAGCGTAAAGGTCTGGCTATAAGTTTGCGCGCCAAGCTCGACGCGGCCGACGTCTCGTATGCGCGTGATCTGGCCGTTGTCGCCGGTCTTGACGATGACGTTTTCGAACTGCTCGGCGTCGGTCAGGCGGCCCTGCAGATCGATGGTGTACTGGAAATCGACGCCCGGCGGCGTCGGCGGCATGCCGACCTGCCCCGCCGTGACCTCTTGGCTCTGACTCTGCAGCGCCTGCACGACGTCGCTGGCATTGAGGCTGCGCGCCTTGAGCTTTTCCGGATCGAGCCAGATCCGCATCGAATATTGTCCGGCGCCGAACACATTGACATTGCCGACCCCCGGCAGCCGCGACAGCTCGTCGCGCAGATTGATGGTGGCGTAATTGGCGAGATAGAGGCTGTCGTAGCGGTTATCCGGCGACGTCAAGGTCACAAACAACAAGATCGCGGTGGAGCGCTTCTGCACCGTCACGCCCTGCGCCTGCACCGCCGCCGGCAGCGACGACAAAGCCGCCGACACCCGGTTCTGCACCAGGATCTGCGCGGCATCGAGATCGGTGCCGATCTTGAAGGTCACGGTGAGCGTATAGCTGCCGTCGCTGGCGCTCATCGATTGCATGTAGATCATGTTCTCGACGCCGTTGACCTGCTGCTCGATCGGCAGCGCCACGGTGTCCATCAGCGTGCTGGCGCTGGCGCCGGGATAGCGCGTCGTGACCTGCACGGTCGGCGGCACGACGTCCGGATATTGGGCGATCGGCAGATCGTAGACCGCGACCGCGCCGATCAAGATCATCAGGATCGCGATGACATTCGCGAGAACCGGACGCTCGATGAAGAATTTGGAGATCATCGCGGATCGCTCCGCTACTTCGCGGCCGACACCGTGCCCGGCACGGGGTCGACTTTCTGGCCGGGAATGGCCTGCATGATGCCGCCGATGACCACGCGATCGTCTTTGCTCAGGCCCTGATCGATGACGCGCAGATCGCCGTTCAATTGGCCCGGCTCGACCTTGCGCTGCTCGACAATATTGTCCTTGTTGACGACGAGGACGTAACGGCCGCCCTGGTCGCTGCCGATGGCAATATCAGGCACGAGCAGCACCGGCTGCGGCTTGCCGGGGATGCGGATGCGCACGAACATTCCCGGCAACATGGTGCGATCGGGATTGTCGAGAATAGCGCGCGCAGCGAGCGTTCCGGTCGAAGGATCGACGTCGGGCGCGACATAGTCGAGCTTGCCGGCATGCGGATAGCCCTCTTCGGTTTGCAGCCCGACTTCGACCGGCGTGCCCAAGAGCGATGCCATCGTCCGGCCCTGTCGCGCCAGGGCGGCGCGCACTTCGAGCACGTCGCGTTCGCTGGCGTTGAAATTCACCCAGATCGGATCGAGTTGCACCAGGGTGGCGAGCGTGGTCGGCGAATTGGCGCCGACCAACTGGCCGATCGAGACCTGGCGCGCTGTGGTCACGCCGTCGAACGGTGCAGTGACGTCGGTATAACCGAGATTGATCTCGGCCTGCTGCTCGTTGGCCTGGGCCGATTGCAGGTCGGCTTGCGCGGAATCGCGTGCCGCCAGCGCCTGATCATAGGTCACTTGGGCGGAAACCTGTCTTTTCAGGAGATCTTCCTGGCGCGCGAAGTCCTGCTGCTTAACCACCAGGGTGGCCTGTGCGCTCGTGACCGAGGCTTTCGCCGCATCCACTTTGAGCTTGTAGGGCTCCGGCTCGATGGTGAACAGCGACGTACCTTTTTTCACGAATTGTCCGTCGGTATAGCTGATCGCCTGCACGAAGCCCTGCACGCGGGCGACGAGGTCGATCGAATTGACCGAGGCGGCATTGCCGGTCGCCTCGTAATAGCGCGCGACGTCCTGTTGAAGCGGCGCGGCGACCGTGACCTTGGGCGGCGGCGGCGCCGCATATTCGTTGTTTCGGCCGCAAGCGGCGAGCGCTGCAGCGAGCGCTGAAATCAATGCAATGCTACTCAGACGAGCGGAGACCATCACCGGCACCCTCTGCAAATGGGCTGCAAAAGTAGAATAATATTGACGCAATCAATACGATAACGCGACGCGGCCGCTACGATCCGATTTCGATGCCGCCCTGGCAAGACGAAATATCAAGGACGGGGCCTGTTGTGAAAAACATGAAGCAAAAACGCAAGCGGCGCCATTGCTGGCGCCGCTTCGTTCATGCATGAACTTCGGCCGGAAGCCGAAGCGCTATAGACGAAGAGCTATAGACTATGAGCTCTGATCGAGCACGGTCACTGCGCGGCGGTTCTGCGACCAGCACGAAATGTCGTTGCACAGGGCGACCGGCCGCTCCTTGCCGTAGGAGATCGTGCGCATGCGCGTGGCGGCAATGCCGCGCGACACGAGATATTGGCGCACGGTTTCGGCGCGGCGCGCGCCGAGCGCAATGTTGTATTCGCGGGTGCCGCGCTCGTCGGCGTGCCCTTCGATGGTGAACGAATACCGGTTGTATTGGTTGAGCCACTGCGCCTGCTTGTCGAGCGTGGCGCGAGCCTGATCGCTCAACTCCGAGGAATCAGTATCGAAGAATACGCGGTCGCCGACATTGACGACGAAATCCTGCTGGCTGCCAGGCGTCGCCGCCGTACCGTTGAGGGCGTCCTGGTTATTCTTGGCGCAGCCCGCCATCGCCAGCGCCGCCATGACGACGGCTGCGAATTTGGCGCTGCGGATAATACTCGCCATGTTCATTCCGGTGCCTCCATACTTGCCGAACTTGCGCTGTGGCCGGACATGGTTGTCTCGAACGGACCTGTTGGTCTTTGAACGGGTCTATCAGCGCCTTCGTTAAGCGAAGGTTCCGTCAACCTTGATGCGACCTTGCAGAAGCCCCTCGACCTTGTCGATTCCCCGGAAAGCTTTTGCAATGGTTAATGAGGCCTCAATACGGCGACTATGTGGAACCAAAACCGCATCATGACAAGAGCGGCGACCAGGCCGGATCGGAGCCGTAATTCGGCGTCGGAACCCGCTGATCGGCACGCCCCGATATGTCGATCGAAAAAAGCGACGGCCCGGAGGTTCCGCCCGGATCGCGGAAGAACATGATGACGCGACCGTTCGGCGAAAAAGTCGGGCCTTCATTGTGGAACCCCGATGTCAGGATGCGCTCGCCGGAGCCGTCGGGCTTCATGACCCCGATGGCGAACGCGTCCGGCGTCTGCTTGGTGAAGGCGATCCATTCACCGGTGGGCGACCAGACCGGCGTCGAATAGCTGCCGTCGCCGAAGCTGATGCGCTGCGCCGGGCCGCCGGCCGCGGGCATGACATAGATCTGCTGCTTGCCGCCGCGGTCGGATTCAAAGCAGATCTGGTTGGAGTCCGGCGAATAGCACGGCGCGGTGTCGATCGCCTGCGTGTCGGTCAGCCGCGTCGTCGCCTTGGAGCGCAGATCCATGACGAAGAGATTGGAATTGGCGCCCTGGTTCAGGCTCATGATGACGCGCTGGCCGTCCGGCGAAAAGCGCGGTGAAAAACTCATGCCGGGGAAATTGCCGACCACTTCGCGCTGGCCGGTCTCGATATTGTAGAGATAGACGCGCGGATCGCCCTGGCCATAGGCCATATAGGTGATCTCCTGCGTCGACGGCGAGAAGCGCGGGGTGAGCACGAGCTCTTCGCCGCGGGTGAGATAGCGCACATTGGCGCCGTCCTGATCCATGATGGCGAGCCGCTTGATGCGGCGGTCGCCCGGGCCGGTCTCGTCGACGAAAACAACGCGGCTGTCGAAATATCCGCCGAGCCCGGTGAGCCGCTCGTAGATCGCATCCGAAATGATATGGGCGATGCGGCGCCAATTGTCCGGCGTGGTGACATACTGCTTGCCGTCCAATTGCTGTCCGGCGGCCACATCCCACAGCCGGAATTCGGCCTTGAGCCGCCCGTCGTTCTGCCGCGTCACCGCGCCGCTGACCAGTGCTTGCGCGCTGACGACACGCCAGCTTTGGAATGTCGGCACGCTGTCCACGCTGGCCAAGGTTTCGGTATAGGCCGCCGGATCGATCACGTTGAACAGGCCGCTGCGCTGCAGATTGGCGGTGACGATCTGCGTCACGCCGCTGGCAGTGTCGGTGTCGCCCGCGGTGCCGGCGATGAATTTCGGGATCGCGATCGGGATCGGCTGGAAGTTGCCTTCGGTGATTTGGAGTCGCGTCTGCGCGCTGGCGTAACGCGACGGCAGCATCAGGCCGGCAGCCCCGAGCGCAATTGCGCGCCGACGCGTCAGCAAAACAGAACGCTTAGAAATTTCAGATTTGGAAAACGTCATGACGAACAGATCATCCGATTAGCCGCCGAAGAGATCATGAGGATTGAAGTCGAGCTGTAGAAACTTCCACGCATCGTAGTGCTCAGGCTTAAGCATGGTAAAAGGTTGACACGTGAGGAGGGCTCGCTTTGCGCTTTCTTCCAAGATCTTGCCGCGCGGCGAGCCTCCGACCATTTCCGGTTGTCCAGCAAGTCGACCGTCTCGTTGCATATAGGCATCAATAAAAATGTGGATGTTGGTGTCGGAGGTTATGCCAGGCGGTAGAGTCCAGCATTGCGCCAAGCGCGCCTTGAACGCACCGAGCTCATCCTGGCTAAGCTCTGCCGCCTGCGGCGCCTGAGCGGCCCCAAGTGTAGCGAGATTGTTGATCTGTGAAGCTGTGGCAAGCTGGCGCTGCGGTTCACGCTGATCAAGTAATTCTGCCACCTGATTGGCATTAAATTTCGGCGCATTCTGTTTCAGCTGCGCCGAGCTGTCGTCGGCCTTGGCCTCCTTGGCCGCATCCTTCTTCAAGAGCTTGGCGATCTGGTCGGGTTTATATTCCGGTGCCTTCGGCCTGTCGGGCTGCTTCTGATCAGCCTTTTGGTCGGGCTTCGGCTCGGCTTGCGTATCGGGCTTGGGATCAGGCTTCGGATCCGGGGGCTTGGGATCAGCTTTGGCTGCCGATTTTGGATCAGGCTTGGGCTGATCGGGCTTGGGCTCGGCTTTCGCAGAGGTCGGTGTGGTGATCGGCGGCTTGTCCGCGACCTTGGGTGCGAGCTGGTCGACCGATTTCTCGTCGCCCACCTTGTCGGCGAGCGGCTTCAGGTCGGGGATTTTCAACTGCTGGGCGTTTTTGACGCCCTTGGTCATCTGCGAAAAGTCCTTCTCGGAAATGATCTGGGTCGCAAGCGTCTCCACCGGCGGTGCATCCATTGGCTGCGCCGAAATCGCGATCACCGCGAAGCCGAGCGCCACCGCGTGAGCGATGCACGATATGGTCATGCCAGGCTTCATGAGCCGCTCTGCTCAACCTCGGTGATGAGTGACAATTTGTGGTAGCCGGCTCCTGAAATGCGCCCCATCACCCGTGTCATGGTGCCGTAATCGACCTTCTTGTCACCACGCACATAAATCGTTTCATCAGGATTGCCGCCGCGCGCATCAATGATCGCCTTGAGCTTTGGGATCAAATCGTCGAGCGCAACCTCGTCCTTTTGCAAAAACACTTTGCCGTCAGCCGTCACCGAGACGGTCAATGGCTCGTTGTTCTGCTGCAGCGCCTTGGCCCGACTCTGCGGCAGATCGAGCGGCACGCCAACGGTGAGAAGCGGCGCCGACACCATGAACACGATCAACAGCACCAGCATGACGTCCACGAACGGCGTCACGTTGATGTCGCTCATGACCGGGCGCCGCCGGCCGCGCCTTCCGCGCCCGCCGGCCGAGGCAACATTGATCGTGCCTGCCGCCATTCCCCGTCCTCACCCTGGCCCTTCGGCCCATACGTCGCGCCAGCCCCCAGTCGGTCCGCCTGGTCCTTGAGAGGTCTCCCGCCTAGCGCCTCGTCGCATCCTTGTCACGCGGCTCGCCCTACCCCCGCTCGTCGATCTGCCGTGACAGGATCGCGGTGAATTCGTCGGCAAAGCCCTCCAGCCGCTGGCTTTGCCGATTCACCTCACTGGTGAACTTATTATAGAAAATCGTCGCCGGAATGGCGGCAACGAGGCCGATTGCGGTCGCAAACAGCGATTCCGCGATGCCGGGGGCGACCACCGCCAGTGAAGTATTCTGCGAGGCGGCGATCGACTGGAAGCTCGTCATGATGCCGACCACGGTGCCGAACAGCCCGATAAAGGGCCCGGCCGAACCGACCGTCGCCAGCACCAGAAGCCGGCGCTCCATATTCTCGACCTCGCGGGCAATGGCGACGTTCATCACTTTCTCTATTCGCATCTGCAGGCCGGCGAAAGAACGGGCATGACCCTCGAGGCTGCGCTTCCATTCCCGCATGGCCGCCACGAACAGGGCGCTGGTCGAATGGCCGGGATCGGCGGCAAGCGATTTGTAAAGCTCTTCAAGGGATTGGCCGGACCAAAAGGCCTCCTCGAAATGATCGCCGGAGCGCCGCAACCGGGCGAACAACAGGGTTTTGTCGATCGCGATCGCCCAGACCCAGACCGAGCACAGCAACAGGCCCGCCATCACCGTCTCGACCACCCAATGGGCGTGCAGGAAGAGGTGAAAGAGCGAGAGGTTGGACGATGTCAGCGGCGTGACCGACTGCGCGACGTCGCCAGGGTTCATAGAGCGTCCTTTCGGCGGTCCCCGACCGGAAGGGTCGAAAGCTTTGGCCATGACCGGGGCCGCACACCGCTGGCGGGTAGCTTGCGGCTACCAATAGGGTCGTAACAGGCCGCCGCATCGAGCGCACCGACCAAAACCCCATTTTTCGCGAGGACCGGCCCGTCACCGGCGGCCCGTAATCATTCGCGAAACTTGACCAAACTAGGGCGCGACACCGGTCGTCTGCCCCTAACCAAGCCCGACTGTGCTTAATGGGGCGTTAATGCCGCGGGCGGCCGGGCGTTTCGAGTCCCAGCGCATGTAACGAAAAGCCGCCTAGCTCTGCCCGAGCTAGACGGCCTTTCGCGAACGAGCGTGGAGAACGGCTGAATTCAGCTCTGCGGCGACGATGGAGCCTGACCCGGCGCCTGCGGCGGCCGATCGCGCCGCTCGGCCATGAACTGGTCGAACTCCTCGCGGTCCTTGGCAAAGCGCAGCCGCTGCAGGAATTCCTTGAATTCGCTCTGTTCTTCCTCGAGCCGCCGCAGTGTCTCAGTGCGATAGTCGTCGAAAGCGCGGTTGCCGCTCGAGGGCGGACCGCCGCCCCACCAATCGCGGCAGCCAGAGAAGCCGCGCATGCGATCCATTTTATCCTGCATGCGCTCCATCTTGTTCTGCCAGCGGCTCGGGCCGTTGTGATTCCAGCATCCCATGCGTCCGCTCCCGATCATGAAGGCGAGGATGGCCAGTCCCAGCGGCCACCACCAGACAAAGGCGAGGATCATCAGGACGATCCAAGCGGGTTTTCCGAATTCATCGAGTCGTGCTGCGATAGGCATGACGGTACCTCGCGTGTGAATGTAAATTACATTTACATTCACTTTTGTTGGAGTCAAGGCCGGTGCGAACGGCGGAGCGCTGCGACACTTTGGCGGGCTAGATTTGGTTGCTCTTTTTGCCGGGCGGTAGCCCAAGGCCGCGCAAATAGACGAGCACTTCCGCTTCAAGGAGTTCGTCGGCCGACATCGGCAAAGTGCGCCGTGCCGCATCGCCACGCCCGAACAGCGCGGCGATGCCGTGCGCCATGGCCCAGATGTGGAGCGCGACCATCAAAGCCGGCGGACGGCCCTGTCCCGCCGGCAATTGCGCGCAAAGCTTCTCCGCGGCGCCGCGCAACACGGCAAAGGCACGATCGCCGGCCGCGTGCAATTCGGGATTGAGCGTCGGCGGAATGCCGGCCTCGAACATCGCCGCATAGAAAGCGGGCTCGGTGCGGGCGAATTCGAGATAGGCTTTGCCGAACCGGTCGAGCGCAACAAAGATATCGGGCCGTCCGTCGTTCCAAGCCTGGGTCAGGACTTGCTCGAATTTCTCGAAGCCGCGCAGCGCCACGCTGCCGAGGAGTTCGTCACGGTCACGAAAGTGGCGATAAGGCGCGGCCGGACTGACGCCGGCCCAGCGCGCGGCCTCCGCGAAGGTGAACCCGGCCGGCCCTTTTTGGGCAATAAGCTCCAGCGCGGCGCGGATCAGCGCTTCTTTCAGATTGCCGTGGTGATAGCCGCGCGGCTCGGCGCGGTCGTCCCGGCTCCCGTCTTTGGACCAGCTCATGTAAATAGGATTTACATCAAGCGCGGGCCCGCGTCGATCCGTTGATCAGGCCCGTGGCCGGCGTGGTGAACGGTTCTGTGCTGCCAAGGGAAGCTGATCGAACAGCGGCAATTGGTTGATTCGGACCGGGCCGTCGGCCTGCGCCCGCTCGATCGTCAGCATGCGCATCTTGGTGCCGATGCCGCCGGGCGCCGAGAAGCCGCCGGTCTTGCCGCCGGCCGCCAGCACGCGATGACACGGAACGATGATCGGAAACGGATTCTGCCCGAGTGCCTGCCCGACGTCGCGGGCCAGGGCACGGTCGCCGAGCCGCTGCGCGATCTCGCCATAGGTCAGCGTCGCGCCGGCCGGAATGGTTCGCGCGATGTCGTAGACTTGCCGGTTGAAGTCCGGAACCTCGGACATATCAAGCCTGATGCCGCTCAGATCCTTAGGCTCGCCGCGCAACAGCGCAATCATGTCGTCGATCGCGCGCTGAATTTCCGCGGGAGGAGCGGCTTCCTGTGCTTGCGGATAGCGGCTGCGGATGCGGTCCCTGGCCGCCTGCTCGTTGGCTTGCGGCAAGCGCGTGCGAAGGACGCCGCGCGCATTCCACACGATGCTGCAGCGGCCGATCGCCGTATCGAAGAAAGCAAAGCCGGAAGCGGAGTCGCTCATGATGCATTCAACATAATGGCCTGAGCGACAAATTGCAGGGCATGCCGGACGACCGCCACCCGATTTGCGACATCGTGTTTAGGGTTGGATCGCGTCCTGATCGGCCTTCATGGCGATGCGCAGCGGCTTCGGGATCGGCCGCGCCCGCCCGCCGGAAACGAAGGCGACGCGCACACGGGCTTCGACCAGCAGGTCCTCGCCGCGCATCACCCGCT
>Ga0335076_10005777_pt1 | contig 12479 bp, 10 predicted proteins | sample Lox_Sample_25_FD_206717 | JGI IMG/M metagenome (GOLD analysis project Ga0335076, IMG submission 206717) | Soil microbial communities from Loxahatchee National Wildlife Refuge, Florida, United States - Lox_Sample_2.5 | ecosystem: Environmental > Terrestrial > Soil > Wetlands | place: USA...
CGGGATCGCATCGGCCAGCGGCCCGACGAAGGGTGCCAGTACGACATACGAAACCACGAAGAACAATTTCAGCAACGGCGCCCACCAACCGGGCAGGCCCTGGAGTTCCAGCAGCGCGATCGCGACGATCAGCAGTGCGTTATCGGCAAGAGCGGAAAGGAACTGGGCCGCGACCAGCAGATGAAAGCCTTTCGGCATAGACCTCAGCCCGCCTGCGCGGCGATGACGATGGCGCGGATTAGGCAGCAGGCGCGTGCCCGCCCGATTACAACCATTTGAACACTTTGTGACGGCAAGCCTGCAAGCGGTCAACGACGCGTCAACGCCTTCATCCCCGTGGATGGTTGACCGAACGCGCCCTTGTCGTAGGCGGCTGCGTAGATGCTCCAGTCGTCGACCACTTGCCGGGCACAACGGCGTGCCTGCTCGAGCAACACGCGGCGCCAGGCACGGCGCCCGCCGATGAACGCGATCCACTCGTCGACAGTTGCGGATCCATGCCGGCCTGCCGAGCGCAACTGATCCCACGCAAGGACGCGCGCCATCTCCTGGAGAAGGATCTTGATCGAGCGCCGGCCGAGGCCCCGTTGCAGGTCGACCCGGTCGGCGCTCGGCTGCAAGCCACGCAGCACGAGCGACACGCCCTCGCGCTGGATCGGATGCAGGAATGCCGCCGACACGGCCTGCATGCAATGCTCGATCGCCACGACCCGTTGCGCTTCGTTCGCCCACGCGGGCTGGTGGACTTGGCGCAGATGAGCCGCAAGCGCGGACGGTTCGGCCTGCTTCAGGTCGAGCAGATAGTTTCCATCGGGCGAACCTTTGCCTTCGACGAGGACGACGTAGCGTGTCACGCCGAGGCTGCCGATGCCCGCGACGCGCCGCGCCACATCGCGCACCCTGAAGAAGCCTCGCTCGCCGATGCGGGCCGCGAAGTCGTCGATGACGCGCGTCGCGAAGCGTACTTGCGCATCGCTCGCCGGCAGCGCATGGACACCGTCGCAGCGGAGCACGCGGCGGCGCCGTTTGCGGATCGTGCGACTGTCGAGAAGATCGACACGACGGCGGTTGCGCAAGCCGTCGAGCAACTGGCGCACCAGGCCTAGCGCCGTTTCGCGCTCCACCCAGCGCGGCTTGGCTGCGCCGAGCGCGTCGGCGTACGCGTCGAGAGTCTGTGCGCAGAGGCGCGTCGCGTCGGCGTCGCCGACACGCATCGCATGCGCCGCGACGCGCGCACTGGCGAGGAAGCGCACCAACTCCCAACTCGCCGGGGCCAGACACGCGTCGTCGAAATCGTTGATGTCGAAGTAGACGAGACGGTTGTCACCCTTGTAGCTGCCGAAATTCTCCACGTGCAGATCGCCGCAAGTCCACGCGAGCGGCGTCGGCGGCAGCACGGGTCTTTCGGCCAGTCGATCGTAGAAAAGGTGGCTGGTGCCGCGCAGGAAGGCGAACGGATCGGCGCGCAGCTTCTGGTACTTGATCGTGCGCCGCTCGGGCTCGCGATCGGCGTTGAAGTGCTGGATCCTCTCGACGACATCCGCGGGCATTCGCTTGCCTCAGGCCGCACCCTCTCTTTCCGCGACAGCGTAGACGACATTCGCTTCCACGGACCTGAGGGCAGCCTTACGCACGTGCTCGAATTCGCCGCAGGCGGTTGCCGTTCATGGCGCAAAACGATAGGTCACACCGAGCAGCCAGGTGCGTCCGGTCGGCGCGGTATGAAGCGTCGACCGGTACCCCATGTCCAGGTCCAGTCCCGGCTGCGCTGTATATATAGCGCCAACCAGCACGCTACCCTGGAACGACGACGAGTTCGAGTTCTGACTGGTGCCGATGCTCGCCTCGCCCGTCAGGATCAGCTGCTCACTGCGGGCCCACATCACCGCAGTGGACGCAAAAACCGTATCGGCGCGCGACCCGGGCACCGGGCTGTGCACGAATCCGATGTTGCCGTGTGCGGTGATCGGCGCCGCATCAGCGGTCGTGGTCAGCAGGACGTGCGTTCCGGTTTTGCCGTGCGGGAGCCCGAGGTCATGCTGGCTGGTTGCGAGCGTGACCCCGCCGCGTACGGCAAGCGACCACGGCGCCTCGCCGAAGAAGCGCCACTTGGCATCGAGGTTCGTGTCGCCCAGACCGCGTGCGGAACCATCACCGGAAATGCGACTGTCGAGCCAGGCCGGTTGCGCGATCAGATCGAGTGCCGGGGTCGCGCCGAACGACACCTGCGGCTGGTACACGAACACGGACGCCGCGCCGGCGCGCGTCCATGACAACCCGTTCTCGATCTCGAAGTTGCCGGTGCCCTGCGTGCCCGTGTCTTCGGTCTGCAGGGGATGAGCGGCGAAGGCGCTCGAACTGACCTGCAACGCGACGGCGACAGCGCATGCGCGAAGCGCAGTCCGATGCGGCACGCGGAGTTCTCCACCGGTCACTGATTCATGATTGCGAAACCTCACGGCGCAGGGTAAGAATGCCGAATGACCTTCGGGTGACGGCAGGTTGAACGCAAGCAATCGAATGGGCGTTGCGAAGCGCATCGTTGTTCTCCTTCGTCTGGCCGCGATCCTTGCCCTGCCGGCGTGGTCGGCTGGCCCTGCAACGGCCGACGACGCCATTCGCGGCGCCGGCGCCACCTTTCCGTTTCCCGTCTATTCCCGCTGGGCAACCGAGTACAAGCGCGCGACCGGCATCGATGTCCGATACGAGCCGGTCGGATCCGGCGCGGGCATCGAGCAGATCGCGCGCGGCCGGGTCGACTTCGGCGCATCCGACGCGCCGCTCGACGCGCAGGAGCTGCGCCGCCTCGGTGCGGTGCAGTTTCCGGTCGTGATCGGCGGCGTGGTGCCGGTGGTCAATATCGGTGGTGTCGGTCCCGGCGAATTGAAACTGAGTGGCCCCCTCCTCGCGCGAATCTACCTCGGCGAGATCAGAAAGTGGAACGACCCTGAAATCGCCGCACTCAATCCGCAGTTGCGGCTGCCGAGTTCGAACATCACGGTCGTCCATCGCATCGATGCGTCGGGAACGACGTATCTGTGGAGCGACTACCTGTCGAAAGTGAGTCCGGAGTGGAAGACCCGGCTTGGGACCGGGCGTCTTCTTGCCTGGCCGGTCGGCGTGGGCGGAACGGGCAACGAAGGGGTTGCGTCGTACGTGCAACGCACGCGGGTTTCGATCGGCTACGTCGAGTTCGCCTATGCGATCGAGCACAACCTCACGTATGCAGGGGTGCGCAACCGCGACGGGCAATTCGTCGTACCCGGCAAGGCATCGTTCGCGGCGGCGGCGAAGGCGGCGCACTGGCAGAGCGCCGCAGACCTGGGCCAGGTCCTCACGGACCAGACCGGCGCGCGGAGCTGGCCACTCACCGGCGCGAGCTTCATCCTGGTCAAGGCCGGACCGGAAGCGGCATACCGCCGTGCGGAGGTCGTTCGCTTCTTCGACTGGGCATTCACGCACGGCGCCCAGGCGGCCGGTGACCTGGACTACGTGCCGCTGCCCGAATCCGCCGTCAGCCTGGTCCGCAAGATGTGGAGTGATGGCGCTGGCGCCGCTGTCGAGGCGCCAGGCGCGGGCCACAGACCATGAACGGAGCGATACACGTTGCGCGCGAGTCGATCGCGACACGATGACTTGTCATCAAGCTGCCGGCAAGGCAACGCATCATCACGCTGAATGCCGACCGACCACCCGATGCCGATGCCGCTCGACTTCCTGGTCTCCCGCGACGATCTTTCCAAGCACGTAAGCGTGCCGGGTGTCGTCAACGACGGCACGCCGCTCGCCCACGGCCAGGTGCTGTTCGGCGTCGACGAATTCGCACTCACCTCGAACAACATCACCTATGCAATGCTCGGCGACGCCATGCACTACTGGCGCTTCTTTCCGGCCGAGCCCGGCTGGGGGCGCATTCCGGTCTGGGGCTTCGGACGCGTGCTGCGCTCCGCGTGCAGTGGCATCGCCGAGGGGCAGCGCTTTTTCGGCTTCTTTCCGATGTCGACGCACGTGGTCCTGACGCCGGCACGGCGCAGCGCGGCCGATTTCGTCGACGGCGCGCTGCACCGGCAAAGTCTCAATCCCGCTTACAACCGCTACTTCGCGGCCGAGGTCGACCCGTTCTACGAAGCCCGCCGCGAGGCGGAAATGATGTTGTTGCGGCCCTTGTTCGCGCTGTCGTTCCTCGCCGACGATTTCTTCGACTACGCGGATTTCTTCGGCGCCCGTCACGTCGTCCTGTCGAGCGCGTCGAGCAAGACCGCATACGGCATCGCGTTTCTGATTGCGCGCCGGCGCAAGGTCGGCGTGATCGGCCTGACCTCGCAGGCAAACCGCGACTTCGTCGCGGGACTCGGGTGCTACGACGACGTGCTCAGCTACCACGAGCTCGAGCGCCTTCCCGACCAGCCGGTCGTCTACATCGACATCGCCGGCAACAACGAACTGCGCCGCGGCGTGCATCGCCGTTGCGGCGCGCACCTGAAATACAGCTGCGCGATCGGGCTGACTCACCGCGGCGACCTCGTCGGCGCGGGCAACGGACACAGCGATCCGGAACTGGTCGGACCGCAGCCGGTGTTCTTCTTCGCCCCCACGCAAATGAAGCAACGCACTTCCGACTGGGGCGCAGCCGGGTTGCAGCAACGCATGGTCGCCGCCTGGCACGACTTCATGGACGCCATCGCGGGCGACGGCACTCCGTGGTTGAACATCGTGCACGTGTACGGCCAGGTTGCCGTCGGGCAGGTCTTCGACGAGATGGTGGCGGGGCGAACGCAACCGGCGGTGGGCCACGTGCTGTCGCTCGGCGAGCAGCGACCGCCGTCCGCGCACTGATTGCGCGCCGCCAGTGCTGATCTGGTGGTCACTCCTCTGCAGCGCGGCGCTGCTGAATGTCATCGTCTGGAGCATCGCGGCACGCCTGCACTGGCGCCGCAAGGCGGATTTCACCGAAGCCGTCTACGCGACACGCCGGCTTGCGCTGTGGCTGGCCGGCGGCTACGTGCTGGGCTGTGCGTTCAGGTCGGTGCTGCCGATGGTCGACGTGCCGCGGCTGTGCCTGTACGACACGTTCGCCTCGCGCATCCTCGTCGGGCGCACGGTGGCGACGATCGCCGAACTGTGCCTCGCGGCGCAGGTTGCGTTGCTGCTGGACGAGGCCGGTCGGCTGAACGAGCGTCGCTGGATTCGCCTCCTGGCACCGCTCCTTTTCTTTCTCATCGTGATGGCCGAGACGTCCTCCTGGAGCGCGGTCCTGACGACGAACAACCTGCTGCACGCGCTGGAGAACTCGTTGTGGACGCTCGCCGCCGCGCTTGCCATCGTCGGCTTCGGCAGCCTCTTTCCGCACGTCGATTCACGCGGCGTTCGCTTCATCGCCGCGGTGCTGGCCTGCGGTGCGCTCTATCTCGGTTTCATGACGATCGTCGACGTGCCGATGTACATCGCACGCTGGCGCGCCGAGGTCGCGGCCGGCCACGAGCCGTTGTCGCTGCTCGCCGGGCTGCGCGAGATCGCGGGCCATTGTCGCGTGGTCCGCGAATGGGCCGTCTGGCGCGACGACATCGCCTGGCTCTCGCTGTATTTCAGTACCGCGGTGTGGGTGAGCATCGCGCTGGCGCACGCGCCGCCCCTGGCGCCGCGCCAGCGCGAGGTCTCTTCGGACTGAGGCGTGCCGTCCCGGCGGCCGTTACTCAGAACGCCTCGTGGAACTTCTGCCGCAGCTCCCGTTTCAACAGCTTGCCGCTCGGATTCTTCGGCAGCGCCTCGACGAAGAACACGCCCTTCGGCACCTTGAAATGGGCCATCTGGCTGCCGCAGAAGTCGATCACCTGCTCGGCGGTCAGCGTGGCGCCCGCCTTCACCACGACGATCGCGGTCACCGCTTCGATCCAGTGCGGATGCGGCAACCCGATCACAGCCGCCTCGGACACCTGCGGCATCCGGTAGATCATCTCTTCGACCTCGCGGCTCGCGACGTTTTCGCCGCCGGTCTTGATCATGTCCTTCTTGCGGTCGACGATCGTGAGATAGCCCTCGGCGTCGAGCACCGCCAGGTCGCCGCTGTGAAACCAGCCGCCTTCGAAGGCGGCGCGCGTGCGTTCCGGATCGTTGAAGTAGCCGCTCAGAAGCTGCGGCGAGCGATGCACGATCTCGCCGATCTCGCCCACGGCAACGTCGCGCATCCGGTCGTCGACCACGCGGGTTTCGACGTTGATGACCGGCTTGCCGGCTGAGCCCGGTTTGCGCAACTGGTCCTCCGGCTTCAGCGCGGTCGCGAGCGGCGCAATCTCGGTCTGTCCATAGAAATTCCAGAGCCGCACCTGCGGCAGGCGGCGCTGCATCTCGCGCAGCACCTCCACCGGCATGATCGACGCGCCGTAGTATCCCTTGCGCAGTGCGGAGTGATCCGTTCTGTCGAACAGCGGCGAACGCAGGAGCGCGATCCACACCGTGGGCGGCGCGAAGAACGACGTGATGCGATGCTTCTCGAGCAGCGGCAGCAGGTTGTCCGGCGTCGGCGTCGCGGTGACGATGTTGGTGGCGCCGAGGTAGAGCGCAGGTCCCAAGAAGCAGTCGAGCTGCGCGCAGTGATACAGCGGCAGCGAATGCAATACCAGGTCATCCTCGCTCATCTCGCCGTTGACGACGCAACTCACGTACTGCCAGATCACCGCTTCGTGCGTGAGCATCGCGCCCTTCGGCATCGATTCGGTGCCGCTCGTGTAGACGATCTGCGCGAGTTCGCTGCCAAGCGGCTCCGGCAGTGACGCGTTTGCACCGGCCGCGCCGAGCTCATCGAAACCGGTCATCCCCGCCGCGGGCTCGGTAGGGCGTTCGCTCGGGATCCACACCAGTTGCTCGACGCGGGTGTCGAGCGCGGCGGCGCGTCGCCCGAGGTCCGCCATGCCGCCATCTACTGCGAGCATGCGTGCGCCGGCATGGCGCAGGATGTACGCAACCTCGTCGGCGTTGAGCATGAAGTTGATGGGCACCAGGACCGCGCCGAGTCGCGCGAGCGCGAAACGCAGCGCGCAGAACGCGTGCGAGTTGCGCGCCAGGATCGCGACGCGCTCGCCCTTTGCGATTCCGCGCGCGGCCAGTCCGCCGGCGAGCCGCGTGCAGAGCGCGTCGAACTCCGCATAGGTCCACGTCACGTCGCCGCAGACAATGGCGCGCTTGTCCGGTACGCGTCGCGCGGTACGGCGCAGCAGATCGCCGAGCGTTTGCCGGCTGACCGTCGATTCCATCGCATCCTCGCCGATTCGTGGGAGGCGTGAATCGTAACCGCGAAGGCAGTCACCGCGTCATCAAACGATCATCTGCCTGCCATCTACTCCCGGCGATGCAGGCAGCTTCCCGGCAGGTCAAGCGTTCCAGGTTCACCGGCGCCCGGCGCGCGCCGGGCGCCACGCCGGCGGATGCGATCGGTTTGTTGCGCTCCGACTTCAAGACGGCGACCGCGCTCCTCGAGCAACTCGAAGACGCCCGCTCGACGAGCGAAAAGCGCGCGCTGGTCCGGCGTCTCTGCGTCGCCCTCAGCGTGCACGCGCAGCTTGGCGACGAACTGCTGCTCCCGGCGCTGCGCAAGGCGCTGCGGGATCCGGTGTTGCTGTCGCGTGTCGACGGCCAGCAAAGCGCGTTGCGGTCGCTGGTCGCCGAAGTGCAGGAAACCGAGCCGCTCGATGCCGATTACGCCGAGAACCTCAGGCTGATCTCCGAGCACCTCCGCCATCACCTCGAAGAGCAGGACGAAATGTTTCCGGACGCGCCGCCGAAAACGGGCACCGGCGCGCTCGCGACCCAATTGGCCGACCGCAAGCGGCAGCTGCTCGCCGAGTTGAGCGAGTTCGGCGGCTGGGACTAGAAGCGGCGACCGGCCGCACGCGCGGCTAGCGCTAGCGCTTCGATCCGGACCAGCCGTCGGTCAACGTTCCGAGAAACACGACGATGGCGTCGATCTCGCTTGCATCGAGCGCCGGTTTGCCGTTCTCGGGCGCGCCGAACGGCGGATTCGCTTCGACATTCGCGCGATAGCGCTCGGGGAGGTCGTTGAAGCGCTCGACGGTTCCTTCGACCCGCGGATACCACTTCTCGGGACGCGCGTCGCGCTCGACATAGAAGCGCACCGCCTCGCGCAGGGTCGCCACCGAACCATTGTGGAAGAACGTCTTGCGCAAGGCGACGTTGCGCAGCGTCGGCACGCGGAACATGCCGCAATAGCCGGCCTTCTGCGCCAGGTCGCTGCGCAGCGGGCCGCACAGGCCGAGATCGAAATACGCGGGGTCGGCGTTGGCCGCGATCGCCGGGTTGCGCGGCAAGCCGAGTGCTGCGTAGCCATAGTCGGTGAACTGCGGCAGCGCGCCTTCCTTGATCCGGTCCGGATGGCAGCGCGCGCAATCGCCCTTGCCGTCGAAGAGCGCGAGCCCGCGCGCTTCAGCCTCGTTCAGCGTCGCCTTGCCGCGCAGGTAGGCGTCGTACTTGCTGGTGTACGGATAAAAGTCGCGCGGATCCTGCTGGTACACCTCGAGCGCGAGCAGCAGGCCACGAAACGCGAGCGCCGGGTCGTCGAACACATGCGCGCCGAACGTTCTGCGGAACGAGGCGGCGCTCGGCGAGCGCGCCAGCTGGGCGAGGATCGCCGCGTCGCTCGTGTTGGCCATCTCCTGCTTCGACAACAGCGGCAACCGCGCTTGGTCGTGCGCGGAATCGGCGCGACCGTCCCACGTCCTGCCGCCGACGGGTCCCTGGTCCTCGCTGTCGTTGCCGTCGCTCTCGAAGAAATGCTCGGTGAACGACGGCACCGCTTGCTGATAGCGCAGCGACGGCGCCGCACGGACGCCCGGCGTGCTTCCGTCCGCGCCACCCAGTTGCACCGGCAACGCGTTGGCGGGGCCGAACGCGCGACGCGGGTCATGGCATGAGACGCAGCTCATGCGGCCGGACGCGGAAAGCGCCCGCTCGCCAAACAGGCGGCGACCGAGCGCGGTCAGTTCGGCGGCCGTTGGCGTGCGCTCGAAGCGCGTGGCATAGAACGGCGTTGCGTCGTCGGCCGCGTTGCACGGCGAAGCGAGCGCCGCCGCGCACAGCGCGATCGCATGCACGAGAGATCGCTCGAGGGTCGTTCGCATCCGCACGGCTCGTTCCCACGCCTCCGCAAGCACCGCGTCAATCGCGTGACACACACCTGCCACGAAAGCGACACAACGCGTCGATAAGGTTTTCGGTCCCTGCAGCATCCCCGACCGACGTATCCCCTTTGTGACGAAGGAACAAAACGCCATGAAATCGCTTCAGCGCCCGCCGCTGCTGACCACCCTTGCAATGGCAGTCCTCCTTACCGCCGGACCGACGCTCGCGTTGGCGGGCGATCGCGACGACGGGCACGACCGCGGATCCGGCGGCGAACGCAATCACCGCGACGAGCGGCTGCGCGACAGCATCAAGAACATCGTCGTCATCTACGCGGAGAACCGCAGCTTCGACAACCTGTTCGGCCATTTCCCGGGTGCGCGCGGCCTCGGCGAAGTGCTGCACAGGGACGGCACGCCGCGCCGCTCGTTCGTGCGCCAGGTCGACCGCGATGGCTCCGAACTGCCCTTTCTCCCGCCGACCTGGGGCGGCGTGACCGCTGCCGGTGCAACGCCTGTCGTCACGCAGGCGCAAAGCGCCAACCTGCCCAACGCGCCGTTCGCGGTCGAGACGGCGTTCACCGTTGCCTCGGGCGTGACGCTGAGCACGTCGACCGTGACGCGCGATCTCTACCACCGGTTCTTCGAGAACCAGATGCAGATCAACGGTGGCCGCAACGACAGCTACGCGGCCTGGGCCGATGCCGGCGGCCTGACCATGGGGCACTTCGACTACAGCAAGTCGAAGGTGTACCAGCTGGCGCGCCAGTACACGCTCGCCGACAACTTCTTCGAAGGCGCGTTCGGCGGCTCGTTCCTGAATCACCAGTACCTGATCTGCGCCTGCGCGCCGGAATACCCGAACGCCGACAGCCCGCCGACCGGCGCGAAACCGACGATCACCGTGCTCGACAAGGACGCAAGCGGCGCATTCCGACCGAAGCTGACGACGGCGGCCACGTCACCCGCCTCGGCGCTCGACGGTCCGCCGGTCTACGTGTTGAGCGGCAACATCACGCCGCTCAACTACTTCGGCGACGGCAAGTTCTACGCGGTCAACACGATGCAGCCGCCCTATCAGCCGAGCGGCAACGCGCCGGTCGATGCCAACAACGTTCTCTATGCGAACCCGGCGGCCGCCACCACGCTGCCGCCGCAGACCAACCTCAACATCGGCGACCTGCTCACTCGCGCACGCGTCAGCTGGAAGTGGTACGCCGGTGCCTGGGATGCCGCCGTTGCCGACGGCACGCAAGCGCCGACCGTGAAACGCACCGTGATCTATGCGAGCGCGGGTCCCGGAATCGGGCCGAACTACCAGGCGCACCACGCACCGTTCAACTACTACGCCGAGTTCGATCCGAAGACGCACGCGACCGACCGCAAGGAACATCTGCAGGACCTGAGCGACCTGCTCGCCGATGCGGCGGCGGGAACGCTGCCGGCGGTTTCGTTCTACAAGCCGGAAGGCGACGTTAACCAGCACGAGGGTTACGCCAACCTCGATGCCGGCGACGCGCACATCGCGAGCGTGGTTGCCGCGCTCAAGGCGAGTCCGCAGTGGAAGCACATGCTGATCGTGATCACCTACGACGAGTTCGGCGGCGTGTGGGATCACGTGGCGCCGCCGCGCGGCGACAAGCTCGGACCCGGCACGCGCATCCCGGCACTCATCATTTCGCCGTTCGCCAAGCGCGGTCACGTCGAGCACACGCCGTACGACACGGCATCGGTCCTGCGCTTCATCACGCGGCGCTGGGAACTGGAGTCGCTGCCCGGCCTGATCGAACGGGATCGCGGATTGCTCCAGCATGGCCACCGCCCGTTCGGCGATCTCACCGAAGCGCTCAACTTCTAGTCACGTCCCGACGTTCTTCTTCGACGCGCGCCGCCCGCAAGGCCGGCGCGCGTTGCATTTCGAGCAACGCATCGCACTGCGCCAGTGTGAATCTTCTTCTTGACGCTGCGCGTTGCGCGGCGGAAATTGACCCGGACCGCAGCGCTCACAGCTGCAGGTTGCCCGGAGTCGACCGATGCCGTCCATTCCCTACGACGCGTCTCGCACGTCTCTGCTGCATCCGGCAGGCCGGCCGACCTTGTTGAGCAAAGGTTGCGCCAAGCAGCTTCCGCCCGACGCGATCTTCGCGGAATGCGCGCGCCTCGCCTATCTGCGCTTCGAATCGGATCCGGCGCAGCGCCAACAACTGTCCGATGCACTGGGCAGCCTCGACGCGACGGCACTGGAATTCTTCAACCATCCACCGACCGACACGCAGGCGTACGGTGTGGTGCTGCCCGACATCGGCACGCTGCTCGCGTTCCGCGGCACCGAGCCGGACCGGTTGATCGACTTGAAGACCGACGCCGAGGCAGCACCGACAGCGTGGAGCGACGGCAGCCGCGTGCACACCGGCTTTGCGCGTGCGTTCGCGGGGGTGCGCCCTGCGATCGAAGCCTGGCTGGCGCAGCGCGCCGCGTCGCGGCCCATCGTCACCGGCCACAGTCTCGGCGCGGCGCTCGCGACGCTTGCCGCGTCGGTGTGGAACTGCACGCGGCTCACGACGATCGGATCGCCGCGCGTCGGCGATGCGAAGTTCGCAGGCACCATTCGTGCGCCGGTGTTTCGTTACGTCGACTGCTGCGACCTCGTCACTCGTGTCCCGCCCGACGGCGCCTGGTACGAGCACGTCGGCGAGCGTCTTTATATCGATCACAACGGGCAACTCCAACCCGGCGCGAGCGACGCCGATGTCGAAGACGACCAGGATGCGGCGCGTGAGAACTATCTGCTCCACATGGCATTTGCCCCCGGCAACAATCCGGCGCGCGATCTTTCCGACCACGCGCCGATCAACTACCTGCGGGCGCTGTTTCCGTAGCCTGCGAGTCACGACCAGCGAGAACTGAAGGGCGGCCGCGTCGCCGTCCGATGGACGGTGCGCCGCTGCGGAAGCACGGTCGACGATCGGACATCGCTCGCACTCGAACGACCTCGCACGGTCGCCATGAGCGGTAACTCCTAAAGATTACCCAGGAGTTGCCGATTCCCTTGTTTGGATTACCCGGCATGCGCCTCCAGCCGGTCGAACTGTTTCCTTTCAACACCCCGGGCGTATGGACGCCCTGCCAAAGAAGCAGAACAAGAAATGACCTTCATCTCGCACTTCGTCGTGCTGATCGAGCGCGCTGTCGCCGCGGCCCGACTGCATCGTTCGTTCACGGCCCTCGTCCTCCTTGCGGCGTCGCTTGCGTCCGATCCGGCGTTCGCCGGGAAGGTCGCGCGGGATCTGCAAGGTGGAGTCCTCGCCGCGCAGACGCCGGCATCCCGCTGGGCACGCGACATCAACG
>Ga0335076_10005778_pt1 | contig 12478 bp, 11 predicted proteins | sample Lox_Sample_25_FD_206717 | JGI IMG/M metagenome (GOLD analysis project Ga0335076, IMG submission 206717) | Soil microbial communities from Loxahatchee National Wildlife Refuge, Florida, United States - Lox_Sample_2.5 | ecosystem: Environmental > Terrestrial > Soil > Wetlands | place: USA...
GCAGCTGGCCTACATCGCTATAACTCATTGATTATATGGCGCTCCCTACCGGATTCGAACCGGTGTACTAGCCTTGAGAGGGCTATGTCCTGGGCCTCTAGACGAAGGGAGCGTCTGCCGGGGGGCCTGGGCAAGAGCGCGGTATTATAGAGAGCCGTCCCGTTTGCTCAAGCGAAAGCCAAGGAATTGAACTCGCCCCTCGCGTCGCCCCCGACGCCCGCTGCCACGCCCCGGATCATCCCGCGATCCGATCACTCCATCTCCCGCTCCCATATCTCGCCGAATGCGCTGCGCGTGCTGTATCGGCTTCGTGAGGCCGGCTTCATGGCGTTTCTGGTGGGGGGCTGCGTGCGTGACCTCTTGCTCGGGATCGAGCCGAAAGACTTCGATGTGGCCACTGATGCGCTGCCGGAGGAGGTGAAGCGACTCTTCCGCAACTGCCGCCTGATCGGCCGGCGCTTTCGCCTGGCTCATGTGTTCTTCGGCCGCGAGATCATCGAGGTCGCCACGTTTCGTGCTGCGACTGCTCCTTCGCAGGGCGATGAGCCGCTTCCCGAGGCGGACCTCGAGGACGGTGAGGTGGCCGAGCTCGACGAAGGTGAGGCGGAGGAAGCACTGCTCGAATCCGCCCCCCCTGCGGCCGGGAATGCGACGCCAGACGCCCGTGGCAACCGCGCCGATGACGACCCCGATCTCGATGCCACCGACCAGCGGCGCTTCGACGCTTCGGGAAGGATCCTGCGCGACAACATCTATGGCACGATCGATGAGGATGTCTGGCGACGCGATTTCACCGCCAACGCGCTCTACTACAACGTGGCGGACTTCTCGCTCTGGGACTACGTGAATGGTGCGCAGGACATCGCGGCGCGGACGCTGCGGTTGATCGGTGACCCGGAGACGCGCTTCCGCGAGGACCCGGTGCGGATGCTGCGTGCCGCGCGCTTCGAGGCGAAGCTCGGATTTCAGATCGATCCCGCGACTGCGCAGCCGATCGCGACACTGCGCGGGCTGCTCCACGCCGTGCCCCCGGCGCGGCTCTTCGATGAGACGCTCAAGCTCTTTCTCACCGGCCACGGCGCGCGGAGCTTCGAGGTGCTGCGCCGCCGCGGCCTGCTGGCGACGCTTTTGCCCTCCGTCGATGACTACTTCGGCAGCTACCCCGGGAGCCTCGTCGAGAAGCTCCTGATGCAGGGCCTGCGCAACACGGACGGCCGGGTGCTCGCCGACAAGCCGGTGACCCCGACCTTCCTCTTCGCGCTCCTTTTATATGGGCCGATCGCGGCCATCATCGAGGCGCAGCCGCCCGAGCGCTGGCACGAGCTCGCGACCATTCTCGAGGCCTGCGACCGCGCCATCCGCGAGGCCCAGTCACGCATCGCCATCCCCAAGCGCTTCTCGCTCGGGGTGCGTGAGATGTTCGCGCTGCAGCCGCGTCTCGAGCACCCGCGCGGCCGACGGGCGCTGCGCCTCCTCGAGCACCCGCGCTTTCGCGCGGCCTACGACCTCTTGCTGCTGCGCGCCGAGTTCGGCCTAGCACCCGAGGGCATCGCGCAGTGGTGGACGCGTCTTCAGGAGGTATCGGTCGAGGAACGGGGTCGCATGGCCGACGCCCTCGCCACCGACGCCCCGCCCGCGCCCCGAAGCCGCCGGCGCAGGCGCCGCCGCCCGAGATCCGCGCGCGCGGGCTAAAGGCTCGCCCATGGAGGTCTGGCAGCCCGCCTACATCGGCGTGGGCAGCAATCTCGAGGGCCCGCGTGATCAGGTCGTCGCGGCGTTGCGCCGCTTGGCGCAGCTGCCACGCACTCGATTGGTGCTGACCTCGCGACTCTATGCCTCGCGGCCGTTCGGACCCATCGCGCAGGGCGACTTCGTTAACGCCGTTGCCGGCGTACTGACGCAACATGAGCCGCTCGAGCTCCTCGATGAGCTGCTCGCCATCCAGATCGCCATGGGACGACCCCCGCAACACGAGCGCTGGGGGCCGCGGGTGATCGATCTCGATATCCTCGCCTATGCGCACGAACGTCGGACCGGGGAGCGCTTGACGCTGCCGCACCCCGGGATAGTGGAGCGCAACTTCGTTCTGTATCCTCTTGCGGAAATTGCCCCCGATCTCGAGCTGCCCGGGCTCGGCCGCGTGGCGGCGCTTGCGGCCGGGGTCACGTCCGAAGGTCTCACCCCGCTTTAGGTCACATGGCGAGCGAAACGCCCCACAAGTTCATCGCGGTGGAAGGACCGATCGGCGTCGGCAAGACGAGTCTCGCGCGGCGCCTCTGCAGCAGCCTCTCGGCGCAGGGGATCTTCGAGGAAGCGGCGCAGAACCCCTTCCTCGAGCGCTTCTACAAGAACCCGCGCGCCGGCGCTCTGCCGACGCAGCTGTACTTCCTCCTGCAGCGGGCGCAGCAGCTAGCCTCCCTCCACCAGGCTGACCTCTTCACCTCGGTGCGCGTGGCCGACTACCTCATGGAGAAGGACCGCCTGTTCGCGCGCGTGACGCTCGATGACGCCGAGTACTCGCTCTACGAGCAGCTCTACTCGAAGCTCGACATCAAGTCGCCGAAGCCCGATCTCGTGGTGTACCTGCAGGCACCGGTGGACGTGCTGCTCGAGCGCATCGCCCGCCGCGGGGTCGACTACGAGCAGCACATCGACCGGCATTACCTCGAGCGCCTCAACCAGGCGTACGCGCGCTTCTTCCACGAGTTCGAGGCGGCACCCCTTCTGATCGTCAACGCCGCCTCCATCGACCCGATTGCCAACCAGCGCGACTACGAGGAGCTCCTGACGGCCATCCGCCGCATGAGCCGCGGGAGGCTTTATTTCAACCCGTTGCGCAACCGCGCGATCTAGTATGAAGCGGTTGGATTTCGCAGGATCTTGGCTCCTATGACATTTGGCTTTTTCAGGCTGCCAGTGGAGTGAGTTGAACGTCGCAACCGAGGTCGTTGATGCGTCGGACTAGGCGCTGGATCATCTTGCCGCGGTCGCGGCGGGCGAAGTGAGCGGCACCCAGGTCTTTGTATTCCACGCCATTTTTGAGCATGTAGTAGGCAGCGGTAAGCATGGAAGCGGCAACGGCGAGGATGGCCTTCTTGGCACCGCGTCGCGCACGTAGGCGGTGGAACTGGGCCTGCAAGTAAGAGTCCTTGACGCGCACGGCAGCCCAGGCAGCAGTGACCAGAGTGGTCTTGAGCCACGGGGCACCCTTGCGCACGCGTGTGGAGCGACGCTTACCGGCGCTCTCGTCATTGCGGGGACAAAAGCCGGCCCACGAGCGCAGGTGGGCAACCGAGGCAAAGCGCGTCATATCCACTCCGATCTCTGCCACGATGACATGGGCGGTCACATCACTGATTCCGTGCATCGTGCTCAGAAGTCGGGCGCTCTCGCGGATCGACGCCAAGGCTTTTCCCACGCGGGCATCCAGCTCCGCAAGCCCGTGCTGCAAGGCGGTTACCAGATCCAGATGCACCCGCAGCAGTGCACGGTGGTGATCGCGGATGCGTCCGTGCAGCGCTTGCACCAGTTCGGTACGCTTCTTTCGGGCGTGGCCCTGGGCGAGATCGGCGAGCTTTTCCGGGTCACTCTCTCCGTCAATCAGTGCCTGAAGGATGGCCTGACCAGTTTTGCCCAGCACATTCGCCAGGACACTACCGAGCTTCAGATTAGCGTCTTCAAGTACCTTTTGGATGCGCGAGGAGTGCTGGGAGATCTCGCGCACCAGCTGCTTGCGGGTGCGAGTGAGATCGCGCAGCTCCTGGATCGGTGCGGGAGGCACGAAGCTTGAGCGGATCAGGCCATGAGCCAGCAGGTCAGCGATCCATCCGGCATCGCTCACATCGGTCTTGCGACCCGGCACATTGCGGATGTGCTGGGCGTTGGCGAGGATGAGCTCGAAGTCTCCCTCGAGCAGATGCCAGACCGGTTTCCAGTACACCCCCGTCGCTTCCATGGCCACATGCGTGACGGCGTGGGCGCTCAACCACTCATTCAGCTGCAGCAGTGCCGAGGTGGTGGTAGCGAAGGTCTTTACTTCCTCGTGCAAGGGTTCAGAGACACAACGGATACGTGCCACGACGCTGTCTTTATGCACGTCAAGTCCGGCACATCGTGGATACAACACTTCCATAGACACTCCAGTATGATCTCGAAGTGCCGGGAGAGACCCTTGTTATCAAACTCTAGTATTCGTGCTCCGGAAGCGCCTGCGCGCTCGTGGCAACAATTTGTGGTGCTCGCAGGGTCTCGGGTCCAACTAGTTAACGGGCTCATAGCACCAAGAACTGACCGACCTCTTTCCCGACACGTCTGCAAGCATATCCCCGCGGCAATGCCTCAGACGTAACTACCTCTCCCGCTTCATTTTCCAGGGGTCGGGTGCAGCCCGATGGGCAACTAGTTACACTCGCTAACATGCCGATGTACAAGCATCTGCAGCAGGATGCCGGGCGCCCGCCGGTGACGCTCGCGACGCTGGCGCGCATGAAGGCGGACGGTGAGAAGATCGCCTGCCTCACCGCCTACGACGCGAGTTTCGCGCTGCTGCTCGATGCGGCGGACGTGGACGTCGTGCTGGTCGGCGACACCTTGGGGATGGTGATCCAGGGGCACGACACCACGGTCCCCGTCAGCATGGACCACATGGTGTACCACTGCGCCGCGGTGGCGCGCGGCCTCCAGCGTCCCTTCCTCATGGGCGACATGCCGTTCATGAGCTACCCGACCAAGGAGATCGCGCTCGCCAACGCCACGCGACTCATGCAGGAGGGCGGGGCGCAGATGGTGAAGCTCGAGAGCGGCGGCCGCCAGACCGACATCGTCGAGTTTCTCGCCGGCCACGACATCGCCGTATGCGCGCACCTGGGCCTGAAGCCCCAGTCGGTGCACAAGACCGGCGGTTTTCGCGTCCAGGGCCGCGAGCGCGACGCGGCGGCGCGGCTCCTCGATGAGGCGAAGCGTCTCGAGAGCGCCGGCGCCGACATCGTGCTGCTCGAGTGCGTGCCGTCCGAGCTCGGCAAGGCGATCACCGCGGAGCTCAGCGTGCCGGTCATCGGCATCGGTGCCGGCCCCGATGTCGACGGGCAGATCCTGGTCCTCTACGACATGCTCGATGTGACCACGGGGCGTAAGCCGCGCTTCGTGCGCAACTTCATGGAGGGCGCCGAAGGCAATATCGATGCGATCCGCCGCTACGTGCGCGCGGTCAAGCAGCGGGAGTACCCCGCACCCGAGCACTGTTTCTGAGGTGCGCGAAAGGGGCGCGTGGACACCGTCACCACGATCGCCGCCGTCCGTGAGCGGGTGCGCGGCTGGCGCCGTGCGGGATTGCGCGTCGCCTTCGTCCCCACCATGGGGAACCTCCATCCCGGGCACGTGAGCCTCATCGAGGCAGCCCGCCGGCTCGGCGAGCGCTTCGTCGCCAGCATCTTCGTCAACCCGATGCAGTTCGGGCCCAACGAGGACTTCGCGCACTACCCGCGCACGCCGTGCGAGGATGAGCGCATGCTGGCCGAGGCGGGCTGCAGTCTCATGTTCACGCCGGACGTCGCCGAGATCTACCCCCACGGCGCCGAGCGCGCGACGCGCGTCGAGGTGCCGGGACTGTCGCGCATCCTCGAGGGGGAATTTCGCCCCGGTCATTTCGAGGGCGTGAGCACGGTCGTGGCGAAGCTCTTTCATATCGTCGAGCCCGATGTCGCGGTATTCGGCGCGAAGGACTTCCAGCAGCTCGCCGTGATCCGCCGCATGGTGGCGGAGCTCTGCATGCCGGTCGCGATCGTCGCTGCGCCGACGGTGCGCGATGCGGACGGGCTCGCCATGAGCTCGCGCAACCAGTACCTGACCGCTGAAGAGCGCGCGCTCGCGCCGCAGATCTACCAGACGCTGCAGGTGGCGGCGCGGCGGCTGCGCGCGGGCGATGTGGATTTCTCGAGCATCGAGCGCGAAGGGTTCACCTCTCTCGAGCGCGCGGGATTTCGTCCGGATTATTTCGCGGTGCGCTCTTGCGCCGACTTGAGCACGCCAACGCCGCAGACGCGCGAGGTCGTGGTGCTCACTGCGGCGCGCATGAGCAAGGCACGCCTCATCGACAACGTTCAGGTGACGCGTCCTTAAAGGAGCGGTACGCCATGAGCGTCATCCGCCCGGACCTCGGCGCCCATCCGCTCACCGCGACGGTCGAGCGCGTCATGTGTGCCTCGCCCGCAGCGCTCTATCGCGCCTGGACGGCAGACTTCGACCGCTGGTTCGCCGCGCCCGGCACACTCATCATGCGCCCCGAAATCGACGTGCCGTACTTCTTCGAGACTCACTTTCAGGCCGCGCGACACGCCCACTATGGACGGTTCTTGAGACTCGAGCGCGATGCGCTCATCGAGCTCACCTGGGTGACCGGCGTCGGCACGCGGGGCGAGGAGACCGTGGTGACGGTCGAGCTCCGACCCCACGGCACCGGCACGCACCTGAGGCTCAGCCACGCGGGCTTCCCCGATGAGGCGCTCTGCCAGCGCCACCGCGAAGCCTGGCCGCAGGTGCTCGCACATCTCGACGAAGTGCTCGGCAGCTGAGCCGCTACGCTGGGCACGCGTGGTGGTGAATCGCCTGCGGCAGCGCCAGGGCTTCAGACGCTCCGCTGTCGCTCGAGCGCCCAGGCGACGTGCTCGCGCACCAGCGGCGAGCTGTCCTGCGATCGCTCCTCGAGCGCACGGATGACCTCGCTCGAGCGGGGCGCATTACCGAGTGCCACCGCGATGTTGCGCGACCAGCGCACGTAGCCGATGCGGTAGATCGCCGAGCCACGCATGCGCTCCTCGAAATCCCGCTCGCTCCAGCGAAAGAGCTCTATCAGGGAGGGGGCGTCGAGCTCGTGGCGCACCTTGAAGTCCGGGTGCGCCGCCGCGCGTGCAAACTTGTTCCAGGGACACACCAGCTGGCAGTCATCGCACCCGTAGATGCGGTTGCCGATCGCCTCGCGCAGCTCCTTGGGTATCGCGCTCTGGTGCTCGATGGTGAGGTAGGAGATGCAGCGCCTGGCATCGAGGCGGTAGGGCGCGATGATCGCTTGGGTGGGACAGGCCGGGATGCACGCCGAGCAGCTCCCACAGTGCGCGCTCGCGCGCGCATCGAGTGGCAGCGGCAGGTCGGTGAGGATCTCGCCGAGGAAGAAATACGAGCCCGCCTCGCGTGCAATGAGGTTGGTGTGCTTGCCGATCCACCCCAGCCCCGCCTCGCGCGCCAGCGCCTTCTCGAGCACCGGCGCCGTGTCGACACAGACACGATAGCCGAAGGGACCGATGCGTTGCTCGAGCTCGTGCGCGAGTGTCGCCAGCGCGCGGCGCAGGACCTTGTGGTAGTCGCGCCCGAGTGCATACCGCGACACGTAGCCGAGCGTGGCGTCGGCGAGCACCGCATCCGCAGCGCGCGCCGCGTCCGGCCAATAGTCCATGCGTGCGCTCACCACGCGCACCGTGCCGGGAACGAGTGCCGGCGGGCGGCTGCGCATCAGGCCGTGACGTGCCATGTAACCCATCTCGCCGTGAAATCCGTGCGCCAGCCACTTGATGAGGTGACGCTCGTCCTCGGGGATGTCGACATGCGCGACACCGAGCGCGTTGAAGCCGAGCTCCGCCGCACGTGCGACCAACTTCCGCTTCACCTCACCGAGATCGATGGTGTGACGGGCGGTCGCGGTGTTATCGCGGTTAGTCATGTTGTCATCACGGCGGTCAGTATAATGACCCGATGGCGCTACCCATCGCTCTCTACTCCACGGCGCAGGTCCGTGCACTCGATGCGTACGCCATCGGCGAGCTGCAGATCCCGGGATACGTCCTGATGAAGCGCGCCGGCGAGGCGGCGCTGCGCTACCTGCGCAGCCGCTGGCCGATGGCGCACCGCATCGTGATCGTCTGCGGCAGCGGCAACAACGGCGGTGACGGTTACGTGCTGGCGCGCTTTGCGCAGGCGGCGGGACTCACCGTCACCGCGCTCGCGGCCGCCCCGCCCAAGGAGATGAAGGGCGATGCACGGCAGGCGTACGACGATCTTCGCGCGAGCGAGGGCGTCGTGCGGGAGTTCGCACCCGAGCAGTTGGCTGCCGGCGAGGTGATCGTGGATGCGATCCTCGGCACCGGTCGCTCGGGGAGCGTGCGCCCGGAGCTCCTCCCGGTCATCCGCGCCATCAATGCCTCGGGGCTCCCCGTCTATGCGCTCGACATCCCTTCGGGGCTCGACGCGGACACCGGCACGGTGGCAGGCGAGGCGATTCGTGCGGAGGCGACCGTGACCTTCGTTGGCCTCAAGACCGGGCTCTTCGTCGGCGATGGTCCCGAGCACGCGGGCAACGTGTTCTTCGATGATCTCGAGCTCGCGGCGGTGGCGCCCCGCGGACTCGTTCCCCGCCTGACACGGATCGTCGAGCCCGAGATCCACGTGGCGCTGCCGCGCCGGCCGCGCGCGGCCAACAAGGGCGACTTCGGCCGGGTGCTCATCGTCGGGAGTGGCACTGGCATGCCGGGCGCCGCACGGCTTGCCGGTGAGGCGAGTCTGCGTGTCGGTGCGGGCCTGGTGACGGTCGCGGTCGCACCGGAGAACGTCGCGGCGATTGCGGCCGGAAGGCCGGAGCTGATCTGCATCGGCGTTCACGATGCGGCGGCACTCGCCGAGCCGATCGAGCGTGCGGACGTCGTGGCGGTGGGGCCGGGACTCGGACGCTCGCCGTGGGCGCGCTCCGCGCTCAATGCCGTGCTCGCGAGCGCCAAGGCGCTCGTGGTGGATGCGGACGCCCTCAACCTGCTCGCTGATGGGGGAACGGCGGCGCGGGAGGACTGGATCCTGACACCCCACCCGGGCGAGGCCGGGCGCCTCCTCGATATCAGCGCCGCCGACGTGCAGCGCGATCGCCTCGGAGCGCTCGAACGGCTGCTTGAGCGTTATCATGGCACTATCGTGCTGAAGGGCGCCGGGACACTGGTCGGCGCGCGTGGCCGGATTCCGGGGCTCTGCGAGAGAGGCAACCCTGGCATGGCTACCGCGGGAACAGGGGATGTGCTCACGGGGGCGATCGCAGGGATTCTGGCCCAGTGCCACGATCCCTGGGCCGCGGCGCGCACCGGGGTGCTGGTGCATGCCATGGCGGGGGACGCCGCCGCGCGCGGCGGCGAGCGCGGCGTGCTGGCGAGCGACCTGGTGCGCGAGCTCCATCACTCCGTCAATCTCTAAGAAAAGAGCGTGGCAAACTCCCACGAGCCGTGCGCACGCATACCAATACGCCACATGACACGGAGGACTTCGGCTGGGAGCTCGCCTGCGCCCGTCCCGCCGATGACACCTCGTTTGCGGTCGTGTACCTCAAGGGTGAGCTCGGCGCGGGTAAGACGACGTTCGCACGCGGGTTTCTCCGCGCCATGGGCGTTGCCGACCCGGTGAGGAGTCCCACCTTCAACCTCGTCGAACTCTACCCCGCGGGCGCGCTTACCGTGGCGCACATCGATCTCTATCGGCTGCGCAACCCCGCCGAGCTCGAGACGCTCGGCCTTCGTGAGTGGGCGCGCGAGGGATGCGTGTGGCTGGTCGAGTGGCCCGAGAAGGGCAGCGGGCGATTGCCGCTGGCAGACCTTACCGTCGCCTTCACCGTGGGGCCGGAGGGGCATGACATCGTGGTGCGCGGCTCCTCGAAGCTCGGCAAGGCATGGCTCGCGCAGCTCACGGGCGAGAAGCCCCCGCGTCGCAGTGCGAAGACCGGGTTGAAAAGCACCGGCTAACGCCGTAGATTAGGTCGCAGGTAGCGCTGCGAACTCAATGATTACAAAGGGTTTCTTCAGGGGATTCGCTGCCCTTGCGGTCGCGGTGGGGGGATTTTCGGCGGCATCCGCCGCCGAGTTGCGCGGCATCGCGTTGTCGGCGAACAGCGATTCCGCGCAGGTGACGCTCGATCTTTCCGACGGCACGACACAGAAGCTCTTCACGCTCGATCACCCCGACCGCGTCGTGATCGACCTGCCCCACACCGCGCGCGCCAGCGGGGTGCACGCGCCTTCGGGATCTGGCGTGGTGAGCGAGGTGCGCCTCGGGCCGCAGCCGCACGGAACGCTGCGCGTCGTCGTCGAGCTGCGGAGCGCCCTGCCGGCCCACACCACCTGGGGCGCGACCGGGCAGGGCCGGCGGCTCATCGTAAGCCTCGGGCAACCCATCGTTGCGGCGGTCGCTGAGCCGGCCCCGAAAGCGGTGCGTGCCGCGCACGCGGTCGGCGACGGCGATCGCGATGTCGTCATCGCGGTCGATGCCGGGCACGGCGGCGATGATCCGGGCGCCATCGGCCATGGCGGCACCCGCGAGAAGGACGTGACGCTCGCGATCGCGCGCGCACTCGCCGCACGCATCGACGCCGAGGGCGGCATGCGCGCCGTGCTCACGCGCGACCGCGATCAGTTTCTCGAGCTGCGCGAGCGTATCCGCCGCGCGCATGCCTACCACGCCGACATGTTCGTCTCGGTCCATGCCGACTCCATCGCCGACCGCAGTGTCTCGGGCGCCTCGGTGTACGTACTGTCCGGACACGGGGCTTCGAGTGAGGCCGCCCGTTTGCTCGCCGAGCGCGAGAACGCGGCGGATCTCATGGGCGGCGTGCTCGAGGACAAGGGGGAACTGCGACCCGTGCTGCTCGATGCTGCGCAGAGCGAGATCATCGGGGTGAGCGCGACGGCTGCCGAGCGCGTCGTGATCGCCCTCTCGAGCGTCGGGGAGATCCGCCGGCGCGAGGTGCAGCAGGCCGGCTTCGTGGTGCTCAAGTCCCCCGACATGCCGTCGATGCTGGTCGAGACGGCCTACATCTCGAACCCCGCCGAGGAGCGCCGGCTGCGTAGCCTCGAGCAGCAGCAGCGCCTCGCGGAGGCGATCGCGGACGGTGTTCGCAGCTACTTCCTGCAAAACCCGCCCGACGGCACACGCTTCAAGCAGGAACGACGCACGCTCGCAAGCGCTGCGGATACCTCCACCGGCGCCACGCCCTGACGGGCGGACCGTCCGGCGCTGGGCGCTGATGCGCCCGCCGCTCACCTGTAAACTCGCCCTCCATGCCCATCCGCGTGCTGCCAGGCGAGCTCGTCGACCAGATCGCGGCCGGCGAGGTGATCGAGCGCCCGGCATCGGTCGTCAAGGAGCTGATCGAGAACAGCCTCGATGCGGGCGCCACGCATATCGAGATCGACGTCGATCGAGGCGGCGTGGGACTCATACGGGTGCGCGACGACGGCCGTGGCATCGCCCCGGGCGAGCTGCCGCTCGCGCTCGCGCGGCACGCGACCAGCAAGATCGCCTCGCTCGATGACCTCGAGTCGGTAACGACGCTCGGCTTTCGCGGAGAGGCGCTGCCCTCGATCGGCTCTGTGGCGCGGTTGCGGCTCATCTCGCGCGAGACTTCCGCCGGCGCCGGCGCGGAAATCAGCGTCGACGGGGGTGCGCTTGCCGCCGTCCGTCCCGCCGCGCACCCGCCCGGCACGACCGTCGAGGTGCGCGACCTCTTCTTCAACGTGCCGGCACGGCGCAAGTTCGTGAAGAGCGATGCGACCGAGCTCGCCCACATCGCCCGTCTCGTCGAGCGGCTCGTGCTCTCGCGCTTCGACGTGAGCTTCAGGCTCCGTCACGGTACGCGCGGTCTGCTCGATGCGCCGGCCGTCACCGGGCTCGATGCGGAGCTGACCCGGGTCGCCATCGTGTTGGGGCGCGACTTCGCCTCGAGCGCACTGCCGATCCGGCAGACGGCGGGACCGGTGCTGCTTTCGGGGTGGGTCGGGCTGCCGACCCGCTCGCGCGCACAGCCCGATCAGCAGTTCTGGTTTGTGAATGGCCGCAGCGTTCGCGATCGCCTCCTGATGAACGCGGTGCGGCTCGCGTATCGCGACGTGCTCTACCACGGCCGTCACGCCGCCTACGTGCTCTATCTCACCCTCGATCCGAAGCTCGTCGACGTCAACGCGCACCCCGGCAAGCTCGAGGTCCGTTTCCGCGACAGCCGCTCGACCCATGACTTCGTGTTCCGGGCGATCGAGCGCGCGCTCGCCGCGACCCGTCCGCAAGGCAATGCCGCCGCATCCGCGTCCCCGGCGGCCGAGGCGGGGATGGGCGCGGCCGACGCTGCGGCGGCGTGGCTCGCGCAGGGAGATGGCACGGGAGGCGACGGGGTCTCGTCGGTCGGACCCCGCGCGGTAGCGCTCCCCCTCTACGAGCGCGGGCGCGATCCCTGGGCACTCGCCGCCGCGATCTCGGAGCCAGCGCTCGGAGGACTCTCCGCGAGCGAGGCACTGAGTGATGACTATCCGCTCGGTACGGCGCTCGGTCAGCTGCACGGGGTATACATCCTCGCGCAGAGCAGGAGCGGGCTCGTGCTGGTCGACATGCACGCCGGGCACGAGCGCGTGCTCTACGAGCGCCTCAAATCCGAGCGTGCCGGTGGTAGCGCCCCCTCGCAGCAGCTCCT
>Ga0335076_10005779_pt1 | contig 12478 bp, 10 predicted proteins | sample Lox_Sample_25_FD_206717 | JGI IMG/M metagenome (GOLD analysis project Ga0335076, IMG submission 206717) | Soil microbial communities from Loxahatchee National Wildlife Refuge, Florida, United States - Lox_Sample_2.5 | ecosystem: Environmental > Terrestrial > Soil > Wetlands | place: USA...
ACCAACAGGGCCGAGAGGCTCGTCTCCCATACCCAGCGCGTACACCAGTATGTGACGTAGGGAAGCAGCGCCCACGTCCACGCCGACCACACCGCGACCTTTTCGCCGAAACATCGTTTCGCGATCAGAAACATCGGGATGCAGGTGAGCGCCGAAAACAGACTGTTGATGGCGAGCAGTACCAGCGACGAAGCGTGACTGTATATTCCACAGATCTTGAACACACCGGCAATCAGGTAGGGATAGAGCGGCGGCTCCCACGCGGTCGGACCGGTATTGGTCTCAAATGGATCGCTGAAACCGTGCCCGTTGGCGATCGCTGCGCCGATCCGTCCCATCTCCCAGCCAAATCCGAAGTTCTGATCGCTGGTGCGGAACTTATATGTGTGTCCGACCAAGATGATTGCCAGCCGGAAGGCAAAGGCGATGAGGAAGATCCAGAAAAAAGAAGTGCGTGCCCCTGCCCACCAGCGGTGGAAGGAACTCTGACTTGCCATTCCCGGGGAACTAGTCGTAGCGGCGTCAGCCATGCAGATGTTTCATTTGTAGTGGATGGTGAGCCGTTCAGCAAGGTCCGGTGTCCACCACCCTACCGCAACGTCTAAGACGGGTAGGTCCGAATCTCTGGTGAAATTGGAGGTTTTATGAGGAAGAGCATGTTGTTGACGACCATTTTGTGCCTGGCGGTTGGCCTGGGTGCGGCAGAGACCCCGCAGGTCACCGCCTTCAACCGGCTGCGCGATCTCAGCGGCGACTGGGAAGGAACGTTCGCCTGGAGTGGGGGCCGCAACGCCACCGGCAAAATGAACGCCCAATATCAGACCACCGGCAACGGATCCGCAATGGTGGAAAACCTCTTCATGGACGGCACGTTGATGATGACCAGCGTCTACCATCTTGATGGGTCTGATCTGAGGGTGACGCATTACTGCGCGGCTCAGAACCAGCCTCGCCTGAGGGCTTCCTCCATCGACCCCGACGGTGGGCAGATTACCTTCTCCTTCGTGGATATCACTAACCTCCGGTCTCCCGATGCCGGACACGTTCACGGCCTTGAGGTGCGGTTTCTGGACCGCGATCACATCACCCTGCGTTTCCATTTCAAGACTGGCGACAAGGACAGCGATGAGTTGGTGGACCTGAAGCGCAAGAAATAATGCTCGTCGCCGAAAAAGACCCCAATGCGCAAGAAGTTGCACTTCCGGAACTCTTCGTTGACGAGCCCTCGATTTGGGAGGACAATCGAGCACTCCTAGTGGACCTAGTAGAAACTTGGGCAATCCCTAGGGCTGAAATCGACTTCAGGAGTGCGTTATGAGGCTTTTGCGTAATCATCGTATGCAGGCCTGGTCATTGGCGGCTTGCCTATTCGTGTGGACGGTTCCAATGGTTGCCGCCGGTGTGGCACAAGGTCCCAAAGTCATCCATGAGATCAAGCATGACGTGTCGGAGCCGCTGCGTGAGATGGCACTGAAAGCCAAGCCGCCCATGGGCATCGAGAAACCGGAACGGCGGCCTCCAGCCGGCTTTTTTCACCAGGCTCCAGGAGTTGACCCGGTGGTGCAAGAGGAGTATCTGCCTGGCGGTCTGACGACCCAGATTCTGAACTTCGATGGCACTACCGGCAGCGAAGCGGGAGGCGTGGATCCTCCTGACACCAACGGATCCGTAGGCGCCAAGCAGTTCGTCGAAATCACCAATTTCACCTACGAGGTTTTCAGCAAGAAGGACGGCCACGTGATCCTGGGCCCGACGTTTATCAACGCGATTTGGCAGGGATTCGGCGGGTTATGTGAAACCAACAATGGAGGCGATCCGGTCGTTTTATGGGACAAGCTGGCCAAACGCTGGTTCGTCAGTCAACTCGGCTACAACGGTAACTTCACGGAATTCGACCTTTGCCTGGCTGTTTCTACCACTGCGGACGCCACTGGAACCTACAATCGTTACGCCTTCAGCACCGGCGGAAATCTCCCTGACTATCCCAAGTATTCGGTCTGGCCTGACGCTTACTATGGCACGAACAATGGCGGTGATGGTATCGGGGCCGAGCCGTGCGCATTCGATCGCAAGAAAATGCTGGCCGGAAAGACGGCCACCGCGATTTGTTTCTCGCCGGGACGATCGCACTTCGGCTTCTTGCCGTCTGATCTGGATGGGAGCACGCTGCCACCCGCTGGCGCGCCCGATCACTACGTAGAACTGGGAAGCGCCACCAATGAGCTGAACGAGTTCGACTTCCACGTGGATTTCAAGAATCCCCCAAAGTCCAGCTTTACCGGACCAAACGTAATCACGGTGCCGACCTACATTTCCATCTGCTCGGATGGAGGCAATTTCGCCTGTGTGCCCCAGCCGAGCCCCGGCGAAAAAGTGGATTCACTGAGCGGCTTGCTGATGTTCCGGTTGGCTTACCGCAATTTTGGAGATCATGAATCCATGGTCGTCGCTCACGCCGTGCAGCCCGGGAAGGGTTCGAGCGCGATGGTGGCGGTCCGCTGGTATGAGCTTCGGTCGGCCTCGCCGGGAGGCAGCTTCTCGCTTTACCAATCCGGCACCTTCCAACACAAAACCGACAATCTGTGGATGGCGAGCATTGCCATGGACAAGCAAGGGGACATCGCCATGGGCATGAGCTCCGACAACAGCACCAAACTGGACACCAGCGTGTGGTACACGGGGCGTGTGCCAACCGATCCCTTGGGGAAGCTGGAAACGCCGACCATCGCAGTAAAGGGAAGCGCGATTCAGGTGCGTGCCGGAAATCGCTGGGGCGACTACAGCAGCATGAGCATCGACCCTAAAGACGACTGCACGTTCTGGTTCGCGCAGGAGTATTACAACCAGCAAAACGGTGGCGCCCAAAGTAAGGATTGGACCACCCGGCTGGTCTCATTCAAGTTCAACGGGTGTAATTAGAGAACATGCCGCGAAGCGTTCCATTGCGATATCGAGATCCCAGAGGTGTTCTCTGCACTGTGCGCCCTGCATTCGCCCTGATGTTTTCTGGGAGGTGATGTCCGGATGAAGTCAGGGAGAATGGGCCGTACGCTCGTTACCTGCCTGGTCATTTGCGGCTGGTTGGCGATTACGTCCGTCGGTTTGGCCGCCAGCCATGAGACGCTGTTACACAAATTCACGGGCACGCCCGATGGGGGCATACCGGTTGCCGGAGTGGTGTTTGACTCGGCGGGAAATCTTTACGGCACAACCGCTACGGGAGGGGCATACGGATACGGCAGCGTGTTCGAGTTGCAGCCCGGTCCCGGCGGTACCTGGAGCGAAACCGTTCTGCACAGCTTCGCTCCCAACAGCGCTGACGGCATTCAACCGCGGGCCGGCCTGGTCGTGGACGGGTTCGGGACCTTGTACGGCACCACGCAGTTCGGCGGCGACTATAACGAGGGCACAGTCTTCCAGATCAGCCCCGACCGGGATGGGGTGTGGAATGAGACGATCCTGCATTCCTTCGATGGCACCCACGGCGGCCGTCCCACGGCGGGCCTGATCTTGGACGATGCTGGAAACCTGTACGGAACGACCTATGGTAGTCCCTACTGGTGTGGCACCGTTTTCCGCCTTGCGCCAAGCCCCGACGGCGCCTGGACACACACAATCTTGCACAATTTTGGCAGAATCAAGAACGCACCCGGCGATGGCTGCCAACCCAGCGCCGGCCTGGTGAGGGATCGGGCGGGGAATCTGTATGGCACGACCAGCACCGGCGGCGCCAACATTTATTTCGGCACGATTTTCCGGCTGAAGGAGCGAAACAAGGGCAAGTGGAAGGAGACCGTGCTGCACAGTTTCACCAGCAGTAACGGTGATGGAGCCTATCCCTACGATAGCCTGGCCCTCGACAACTCAGCTAATCTGTACGGTACAACTTTTGCTGGTGGGATTCCGAATTGCTTTGCGGGCTGCGGAATCGCTTTCAAGCTGGCACCCAGCGCAGGTCAGTGGAAGGAAAAGACTTTGTATTCCTTTACTGGCGGTTCGGATGGCGCTGAACCCTACGCGGGCTTGATCCGCGATGCGGCTGGAGATTGGTACGGCGCAACCAACTTCGGCGGCAGTTCCTGCAGTAGCGGCTGTGGTGTCGTGTTCAAGCTGACTCGCCGCGACAAGGGTAAGTGGACGGAAACCGTTCTGCATCGCTTCAGTGGCGGTGACGGGGATGTTCCCAACGGCAACCTGGTCTCCGATTTCTCCGGAAATCTGTTCGGCACAACGCTCAACGGAGGCGAGGTCAACTCAAATTGCCCGGCTGGCTGTGGAGTCGTTTTTGAACTCACGCCATAGCGGGGCGCCCGGGTGTGCGCCAGGAAGCGATCCTGGGCGCGCCGTATTACTTTTTCGGGCTGGGACTCGACACCGCCGCAGCCTTGAAAGTGATGACCGAATCCGCCGGAATGATTGCCTCCAGGCTGCCGCTGGACAGGTTCACGCCATTCGGATCCTGCACCGGCACCGGCCTCTGCGTTTGCACGCCGCCGACCGAGCCGATCGAGATCCCACCGACGGTGCCCCCGGACAATGGCGAGTGCGACCGGCCACGACCCTGCCGAGTGTACTGATTCGTACTCAGATGATAGATGCCCTCCGGCGTCTCCACCGTATCCAGACGAATCGAGATGGACCCAGGAAAAGAGTTCCTGCCGGAATTCGTGCTGGGGTCCGCAGCAGAGACGATCGCGCGGGCGGGCGATCCTCTGGGCGCGACCACCTTGCCATTGACCACCAGATCGTTCACCAGGACCGCCTCCACCGGATCACCAAACTGCGAGCGGTCCGAACTCACGCTCGTGTTGGTCCGCACCGTGATCTTCGCTCCGCGCCCATTATCCGATGCGAAGAGACAGGATGCCGCAAGCAGGACGATCAAGCCGAAGCGCGAATTCCGCATAGAAACCTCCGAATTACAAAATTCTACTCTCGGGACTGAGGTGCAGGTGAAGTTGCCGCTGTGGGATTAGAGCGATGGGTTGACGGGTGGGTTGCTCTCCCGGACCTCAGATTGGTCGGAATTGGGGCCTTGCGGTCGAAGCAGTATTCCAGATAGCTGGCGCCGAGCCCGGCGAAGCTATGGTTGCCCTCTGTTCGATTTCAGGCTGCCATGAACCTCTGCCTCACGGACGTTGCTGCAAATCCGCGAGCGGCGCCAGGGCCGCTTCCCCCACGCTGGCCGTCGGGCGACGTGGCGGCAATGTCTCCGCCGCAATGGGTGGCCGACGATCTACGGTCCCAATCAACGGGGCGTCTTCCATCGTGTCAGGCAATGATATGAAGTGGTGCTCGGTACAGAGTTGGTCAATCAACTTTCGCTGCCAGGAACTCAGCACTTGCTGAGGAAGCGTGTGAAAGTGTCGAAACGTCCACATCAAATAAACTCGCTGCCGAAATGCCGGTTGAATATAGCGCGGTCCGATGGGCGTCATGATGCGCACAACGCCGTCACACATTTTCTCCATCCACATTGGTTCGGCCTCAGCTAGTATCTTTCTACGCCGGAGCAATTCAAGGGCCGACATTATTGCACCAAATCCGATGCATGTGAATATTTTTTTGCACGCTCCACAAGAAAGGGCCACACCGCAACCCTAACAGCGCCAGTCATATCCGCAACCACGTCCGGCTGTCCAGAAGGCTGCCGCATCCCGTGGCATACGCCACTTGAGAGGTCAGTATGCACCCAACCTATTGATTGTGAAGGCTTTCCTGCCTGCTGAGTGGTCTGCGGGTCCGAGGGAGGCAACGCCGTCCGCGTTTGAAATTCTTTTCCCGATTCGGGGTCTGGGGCCGCTAAGGATTCTCTGGCCGCCGGCTGCGCACCCCGGGCACGACCATCGCTTGTTCGATGGTAGGAATATTTGTCCCGCCTAGCCGGGCAGAAATTTCATGCATTTTGTCGGTTGCTCCGGTCTCGGAATACGCGCGTGCCAACTGCTCCAGAGAATATGGATTGTTCATGTCCTCTTCGAGGTGCGCAATCGCGTCTCCATACTTCTGCTTCGCCATCAGCAAAGTTCCGGCCGCGCCGTGGTAGGAATCCTGAATCACTTTGCTGCGGCTGCTCTCCGCCATGTTTTCCAGTTGCCCGAGCGTCTTGTCCGCCAATTCCTGGTTTCCGGCACGGAGGGCCCGCACCACCACGTACCGCAAGATTCGCGATCTCTCTTCTTCCCGGTCTGAAGGAGCAATGTCGGGGGGATGGGTTAGCGCGTCCTGCGCCAGGGCCAGATCTTTCAGGGCGGTCTCATCCTCCGCCTGATACATGCTCGTGTAACGATAAGCTTGCGCTTCCTCGAGATGGATGCCGAGGTGGTGCGCGTTCTCAGCCACGGCGGCAAACGCCTGGTCCGCTTCCACAAAGTTTCCTTCGCGTACCCATGTCATCGCTCTCTGCAGACCGTAGTCCAGCCGATCGGCGTCGGTGTGGGCGCCTTGAATAGCCTTGTCATATTCCGCGCGTGCGTGTGCCTGCTCGCCCATCAGCGCGTAAGTGTCGCCGAGACCCAGCTGGGAGGAAATGAAATCTGGATCGATCTTCAGCGCCGCCTGATAGTGCGCCAGTGCACCCTCGAAGTCGCCCGCCATGCGCTTCAACTCGCCATAGGAATCTTGCGGATTCGGTTCCTTGGGTAGTATCGCAGTGTAGCGGTCCATCGCCTGGAAAGCCTTTGCGAATTCCCGATTGCGCGCATACACATACGCCAGATCGTTAAGTGCCGCCGGATAATCTTTGTCAACGGCCAGGGCCCGGTTCAGAATTTTTTCCGCCTGCTCGTGACTGTCTTCTCCCATCAGCCAGTTGCCCGCCAGATACAGCAGGCGCTTGTCCTTGGGATACATCTCCAGCATGTCGTTCATGGCGGCAATGCCTGGGAGGAAATCACCCGCCTGCACATTACAGATCCATTCGATCATCAGGCGCTCGCCCGCGGTAACCTTGGGCTCAAGCGACTTGGCTTTCTGGCGTGCCGCCGCCGATTCAGCCGGGTCGCGGCCGTTGAAGGCGATCCAGGCATACGCCAGCGCAAAATTCGGATCGGCTTCGACCGCGGCGCGCCATCCGATATTGGCGCGCTCCAGATAAAGATTCTCGTAGTCGGTCATGGCTCGCTCGTAGAGGTCTCGCGCCTTAGCCGAAGACGTGGTGACCGGCATCGTCTTGGTGGCTCCCGGCTTGATGTGGTGGCTATAAGCGGGCAGAACGATCGCCAATGTGAACAGCCAGAGGATACCTATCCTTCGACGCATGCCAGTCCTCGTAACCCTTGTCTGTGGGGAGCTTTAGCGAAAATCTAGCAGGTCCGAAAAATCAGCCCAAGTGACGGAAGATGTGGGCCGACCGGAGCCGATAAAGGCAAGAGAACCAGTGTCTTGCGGGATACTGGGTTACTGAGTCAGTTCCTCGCGAACCTTTTTGGAGAGCTTTTCCGCTCGTCTGAGCTTGTCGAGCAAGTCCTTGGGCAGAACCCCGCGCTTCACCTCTTCCATGGCTTCTGGGAGCGTGGCGGACAGGTCCGCAAGCTCCTTGGCATCGGTCTGCAGCTGCGTATTGTTCCTCCGGGCTAGCATCGCGTCGGCAGAAGGGACTTTCTGCGCGCGAATCTCCTCTGGATGCTCCATGTTGACCGTCTGGGGTCGAGCGACCGCTTGCAAGAACTGCAGCACAATTAGAACCGAGAAGAGCGAAACTGACCTCATACCCACCTCACTGAAGTGACTCGGCAGATTGTAGCGGCAAAGGCAGATGCCGTCTCCCGGTTCGGTACGAAGCCCAGAGTCTGGACCACAAAAAGGGCTCCTCAACCTGTCAGAGGAGCCCGAACCGCTTGGTTGGTTAACCGCCTAGAACGTAAACTTGGCCGCGAACTGTACCCCACGTGGTCCGCCGCCGCCGAGGAAAGGGTTGCCAATGCCCACGTCTCCCGTGGCAGTCAGCGGCAGAAATCCGCTGTATCCTCCGTTCGAGTTCGGCGTGCCGGGGTCGGCGATGAAGCCCGGCAGAATCGGATTAGCGAAGTTAGGGTGATTCAGAATGTTAAAGAACTCCGCCCGGAGCTGAAGGTTTACGCGCTCGGTAATCGCAGTGTCCTTGAAAACGGAGAAATTGATCTCTTTGAACGCCGGCCCGCGCAGGGAGTTCCTACCCAGCGTGCCGAAATGCCGGCTCCCCGCCAGGCAATCACTGTCCCCGCCCTCCCCAAACCCGGTGGTATTGCCGAAGGTGCAGGGCACATGGAAGGAACTCAGATTCAGGAAATTGTTGGGAGCGCTTCCGTACTGCACCGGCCCGATGATGTCGGGACGATCAAATCCCTCGCCTGCACCCGAGTAATCTCCCTCAAAGAAGTAATTCAGGTGGAACGGCTGCCCGTCCTGCAAATTCAGTACTCCATCCAAGCCCCAGCCACTCTTCAGCTTGGCTAGACTTCCACCCCACTTGGGAAATTCGTAGGCGAAATTCCAGGTGAAACGGTTACGAATGTCAAAGCTGGAATTGCCCCGATCCCCTGCCGGGTTAAGACTGTTGGTGGGCTGCGCTTGATTGGGCGTGAAATCTTCGCTGTCGCTGGCGTCATCGATGGAGTGCGACCACACATAGTTCACTTGCGAAGAAAGCCCGTGCCAGGAATTCGCCCGCAGGCTGACCTGCAACGCATGGTAGATCGAACTGGCCTTGGATTCTTCCTGGTTCACGTAGAAAAAATTGCTGAAGCGGCGCGGCACATTGAAGTTTGTGTTGTCTGGGCCGTCAAAACCGGCAATGTAGCAATTCGGCGCGATCTGCCCCCATGTCGTACATTGGCCGAGATCGAATGCGGTAATTTGCGCTTGGCTGGGCTGATTGATATCGCGGAATCGGAATAGCTTGGTTCCCTTTGTGCCCACGTACCCCATCTGCAGTACCGCCTTATTGCCCAAGGCCTGCTGGAAGTTCAGGTTGAAATTCTGCACGTACGGAGTGCGCAGGTTAGGATCGGCGCCGAAGAAGTCCCCCAATGGCGAAGCTCCGCTGGCGTCGAATACGGGCGAGTTGGGAACAATGGGTCCGCCCGCAGCGATACTCGGAGCAAGGCCGAGCGACGAGATCGCCGCCGGCCCCACGCCCGCATAGGCAGCGCCCGGGCAGTAGACGCAATTCCAGGGCGCGTGCCCGATGAAAATGTCCTGCGCGTAGGCGTCATAAAAAATACCCCATCCTGCCCGCAACACTGTCTTTCCGGTGCCGCGCACGTCGTAGGCTAACGCCACTCGAGGCGCGAAATTATTGAAGTCTTTGTTATAAAGCTGACCGGCCGGCACTGTGCTGCCGCCGCCTGCCGGATCGAAGCGGTAGAACAAGTCGTTCTTCTCGCCCATCACGCCGAAATAATCCCAGCGCACGCCGAGATTCAACGTCAGGCGCGGCGTCCAACGGAAGCTGTCCTGCGCATAGAAGCTGTGACTGTTCTCGAAGGTGTGCCGCCGCGTGTTGCCGCTAGCCTGTCCGCCATCGGATGGGGTGCCTAGCAGAAAAGCATTCAGATCGTCGAAGGAAAGGCTGCCCCGGAAGTCCTGATCGAGGCTCTGCGTGATCGTAGTCCGCCGGAATTCGTATCCGAACTTCATGTCGTGACGTCCGGATTTCCACGAGAAATTGTCAATGAAGTGCCAGTTGGCATCCACTCTCTGCCGCGGCAGAGTGTGAGTAGCCCCAATCGCGGAGAAACTTCCTACGCTAATGCCGGGCAAGCCGCCGTCGAAGGCTCCCACTCCCGTGTCTAAACCGATGCTGGATGGCAGAAAACTCTGATCCTCGGGAAAGAATCCCTCAGCAAAGCGATTCCAGCCTAGGCGAGCCTCATTGACTTGGCTGGCATTCATTACTCTCACGTAAGAAAGCGAAACCAGTTGCACCCGGGTCGGTGTCACCGTGTTGAATCCGGGCAGGAGCCCCGCGGCTAGCTGCGCAAACGGGAAACTCTGATCGCTGTCGCCGAAATAGTATCGTCCGGTGAGCAGGTTAGTGGCGTTAAAGTTGTGATCGATCTTGGCGATCATGCTGTCCACGCGATTCTTGAATTTCGTGGCCGTCGATAGGTTGTTGGTGCTGCAACCGCTGATATCGCTGCTGGCTCCGGAAATATTCGGCTTGGGCCACGGATTCCGCGCCAACAAGGCCTGGGTCACTGGATTCAGGGTTCCACCGCTCCCCACGATGGCCGCTTCGGCGGCGCTGATCACCGCCGGATCCGGCACGCAGCTTGTGCCCGACTGCGCTCCGCTTTCCCGCTGCCCCTCATAGTCCGCGTAAAAGAAGGTTCCGTCCTTGATAATCGGCCCCCCGAACGAGCCTCCATATTGATTGTTCAGGAAAGGATTCTTGGGGTTGGGCTCAAAGTTGAAGTAATTGCGTGCGCCTACTTGCCCGCTGCGCCAGTACTCCAGTGCCGACCCATGCCACTGGTTGGTCCCGCTCTTGGTCACAATATTTACGACAGCTCCGCTGTTCCTTCCATATTCGGCTTCGTAATTGGAGAGCACTCGCAATTCAGCCACGGCATCAATGGGGAGAATCGTTGCCGGGTCGCCGAAAACTCCTGCCTCGTTAATCGAGGGATTGTTCCGGTATCCATCGTTCATGTCGGTTCCGTCGAGCAGGAAGTTGTTTGCCCGCCCGCGTGAACCGTTCATGGAGAATTCGCCGAACGATCCGGGAGAATCGGTAATCTGATCCGGCGATCCGGCCACGCCGGGATTCAAGAAGATCAGCTTGGTATAGTCCCGCCCGTTCACCGGCAGGTTCTGGATGGTCTCGGTGGTCAGCGTGCCGCCGATCTCGGACGAGGTGGTCTCCACCTGGGGCAGCACTTCGCCCGACACTTCCACCTGCTGCGCCACCTGCCCCGGCTTCAGTTGCACGTCAATGCGCCGTTCCGTGGCGACATCCACAACCACGCTGCTGGTTACCGAGGTCTGGAAGCCGCTCTGGGTCACCGTCACCGTGTAGTTCCCGATGGGCAGCTCCGGCACGCTATAGCTGCCATCCGCGCTCGTCAGCGTCGAGCGCTCCAGGCCGGTATTCACATTGCGCACCGTCACCTTCGCGCCTGATATCACGGCGCCGGATGCGTCCGTCACCGTCCCCAGGATGGTTCCACGGAAGGTTTGCGCCACTACCGCTGTTGCCATCAGAACGAAAAAAGCGAGGACCATCCTCACTCTCATGACTCATCTCCTTTGGCCGCGCGCGAAATGTCAGCTGCGGCGCCCCACCAAACTTTACTTGTGCTGATTGGTTTGCCGATTATATCCCTCCGCTAGCCGATTCTCCTCCCGCCGGGTATTAAGGAAGACACTCAGCTCTTGATTTCACCTGGGCTGGCTCCCATTTCGGGACCGGCTGAATTGGGGTAAACGATTAACCCGACTGGCGAGGTTTGGTAAGCGAAAACCAATGCGGGGCAAGAGGCGTGAGCTGCCAATTCTGCGAGAGCCCGCTCTTACGGTCTACGACACACGCCGCGCTAATGCCCGGGGAATACCTACCTCTTTGTCACGGGCACGGCGGACCAAGCGCGAATGCAACATGAGCGCTGGAAGTCCTGCTAGTTGTCTTCTTCGGGTGTGGTACTGGTCCCGTTCCCGGTCTTGGCCGGCCGCATACCCCGAGTGGAGGAAGTTCCTCCGCAGAGATTCTCGCCACCCAGGCCGGGCGTGCCACCTTCGCCCCTTTGAGAACGGCAACTCTGGAACGAAGACCGTTGCGAAGCGCTGAGCATGGCATCCTGCCGCTGCCGAGCCTGCTCCCGGATCTGATGCGCCTTTTCGTGACGCTGCTCCGGCGTCAGCGACGTGTCACTGCAGACCGCTTCGATCTGCGAGCGAGTAGTCTGCTCGATGCTCTTATGTTGCTGGATCACCGATTGCGGAATGCCGGCCTGCTTCCAGCAAGGCTCACGGCGCCGTCCGTTCGTGGTTCCACCCGTGGTGGGAGTGCCATTGGTCGTGGACCGCGGGAACGTTGAGCGCGACTGCGCCAGCAGAGGAGAAGACAGCAGAAGACCGAGGACGGGGACCGCGCACACTAAGAGTTTTGACCTGCTCATAGTCAGACCTCCAAGCTCACGAAACCCAATCCTCGGGAAAAAGTTTCATGAAAAATCGCGAGGGAATTGTCCGAAAGGACACCGGAGCCATTCCTTCGGTATCGCGATTGGCCGCGTTGCGGTTACCGTGCTATATTCGATTGGGCCGTGTAAGCGGTTGAGAATGAATGGTTCGGCAGCATCCCACGCCAGCCGGGCAGGTTTCTCCCCCGCGGCATTTCAGCCTGCCGCTCCCAGGGAAGAAGCTCAATCAGCAAAGGGCGCGTAGCTCAATTGGCAGAGCAACTGACTCTTAATCAGTAGGTTGAAGGTTCGATTCCTTCCGCGCTCACCATTCTTTTCAATGCTTTGGCAGGTTTACGAACCCCGCAATCCTTATA
>Ga0335076_10005781_pt1 | contig 12476 bp, 9 predicted proteins | sample Lox_Sample_25_FD_206717 | JGI IMG/M metagenome (GOLD analysis project Ga0335076, IMG submission 206717) | Soil microbial communities from Loxahatchee National Wildlife Refuge, Florida, United States - Lox_Sample_2.5 | ecosystem: Environmental > Terrestrial > Soil > Wetlands | place: USA: Florida...
CAGGCCCCACCATCCGCCGGGCACCGCGGCGCTCGCCGCGTGGTAGATCCGGGTCAGGAAGGCGGCGACGGCGCCGGTGATGATCTGGATCAGCGAGAGGTGATGGTGGTATTCCGGCCTGGCCAGCTCTGCCCGGGCGAGCCGCTGCGCCGCTTCCCGGCCGATGCCCGGACTCCCGCTGGGCCCATGACCGGCGGTCACCACGCTGGCGGGGTTCCCGCGGCCGGTGGGGAGGGCCCGGCCGCCGCGCCGTTGCCGGGCTGCTGCGCGGCCGTCTGCGCCGGCCCAGCGGTCCCCGGCGGCACCTCCGGCCCGCCGGGCCGCGCGGGCTGGCCCGGTCCGGCGGGGCGCCACACGGTGGCCAGATCGTCCCCGGGCCCCTGGCCGCTGCCGGTGGCGGTCTGCAGGATCAGGTCGAGGCCCTCCCGGCGCATCCGGAGATCCACGTAGAGCAGGACGGTGACGCCCGCCCAGATCGGCTGGGTGATGGCGCCGGCGATGATGCCGCCGATGGCGCCGATGGCGAGGCCGGCCGCGTTCGGCTGGATCGCCTGGGCGAAGGTGGCGGACGAGTTGGAGAACGCGGCGGAGATGATGGCGAAGGGCAGCCGCAGCACCGACGAGGCGACGAACACGATGATCCAGGCGAGCAGCAGGATGCCGAACACCCGCCAGAAGCTGCTGCGCACCAGCCGCCAGGAACGCCCAAGCGCCTGAGCGGGGCCCAGGCGTTCCAGCACCACCGCCGCCGCCGACATGCTGAACATGGTCCAGATCCAGGCGTCGACCACGACCGTGACGACAACGCCGAACACGGCGGCCACCACGAGCACCGCGGCCGGCGCGTGGGCCACCGCGAGCAGGATCAGCAGAACGAACAGCACGGCCCAGGGGCCGATGTAGACGAGCCCGGCCAGCAGGGTCGTGCCCAGCAGGGCGGGGAGCCGGGGGAGCGCGATGTGCCACGCCTCGCCCGCGGTGATCCGGTGGCCCAGCACGCTCCGGCCGATGACGGCGGTCAGCAGGCCGGTCAGCAGGATCTGGACGATGAACGCCAGCACGACCGCGGTCAGGCCGCTGGGCACCACCACCGCGAGCGCGCCGAGCATCTGCGCGGTGGTCGGCGTCCGGCCCGAAGCCGCGCTGAGGTGCAGCTGGGACAGCAGCAGGAGTTCCAGGGCGGTCGTGATGACCCCGGAGATGGTCAGCACCACCGCCGAGATGCCGAGGGTGGCCTTCGGGTTGCGCCGGATCGAAGTGAAGGCGCCGTCGAGGATCTCGCCGACCCCGATCGGACGCAGCGGGATGACGCCTGGCTTAGGGGCCGTCTGCTGGGGCGGCGCCCACCCGCCGGGCGGGGCGCCGTACCCGGGCTGGCCGTAGCCGGGCTGGCCATAGCCGGGCTGGCCATAGCCGGGCTGGCCGTAACCGGGCCCTGGCGGGGCCTGGCCGTACCCACCGGGCTGGCTGCCGGGCGGGAACCACGGCTGGCGAGGCTCCCCGTCCCCCTGGTCCTGGTCTCCGGCTCCGCCCGCGCCCCAAGGCGGGGTGTCTGTCATGTTTCTCCTTACCGTCCTGGCGCTTACTCCTACCAGGATGCTCCCCCCGTTGGCGCCCATACTCGCACGAAGTACCAGGCAGATGAAGCCGCTCCGGGCAGCCATGCCGCGGCCGCACCGGGCTCGACCGGCGGCGCGGCGATGACGCAGACTCATGAGGTGGATACCTGGGGTTTGCGCTGGCTCGACCCGCCGGACGGCCCAGCCGTGGTGCTGCTCGACCAGACCCGGCTGCCGGCCGAGGAGACGTACCTTAGCTGCACCGACGTCGGCTCGCTGGTGGACGCGATCGGCCGGCTGGTGGTGCGCGGGGCGCCACTGCTCGGACTGGCCGGCGCGTTCGGCGTGGCGCTGGCCGCCTGCCGCGATGAGGACGTGGAGCAGGCGGCGGCCGCGCTGACCGGGGCCCGCCCGACCGCGGTGAACCTGGGCTGGGGCGCCGACCGCGCGCTCGCCGCGTATCAGGGGGCCCGGAGGGGCAGCGCCGCCGCCGCGGATGCCAAACGTATCGCGGCGCGGGCCGCCCTCGCCGAGGCGCGGGCGATCGCCGAGCAGGACGCGGCCGCGAGCGCGGCCATCGCGGTGAACGGGCTCGGCCTCGTCCCCGACCGGGCCCGGATCCTGACCCACTGCAACACCGGCGCCCTGGTGTCGGCCGGGGAGGGGACCGCGTTCGCCATCGTTCTCGCCGCCCACCGGGCTGGGCGGCTGGCCCAGCTCTGGGTCGATGAGACCCGGCCGCTACTGCAGGGCTCCCGGCTGACCGCGTACGAGGCCCGGCGCGCCGGGATGCCCTACGCCGTCCTGGCCGACTCGGCGGCCGCGTCACTGATGGCGGCCGGGCAGGTGGACATGGTGGTCACCGGCGCCGACCGGGTCGCCGCCGACGGCAGCGTGGCCAACAAGATCGGCACCTACGGCCTGGCCGTACTGGCCCGCCACCACGGCGTGCCGTTCGTGGTGGCCGCTCCCGTGTCCACGATCGACTTCACGGCCGCTGACGGGAGCGCGATCGTGGTCGAGCAGCGCGCGGCTGAGGAGGTGACCTCCTTCGCCGGGGTGGCGGTGTCACCGGCCGGCAGCGACGCCTACAACCCCGCCTTCGACGTCACTCCCGCGGCGCTGGTGACCGCGCTTGTGACCGAACGTGGGGTGGCGCGGCCCGCCAACGGGGGTACGCTGCACTTTCTGGGTGCTACCCCACCTCCGGGAGTGACTGCCCCGGCTGCTGTTTCCATGGAACGATGAGGTCTATGAAAGGCCGCGTGCTGGTCGTCGATGATGACGCCGCCCTCTCCGAGATGCTCGGCATCATGCTCCGCGGCGAGGGTTTCGAGCCCACGTTTGTTGCTGACGGGGATCACGCCATGCAGGCGTTCCGCGAGACGCATCCCGACCTGGTGCTGCTTGACCTGATGCTGCCCGGGGTGGACGGCATCGACGTCTGCCGGCAGATCCGGACCGAGTCCGGCGTGCCGATCGTCATGCTGACCGCAAAGAGCGACACCGTCGACGTTGTCCTCGGGCTGGAATCCGGCGCCGATGACTACATCGTCAAGCCGTTCAAGTCGAAGGAGCTCATCGCACGCGTCCGCGCACGCCTGCGGCGGACCGACGACCCGGCGCCCGAGATGCTGCAGATCGTCGACGTCTCCATCGACGTCGCCGGGCACTCGGTGAAGCGCGGCGGTGACCAGGTGAACCTCACTCCGCTGGAGTTCGATCTGCTGGTGGCGCTGGCCCGGAAGCCGCGGCAGGTCTTCACCCGCGAGGTCCTGCTTGAGCAGGTGTGGGGGTACCGGCACGCGGCGGACACGCGGCTGGTCAACGTCCATGTGCAGCGGCTCCGCGCCAAGATCGAGAAGGACCCCGAGCACCCGGAGATCGTGGTGACGGTCAGGGGCGTCGGGTACAAGGCGGGGCCAGCTTGATGCCAGCCGCCCGCCGGCCGGCCCGGGGCGGCGGTGCGGGCCATTGTCGAGGCGGGAGAGCGGATCGTCTCGGGCAGGTTACGGATAACAGCGGGCCAGGAATAATCAGTTCAACGATGTGCATTTCACAAAGTTCATTCACCGAAGTGCAGTGCACCGAAGTGCAGTGCAGCGAAGAAGGACGATGAGGGAGGCACCGAGCAGCCGCTCCGCCGGAGGCGAGGCGCAGGCAGGGACGGGTGGCCTGGCGCCGGGTGCCCGTCCCGTCAGCCCTCCCCAGCCGGCCCCGGCCGGCCTGGCGCTGGTGGACCGGGTCGCTGGCGTGCCCGGCCGGCTGAGCCTGGGCCTGACCGCCTTCCGTGATGTGCTGTCGGTGGACGGCGATGGGCCGCTCGCGGGGGTGGCCGACGGCTTGCGGCGCAGGCTGCCGCCGCCGGTACGTGGGGCGCTCAGGTCCGTGCGCCGGCAGACACGGGTGCTGCTCGGGCGGCTGCGCCGCCGCTGGCACCGTTCGCTCCAGCTGCGCGTGGTCGCCACCACGCTGGTGATATCGGCGCTGGTGGTCGCCGTTCTTGGCCTGTTCCTGGTTCAGCAGATCACCGGTGGCCTGCTGGCCAACCAGCGGAGGGCAGCGCTCACCCAGACTTCGGCCGGCCTGGCCGTCGCGCAGGCCAGGCCGGACATGCTGGGCCCGCGCGGGGGCAGCGCGTCGGCACTGAACTCGCTCGTCGGCGACCTGCAGGCGGGCAGCGGCCCCGGCAACACCTACAACGTCGTGATCCTCCAGCAGCCCGCGAGTTCCGGCCTGACCGGCGTGGTCGGGAACCAGGCGTTCGCGCCGAGCATTCCCGCCAACCTGAGCGCCGCGGTCACGGCTGAGCAGCGCCGTGGCCGGGCAGACCGGCTTCACTACGCACCGACCGAGCTGATGCGCGCCAACGGCCAGCCCGCGGGGCCCGCGCTCGCGGTGGGGGTGCCGATCACCGGTCACAACCAGCTCTACTACGTCTTTCCGCTCGCCTCGCAGGAGCAGGCGCTGAGCCTGGTCCAGACCACGATCATCACCGCTGGCGTGGTCCTCCTCGTGCTCCTGGCGGGCATCGTCTCGCTGGTCACCCGCTGGGTGGTGGTGCCGATCCGGCAGGCGGCGCAGGCGGCGAGCCGGCTGTCGGCGGGCAACCTTGACGAGCGCATGCCCGCCCGGGGCACCGACGACCTGGCCGCACTGTCCAACTCGTTCAACGACATGGCCGCCAGCCTGCAGGAGAAGCTCAGGGAGCTGGAGGAGCTTTCCAGGGCGCAGCGGCAGTTCGTGTCCGACGTGTCGCACGAGCTGCGTACCCCGCTGACCACGATCAGGATCGCCGCCGACGTTCTTTTCGAGGCGAAGGACCATCTCGACCCCGCCGCCGGGCGCAGCGCCGAGCTGCTCCAGGGCCAGCTGGAGCGGTTCGAGGCGCTGCTCGCTGACCTGCTGGAGATCAGTCGCCACGATGCCAACGTGGCCACCCTGGATGCCGAGTCGGCGGACGTCTGCGACCTGGTGCGGCGGGCGGCGGCGGACGCGGAACAGCTGGCCGCCCGCAAGGGCACCCGGATCGACTTCCGGCTGCCGCCCGAGCCGTGTGTCGCCGAGGTGGACCGGCGCCGGGTGGAACGGATCCTGCGCAACCTGCTCGACAACGCGGTCGAGCACGGCGAGGGACGCGACGTGGTGGTCACGGTCGCCACGGACCGGGATGCGGTGGCGGTGGCGGTCCTCGATCATGGCGTGGGCTTCGGGCCGGGCGAGCAGTACCTGGTCTTCGACCGCTTCTGGCGCGCCGACCCGGCCCGCGCGCGCACCACGGGCGGCACCGGTCTCGGCCTCGCGATTGCGCTCGAGGACGCCCGGCTCCACGGTGGGTGGCTGCAGGCGTGGGGTGAGCGCGGGAAGGGATCGGTGTTCCGGCTCACCTTGCCGCGGACCCTCGGCCAGAAACTGGCCGGGTCCCCGCTGCCACTTGGACCCGACGAGTCCGAAGTGGCGGGCGTGGCGGATCTCGCCGCCCGGCCCGGCGTCCACGGGGCCGGGTTCGTCCTGGCCGGCGCGGCCGACGTGGGCGCGGACCCGGCCGAAGACAGCGAGGACGAGCTCGCGGCCACCGGTGACGGCGGCCAGGCCGGTGACGGGGACCAGGCCGGTGACAGGAGCCTGATTGCCAACGGCAACGAGAGCCTGGTGGATAACGGAAGCCTGATCGGCCACGTGAACCTGGCGGCCGGCGACGGGACTGCGGGCGGCTACGGAAGCCTGGCGGCTGGCGACGAGACCGCGGGCGGCCACGGGAGCCTGGCTGATGGCGTGGGCCGCCTGGCCGCTGGCGGGACCCCGGGCGGTAATGGGAACCCGGCTGGCAATGGCAACGCAAACCTGACCGGCAACGGCAACGGCAACTTGGCGGCCGGCGACCCGCGACGGGCCGATTCACCCGGCGCGCGGTCAGCTGCGGATGGCAGCGATGGCTGACGGCGGGCGCCGGGGGGGCGGGGTGCCCGCGCGCATCCGGGTCATGCCGCTGATCGGCGTGATCTTGGCCGCGGTGGTGGCGGCCGGCTGCGCGACCGTCCCGTCGTCCGGCCCGGTCGGGTCGGCCCCGATCCCGGCGCCGCCAGTGGGAGGCGGCGGCGCGGCCTGCTGCGGGCTGATCGTCGAAGGTCCCCAGGATGGCTGGCAACCGGAGCAGATCGTCAGTGGTTTCCTGCTGGCCAGCGCCAGCTTCGCGCACAACCACGCGGTGGCGCGGGAGTACCTGACCCCCCACGCCAGCAAGCTGTGGCAGCCCGGCGCGCGGGTGACGATCCTCCGCCAGACGCCCAACGTGTACCAGCCATCCGGGCGGCTTTCGGGTCAGGGCAGCCGGGCCAGCGTCGTGGTGAAGTGGCAGGAACTCGCCACCCTGAACGGCAGCGGCGAGTACACCGCGGGCCGGGGGGAGCAGACGGCACAGGACTTCGGCCTGGTCGCGGTCAAGGGGCAATGGCGCATCGACATCCTGCCCTCCACCGCCAGCGGGGCGGTATCACACGAGCTCCTGCTGCCCAGCTTCCTGTTCCGCCTCGACTACGCGCCGCGGAACCTGTATTTCTACGCGCAGCCGGACAAGCTCCTCGTGCCCGACCCTGTGTTCGTCCCGGTCCAGTCCAATGACCTGGTCACAACCCTGGTGAACGGCCTGCTGGAGAACCCCAGCGGCTGGCTGGAGAACGCGGCGGTCACCGCCTTCCCGCCGGGGGCGCGGCTGAGGAAGGTCCAGGTCCTGCCCGGCCCGCCCGGGAGCAAGACCGCCATCGTCGATATCGGGTTGCCCGCTCACACGCCCCGGACGACCGTGGAGGCCATGGCCGCCCAGTTGGTGTGGACGCTGACCAGCCCGGCCTACAGCCCCGCGCTCATCCAGGCCGTCAAGCTCAAGATCAATGGCCGCCCCTGGCCGGCACCGGGCGACGCGGTCCGGGATCTGCCCGACTACTGGAGGTACGTACCGCGCCCAGCGCACGACGAGAACCTGTACTACGTGGCCAGCAACGGCGCCGTCCGGGTGTTCGGCAAGCAGGCGCGCAGTGCGGCAGTTCCCGGCCAGGCGGGCACGGGCCAGTTGGCGCTCAGCAAGATCGCCGTGTCGCCGGACGGGCGTTATCTGGCCGGTGTTGCCGGGCCCGCGACCACGGTCTACACCGAGGACCTGGCCGCCGCCGCGAAGCCACATGCGTCGGCCGCGGCGTCGGGCCTGCACAGCAGGCTTACCGGAACGGGCTTCTCGGCGCCCAGCTGGGACAATATGGGCAACCTCTGGGTCGCGGGCACGGTGCACGGCTCGCCGGGGGTGTGGATGATACCGGCGGCACCCACCAGCGCCCCGGTGAAGGTCACGCTGCCACCGGGGGTTGGCCCGATCACCGGGCTCAGGGTCGCCCCGGATGGTGTCCGGATCGTCATGATCGTCGGCACCGGAGCGACGGCCCACCTGATCCTGGGGGCAATCATGCGCGGCGGCGCCAGCGCCTTCATCACCCACATCGTGCCGCTCGCGCCCGGCCTGGCCGGGCCATCCGCTCTGAGCTGGTACGACGAGGACCACGTGCTGGCCATCACCCAGCAGGCCTCCGGCACCGAGCTCTGGGAGGTGCCGGTCAACGGGGACGCGGCGGCCCGCGAGAGCGTGCAGCCGGGCATGGTATCGGTCGCGGCGGCTGGCTCTCAGAACGCCCTCTACGTGGGGACGTCAGACGGCCAGCTGGAGAACCTGATCGGGTTCAATGAGCCGCCACGCGATATCACGGCAGGCAGCAGCGCCACCTACCCCGGCTGACCGTTCTGGTGCCGCTGCCGCCGGAGCCCGGCGCGGGCGCCGCCGGCGGCGAACGCGCCGGGAACACGGGCGCGGACAGCGGGTGTCCAGGGCCATCCGGTGAGATATTCCTCGCCCTTCGTCTCCTGACATCCGGCCAGGGTCAGGCTACGTTCGTGTCATGGCACCCGCCCGGGTCCGTGGTTGCGCCAGGCCGGGCTACCCGCGGTCCGCAGGTGGCCTGCGCCGGCAAGCCGATGCCAGCCGCAGGCGAAACGGCCCACGTAAGGCGACTTCTCGTCGACCGATCACGGTGCGGCTTAGAGGTAAGTCCTGCCTCGCCGGGTGGACCGGATGTCCCCCGGGCAGGGAGAAGGGCAGTAGTGGCAACAAGTCGCCGCGAACCCCTCAGCAGGCGGATGTGGGGTCGAAGACCAGGTCGGCCGGGCGGGTGCCGCAACGTGTTTCGGGCCGAAAGGGGGTTCCCCGTGGACATCTTCTTCAAAGGCCGGCGTACCGATGTGCAGGAGCGTTTCCGCAGGCATGCCGCAGCGAAGCTGGGCAGGATCGAGAGGTTGCACAAGAAGGCAACCAGGGTGGATGTGGAGGTCTCCACCGAGCGTAACCCGCGCCAGGCAGACCGGCGCGAGCGCGTTGAGCTGACGATCCGGTCGCGCGGCCCGATCATCCGCGCGGAGGCCGCGGCCGACGACCGGTACGTGGCGCTCGACCGCGCGATCGCCAAGCTCGAGGCGCGGCTGCGGCGGCTGGGAGACCGGCGCAAGAACAGGCACGCGGCACCGGCGGCCGAACGCGCCGCCGCGCTCCAGCCGGCCGCCCCGGCCAATGGCCAGGCGCGGGCCGGGCAGCCGGGCTCTGGCGCCCGGGCCGACACCGACGGGCTGGCCGGGGCCGGAACGGCCGCGGATGGGCAACCGCAGCCATCCGCGCGGGCGGACGGCGATGATGTCATCCCCATCCAGATGGAGGGAGACGGCCCGGTCGTGGTGCGCGAGAAATTCCACGCGGCCACGCCGATGAGCATCGACCAGGCCCTGCTGGAGATGGAGCTGGTCGGGCACGACTTCTACCTGTTCCGCGACGACGCCTGCGGCCACCCGAGCGTTGTCTACCGCCGTCACGGCTATCAGTACGGCCTCATCCGCCTCATCGAGGACGCCGGCGCCGACGTGCCACGGCCGCGCAGCGGCGCCGACGCGCCACGGCAGCGCAGCGGGAGAGCGTGAACGGCGGCCGTGACCGGTAGCGGAGGGAGCCGCACAGCCGTGCGGTATCCGTGGCCCGGTTTGCATGGCGTGGTCTGGTCGGCCAGAGTTTGATCCGAGGCCGCCGGCCTGTGATCGCCCGGTTTGGGACAGGTCGGGCGGGGCAGCGGAGAGCGGGCCGGCAGAGGCCGGCGCGGGACCGGGAAGTGGTCAGGGCCAGGGAGGCGCGACATGAGCGGAGATCCTGGAACCGTCGGTGGGGCAGATGATGCCCGGGGAGTTCCCGATCCCATCCGCGTGCTCATCGTCGATGATCATGCGCTGTTCCGCCGGGGCCTGGAGATGGTCCTGGCCGAGGAACCCGACATCGAACTGGTCGGCGAGGCGAGCGATGGGGCGGAAGCGGTCGAGAGAGCGGGTGAGGCGCTGCCCGACGTGGTCTTGATGGACATCCGGATGCCCAAGAGCAGCGGCATCGAGGCCTGCCGCACGATGAAGGAGGTCTCGCCCAGCGCCAAGATCGTCATGCTGACGATCAGCGATGAGGAGGAGGACCTCTTCGAGGCGATCAGGGCGGGGGCCAGCGGCTACCTGCTCAAGGACATTCCCTATGACGAGGTCGCGGACGTGGTCCGGGCGGTGTATGGCGGGCAGTCGCTCATCAACCCCTCGATGGCGGCCAAGCTGCTGACCGAGTTCGCGGCCCTCGCCAAGCGCGACAGCGAAGAGGAGCGCGCTCAGCAGGTGCCCGCGCCCCGGCTCACCGAGCGCGAGATGGAGGTGCTCAGGCTGGTGGCACGCGGGATGAACAACCGCGACATCGCCAAGGAGCTGTTCATCTCCGAAAACACGGTCAAGAACCACGTGCGGAACATCCTGGAGAAGCTCCAGATCCACTCCCGGATGGAGGCGGTCATGGTCGCGGTGCGGGAGAAGCTGATCGAGTTCAGCTGAGCGCCGAGCGGAGCCGCTGCGCTAGCTGGGGCGGGTCGACCCGCTCCACCGCGACCGCGGAGCAGCCGACCCACTCCGCCGCCTCCCGCAGCGCCCTCGCCATTGCCGTGGTGGCGGCGGCCGAGGTGAGCGACAGCTGGCGGGCAATGAGGGTCTGGCCCTGCCGCGCCGGGTCCACCCGGCCGACGAGCCGGCCGCCGGCCAGCAGCGGCATCGCGTAGTAACCGTGAACCCGCTTGGCCCGCGGCACGTAGGCCTCCAGGGAGTGGTCGAAGCCGAACATCCGGCGCGTGCGCTTGCGGTCCCAGATCAGCGAGTCGAACGGCGACAGCAGCGTGACCCGGTGCCTGCCCCGGGCGCCCGCGGCGGCCAGCGCCAGGGCCGCCGGGTCAGCCCAGCCCGCCGTTATGCCGCCCCGGTCGGCGCCCTTGCCGCCAGCGGCGCCCGGCCCGGCCGCGACCGGTACCAGGCCGGCCGCGTGCACGGCCTCGTTCACGAGATCGGCGTGGCGCGCCTCAGGGGTGGTCAGCTCCCTGAGGCGGTAGTAATCGATCAGGTCGGCCCGGGTCACCACACCCAGGCTGCGCGCCGCAGAGGCGGCGAGATGGGCGAGGCACTCGATGTCGGTGGGATCGCGGCCGAGCAGGTCGCCGGGAAGCACCCGCTCCGGCAGGTCGTAGACCCGGCGCCACCCCTCCCGGCGCACGCACACCACGTCCCCCACGTCCAGCAGCCACTCGACGGCGATCTTGGTTTCCGACCAGTCCCACCACGCCCCCCCGTTCTTGGCCCCGCCGAGCTGGGTGGCCGTGAGCGGGCCCTCGGCCCGCAGCCTGGCCAGGACCTCGGAGCAGGCGCCCTGGTGGCTCTGATGCCACCGGACGCCGCGGGCGCGCAGGGCCCGCCTGCGGAAGGCGTAATAGGGCCACTCCTCGATCGGCAGCACGCAGGCGGCGTGAGACCAGTACTCGAACGCCTCCGGGCGGCGCGGATGCCAGTACGCCCGCTCGATCCGGGCCCGTGGCACGGGACCGAGCCGGGCGTAGGCCACGAGCTCATGGGAGCGGGCGAGCACGCTGATGGTGTCGAGCTGGACGGCGCCGAGCCTGCGCAGCATGGCCGGCACCCCGCCGCGGCGTCCCCCGGTACCGACCAGCCCCTGCGCGCTCAGGGTCATCAGCCGCACGTCGTCGGCGGACAGGGACAGCTGCGGTGCCTGCGTAGGGAGCACGGCCACAATCACGGCAGCTTAACGGCCGCCACTGACATTCCGGCCCGGTCAGGGAGCGCGGCCGCCTGGGCGGGGACCGCGGCTTAGTACCAGTCCTCGAAGATGTGGGTCCCCAGCGCCAGCAGCCCGCCGATGACCGCCACCGCGCAGCCTGCCCAGAACACCCACCATGTCGGGCCGAAGATCAGGCCCAGGCCGCCGGCCAGGAAGCCGGCCATGATGATGGAGACCGCCACCCACGACACGGGCCGGCCGTGAAACGGCTCGGGTGCCTGGTAGCTGCCGGGACCTGGCTGGGCGAGCGCGCCGGCCTCCTGGCCGACGCCGACCACCGGGCCCGGGCTCGCCTGGTCAGCCATGCGTTCTGCTCCCCTCGGGTGCGCGGGCCGCGCCGGTGCGGCCGCCGTGGTCCTCTTATTGTGGCGATGCCGTCCCGGCCACCGCCACCGGCCCCGGCATTTGCCGCCCGCCCGCCAGCCGGGAACCGGCCGGCGGCGCCCGGGCCGGCGGCCCCGCCCGCGCCGACCGCACGGCGCGGCTCGATTTCACCCGCAAACCGCCTACGATGAGTGTGGAGAGCGCTGTGCCTGCAGGCCGCCATGGCGGCAGGCTGCCGGCCGCCCGGGCGCGGGCGGCGATCCCTTTCACAGCCAGATCCGCAAGGAGCGCGACAAGAAGTGCCAGCCATCATCGACAAGGTCATGCGAGCGGGTGAGGGCAAGCTCCTGCGCAAGCTCGGGCGGATCGCCGAGCAGGTCAACTCCATCGAGGGTGAGTTCGAGCAGCACACCGACGCTGAGCTGCGCGCCATGACCGACGAGTTCCGCCAGCGCTACGCCGACGGTGAGTCGCTCGACGACCTGCTCCCGGAGGCGTTCGCGACCGTCCGGGAGGCGGCCAAGCGGACGCTCGGCCAGCGGCCCTTCGACGTGCAGATCATGGGTGGGGCCGCCATGCACCTCGGCAACATCGCCGAGATGAAGACCGGCGAGGGCAAGACGCTCGCCGCCGTGCTGCCCTCCTACCTGAACGCGCTGGCCGGCAACGGCGTGCACGTCGTCACGGTCAACGACTACCTGGCCAAGCGTGACTCGGAGTGGATGGGGCGGATCCACCGCCTGCTCGGCCTGGAGGTCGGCGTCATCCTGGCCCAGATGACCCCGGAGGAGCGGCGCAAGGCCTACGGGGCGGACGTCACCTACGGCACCAACAACGAGTTCGGCTTCGACTACCTGCGCGACAAC
>Ga0335076_10005783_pt1 | contig 12473 bp, 11 predicted proteins | sample Lox_Sample_25_FD_206717 | JGI IMG/M metagenome (GOLD analysis project Ga0335076, IMG submission 206717) | Soil microbial communities from Loxahatchee National Wildlife Refuge, Florida, United States - Lox_Sample_2.5 | ecosystem: Environmental > Terrestrial > Soil > Wetlands | place: USA...
CGGACCTCGAGCCCGAGGCGTTTGAGCAGCTGTTCCGCTACGCCAAGCTCACGACGTACAAACGGGGGGCCACGATCTGCTCCAAGGGCGATCCCGGCAACAGTCTGTTTGCGGTGCTGTCCGGTACAGTGAAGATCAGCGTTTCGTCTCCGGACGGCCGCAATGCGATCCTCAATCTGATCGGCGCTGGCGATATCTTTGGCGAAATTGCGGTGCTCGATGGGCAGGCACGAACGGCTGATGCGACCGCCAACACCAATTGCGAGCTCTACGTCATCGATCGGCGCGACTTCCTGCCCTTCGTGCGCGGCCAGCCGGCGCTTGCGATGAAATTCATCGAAATCCTCTGCGCGCGGCTGCGCTCGACCAGCGACCAGGTCGAGCGCGTCATCCTGCAGGATCTGCCGGGCCGGCTCGCTGCAACCCTGCTTGGCCTGATCGAAAAGCGCAACCTCGATCCTGAGGGCCGAACCATCGCCGTCACGCAGCAGGAAATCAGCGAGATGGTCGGCATGACGCGCGAAAGCATCAACAAGCAATTGCGGGCCTGGGCGGCGCGCAACTGGGTCCGGCTCGAGCATGGCGCCATCGTGGTGCTGGATGCCGAGGCGCTGCGGGAACTCGCCGAATCCGGCTCTGCGGCCAACGCCTGAAGAGGTCCGCCGGTCTTGTGGCGGGCGTCCGTATCTCTCGAAAGAATTTTGCCTGCAAATGTGAGCCAGATCGCATCGGGCTGCGGAAGCGCGCGCTATGTGAGCGTACACAATCCTCATGGAGGCCCGCCCATGCAGCGATCTCGCGACAAGTCCGGTTTCGCGGACCATCGTTTGCCCTTGAACTGGGCGATGACGATTATTCTCACCGTCCACGCCATTATTTTCCTGACGCTGGTCGGGCTCGCCGTGGGCTATCCCGGCGCGTCGGAGTGGATTTCGGCGGCCGTGCAAGCCGAGTTTGTCAACGCTGGCCAGCCGTCGATGGTGGCGACGAAACAGACCGAGCAACCGTCCGCGCGCATGGCAACCGCCAAGGCGAATTGAGGTCCGATGGTTGGCGCGCGACCTTGAACGCGACGCCGAGCGATTGCTTGACGGTTCTAGGCGTCGACGATCGCCACAGCGCGCGTCCATCCGGCCGACGCGCGTTCGATCTTCACCGGGAAGCACGACACCATGAAGCCGGTCGAGGGTAGAAGCTCCAGATTGTGCAGCTTCTCGATATGGCAATAGCCGATATGGCGGCCGGCCTTGTGGCCTTCCCAGATCAGGCTGGCATCTTTCGTCTCGGCATATTTCTTCGCGGTGTAGACAAAGGGCGCGTCCCAGCTCCAGCCGTCGATGCCGGTCAGCCGCACCCCGCGCTCGAGCAGATACATCGTCGCCTCGTAGCCCATGCCGCAGCCGGAATTGACGTAGTCCGGTCGCCCATATCTGACTCCGGCGGAGGTGTTGACGACGACGATCTCGAGCGGCGATAGCGTATGCCCAATTCGCTTCAGCTCGGTCTCGACATCCCTGGCGGTTGCGACATAACCGTCAGGCAATTGGCGGAAGTCGAGCTTCACACCGGGCTGAAAACACCATTCCAGCGGCACTTCGTCGATCGTCCACGACCGCTCTCCGCGGTTCATGGTGGGATGAAAGTGCCATGGCGCATCGAGATGCGTGCCGTTGTGAGTGGAAAGACTGATCTGCTCCACCGCCCAGCCCTGACCGTCGGGCAGGTCTTCCGCCTTCAGGCCGGGGAAGAACGGCAGCATGCGCGCCAGGCTTTGCTGGTGATCGATATACTGGATGGTCGGATGGTTGCCGGGCGGGTCGGCCGGCACGTCATTCTGCAACGGCACGGAAATGTCGATCAGCTTTCGTGCCATTGCACCTTCTCCTTCTTTGTTGTTGTCAGGCCTGGACGTTGAACAGCTTGGCTGCGGTGCGCCCGAGGATGTCCGCCTTTTCGTCGTCGCTGAGCGAAGTCGAGGCGAAAATGTGGTCGACCGGCTGCAGCTGCCAGGGATAGGGATAGTCGCTGCCGATCATGACCTGGCTGGCGCCAACTTGCGCTGCGAGATGACGGATTGCCTCAGGTGTGAAGACCAGCGAATCGAAATAGATCTGCTTGAGATATTCCGTCGGCTTTTTCTTCAGCTTGATGTCGGGATTGCAGTTCTTGGGACTGACGAGGCAAGGGTGATCCGAACGATCGGCGTAGGACGGCAGGTAGCCGCCGCCATGCGCGGCAATGACTTTCAGTCCCGGGAAGCGATCGAATGTGCCCTCGAAGATGAGGTGCGACAGCACGATGCTCGTCTCGGTCGGATATCCGACCGTGTTGGTGAGGAAGCCATTGCCGGAGAGCCGCTTCTTGAGCTCCGGCAATCCCTGTGGATGAATGAACAATGGCACGCCGAGCTCTTCGGCCTTGGCCCAGACGGGATGGAATTTCGGATCGGAAAACTCCTCGCCGTTCATGGTACCGCCGATCGCGGCCCCTTTGAGCCCCTGTTTCTTCACCGCTGTATCGAGCTCCTGCACCGCGAGGTCGGGCGCTTGCAGTGTCAGGGAAGCAAACGCCGCGAACCGATCGGGTTTTGACGCACAAAGTTCGGCAAGCTTTTCGTTGTTGACCTTGACGATCTGTGCGGCGAGGTCGCGCTCGCGGTTGTACCAGAATGGGTTGATCGACAGGATCTCCATGTCAATCGCCTGCGAATCCATCGCGGCGAGCCGCTTCTCGATCTCGATGACCGCTTCGCTCGCGCCGTTGTTGTTGGGAAGCGGTGCCAGGGGATCGCCGCCGAGCAGCGCGCCGGCTGCGGGGAAGAAGCAATGCGAGTGCACGTCAATGGTCTTGATGCGCTTGCCTGCAACCGTCACGGGCAGCATTTGCCGCTTCGGCTGCTCCTCGGCGCTGGCGCGGTGCAGGAGACCGCAGCCGGAAAACACAATGCCGCTCGCCGCAGCAGCCCCGCGTTTCAAAAAGTCTCGCCGCGTGGTCATCACAACTTGCTCCCAGAGTCTTGTTTCTTGTGAGTGAAGCGTATGACAGGCGGCCTCCTCACCGCAAGACGGAAGGCGGGCGCACGCGGCGCACAATCGGATCAGACCGGCTCGATGCCGGCCCTGGTGTCCTACAAGCCGAACACGGCCACCGCGCGGATCGGCGACGCCGTGCCCTCGCGCATCTTCATCGGCAATCCGATGAAGATGAATTCGCCCTGGCCCAAGAGCGCCTCCAGGTTGCACAGGCTCTCGATGTGGGTGATGTCGAGGTCGAGGCAGGCCTTGTGAACGAAGAGGTTCACATCGCCCATCGGTCCCGGCCGCATGGAATCGATGCCGAAATGCACAACGCCCTGCTTCGCCAGCCATTCGGTCGCGGCGACATTCACGCCGGAATTATCGGTCGCATATTCCTTGCGCGGAAAGGTACGCTCGTGGTGGCCAGTGCAAAGCAGGACCGTGCCGCCCTCCGGCACGTCGACACCTGCTTTCTTCACGGCCACTTCGAGATCGAACGGCGTGATCTCGGTCTTCGGTGCAATGTGACGGAGATCGAGGCAGATACCCGGCACGATGCATTTCTCCAGCGGATATTCATTGATCGGGATGCCTCTTTTGCCGAAATGACGGGGCGCGTCGATATGCGTGCCGGCATGATCGGGCATGGAGATGAACATCGAGGCGAGGCCATAGATGTTGCCGGAATCCGCCAATGCATCCTCGTGGTCCTTCCAGACGCCGTGGATCAGGGGAGGGTGGCCCGGATAGGTCGGGGTGCGGTGATAGAGCTCGCGGCTGAGGTCGACGATCTTCATGGCGGGGCCTGCAAAGGGATGTGTAGGATTTCAGCTTAGCGCAGCACCTGCCTCGGCAGCCAGAGCGATATCTCGAAGGGCACGTCGCTGGCTCAAAGAAAGCCGGCGCTGCGGCGCGCTTCGCTTGCATCGGGACTGGTCAGCAGTCGGATCAGCGCTTTGGCCTCAGCAGCATTCGCGGCATGCGTGGCGACGGCGGCGGTGTACATGGTCGCAAGCTCGCATCCCCTGGGGAGCGCTCCCGACAGCTCGACGCCCCTGGTCGAGATGATCTCGGTCGACTGCGTGCAGCCGATCGGATGTCTTGCCTGGGAGGCCGCGAGCTCGCGCATCGCGGTCGCTCCGTTCGGATAGATTTTGAGGCGACCGGCGACCTCGTCGGCGATACCGAGTTGCTGCAGCACTTTGGCAACGTGGATCCCGGCGGTCGAGATCTTCGTGTCGGGCGCAAAGATCGCGTCCGCCGCAACGAGCGCCTTGCGCAAATCGTCGGCATTTCCGACCGACACCTTTGGGTCGCCGCTACGCACGGCGAGCGCGGTTTCGACCACGCCGACATCCGCAATCGAGGATTCGACAACCAGTTTCTCTGCGGCGAGCCTGGCAACAAGCGCCGCCGTCAGGATGATGATGTCGGCGCGAGCGCCATTGCGGAGCTTGTCCGCCATGCCGCCGACCGCGCCGTACTCGCCCTTGATCTCCAACCCCGTTTCAGCCCTGAAGGCCTGTGAGAGGCTTGCGACCAGCCCTTCTGCCGCGCCGCCGCTCAACATGCCAAGGGCCTTCATCAGGCGCGTTCCATCGCTGCGATGATGCTATCGCGCGTGATCGGCAGATCCCGCACGCGCACGCCGAGACTATCGAACACGGCGTTTGCAATTGCCGCGGTGACCGGTCCATGCGCGGCTTCGCCGGCGCCGACGGGATCGATCTCCGAACGCTGAATCACCTCGACCTCGACTTTCGGCACCTCGGAAAAGCGCAGGATCGGATACTCGGTCCAGCTGTTGCTGATAATGCGCTCGCGGTCGAAGCGCACGCGTTCTTTCAGCACCCAGCTCGTGGCCTGGATCGCGCCGCCTTCGATCTGATTGATGACGCCGTCCGGGTTGATGGCCTCGCCGACATCGACGGCGAGCGTCAGTCTTTTCACGCGGATATCTTCATCGCCCTCAATCTCGGCGATGGCCGCGCAATAGGCGCCAGTATTCTTGTAGCGCGCAAAGCCAATGCCGTAGCCGGAGCTGTCTTTTCGCGCAGGCCTCCAGCTCGCGCGCCTGGCTGCCGCTTTGATCACATCCTTGGCGCGTTCGTCCGTCAGATGACGCAGGCGGAAAGCAACAGGGTCCTCGCCGCGCATGGCCGCGATCTCGTCGAGAAAGGACTCGATCGCGAACACATTGCCCTGCGCGCCCAGGGTCCGCAGCGCCGAAGTGCGCACGGGCATGGTGAGGAGGCGGTGGCTTTCGATCGTCCACGACGGAAAATCATAGAGCGGGATCGCGTTGCGGTCGCCGCCGCCGCCATTGGCCTGCGGCGGATTGGCCGAGATCATCACAGGAAAGGGATTTTTGAGCTCGTATCCGGCAAGCAGCGCCGGCCGCGACGCGCGGCCCGGCCGCGCGGCATGACCGTTGCTCCAGATCGTATGCCGCCACGCGACGATCTCGTTGCCGGCGTCGAGGTCGGCCTCGATCTCGATTGCCATCGCCGCACCAAAGGGCGCGTGCGTCATCTCGTCCGCCCGCGACCACTGCACGCGCACCGGTCGGCCGCCGGCGGCTTTGGCCAGCAGCACGGCATCGAGCGCGACATCGTCGGCGGCGTTGTGGCCATAGCAGCCGGCGCCCTCGAGATGTTCCACCGTGATGTGGTCGATCGGCAGCTTGAGCACGAGCGAAAGGTCGGCGCGCAACAGGTACACGCCCTGGCTATGGGTCCAGACATGGACGCGGTCGCCATTCCATTGCGCCATCGCGCAGGATGGCGCGATCGATGCGTGCGCAATATAGGGGCGGGTGAACCGGCGGCGGAGCGTGCGCGCGATTTGACCGGCCTTCGGCGACGTCCTGATGTCGATGACCGTCGATTCCACAGGCTGGGCCTTCAGAAAGCCCGCCAGATCGTTTTCGTCCGGTAAAGGCTCGCCTGCCGACCAGGTCGCGCCCTTGCGCAACGCGGCAAGAGCAGCCTCCGCAGCCGCTTCGGTGGCGCCCACCACGCCGGCAAAATTGCCGTCGCGAACGGCCGCGATAAATCCGGGGACTGCGCGTGCGCCATCGTCCCTCAGATCGGCAAGCCTTGCCCGCGCGCGCTCGGGGCGCAACACGCGGCCATGCAGCATGTCCGGTAGCACCGTATCGTGGATGAAGCGTGGCTGCGCAAAGACCTTGTCGGGAATGTCAAGCCGCTGCACAGAATGGCCGGCGAGCGCGCGGCTTGCGGCGGGCTTCGGCTTTGCGCCAGCGGTTGCGTCGCGATCGAGCGAAACCTCTTCCGCCAGCTCCCAATAGCTGGTCCTGACATTGCCGGGCCCCAAAATGGTGCCGTCGTCGATCGTGAGCGCGGCTGCATCGACGCCGAGCCGGTCGGATGCAGCGGAAAGAAAAATCTGCCGGACCTCCGCACAGGCTTGCCGGATCGCCCGGCCCGATTGCTGGATCGAGAGGCTGCCCGAGGTCACACCCTCGTTCGGGCTTGCAGATGTCGAGGCGCGCACCATGCGCACGCGTGCGATATCGACATCGAGCTCGTCCGCCGCGATCTGTGCCAGCGCGGTGACGATGCCTTGTCCGATCTCGACCTTGCCGGGCGAGATCGCGACTTGCCCGTCGGACAAAAATCTGACCCAGGACGCCAGCTTTGGGTTGGCCGCGAGGCTTACGGGCAATTGCGCAGCGGCACTGCTCATGGCGTCGCCATCTCCTCGGCGGCACGCAGCACCGCGCGCACCATGCGGTTCTGAGAGCCGCAGCGGCAGAGATTGCGGTCGAGCGCAGCGCGTACCTCGGCCTCGGTCGGCTTTGCGTTCTGCTTCAACAGTGCCGCAGCGCTGATCAGGATGCCGGCTGTGCAATAGCCGCATTGCATCGCCTGTTCGGCGATGAAGGCGCGCTGCAGTGGATGCGGCGTTGCGGCCGTCCCCAATCCTTCAAGCGTGGTGACCTCCTTGTCCGCGACCGACCATAGCGGGGTGTCGCAGGAAGTCACCGCGTGGTCGCCGAGCATGACATGGCAGGCGCCGCATTCCCCGGCGCCGCACCCGAAATGCGCTCCTGTCAGGCCAAGCGGCCCGCGCAGGATGTCGAGCAAGGGGCGATCGGGGTCGGCGTCGATTTCGACGGCTCGGCCATTGAGGCGAAATCGAATGGCGGGCATGACGTTTGTTCGTTTTCAGGAGGACTTGCCGAATTCAGGACTTGCCGAATTTTTTGACGACTTCGGCCCATTTCACAATATCGCCGCGCAGGAATTTGTCGAATTCCTCGGGGCTCATCGACATCGGCAGCGCGCCCTGCTCGCGCCACAGCTTGACGATCTCAGGCCGTTTGACGAAGGCATTCACCGCAGCATTCAGCTTTTCGACGATCGGCTTCGGCGTGCCGGCTGGCGCCATCAGCCCGAGCCAGATCGTCGCCTCATAGCCGGGCACGCCGGCTTCGATAACGGTCGGCACGTCAGGCAATACGCTCGATCGTGCCGTGCCGGTCGTCGCCAGCGCACGCACCTGCTTCTCGTTGATGTTGGGAGCCATCGCCGGCACGGCGTCGATCATCATCTGCACCTGCCCGCCGATCACTCCGCTTCGCGCCTCGCCGCTGTTGCGGTAGGGAACGTGAACGATGTCGACGCCGGCCATGGTTTTGAACAGCTCGCCGGCCATGTGATAGGGCGTGCCCTGGCCCGACGAGGCATAGTTCAATTTGCCAGGTTGCGACTTCGCCAGGGCTATGAATTCGGCGAGCGTTTTTGCGCCTACGTCGGGATGCACGACGATCACGAGGTCGGAGGAGTTGACCGGTGCGATCGGAACGAGATCGCGCATCAATTCATATTTGCGCTGCGCGGGCGGCACCAGCGACTCATTTGCGGTCTGCGTATTTGACATCATCAGCAGCGTGTAGCCGTCAGGCGGCGACTTCGCGGCTTCCTGCGTGCCAATGACACCGCCGGCCCCGGTCCGATTCTCGACTATAAAGGGCTGGCCGAGGCTTTCTTGCAGCACGTTTCCGATCAGGCGGGCGGCGACATCGGCGGGGCCGCCGGGACCGAAGGGAACGACGATCCTGACTGGCCGGCTCGGATAGTCTTCGGCCTGGGCGGCCGAGCCGAGGATCGACGCCGCGAGCAAGGCCGTCCCGAGCAAGGCTCTCCCCAGCGCAAGCGCAAACCTCGAGCCGATCATGTCGTCTCTCCCCGAAAAGCTGTTCGTTGTGCGGCAATCTAGCTGCAATGCAATGCGGCTGTCGACGATAGACTGGGTTTACCGCGTAGGAATAAAGGGTAATTTGCGGTGTCACGAGCAAAACCAACAAGCGGAAACGTTCATGAAAGTTCGCAAAGTCTCGCGTCGCGACATGCTCAAGGGCGCGGCTGCGCTGATGGCGGGATCGGCGCTCTCGACCCGCGTGCTCGCGGCCGCACCGCCGCCCGAGCCGATCACGCAGGCCCTGATCGATGCCGCGAAGAAGGAAGGCCAGGTCAACTATTACACCTCGACCGACCTGCCGGTCGCCGAGAAAGTGGCAAAGGCTTTTGAGGCAAAATATCCCGGCATCGCTGCGCATGTCGAACGAAGTGGCGCCGAGCGCGTGTTCCAGCGCATCGGCCAGGAGTATTCCTCCAATATTCACGCGGTCGATGTCGTCAACTCGTCGGACGCCGCGCATTTCATCGTCTGGAAGCGCGACGGTATCCTTCTGCCCTACGTGCCGGAGGACGTCGTGCGCTATCCCGCCGAGCATCGCGACGTCGACGGCCAGTTCGCGAGCTTCCGGGTCTGGCTTTCGATCATCGCCTACAACACCAATCTGGTGAAGCCGGAGGAAGCGCCGAAGAGCTTTGCCGACCTGCTTGATCCGAAATGGAAGGGCAAGATCGTCAAGGCGCATCCCGGTTACAGCGGTACCATCATGACCGCGACCTATCAGATGCAGCGTGACCTCGGCTGGAGCTATTTCGAGCAGCTTGCCAAGCAGAACATCATGCAGGTCCAGTCGTCGGCCGACCCGCCGAAAAAGCTCGATCTCGGCGAACGCGCCGTCATGGCCGACGGCAATGAGTACAATATCTTCGAGTTGAAGGAGAGGGGACGCCCGGTCGAGCCGGTCTATGCCACCGAGGGCTCGCCGCTGATCATTGGTCCGAACGGCGTCTTCAAGTCCTCGCCCAATCCGAACGCGGCAAAGCTGTTTCAAGCCTTCTGCCTCGGCCGCGAGGCGCAGCAGCTCATCATCGATGCCGGCGGGCTTCGCTCGGTGCATCCGGACACACGGGAGAAAGCCGGCCGCACGCCTCTCAAGGACATCAAGACCATGAAGGATGATGCGGCCGCCGTCGAAAAAGAGAGCGACGCGATCAAGGCGCGCTACACCAAGATCTTCCATGTCTGAAATCGGCGGATCATGAGTGACCGTCTGCCGAGCGCGTCGGTGGCGGAAATGCTGGCTGAGCGGATTGTCGCGCTCAAGCCCGGCGCGCTGCCCGACGTCACGATACGCAAGTGCGAAGATCTGCTGATCGACGTCGTGGGCCTCTGCATTACCGCGCGCAACGAGGATTACATCGCAAGCGCGCTCGCCGGCTGCGACGATGATGGCGCCTGCACCGCGATCGGTCATCGCCGCACGCTAACGGCCGCAGGCGCCGCCTTCGTCAATGGCACGGCCGCACATGGCGAGGACTTTGACGATACGTTTGAGGGCGGTCCCGTGCATGCGGGCGCCGTGGTGCTGCCGGCGGTGCTTGCGGCCTGCGAGCGGCACAATCCCGACGGCCGCATGGCGCTGATCGGGATCGCCGTCGGCACCGAGGTGCTGTGCCGCTTGAGTCTCGTCGTGCCGAAGGCGGTGCATAAAGCGGGCTTCCATCCGACCGCAATTTTTGGGGCGATGGGCGCCGCCGCGGGCGTCGGTGCCGCGCTTGGGCTGGGCGCGAAGGAGATTGTGAACGCGCTCGGTGTTGCCGGCAGCATGGCCGGCGGCATCATCGAATATCTGGCCGAGGGCGCCTGGACCAAGCGGTTGCATGCGGGCTGGGCGGCACAATCCGGTCTTCGCGCGGCGCTGCTCGCGCGGTCCGGCTTTGTTGGCCCGCGCACGGTATTCGAGGGCACTCATGGGCTGTTCCACGGCTTCGCCCATACGACACAAGGCGATTACGGCGCCTTGCTCGATGATTTCGGCAGCCGTTGGGTGACGGACGCGCTGGCGTTCAAGCCCTATCCTTGCGGGACGATGGCGCAGCCCTATATCGATTGCGCGCTGCGGTTCCGCGCGCGCGGCGTCAAGCCCGAGGACGTCGCCGAGATCGTGTGCGAGGTTGCGGAAGGGACGGTGCACCGTCTGTGGGAGCCGCTCGCCGACAAGCAGCACCCGCCAAACGGTTATGCCGCCAAGTTCGCGGTGCCTTATCTGCTCGCTGCGGGCTTTGTCCATGGCGGTGTCGGCCTTGGTGCCTTTACCGAAAGCGCAATCCGCGATCCGCATGTGCTCGCGCTTGCAACCAGGGTGAAGTACGTGATCGATCCGCAAAATCCCTATCCTAATAATTTTACCGGCCACATCCGTGCCACCATGAAGGACGGCAGCGTGATCGAAGAGCGGCAGCCATACTTGCGCGGCGGCGCACAGGGGCCTTTGACCCGTCAGGACATTATCGACAAATTCCGCCTGAATGCCGCGCATGGCGGCTGGACAGAAGCGCAAAGCAGTGCTGCCCTGACGCTGACGGCCGCGCTCTTTGGCGGCCGCATCGATTTGTCTTCGCTGCGCGGGTAGGGGTCATGACGAAGGAACTCTCGGGCAAGGTCGCAATCGTCACGGGGGCCGGGCGGAACATCGGACGCGCGATTGCGCTTGCGCTCGCCGACGCCGGCGCGTCCGTGCTCGTCAATGTGCGCGCCAATCGCGCCGAGGCGGAGGCTGTCGCCGCCGAGATCGCTTCAGCAGGTGGCAAAACGCTCGTCCATGTCGGCGACGTCGCCGACGCAAGGCTTGTGCAGGCGATGGCCGATGCGGCGGTGGCCGGCTTCGGCGGCATCGATATTCTTGTCAACAACGCCGCGCTGCGCCGGGAAAAGCCGTTTGCCGAAATGGACTATTCCGACTGGCGGGCGATCCTCGATGTCACGCTCGATGGTGCATTCCACTGCGCCAAGGCTTGTCTGCCGGCACTACGAAAAAGCGGAGCAGGGACCATCGTCAATATCGGTGGCCTCAGTGCTCATACCGGTGCCAGGAACCGCGCTCATGTGGTGGCAGCCAAGGCAGGCATTATTGGTTTTACGCGGGCGCTTGCTCATGATCTCGCGGCCGATGGAATCACGGTCAATTGCGTCGTGCCCGGGCTGATCGGGACGCCGCGACCGGAGGGCGAGCCCGAGCCCGCGCATCACCGGACCCACGGAACGATCACAGGCGAGCGGGGCAAGCCGGAGGACATCGCGGCCGCGGTGCGCTTCCTGTGCAGCCCCGGTGCGCGCTACATCACGGGCCAAGCCATCCATTCGAATGGCGGGGCGTATCTCGGCACCTAGCGCATATGGTGGGTGCAGTTTTGCGCGGGGAATGCCGGATAAATGCGCTCGGCTGACGCCGTCTTTGATGATAACCATAAGGGCATGAACCAGCACGCCAAGGTCGATATTCGCCATTCCACCTGCCCGCACGACTGCCCGTCCGCCTGCGCGCTCGATATCGAGGTGTTGGACGGACGATCGATCGGCCGGGTGCGCGGTTCCAAGCTGCAGACCTACACCGCAGGCGTCGTCTGCGCCAAGGTCGCGCGCTACGCCGAGCGCATCCACCACGCCGAGCGGCTGATGCACCCGATGCGTCGGACCGGACCGAAGGGCTCTGGAAAATTCGCGCGCATTTCCTGGGACGAGGCGCTGGACGAGATCGGCGAGCGTTTCAACGCCGCCGAGCGCGAGTTCGGCGGCGAATCCATCTGGCCCTATTACTACGCCGGCACCATGGGGCTTGTGATGCGCGACGGCATCAATCGCCTCGCGCATGCGAAGAAATATTCGCGCTATTATTCGACCATCTGTGCCAACATCGCGCGCATCGGCTTTGCCATCGGCACCGGCAAGATCGCCGGCGTCGATCCGCGCGAAATGGGCGTCTCCGACCTCGTGGTGATCTGGGGCACCAATCCGGTGAACACCCAGGTCAATGTGATGACGCACGCCACGCGCGCCAAGAAGGAGCGCGGCGCCAAGATCGCGGCCATCGACGTCTACAACAACGACACGATGAAGCAGGCCGACATCAAGATCATCCTGCGGCCGGGCACTGACGGCGCGTTTGCCTGCGGCGTGATGCATGTGCTGTTCCGCGAGGGCTTCGCCGATCGCGATTACATGGCGAAATACACCGATTGCCCGGCGGAACTGGAGCGACATCTGAAGAGCCGCACGCCGGAATGGGCTTCGGCG
>Ga0335076_10005784_pt1 | contig 12473 bp, 12 predicted proteins | sample Lox_Sample_25_FD_206717 | JGI IMG/M metagenome (GOLD analysis project Ga0335076, IMG submission 206717) | Soil microbial communities from Loxahatchee National Wildlife Refuge, Florida, United States - Lox_Sample_2.5 | ecosystem: Environmental > Terrestrial > Soil > Wetlands | place: USA...
TGGCTCCACGTGCCGAGGCTGTGCGCGCTTTGCCAGACCCGTCGCGGCACCACCGCTTGCGGCTGCTCGCCGGCGAGCACGGCGCCGCCGAGCCTGACCTCCTCCGCCGGGCGGTCCTCCGCCGACAGCGACAGCAGCAGCGGCGCGCCGCCGTACCAATGCCAGATCTCGACGGCGTCGATGCGGTGCCAGCGCGACACCTCGCCGGCGCGCAAGAGGTAATAGATGGCCGTCGATGCGGCGCGGCCGCCTTGCGGCGCGGCGTCGCGGAAGGTCTCGCGGTAGGAGCCGCCTTCGGGATGAGGCGCGAGGCCGAGCGCGGCGATGACGCGCCCGGCCTCGTCGTCGCTCAAGCGGCGTCTTTCGGCTTGGTCAGCTCGATCGATTTGTGCTTCGAGAACTCGTCGAACCAGGCCGCGAGCCGGCGATGCTTCGCGCGCCATTCTTCGCTGGCATAGCGGAAATCGAGATAGCCGAGGGCGCAGCCGATGGTGATCTGGCCGATGCTCAGCGGCCCGCCGAGCTCGCCGGCCTCGGTCTCGATCTCGAGCGCCGCCAGCGCGCCGCGGACCTTGCGCAGCTGCGCATCGATCCAGTCCGGCCACTGGAATTCCTTCGGCCGCAGGATCTCGTAACGGCCGAGAATCGCCGCATCGAGGATGCCGTCGCCGAGCGCCTGCTGCCGCAGCGCCAGCCAGCGCGCCTTGCCCGATGCCGGGAACAGCTTCGCGCCGCTGTGCAGCGTGTCGAGATATTCGCAGATGACCGGCGAATCATAGAGCACCATGCCGTCATCGGTGGTAAGTGACGGCACTTTTACCAGCGGGTTCTCGCGCGCGACTTCGTCGTTGGGCTTGGTCGGCGCGACCATGGTCGGCACGCGCTCGATGCGCTCGGCGAGGCCCGTCTCCAGCGCCACGACCATGACCTTGCGGACATAGGGCGAGGTGGGCGAATAGCGAAGCTTCATGAACTGGACTCCCGATCGGTTTGGCGGTGATCACCGCGTAAATTGGCGTTGCGCCCGTCGGGTCCCGATGGCGACGCCGGCCGCTGGCGCGACTGTCGGCGTGAGGGCGGAAGCGGGGACCCGGGCATGGCGCTCCTCGGCTAGGCAGCCAGGGCTACTCTAATTCGCCTTGGGCGGCCATGCTACACTGTCTTCATGTATGTCGACGTCGTCGATCTCCGGGATTTCTACGAAACCCGCCTCGGGCAAGTGGCGCGGCGCATGATTCGCCGCCGTTTGCGGCTGCTCTGGCCCGATCTCCGGGGCATGCGTCTCTTGGGCCTCGGCTATGCTGCGCCCTATCTTCGCCTGTTCCGCGACGAGGCGGAGCGCGTCGTCGCCGTCATGCCGTCGTCACAAGGCGTGCTCGCCTGGCCGCAGGAGGGCCCCAATGCGGTGGCGCTGGCCGATGAAGGCGAGCTGCCGCTCCAGGACTACTCGATCGACCGCGTGCTGCTGGTGCATGGCCTTGAGTTCAGCGAGCAGGCGCGGCCGCTGCTCAAGGAGATCTGGCGGGTGATGGCGGGCGGCGGCAGGCTCGTCGTGGTGGTGCCGAATCGGCGCGGCATCTGGGCGCGCATCGACAACACGCCGTTCGGCCAGGGCCATCCCTACACCGCCTCGCAGCTCTCGCGCGTGCTGCGCGAATCGGGCTTCACGCCCGAGCGCGTCACCGCCGCGCTGTTCGCGCCGCCGACCGCCTCGCGCATGCTGCTGCGCTCGGCCGCCTGGATCGAGCGCATCGGCGAGCGCTGGTTCACCACCTTCGCCGGCGTCTCTGTCATCGAGGCGTCGAAGCAGATCTATGCGAAGCCGGCGCTGAAGCGCAAAGAAAGCCGCCAGCCTGCCTACCTCCCCGTCCCCCACGGCGCCCCCCGCTGGAGCCGAGTCCCCTTTCCCGCGATCGCGGGAGAGGGAGGGACCCATGGCGAAGCCATGGGAGGGTGAGGGTCCGATCCGGTCGAAATGATGGACGCGATCATCGAGGCCCACGATCTGGTCAAGCGCTTCGGCGGGTTCACCGCCGTCGACCGCATCTCCTTCGCGGTGCCGGAGGGCGTCATCTTCGGCTTTCTCGGTCCCAATGGCGCCGGCAAGACGACGACGATCAAAATGCTGACGACCGTGCTCGCGCCGAGCGACGGGCGGCTGCTGATCGCCGGCCACGACCCGGTCGAGGAGCCGCTGGCGGTGCGCCGCGCCTTCGGCATCGTGTTCCAGGATCCGAGCCTCGATGACGAGCTGACCGCGGCCGAGAACATGGAACTGCACGGCGTCCTCTACCGCGTGCCGCGGGTCGAGCGCCGGGCGCGCGTCGAGGCGCTGCTGCGCTTCGTCGGGCTGTGGGAGCGTCGCGACGACTACGTCAAGCGCTTTTCGGGCGGGATGAAGCGCCGGCTCGAAATCGCCCGCGCGCTGCTGCACCGGCCGCGCATCCTGTTCCTCGACGAGCCGACCAGCGGCCTCGACCCCCAGACCCGCAATCAGATCTGGGAATTCATCCGCGGGCTGTGCCGCGACGAGCAGGTGACGGTGTTTTTCACCACACACTACATGGAGGAAGCGGAGCGCGTTGCCGACCGCATCGCGATCGTCGACCACGGCCGGATCGTCGCTGAGGGCACCGCCGCCGCGCTCCGGCAGCAGACCGGCGGCCGCACCCTCGAGGACGCCTTCATCGCGCTGACCGGGCACAGCATCCGCGACGCCGAGGCGGCACCCGTCGACCGCATGCGCATGATGCGTCAGGTCTGGCGCGGCCGCCGGTGAACGCCGTCTTCATCCTGTGGCTGCGGCAATTGAAGCGGTATTTCCGCTCGCGCGCCCGCATGATCGGCTCGCTCGGCCAGCCGATTCTGTTCCTGCTCGCGCTCGGTTTCGGGCTTGGCCCGACCTTCGCCCGCGCCGGCCGCGGCGACTACGTGCAGTTCCTGGCACCCGGCATCATCACCATGGGTATCCTGTTCACGGCGGTCTTCAGCGGCATCGAGATCGTCTTTGACCGGCAATTCGGCTTTCTCAGGGAAACGCTGGTCGCGCCCGTCTCACGTCTCGAGATCGTGCTCGGGCGGACGCTGGGCAGCGCGACGGTCGCGCTCATCCAAGGGAGCATCGTCTTTCTCGTCTGCCTTGCCGCCGGCTTCCGCCCGACGCACCCGCTGCTGCTGCCGCTGGCGCTGCTCTTCATGGCGCTGATCGCCGTCATGTGCACGGCGATCGGCACCGCCTTCGGCTCGGTATTGCAGGACATGCAGGGCTTTCAGCTGATCATGAACTTCATCGTGCTGCCGCTCTTCTTCTTCTCAAGCGCCTTGTTCCCGCTGCCGGACCTGCCGGGAGCAGTGCGGCTCGCCGTGCGGCTCAACCCGCTCAGCTACGGCGTCGACGGCCTGCGCGGCGCGCTCAGCGGCGGTTTCGCCTTCGGCGCGGCGACCGATCTCGTGGTCGTCGTCGGCCTCGCCGCCATCCTCCTCGCGATCGGCGCCTATCTGTTCTCGAAGATCGAAGTCTAGCCTTGAGAGATGCAACGGAAGTTCTGTTACATCAGACTGCTTTTGTCAGTGCGCCATCGATAATCAAGTTGGTGCCGGATATGCGACTCGCGAGCGGGCTCGAAAGAAAGACAACCCCATAGGCCACTTCCTCGGGCGTGCCCATGCGTCCAGTCGGGTTGAGCCCCAGAGCCGCCTTGTAGAGCGCCGGATTATTGTGCTCGATGGTCTGCCAGACCCCGCCCTCGAAATAGGTGTTGCCCGGTGACACTGCATTCACACGGATCCCCTTGGGAGCGAGCTGGTTTGCCAAGCCCTTTGCATAATGGATGAGCGCCGCCTTGGTGGCACCATAGGAGCCTGCGGCAAAATCGATTTCGAAACCGGAGACGCTCGAGATCACCGCGATCGAGGCCGCATGAGATTTTTCGAGCCATGGCAGCGCTGCGGTCACCGCATTCACCGTGTGCATCATGTCGGTACGGAACGAGCGCTCCCACGTCTCGTTCGAATTGCCGACGGCGATCGCGCTGACATTGCAGACCAGCACGTCGATGCCGCCGAGCTCGCCGGCGGCGGTCGCAACCCAGTGCGCGAGTGCCGCCCCATCGCCGACGTCGAGCGCTTTGCCCCAGGCAGTCGTGCCCTTGTCGGCGAGGGCGCGTATCGACGCGTCGACCTCGGCAGCGTTGCGCGCGCATATCGCGACGCAGGCGCCCTCCGCGGCGAACATCTCGGCAATCGAGCGGCCGATGCCCTTGCTGCCGCCCGTCACCAGTACCCTTTTCCCCTTCAATCCGAGATCCATAACCTCTCCCAATGGGATCGGGCGCAACAGCGCCATTCCGAAACCTGGAACGGCCGCAGTCCCGGGCCGGGTCAACGCCCACGACGCGGGCACCGCCATGCCCCACACTTCTGCAAGGAACATGCCGAGCAACGCCGCCGAGCGACTTCCCAGAGCACACGCCTAGGCGCTGCATCTCATTCCGACGCTCGCGACGCCTGCGCCCATTTCGGAGAATGGAAAATCGCATCTGCCTAATCTTTGAGCGGGCATATTTCGGCTGGCGGGCGAAGGGTCCCGATCATGTGCTCGGCTTCTGCGCAATCACCATGCCGATCTGTCCACTGGTTCGCGCAAATGGAATTGCATACGAAAGCGCGAGGGGCCAGCGAGCGCATCGGTCGGCGGTGTCGCCCGCATGGATGCGGGCAAGGTTGAACACTGACACCCTGATTCAGCGGGTCGGTCGACTGTGCCAACATCGCGAATCGACTTGACTCTGCGGAGGAGGACGCTAACGATACTTGCGGATCGGGATTTTCCGATCTGCATATGACGTCGCCGGGGGTCTTCCCCGAGAGGCGAACCGAGCAAGAGCGCTCTCCTGGCCTGAACGGCCGCGAGGGCGCTTTTCAATTTGGGGTTATGAGGAGAGATCTTGTCGGCAGCCCTGACCGGATATGCTTCAATTCCTCTGGCCGTGGTGTTTTCCACGAGCGGCTCGTACAGCACGGTCGGACAGGAGATGCTGAACGGCGCGCTGCTCGCACTCGAGGAGATCGCCGACAGTCCCGATTTTCCGTTCACATTCGATCCGATCATCAGAGACCCCGGCGGTGACACCGCGGCCTACGGCCGCGAGTGCGAAGACGTGCTTCGCCGGCGGGATGTGCACCATGTGTTGGGTTGCTACACCTCGTCCAGCCGCAAAGAGGTGATCCCTTCGATTGAGAAGTTTGACGCGCTGCTCTGGTACCCCTCTCATTACGAAGGTTTCGAGAGCAGCAGCAACGTCATCTACACCGGCGCTTCCCCGAACCAGCATATCGTCCCTCTGCTCCGGTACATGCTGCGAGAACGTGGCGGTCGGGTCTACTGCGTCGGCTCCAATTATATCTGGGCCTGGGAAAACAACCGTATCCTCCGCGAAATCGTCCAGACGGCTGGCGGTGCCGTCGTCGCTGAAAAGTATCTGCCGGTGGGCTCGACCGACATCGACCACTTCATTCGCGAGATCAGGGCCGCTCGACCCGATTTCATTTTCAACACCCTCATCGGCGAGTCGAGCTACGCCTTTTATCGGGCTTACGTCGCTGCCGGCGAGGACGACCAAACAATCGGGCCGACGCGGATTCCCGTGACCAGCTGCAGCTTGTCTGAACCGGAGCTCCTGTCCATCGGCAGCCGCGCGGCGGCAGGGCACCTGGCGTCCAGCGTCTATTTTCAGAGTATCGATCGGTCACGCAATCATGCTTTCGTCAGCCGGTACCGTGGCCGCTTCGGCGATCGCAAGGTCACCTCAGCCGATGCCGAAGCGTCCTATATCGCGGTGATCCTCTTAGCCAGCGCTATTCGCGAGTGTGGATCGAGCGATGTCGACCAGGTGAGGAAGGCGATTTACCGCTGCCGCCTGGACGCGCCTCAAGGACCCGTCTGGATCGATCGCGACAACAATCACAGTTTTCTCACGCCCGCTCTGGGAGTCTCTCGCCGAGATGGCCAGTTCGACCTCGTATGGCGGGCCGACGAGCCGGCGAAGCCAGATCCTTATCTCGTGTGGTTCGACGTTAATTCAGTGTCGCGCAGAGGCGCGGCGCGACCTTCAGCGGGCGTGGGCACCCGCTATTTGAAAGTGGTGCCCCCATGACCATGCGCATCCCCAATTTCCGCAATAAGCGTGCTCTATTGCTCCACCGTCATGACCGCAACCTCGACGCCGTCGTCGAGCAGCTGGAGAAACTCGGCGTCTACGTCACGGTGCGATGGCCAGCCGAGGGCGTATCGGCGTCCGATACCGACGTCGTGTTCTTCGATTCCGACCTTGCCTTCGATGGCCTCTTCGCGTGGATGCCCGGCGCCGCGCCTGCTCCGCTGATAGCAATGCTCGGCTCGGAGGCACCGGGCCGTATCGAATGGACGCTCGCCCAGCAGCAATCGGCCTATCTGCTCAAGCCGATCGGATCAACGGGTGTCTTCACCGCGCTCTCCATTGCGTTTCACCACTTCGCGCTTCGCCGGGCGCAGGAGGAAGAACTCTGCCGGCTTGAGGCCGGCCTCGAACGGCGCGCCGATGTGATTCAGGCGACGGTGACGCTGATGCGCCGCTACGAGGTGAGCCCCGAGACGGCTTTCCGCATGTTGCGCGCAGAGAGCATGCGTCGTCGCGCGACGTTGGGCGCCGTGAGCAGCCTTATTCTCGATGGCAAGTGGCTGCCCTCGCCGCGCGAGGCACAGAAGCAAATGCCGGGGAAACGACGGACCTCGGGATGAGGCTGGGCGCTGCACGGCGTCTGGCGGAGCTGGTGGAGAGGGAAGGGGAGAAGAGGACATGACCGAACAGGATGCAGAGAAAACGCCGCTCTCGGGGAAAAGCGAGGCTGGCAGCACGTCCGGAAATGATGAGCGCCCGCGAGGTGGGCCGGTAATGGATCGACGGACGTTGATGCAGGGCGCCGGGGCTGCGGTTGCAGCTACGACAGTTCTCTCTCGCGCCATGCCCGTGCGCGCCGCCTCGGACGAACCGGTCAAAATCGGGTTCATCGAAGATCAATCCGGCAATCTTTCGATTTATGGCATCCAGAAACTTCATGCGGCCCAGCTGGCTGTACAAGAGATTAATGACGGCCTGACCCTTGCCGGCGGGCCGGTGGGTAGCGGGGGTATGGGCACATTTGGCTCCTATGCGGCGCAGCCGCCCGTCGAGAAGGAAATCGGCGCTGAGGAGCAATTCATCAATGACGGCGGTCCACAGAGCCAGAAGGGCATGGTGTTCGCCGAAGACAGCGACGTGCTTATCAAGTCCGGCGACACGGGGATCCTTGGCCGCAAGGTCCAACTCATCGCGCCGGACGGGCAGTCTACGAACACGCTCTGGCAACAGCTCACGCGCAGACTGATCCAGGAGGATAAGGTTGATGTGCTGGTCGCCGGCTTCGCCAGTGCCGAGCGCGAAGCGATCCGGCCCATCGTGGACCAGCACAAGCAACTCTACTTCTACACCAACCAGTACGAGGGTGGTGTTGCCGACGAATTCACCTTCTGCACCGGGGCGGTTTGCGAACAGCAAGTGATCCCCGTGATGCAATACATGGTTGAGAAATACGGCCCGCGGATTTTCACGATCGCGGCAAATTACAATTTTGGCCAGTTGACGGCGGCCTGGGTTCGCTCCTTCGCTCCCGTCCTTAAGGCCCAGGTGATTGCCGAGGAGTTCCCGCCGCTGGAGGTTTCCGAATTTTCGACGGTGATCGCGCATGTCCAACAGGCGAAACCCGATTGGGTGATGACATTGCTCGTCGGACAGAACCAATCGAACTACTACCCGCAAGCCGCCGCCGCCGGGCTCAAATACCCGATGGCTTCGACCGTCAACATGGCGCAGGGCTATGAGCACAAGCGTTTCAAACCCCCGTCACTCGCCAATATGCATAATGCCGTAAACTACATGCAGGAGATCCCGACCAAACGGAACCAAGAGTTCGTGAAGCGCTTTTACAAGATGTTCCCGAACGATCCGTACCTGGGACAGATGGCGCAGAACACCTATTTCTCGATCCATCTCTATGCTAAAGCGGCACGACTTGCCGGAACGACAGACCAGCAAAGGGTGCGAAAGGTGCTCGAAGCCGGCTGGGCGATTGAGGCACCCGAGGGATCTGTCTTCCTTGAGCCGGGGACGCATCATTGCTCTCATTACATTCGCCTGGCCAAGGCCGACGCGGACCATAACATCAGTTTCGTCCGCGAATGGCCGATGATCGAGGCGTGGTGGCTGCAACGGCTCGGCGTGAACCTGGTGCGGCACCCCGAACATAAGCAATATGTTCCGGACGAAGATCCGTTCTTCAAAATGTTCGTCGCAAGCAAGTAGAGCGGCGATTTCGGGGAGGTGGATGTCCTCTCGCGAGGCGCCACCGTCCCGTTCTGTTCTCCGGGAGTAGCTTCATGGATGCGCTGTCCGAGGTCGTCAGCGTTCTCTATCAGTTTGGTACGAACGCGGTGTTCCTCTTGCTGTCGGCGATCGGACTGATCGTCATTCTCGGAATGATGAACATCATCAACCTCGCTCACGGCGAGTTCATGATGATGGGTGCCTACATCGCCACCATCGCCACGGAACACGGATCGCCGCTCCCGGTCGCGGCGTTCCTCAGCTTCCTCGGCGTGGCGCTGTTCGGCATGATCCTCGAGCGGCTCGTCATTCGCCGTTTCTACGGCCGAGAGCTCGGCGCACTGGTGGTAACCTGGGGCATAAGCCTGATTCTCGCCCAAGGGGCGCTTCTGCTCTTCGGTCCCTATATGCCGGCGATCGCAATCCCGAGCGGTTCTTTCAGCCTGGGCCGATACTCCTTTTCCTATTACTGGCTCATCCTGATTGCCGTCAGCATCATTCTCGTGGGTGCGCTGTGGCTCATCTACAACCGGACAAGCTTCGGGCTGATGGCGCGCGCGACGATGCAGAACCCCGCCATGGCCCGCAGCCTCGGCGTCGACGTCGAAAAGGTTTATGCGCTGACCTTTGGGCTCGGAGCTGGGCTTGCCGGTCTGAGCGGTGCTCTCCTCGCGCCCACCACCTCGATCGCGCCCTTCATGGGGCAGCAATTCGTCGCGCCCGCCTTCATCACTGTCGTCGTCGGCGGCGGGGCTAACGTCATCGCCGGGGCAGTTGGCTCGAGCGCCCTACTTTCATTCGTGCAGACGCCCGTCGGGCTGCTGCTTGGCACCTTCTCCGGAATGGTAGCGCTGCTGCTTACGGCGCTCATCATCATTCGAATCCTTCCCGCCGGAATCTCGTCTCTGCTCCAGGGACGATCCCGTCTGGCCGGAGCACGCTAGGACATGCCCAGAATGCGACAGCTGTTCCGATTGATCGGCGGTTCCCACGACATCGGCAGTTCGCGTTGGTTTTGGAGCGCGCTGACGGCCCTTGCGGCGGCATTCCTGTTCTACCCGCTTTTCGGCTCGGAATTCGGTGCCACGAATGTCGCCTATTATCTTCTCAATATTCCGCTGGGCCTCGGCCTCGCGCTTCTCTGGGGGTATGGCGGGGTCTTGAGCTTCGGGCAGACGGCGTTCTTCACCATTGCCGGTTACGTCTACGGCATTGTCGCCGGCAACATGACGGAAAACAGTGCTGGCACCGTCGTTGCCTCATGCGCAGGTCTTGCTGCCGCCGGCGTGGTGTCGGCCGCCTTTGGCTATTTCGTCTTCTTCGGACGCGTCGCGGCCTGGATCGTGCCGATCCTCACGCTCGTTTTGACCTTGCTCCTGTCAACCTTTCTCGGTCTGACAGCCGGATATCAGTGGCGGGTCGGGAGCGTATTGCTCGGCGGCTATAATGGCATGACCGGGATCCCCGCACTGCAGGTAGGGGATTTCGTTTTCCAAGGCTATTCATTCTACTACGTCACGCTCGCGCTCGTGATCTTGTGCTATCTGGGCCTGCGAATGCTCGTTAACTCGCATCCGGGCCAGGTGGTGATCGCGATGCGAGAAGACGAACTCCGCACGGAACTCCTCGGCTACGATGTGCGGCTTCAGCAACTCGGCGTGTTCGTGCTCGCGGCTCTGCTTTCAGGAATAAGCGGCCTCCTCTATGTCCAATGGGGCAACTACATCACGCCCTCTTCCGCGGGCCTCATCCAGGCGACGCTGCCTGTCATCTGGGTTGCGGTCGGTGGCCGCGATAGCCTGCTTGCTGTCTGCATCGCGACGTTTCTGCTGAATCAGCTGACCTACGTCCTTTCTTCGCAAGGAAATCAATACGCGCTCGTCATTGTCGGGGTTATCCTCGTTGCCGTGATGCTCTTCGCGCCACAGGGAATAGTGGTCGCGATTGCGCGTAGCCGATGGTGGCGCCGAACAGTCGACCCGAACGCGTCTTCCCATGGCTGAGGGGTTCATAACATCCGACGCCAGCCCGCCGAAATCTGCGCGGAAGTTTGACGCCGCGCCGGTACTGCGCACGGAGGCGCTGAGCAAACGCTTCGGGGGTGTGGTCGCGGCCGACGCAATCAACTTCAGCGTCCGCCCTGGAGAATTCCGTTGCATCATTGGTCCGAATGGGGCGGGCAAGTCGACTCTCTTCGCGCTGCTCTGCGGCATCCATCGGCCGGACTCCGGCCGAATCTTCTTCAAGGACGTAGAGATGACTGCGCTGAACGCGTTCCGGCGTGTCCGCCTGGGCGTCGGATTGACGTTTCAGACCAACCGCGCCTTTCATGCTCTCACGGTGGCGGAGAACCTGGACGCGGCGCGACGAAATCGCGGCGAAAGGCGGGACGACCATTTCCGCCATGCCCTTTCCGCTTTCAGGCTCCAAGACTCGCTCCACTTCTCCGCCCGGATACTGCCGCATCATCAACTTCAATGGCTCGAGATCTGCATGGCGCTTCGCCAGGGCCCCGAGATTCTCCTGTTGGACGAACCGACCGCCGGCATGTCGCCCGACGAGACGCTCTACACGGCCAAAGTGTTGCGGGAGCTCAGCGCCGCAGGCCTCACCATTGTTGTCGTCGAGCACGACATCGCTTTTGTTCGCGAAGTGGCCGACAGCGTCAGCGTCCTGCACTTTGGGCGAATGTTCGCCGAAGGAACCGTGGCCGAAATTACGGCGCGCGACGACGTGCGCCAGATCTATTTGGGACGAGCCTAGGGAAAAGCCGATGCATGTGATTGCCACGGACGGGCTCCGAGCCGGCTATGCCACGGGAGAGGTGCTGCAGGGAGTCAGCATTCATGTCGAGGAGGCGGAAATCGTCGCCGTGTTGGGACGCAATGGGGTCGGCAAGACCACGCTGATGCGGGCCTTGATCGGCCTGTTGCCGGCGCGTAGCGGCACGATCCGCTTCCGAGGCGAAGATGTGACGCGGCTCAGGGCCGATCGGCGAGCCCGCTATGGAATCGGTTATGTCCCGCAGGGGCGCGATGTATTTCCGCATATGAACGTGATCGACAATTTGCGCATGGGCGGTTTCATCAAGGGCCTTGGGGGAAAGCCTCGGCTCGACCTCGTCCATGAATATTTCCCGTTTCTGCGGGAGCGCGCCGATCAGCGCGCCGGCACGCTCAGCGGCGGGCAGCAGGAGATGCTTGCCATTGGCCGAGCCCTGGCCGGTGAACCGCAACTTCTGCTGCTCGACGAACCGAGCGACGGTGTACAGCCGAGCATTGTACACGAGATCGGCGATTTCGTCGTGGAGCTGAATCGCAAGCAGCGGCTCGCGGTCCTGATCGTCGAGCAAAATATCGACCTGGTTCAGAAAGTCGCATCGCGAGCCTACGTGCTCGACAAGGGTCGTGTGGTGCGGACACTTGAGAAGGACGAAATCAGAAACACGGAAAGACTTGCCGAATTCCTCGCGATCTGACCGGCCGATCCGTTCGCGCCGGAGCTTTTGCGCAAGCCATAGGGAGGAGCAGATGTATCACATGGCACCGGGCACCGCGGACTGGATCAAGGGATCGATCATGTCCACGCGCGGGATCGGCCGCAATCGCAGCCCGGACACCCATCACCTGACCGAGGCAAAACAGGGGACGTACCACTACACCATGGGACCGTATTCGGATCCGGTGCTCCACGTTAGGCCCGGCGACCGGGTGGCAGTGGAAACGCGAGACGCGTTCGAGGGCAAGATCAAGAAGGAAACAGACAGGCCAACGCAGCTCCTGCAAATGCCGTACCTCAACCCGCAGAACGGGCCGATCATGGTCGAAGGAGCAGAGAAGGGCGACGCTCTCGCCGTCTATATCGAGTCGATGGTGCCGCGCGGCGATAATCCCCGTGGAACCTGCTGCATGATTCCGGAATTCGGGGCGCTCACGGGCACGTACTACACGGCAACGCTCAACGAACCCCTGCCAGAGGTAGTACGTAAGATCGATCTCGATGAGGAGTGGGTCTACTGGAGCGACCGGGTAAAGCTTCCCTATCGGCCGCATATCGGTACGCTGAGCTGCTCGC